>Ga0256901_1000641_pt1 | contig 19323 bp, 7 predicted proteins | sample MC6MC0689MT_FD_190200 | JGI IMG/M metagenome (GOLD analysis project Ga0256901, IMG submission 190200) | Metatranscriptome of enriched soil aggregate microbial communities from Iowa State University, Ames, United States - MC6-MC0689-MT... | ecosystem: Environmental > Terrestrial > Soil >... | reverse complement strand
TTTAAAACATTAATATTACAATAAATATTCATAATAATCTCATATTGCGCATCTCCTCAATTGAATAAAAAAAAAGAATCCTAATTTGTTAATTTATTGGTTGTTTCGAGATTATCAAAATTGTGGGTTTGCTTTTTCATCAATAAGGATAACAAATTGGCCCAAAATATTAAAAACAATATCTAACAACCCCTCATCAACATTTGACCATTGAATATAACCACCTAACCCATCATTTTGTTGATTTATCAATTCATTTTGATTTTCATCTTCTGCACCAAAAATTCCAACTTCTTTCCCAAAATTATTTTTGTTTTCAACAATTAACTCCCCAACATTCAATTTTTGTCTCCTTAAAGATTCAATACAGTCCATTAAAACTTCGACAATATCATCGTACCGATACATATCCCATTCTTTCCATATTAATACAGTCCGGATTAATGCTATGAGTAATATTAGGTGATAAGATGGGGGCAAAAAGGATAAAAACGGTACAAGAGAAGGCAAACATTGGTCAATTTGAGAAGAATCGAGACAATTGTCTTGGTTAGAGTCCAAATCAAATCGTTCATTGTTATTGTTATTAATACTATTATAATAATCAGTAACATCAGATGAATACATTAAACCCATGAATAAAAATAATAATGGTTCCCCTGTAATTTTTTTTTCGTCTTTATCTTTTTTAATTTTATTTTGCAAAATTGGTAAAATGTTTTGGTCGTTTTGGTCGCTTTTGTCAACAAGACAATTTCCATACAAGATATTTTTGTCCAAAAGTGGTAAAAATGTTAAAGAAGTAATAAACTGCAGTGATGTAAGTATATCAAGTGATAATATAGTCGTAGGAGGAGTGCTTTTTTCAATGTTTTTTTCATTTTCTTGAGATGAATTGTTATTATTGTTATTATTATTATTATTAGAGCCCTGTACATCATCACCATCAACACTAAAGACCCCAGACCAATTACCATTCCATATAGTATGTTGCGAATATTGATTAGACCCATCGGAGGAAACGGATAAATTTGAGAAGCTGATTTTATGGTTATTGTTTAAATCATTGTTTAAATCATTGTTTAAATCATTTCGTTGTCCACCAAAAACATCCTCCAAACTAACCATAAAAGGGCTATGTTGGCGTATTGGATATGATAACTGTGTTAAATATAACGGTTGTTGTGATATCTTTGTTAATAATAGATCAATAATGCTACGCATATCATTTGTACCAAGAGTTAATACAGTTGGTATTTGAACTTCACTTGAATAGTTCATTTTTGGGGTGGAAAAATTTGTTAAATCACGTTGCGAATCACTTTGTGAATCATTTTTGCCGGGGGTACTATACACGTTATAACTCGAGGGTTGAGGTTTAGGGGTGGAATAAATCGATGTAGTAGTTAATGATGTTGAAATAACATCAGTATTAGTAACCCAAGAATGGAGTATCTTACGCATTCGTGATTCCATTTTTGTGGGCTCATTCTTCACCCCAAAAATTTCTTTTTCATTTTTTTGCCCTAAAATTCCCATTAAGAAGCTTAAAAATCCAATATGATCAACATCTTTCCAATCCATATTAGTTTGTAATTGATGCTGACTATCCCCAGCGCTTCCGGTAAGAATAGGGGTGTATCCACGATAAGACGGTGTTGAGTAATAGCTAGCAACATCATCCTGAGCCTTTTGTGTTGATAACAAATCGACAACTGTATAATCTGTCTTGGCAGTTGTTGTTTTTTGAAGGGAGAAATCAAAATAGATAAAAAAGGATGAATTCTGACAAACACTATTTCCAAAAATCCCCTTAGATAACGTCACTTGCTGAACCTGTGTTGCGTAAATAGATGACGCTGGGGTTATAATGGGATACTTAAAATGAGGGTTCGCAGAGAATGATTCCAAAGTATCACAAACCCAATCGCGTGAAATAGTATTTGGAAAAAAAAATGGGCTTGAATGATGTTCTGAAAAAAATCTTGAGAGATGATTTGGGGAAAAATGTTGTTCGGAATTATTTGACGAATTATTCGACGAATTATCCAAGTCTGAACTATATAAAAATGATCGGGTTGAATATTCATCAAGTGTTGAGAGGATAGATAATGATGGTTTTTGTCGAAGTGGGATCGGAGATGAGAGTTTGGCTGAGATGAAGTCGATTGCTGATAAAGTATGAATAATAATATTTTTCAATAATTTTAAACCTTTTTTTATTTTTTTTTCATTTTCAAAATTGAATAAAATATTGTCGTCAAATTTGTTTTGAAAAAAATCAATTTTTTTTTGTTGAATTAAATTCATATATAACATATTTTGGATTAATAATAAAATCCTCTTCACTGGTCTTGCAATGATAAATTGTTCATGGTAACCTAACGCAATAAGTGCTGGAAAAATATTCAAAAAAATATCAATCGAAAGTCCAAATTTAGTTTGAAATTTTTCAACTTTATTTTGATTTTTTTGATTTTTTTGATTTTTTTGGCTTTTTTTGTCAAAATTTTCATCATTTTCATCATTTTCATTATCCCAACATTCATCCTCGGTCAAAACCCCATTAATCCTCATCAAATACATATCGAACGGTTCCCCTTGATGACAACCATCGTACCCAATCGATGATATTAACGCTGGGCAGTTAGGGGAATGTAATGAATGAAACTTGGATTGAATAAAAAGTTGAAAAAAATTAAAAATAAGTAATAAAAAACGCGAAATGATAAAAAAACAGTCGGAATCAATTTTTTGTCGATTTTGACAAATGTTATAATATCTTTCTTGTTGAGCCAAATCTAATTGATAAATATCAGTTAATAACCGAGTTAGGTTTGTATTATTTGTATAATCTAATGAGAGCTTTGTTATTTCACTTTGTTCGGAAAAAAATGTACAAATTTTTTGTAATTCTTCACTTTTTACCTCGCCAAAATTATTGTCTTGAGGTGAAGATACAGACTTGACGGAGTTTCCTTTTGTAATGAGTGGTGTTTGGAGGAATAAATCAGCTTGGTGATCTGATTGATTATTCTTATGAATATTATTGGCAAGAGACATAGTAAAAAAAGTGTTGTTAATTTTTTCGCAATTTTTATCATTTTTCTCATTTTTATCATTTTTATCATTTTTATCATTTTTATCATTTTTATCATTTTTTGAACCGCTTTCAAACGCATTCAAAATAGCTAAATGTTCTTCACTACTCATAATATGAGCCTGGCGTAATGACTGAATATATAACAATTCAGGAGACGAATAAACACCCATTGGGAGTAAAAGCAGCGTCAATAATGCAAAAAAAGGCAATTTCTGGTCTTGATTTTTTGTTTCATTTGCGATCTTCCCCCTCAAAAACTCCGCAACCTCCGGAAAATGCCCCATAACTGGTTGTGATAGTAATGTGGAACATATATACCGTTGATATTGGTCTAGTGTGAGCTGGATTCTTGGATTAGTGTCGGGATCCATCAACTTGGGGTGCGGAAATGCCCAAATTGGTGAAATAACACCGAGTTTATACGAAACATTCATAAAACAATGCCAATGAACCGGTAACTGAATCATAAAATATTCCAAAAATGTTATTATTAATTGGAATAGGTGTAGGATTGATGGAGGGAGGAATTTGTTCGAATTCTGGAGCTTAAAATGCGTTTTGTGGTTCAAAAATGATGAAAAGATGTGAATATTGTCAATCCCGGTGGCTTCATGAGAGTTTAGTAGTAAGAATGATTGGAATTGAATTGATTGGGTGAGATATATTAGTAATTGGAGGGTTATATCGAACCAAATTTTGGTTTCGAAGATTTCAGTCAAGGTTTTTGTGATTGATTTTTTTTCGGATTTTGTGTTGATATTATTATTTTGACTTGGTGAGCTTTTTCCATCATTTTTGCGCACAGTCATGAATAATTGACATAGTTTTTCGTAGATATACAGCGCGCTAGAGGTATAATCGGTAGAAGTAATACCATTGGGATGTTCTGAGCTTGGGAGAAATAAAGTTGGATCAATCAAGTCTTCAAAAGTTAGCAAATTAAAATCGTTTTTATTTTTTTCTTCCAAAATTTTATTTTGAAAAGTACAAAATAATGATAATTGGGTTAGAAAAGTATCAATATCGTCTATAAACCCTGAAGAAAGCAGCGCCTCCATGTACTGCCCTGATGGGGCTGGGTTAGAATAGGTTGGCATTGGGTAACAGTAGAGTTGGTTGAGGGAATTTTTCGAATGTTTTTTACTCTCCTTTTTGGGCTGATGATATTGTATCCTAGTATATTAGGAGATAGTGGATCAAGTGGATGGATGGATGAATGAATGGTGGTTTAAAGGATTGATAAGGTGTTTAGAGGAGTTAAAAAAGTGGAAACAAAAAGACAAAAAGTGCAGAAAAAAAGAAACTGAAAACGTTGAACCGTTTTTTTGCTTTGAAGTATTGGTGAGAGTTTATAAGGTGATGGTCAAAGTGAACTCAATAATTACGCATTTGGAACAATATGGTGAAGTCTTAGCATGATATCTCGATATTTTTTCAATGTTGGACCAATCCAACAATCAAAAATTCCATTTTTGTTTTTTTAACTTTTTTAATTTTTTTCTGCAAATTTGTAAAGTTTGAATTTATCATAGTAATCCAGATTATTCTACTCTTTACCCCCCTTCGATCGCTTTCAATTCTATCATTACTCTCGATTAACTTTTATTACTCCGTATTATTCACCACTTTAACATAAATTTAATTTTTTTTTCCTCAAATCTTTTTTTTTTTTGTTTTTTTTGTTTTTGTTTTTTGTTTTCTCTCCCAAACCCCTTTTCATCCCCTCATCAATTTCCTCACTCCCCAACCCCTCAAATTAGATATTCAGCACAATTATACATCATTGTATAAGGTTTATTATGACCATACAAGCTCGTTATTACACTCAACGACGGGTCAACGGAATTCATAATATCTCAAATTGTGCGTATATTTTTACTCTATTATTTTCTTGTCTCCTTACAATTGTTACAAATCCAACTGCACAAATAATAACCCATGGGTTAGTCGGTGGGCAATCCGCCAGACATATTATTTCTGTTGAACAACTTAAATTAGATAATTATATTAACTCCCATATTCGTTTCACATTTAATCTCCATTTTGATTCTACATCACAACGTGATCATTACTCCGCGCTGTACCCAGAATTTGACTGCATTATATCATCGAATCAATTACAAGGTTCTCAACTATATACACCGTTATCTGAATCAATCACCACGCCCGACTCTTCACACACATACTCCGCAATTATCTCCCCATTAACCCCAGACTCCTCAACAACATTCCAATGTAGTTATAATTCATTATATAGTACACCAATGTCGATATATATACACCACACTGATAACTATATTGATGATGGGAGTTCAACTTGGTCTCTCATCTCGCATTATTTCGGTCCTGGTTACACCCCTCTACTGCCCTCACCAACTCCATTAACCACAGAACGAGTATCATCACTGCCTTTCTATGTTGCGTTATCCTTTGCTGGGGAAAGTAGCCTTAATTTGTTAACTATGAGACTTTATGATGGTGTTGATGATCCATGTGGTGGTGGTGTTGATGGTGTTGATGGTGTTGACGGCGGTGATAATCGTGATGATAATTTAAATCAAAAAAATTCAAACTTAAATAACAATTTAATCATACATTTTCCCAACTCACTTAATATCAAAACAACAGAATGTAATATCAATGTACCAAATAGTACCGGCTATCTTCCCTCATGTCAGTTCAATAACCTATACCATCCTGATTATACTACCCTCCTCTTTTCAAATCTTCCCCCTTACACTGGTCAATTGACCCTATCAATCACCCTTCTCACCCCCTTCCTATCATCAATCCAAATCCAACCGAACTCACACCCCGATGAACTAATGCTTAATGTCGGATTTGCATTCAAACAGCAGGAATTCTTCGATAATGAACTACATCCGATGCCTATTTTATTATTACGGAAAACATTAATCCATGTTGGTACTAGACAATTCCAAATAACCTCCCCAATTATACAATCATCGTTATATCCCGGTCCGAATAGATTTCAAGTCGATGTCGATGCTACTTCGTTTATTAATATCGATTTTTATAAACCTGAAGAAAATTACGAATTTTTTTTGAATTTAAATCTACTTTTAATCCAATCACGTATTAACTCCTACAAAATCCTTCAATGTTTAATTACAAACCAAAATTCACTTGAAAATAATATATTTCAATATGAAGATAGTATTAATACCCGTACCCCATTTCGCTTTAGCTTTAAACAGACAAAACCGTTATTACGTTACGGGGAAAGCATCAAAGTTCAATGCCATATTATAGCCTCGCCATTCCTCCCTCTCAATCCTACTTCATGTCCGGTTGGGTTATCACCGATACCGGATTATAGCATTATACCATTCTTTTTTGATCGGGATATTCTATCAAATAGCTACACCAATGAACGACTCAACTCTTTAATCACAATGAAGAACTTAATTACCCCGATTGATATCAAAATCGAACCACTTCATTATGGGACTGCGTTATTGGGCACCGCAAAGAGGACATATTTTATGCGCAAAATTTCAATCAAATGTGGTGGGTTTTTAGCCATGAATAGCCTCGTAATCCAGATCCCAATGACTGTATTAGGGGCGTTTACACCGCTATTGAGTGAGAATGAGGATATTATCGATACTCAACAGTTGGCGTTGGAGCAGATTATGTTTGAAAGTAACTTTTACGGGGATGTTGTGAGCAAATCGCATGAACAATTTGTGGTTGATAAAAAAATAAAAATTGGTGTTGAAAAAAAAAAAATTGATTATAATAATAATAATAATATTATCTTTGAATTAAATTTGTTATCAAATTTGGGAGACATTTATGTTAAAAATACGATCGAATTAATCGATTTTGAATTTAGTTTTAATATCTTTTCAACTCTATCAGAACCTTATAATCCCGTTCAAGACCCATATAAACCAATATTAATCGATCAAAATCTATTCCAGTTAAACCCAGCTAATGGGTTACCAACATCAATCCCCATAAAAATCCCATCTTCCCCTTTAAATATTGAAAATACAAAAATATCATTTTTTTTTCGCCAAAATCAACCATTTTTATTTAACCCGGTTGACAACTTTTCACCAATTTTTGACCCAAATTTACCACAAAATAGCCAAATTTTACAAAATGGTCTTGAATTTCTACAAACATTTAATGTCCCAAACATCTCCCCATCATTGTTCACCCCAATAATTATCCTTCCCCAATCATATCAATCAACGACGTTACCATATTCTATTACCTTTGGTAATCCGACCCGGCCAAAGGCTCCGATTGACACCATATCTATTTGGAACAACTTCTCAACCACTTACATCTACCCAAACACAATTTTAGAAATAAATCTACTCAGTTCAGCACCAAGTAATACAAAAACTAAACCAAATGTATGGATTTTTTCATCTCCCAGTCATTTTTTAGAATTTGGCCAAGGTGATCCAAATTTATCCACCGATAAAGACTACATATCTTCCCAATGGAAACCAATGTATATACAAAACCCCTCAAAAATCGGTAATAGATTATTATACCAATTTCTTGGCACCAAACCAGTCGAGGCTGCAAAACTGTTACCTTTATTTATCTACATCCCAACCTCATATGAACAAGTAGATTTCTTCGAACGTCCCCCGTATGAACCAATCCTGCTCCGTTTTGATATCCATATTATCCCATCGCCGTTTAATACTTCAGAATCAACCATTGATTCATATCCCATTAAAACTCAGATCTTTTCAGTCCAAACCGCGAAGGTTTTTATCCCGACTTTCCCCACCATTCCAACAACTCCAATATCCATCTCAACCCGTATCGTTCATACGATCCAATCGATATCATACTTACCGTTAGAGACTCAATATGGTAAATATAATTCACTATTACCTTCATCATGGTCGTTGCCTCAGACTAAATCACCAATCAGTAAATTAGTCCTATCAACATCAAATCGTTTAGAATTTGATATTATGGGTCTACCACCAAATACTGAAATCCAAGTACAATTATTATCATTTTCACAATTGGAAGATATCACCCCAATCAATTATTCAAGCCCAACAAATTTCTTTTCCCTCGCTGAACCAGTTTATTCATTTTCACTCTCCGCCCCAACATATGCATTTACTTGGCCTCCGTCGTTTGCTGGTGAAGAATTTGCACTTCGTTTTGTCATCCCTGATAACTTAACCCTGATCGGTCCACAATCTACCTCCCCTCTTACATTTGTTCATACCCTTCCCTTTCATCTCATGTCTTCATGTTATACCCCCCCAAGTCCATTTTCTATCGTTACTAATCACAATCGATTTTTATGGACCCCAACTTGTCTTAATGGTGGCTTCTGCCAATTTGATGGCTTATGTTCTTGTGGAAGACTTGCTAAGGGCAACCTATGTCAGCATAAGTTACCTGAAATATGCGATTGTGTTATGGATAATGCCGTCAAGTGTGATATGGGTAAAATGGATGAATTGGGGTTCGGGAAATGTTATTGTGATCAAGGATGGAGTGGGGAAAGATGTGATAAAAGGATTGTGTGTACACCGGATCCAACTCTATCATTTGATAAATGTAATGCTGCTAATGGGAACCATTTTATTGATTTTGAAAAAACGTCTGAAGATATTGAAAAAAAGAAATTCCAAATTATGTATCTGAATGAGGAAAAAGTTCAAAATCAAGAAACTGAACCCCAAACCGCAATTACCCCATGGTGTCAGAACTTTTGTACCTGTAACACAAATTGGACTGGTAAAACTTGCGGTTCATGTCCGTTGCGTTGTAAAAATGACGGAAGGCCATATAAAGAATGTGATAAATGTGGTTGCCCAGATGGTTTTGGTGGATCACTTTGTCAATGTACTGGAAAAACTATCGAATTTGAACTTCAAAGTGTTTTTCCAATTGTATTGTTTTATTCCAAAATTGTTCAAAAATTCGACCAAATTTATCAACAAAAATATAAAAGTTCGACTCCAATCCCACCATATATAACATCACTTCGTAATACTTATTTTAAATTCATGGAGACTCTCTATGGGTTAATTCAGGGTAATTTAGGCCTCCAATTTGACTCCTTCAATGTCGAATTTGTTACCCTTTCTCCTGGTAATGATGATACACTGTTCCAACTGTTAACTGGTTTTCCGGATTCTTATTCTCCTTATATTATCCCTAATTCGATCGCTTCCATGGAAATTGGACAGAATCGATCGAATATCCATCAGAACAATTCCATTTTCTCCTCATTAGAATCTCTTTTCAATCTTTTTACCTCCCAACAAACTACCTCAGCGTTGACTGGTCCACAAGAGATCAAAACATTGGTTAGTATTACTATTTATTATGATTGTTCCGATTTTAATCTTAATCTTGATTTTGATGCCGCGCGTTTTCAACAAAAAATTAAACAATTTGTTTCGACTTTTACAACTCGTTCATTACCATCTGTCTTTTGGGAAAACAACGGTGATCAATCGCTAATATTTGGCTCCCCGCCGGTTAATATTAATACATTACGTATTAAACCGGTTGCTGAAACGATGTCTGTTAGAGCTACGTTTGGACCAAATATTGCATTTCAAAATAATCTATCCCTTTCTTCAATTTTGTTCATTTTGTCATGCTTTTTATTCCTAATTCTTTAAAACTTGATTTCTGGTCATTACCGGTCATTATTATTCAATATTATTCACCATTGTTCAATATTTGTAAAAAAAACAATTTTAACCATTCTTCTTCAATCAAATAAACTCCAATGTATCTCTCCGAGTTTGTCTTATAACTTCACAAATGAGGCTGTATTTAATGGATCAGTTCAACGGGAAAGGGAATTCGTCTTGTGCAAAAAACGACAAAGAAGGGGAGGAGCTCTTTCACATTGTTGTCATGGTAGAACAACATTGATAATTTATTAAATAATTTACATTACATCCTTAATAACGGAATGCATGACATAAAAAGACAAATGGAGACAATGAAGAGGAGTTTTATTTTGTTTGTTTTTACAAAAAACGTTATTTTCTATTAACAGGACTTGTTGGTGAAATACTTGTAGCAGATTCAATAGCGATTAAATTTTGATGTTGTTGAGTATAATTCATTTGGACTTGTTGTTGTAATAATGAAAAGTGAGAAATTTCATTTGGGTTTAAAAATGCAAAATTTTGACCCAAATTTTGACCCAAATTTTCCTGTTGGTTATTATTTCGATTATTTGTATTATTTTGGGAAAAATGTTGTTGTCCAAAATTTGGATTAGGATTATTATCGTGGTACCCGTGAGCCCCAATGATATTATTATTATTATTATTATTAGTGTTAGGAATTGTACGGAGATTACCATTTTGGAGTAAACCTGGTGGAGTCTTACCAAGAGAAGCGACATTAATGTCACCGAAATTTGCCACCAAAAAATGATTATTTTGATTATTAGTAAGCCCAATTTGATTATCAACACCGCCTTGATTCATAATTCCAGCCCCATACATTTCCTCCCATGCCTTTAATCTCTGTTCCATGATTTTCATATTAACCTCAGCTTCACTTAATTGGTTTAAAATTTCAATCTTTTCCCTTTCACTTCTTGCCTTCTGTTCATCCCGTAATTTCCCCTGTAACTGTATCAGAACATCTTCAACACAATCTAACTGTTCAACGGAAAGTGTGTCCAAGCCGTGTCCTAATATATGAGCGGCAACCAGTGCAATATCAGCAGTGCGAGGATAATCCTGATGCAAGACTTGGGTCAAAGTACGCGGTTGAGAGCGTTGTTGTGGTTGTTGGGATTGATGATATTGTTGGTGGTGGTGCTGTTGTTGTTGAGTTTGTGAAGGATATAATTGAATTTGTGGGATCTGAAGTTGAGTGACCGGTAATATTTGGTTATTTGTTGGGTGTGGCGATTCTGGTGGGTGATCAAAATAGAGTTTATGAGAGGCAGAGGCAACGACAACGCGGGGAGCTTTGGAGGGGGTTTGGAGTAGAAGACCGGGAGAGAGTGATGGGGAGGGAGGTTTGGATGTTGTTGGGGGGAGATTTGGGGGTTGAAACGGTTGAGATTGGATAGAAAGTGTCGGGGATGTAGATTTTTGATCTAGAATTGATTTTGTTTCATCTTGGGTTTCGTTAGTGAGGGGTTTATCAATTTTTTCCATTTTTTCCATTTTTTCACCTTTCTTGTCATCCTTTTTAGCATCAATGCTATCAATTTTTGGAGCAATATTATTTTTATTTACAATATTATCCAAAGGGGTACTCCAGGCTGAAGAAGATGGCAATACAATAGGTTTTGATGAATTTTCCAATTCCTTAGCTTGCTCACGCAGTTGAGCCGGTGTAAGTGTCTTGTGATTGGTCACATCATCTTTTTGATGATGTTTTTTGTCATCAATGTGATTATTTTTATCCCCTTTTTTATTATTATCTTGATTATTATTTTTTTTATTTTGATCAAAATCTTTTCCTTTTTTATTATTATTTTTTTCAATCTTTTCAATCTTTTCATTTTCTTCTTTGTGATTTTTATGGTGTTTTTTATGATTAACTTGAACCCAGCCTTGTCCATCATCATCCTCATCATCATTTACTGATGATTGATAACGTGGTACATCAGTATTAGCAACGGATGCTTGTAAGGGTAATGCTTCATCAGGTTTGTCGGGTTTTTCGGGTTTTTCGGGTTTTTCAATCTTTTCGATCTTTTCAATCTTAGAATCTTTTTTTGTCCCCCTTTTATTATCCTTTTGACTCACTGCAACTGGAGTAGAAGGAACATTACCAACAATTTCCTTTTGTTTATCATCATCTAGTCTAGGAGTATCTGTTGGTGGTTCGGTAATGGTGGTTGCTGCGCTAGTTGTAACAGTCGTGGCTGGGGCTGTCGTTGTCGTTGTTGTGGCTGTCGTTGTTGTGGCTGTCGTTACGGTCAAAGTTGAACTCTCCTGTGTGCTTTGAACATCAACAACAACACTATTGTCATCGGTAGCACTATCGATATCATTAACTTGATCTTTGTTAACATCTTGTGGGGATATTTCAGTTGAACCTTCTTGGATCGATTTCAAATCTTGATTGTGCTGGTTTTGTTCAATTTCAACTTTTTTGTCTTCACCCTTTGATTGAATTTTTTTTCTTTTTTCCTTCGCATCCAAAATTTGCTGAAGGGCTTTATCAGCCTCAGCTCTTTTTTTATCCAATGGAAACTTCATCAATCTTAATACATCCGGGATACTATCCAAAGACCAATCAATGCAATCAGCAAAGATTGAAAAAGCGTTATTATTACGTTGAATCTGGCTCATACCCTTCTTCAAACAAGCATTTGCCTGCATCAATGCCTTCGCATTAGCATTTGGTGGTAACATCTGTGATAACTTTGATGGATTATTCAACGCATAATGTCTAGTTGCTATTTCAAACGAGGATTCACCAGAAATATTACGCAAGGTACTATCAGCCCCATTTTCCAACAACAAAATTGATATTTTTTCATTATTCACAGTCAACTCCCGCAGTTGAGTTATCGTAATTTTTTTTTGATTCGGTTGTAAACTTGCACTCGTTTGATTCGAATACAAATCACGACAAGCTATGTGTAAAGCAGTGTTATTATTAACATCACGTCTATTAACGTACTTCCTTACGTGAGAGAACCGTGCTGGTTTGCTCAAATGAGCAGTTAATGAAGTTGACTTCATATCAAAACGTGGTGGGAAAGTACCGGTGTCATATTTAGCACGAACAGCATCAGCATCATAATCATCACCATTGGACTCATCGAGATAGATGTTAATGAGGTGGTGGAATAACCAGTTCGCATCGAGTTCATTACCTTGACATAATGGTGTTAACGGCACCGATGATTCATCGCAAGCATATAATAAAGTAGAGAGTGGGTAAGTATATTGATGTTCTACCAGTTTATTATCAATTGTAGGGGTAGTGGTGGGGTTATCTTTGTCGTCGTTATTTTGATCATTATTTTGATCATTATTTTGATCATTATTTTGATCAATTTGATATTTTTCATTCTTTTCTTCTAATAATAATTGCTTTTCGAGTTCCATTTCTTCAATTCTTTCAGCTTTAACAGCCAAATACGCTTCAACTTCTTCCGGTTCAAAAATTAAATTCATATCAACGAATTCATCGATTGATTCAGCACCTTTGCCATCCAAAACAAGTGATAAACAACGTGTAACTAATGCAACGACGTCAGCTTGTTCGCATTCACATGCACACATAAGGGGTGTTAATCCGTCAGCGTTTAAAAAAAACAATGATAATGGATGTAGTAATAAATCATAATCAAGATAACTACTCCCATTTTGTTGCTGCTGCCGCTGTTGTTGTAGACGTTGTTGTTGTTGTTGTTGCTGTTGTGCCTTTGTCATTTTTTTATTTGTATTATTACTTTTTTTATTATTATTAGTATTTTTTTCATTTTGGATATGATTGTCCCCCGACAACGTAGCCGGGGTAATTCTCCTAAAGATAGGAACATAATGTGAATTTTCTAAACCCAATGTATGAATCTGGAGCGATAAATAGATCAAATACTGTGCACATTTCATTTGACCGGCCATTAACGCAAACATTAATACAGTATCATAATTTTTATTAATCAACAACACTTGCAAATCACTCGGCAACAAAGCCGGTACGACTTCTTCAAATAAAAAACGTAACGATTGTAATTGGCCAGCAGCAGCAGATAACATAAAGGCGCTATTACCGTTTTGTGTAGAATGTAACGGGTTCGCACCTTCTTTAATCAGCAAACGAATTGTATCAACATGGCCATATCTTGCGGCTAATAATAACGGTGTATGTCCAGAGGCATCTTGGGTGTCAGGATGAATACGCGAATGAGAAAATAACTTTTCCAACGCTTCGACATCCCCAGCAGCAGACAACGCAAAGAGCTGTTTGACATCATCTTCAAGATTCCCCGGGTAATTTTCATATAAATCGCTACCATCATCAGTACCGATGACTTCAAAACCATCTATATCGATCTCCCCATGCGGGTTTGTGGTCTTTGGGTAGGAGTCTACCATGTCATCTTGTAGGGGAACCACAGACTTTTGATTGTTGTGTTGTGAAGACATTATAGTGAGTGATTAATATACTATGTACAGAAAGGAGGGGGAGAGGTATCAGGGGGGGGGAGAGGTATAAGGGGAATTAAGGGGTGGGGCAAAGTTGATTGGTGGAGTTGCGTGGGATTTGTGGAGTTTTTTGCTGGATATTTTTTTGGAAATGTTGTCTGGAGGGGGTAATAGGAGTATTTCGGGTTAATTATGGCGGTTTTGTGGTTCTATAAATAATTAAAACGAATGGATTGAGTTTTGGGAGTATGAATAGCGAGGAATTGCAGAAATTTAAAGTGGAAAAAAAATGATTTGTCAAATTTAACGATTTTTTTTTTGTATTCAAGCGAAAAAAATCAAAAAAGGACACTATAAGGAGTAAAACGTCTAGTTTACAGAGACGCGAAACTTAGAGCCAATTTTATGCAAGCAAATTTGGTATAATGTGCTGTTACCTCCAGGGAAGAGAAAAATTCGGTAAAAAAGAAAAATTCGAAAAAATTCGAAAAAATTCGAAAAAAAAAGATATAAACATTGGCGCCGAAAAATCTCATCTAGGTCCGGGTTTGTTTCCAAGTCTTCTACGTTTGTGTTTCGGAATAAACATCATTATTGTATTATATGCTAGATTTATATCCCTTTCAGGGCATTCAGTACTCGGTCAGAGTCGTACCTCGTTGAGACTTTTAATATCAACTTGTGAAACCCAAACTCCATTTTCAATTTCAAATTTCCACCTCTTTATTGACATTCTCACTGCATCTATCCCGTCTCAACTATTTACAATATCACACCACATCATGATAATCCCCATTTTAACATGTAACAGATTTATTTTAATACAAAACATACTTTTGTACAATCACAAACAAATTCCATTTATCAAGGATTACGCAAATAACCACAATTTGACCAGATTGAATCGAAACGAATCAATTTTAGACAACAACGAAAAAGTGCAATATGACAGTAGCTCCAGGAATAGTAGATCGTATTCAAGTATTTCGTTTGTTATTTTGGCGATTTTCATGGCTTGAAGAAACACTAATGATTCAACGATTTGCAGGGATTCCAAGCCCATTTGGGATAGGTTCGTAATCAAATTCGATTGAATTCAAATGGAATCCCCACTACAAACCATATCAATGGGGTTTGAAGGGAAGGTGAAGTATATATTATATTTATTGAATTAATGCTTCGAGATGTTCATCATTAACTTCTTCATTAATACCGCTCCTTTCATTAATATTATTTTGAGGTTGTTTTTGGAAGGAAAATAATACAGCACCAAAAGCTAAGAACAATAACCCACCGATAACAAAAAACCAAACAACAAATGGGGTTTTATGGTTATAATATTTGTGTTTATAAAATTCACTAATAACAGATCTATAATCAATATAAGGTGATAGACGTTGTGGGATAATAGTACATTTTTCATTTTTACACATGGCCAATCCGGATGTTTGATCACAATCAGCAGAAATTGTACATTTATCACCAACTTGACATAATAAACTATCAAATGAATCTTGGGGTAGAGTAGAGTACCATGACCAATCATAAGGTAGGAAACTAGTATTATCAGGAGTTACCAAAGTAGGTACTTGATAACCACCAAATAAACCGCAAGTTGAAATTGTATTAAAAACATCTGGAACTGATTGTTTCGTTGTTGGATCCAAATGACGGAAAGCAAAAAGAGGGTATTTAGGAGATGGCAGAGTAGTATCAATACCATCAATTGGATAATGATTAACATCGATATAATTGCTATCCTCATCATCAAAAACAAATTCATTGTCATCATCTTTTTCACGCGTGACCCTTTTTAAATAATCACCATACCATTTGAGAACAATTTTTTCCTTTAAAATAGTCTGGAATTCACTTTGGTTATCAACCCCGAATGGTTTAGTGCTTCCAAAACAAACCTTATACGAAACAGTAATTTTTTGATAAAACCCTTGTAAAGGGTCAGTTTCAGCTCCAGCAGCAATGAACGGCATTGGTACATTCGCTTCAAATGGTGTAAAATCATAATTAAGCGTAGAGTAATAGTAATGGTTCAAATCTGCAGCAGATTTCATATCAGTAGCATAGGTAGGTAAATTTTCAAGTGATAATGATACTAAAGGGTATCCATGAATCATAGTAAGTTTAGAAATACCAGAATCGGGGGTTGAGAAATTGATTATATCATTTAATAAGTTTTTCATAGAATTCATTAGAATAGTATCATTATCAACAAAATGGTGTAATGATGGCAATTCTAAATGCCCACTAAGACATACACGTTGTATAGGGTCTTTAGGGAGTTCATCTTGAGATGGTGGTTCTATTTCGGCTTTAAACTCAGGTTCGGTTGCCGTTTGTTGATGCTTTGTAGAGGAGACATAACGATGGGAATCAATCAGGTCAATGACTTCAACTTGGATATCTAAACGGGGGGTAATATCGAGACCATATTTGATTAATCTTTGTGATCTACGATGACATGAGAGTTGAATATGATATGATTGTGGATCGGAACCTTTTTTCGGCTTGATTAAATCACTTAATTTTGCTTCCCATGCATACATATCATGATTGAATGATAAATTAAGCGGGGATTTTTCATCAGAATTTGGGCCATTTTGATTCTTGTGGTTATATTTACAACTAAGTTGTTTTGAAAAATCTTCAGAATTCCATGGGAAGGAACCAGTTAACGATAAAATAAGAATAGGATTATTGGGAAGGGAGGGGTTGTTTGAGTAATTATCAGAGATTTCAAAATCATAATAATAACTAAGATAACTGTCTGTAGAACCATCACCTTGCCCATCACCCATAACCATAGCGCGAATTGTGCTCAAGTTGAAACTATGAGGGAAATAAAAAGGTTCAAAAGATGAGTCAAGGTCACCAAAATTTGGACTAAGAGCAACACCGTCAACAAAAACTGCTAATTTGCCCCCATTAACACCACTTTTACTAAAATCATATGTATCTTCACCAGAAAATTTAAATACACATGACGTTGTAATTGTTGTAAATGATTGTGCGGTAATATCCGTAATAAAAAATGAATCTTTAATCGGGGTTGAAATTGTACCTTGAAATAATGGTTTTTTATCCGGCCCAAAACAAGTCCAACCACCGACTTTTTTTTCATCGTCAGTAATGACTAAATTGTTAAGATTGATAGAGTGATCAAAGAAGCGATATTCAATTGTACTGTTTTTGTAAATTGGTGTTGTACTGGTTGCAGAGGATGAAATAGCAACAACCCCAAGAGAAAGATCAGTTTTACTGAAACCCAACACATCAACCCTAAACGATGCAGGTCTTCTACTAGAAGTGATGTATTGTGTAATGATTGTGTTTGAATGGGATAGGGTAAGAGCTATATCGCTTTGTGTGTTAGAGACAGAATTGTATTGAGAACGAAGAGTGAAATGACATTCAATTGGGTGATTATTTGATGGGGTAGAAATATGAATACGAGCATTTTGGGACCCTAAGTAGACTATACGGATCGTTTTGTCATGGGCATTGCCATTTTTCATACAAAAAAAGTCAGCTGGTTGACCAGTTGTGTATGAAACTGGATAAAACATAGGTCCATTATCAAGGAACAATTCAAAATAACCAGTAGAGTCAGTGTGGAAGGTCAATTTAAGTGTAGAGGCCGAAAACGGTGACTCTTCATCTTCATGAATTAAAACAACTTTATCAATGACGACTTCAGGGTTAGAAAAATGGGTATACTTATCAAGTTTAATATTAACAATAGTTGGTTCAGTATTAACAATATGAGAAAGTGGAGAAGGTGGAGAAGATGAAGAAAGTGAAGAGACATAAGAAACTTGTAAATTTGTGCTTTGTGGGAAATCGGTATTTGTGAAACGGATTGGACACAATAAATCCCAAGTACCAAATGAATGTTCTGAATTGTATAATTGAGCATAATGGCGTCTATCAGACGGACTTAATGTGAATTTAGTCCCTTGAACGGGAGAACCACCACCGTCTTGAGAATATTCCAAAAAACTCCAGAAATTACCGGTAATTTGATCAACACAATATGCAATCCCTTCCCCAGCAATGGTGTGATATTCAGTAACCTCATATGGAGTATAATCGGCATAAAATTTCCATGTAGTAGCTTCTTGAGGTTCATTGGGAGCTGGCTGTGCCGTGAATACCAAAGAAAACATATCAATATCTGAGATTTTAATAGAAAGTTGATGTGTATGGTCAATTGTGAGTTGATCATTACGTGCAATCAGCTCTAACTTGATAGATTCACCAAATACGCATGTAGCGGAGAGGAAAAAAAAGCAAAGTGAAATGATAAAATGGTGTCGTGTCATTGTGGGAGTAAATGACAAAACTAAGGGAGAAACGTGGGAAGTGTGGGGGGTGTGATTGGGTCCAATCGGGATAAATGAGATAATGAGATAATGAGATAATGAGATAATGAGATAAGAAGGACGGTAAAAGAAAGGAGAATTCCATGATGCTCTCGTCGGTTTATCTATAGAGCGGTAAATTTTTGTTCTTTAGAGTGACTACATTAGAGTTTCACTCAATTGTCAAGTTTCAAATCGTTTCCTGATTTATAAAATGTGATAATGATGAATTACTTTTCTTTTAAATTCCAAAAAGGGTTAAAACCGCATTAGTGCAGATTTATAAGATATGCATATGGCGAAAACTAGAATTACAATCCATGGTATATTTTGATACGAAAATTGTCATCATTAACATGGTATATTAAATATTCAATCACCCAAACTCGATCAAACTTTTGAAGAACAAAGCAAGAAAAAAAAAAAATCTACCCAATTTATATTTTTCAAAAATACTCCTTTATACGGAACTCCACCTTTTAGCAAACGTTAATAATGATATACAATCCATATTTGGATAAAATATCGTCATACTAAATCATCTAAGTCTTTCTATACCGGCAACAAAGATTTTTTTTCTCTGAGCACTTTTCCGCCCAAAAATTATCCCAGAACAATTTCCTCATTTTCACCCTTTCCCTCCCCCTGCCCCGCACACTCAACCGGAATACCAGTCCCTCTTTGGAATATCTTCTTTATGAATATCTTCCCAGAGGCCGAAGGCTTT
>Ga0256901_1000640_pt1 | contig 19342 bp, 20 predicted proteins | sample MC6MC0689MT_FD_190200 | JGI IMG/M metagenome (GOLD analysis project Ga0256901, IMG submission 190200) | Metatranscriptome of enriched soil aggregate microbial communities from Iowa State University, Ames, United States - MC6-MC0689-MT... | ecosystem: Environmental > Terrestrial > Soil >... | reverse complement strand
TATGATTAATCAACGCAATACATTTTCAAACATTTCTACTGCAATTGCAGCTGGAAATGTTGTGTTATTGCCTGTCATTTTACTTAACCTGCTACTCCTAGATATTTTAGGGAAGAAGACGGACTGCTTATAATAGATTTAAAAGAAATTAAATATACCTAAAGCGTCCTGATACAAACAGGACGCTTTTTTTAAATAACAAAACGTGATGAAATATTATAATTCGAACACGATTATTTACCTTGATGGAAAGTTTGAAAAAGCTGTAGATAGTAGCACGGACCTTTACGGTCAGTCGTTGCATTATGGTTATGCTGCTTTCGAAGGGATTAGAGCCTACAAAACACACAATGGCAATCGCATTTTTAAAGCTGCTGCACATTTTGATCGTTTAGAACGTTCTTGTCAACTGGCAAATATCCCTTTCCCATGGGATAAACAAGAATTAATCAAAGAAACCTATAAATTGCTCACGTTAAATAAACTGAAAGATGCCTACATCCGTCCGTTGGTTTTTTGCCACCCAAATATGAAATTGAATGAATCAAGTGGTGTTTCAATTTTAATTTGCGCCTGGGATTGGGACGCTTACTCTGGCAATAAACTTTTAAAATTAACCATTTCAGATTACGAAAGACCGAACCCTAAATCGACTCCAATGGAAGCGAAACTGAGCGGAAACTACGTAAACTCAATATTGGCAACCACGGCCGCCAACATTAAAGGATACGATGAAGCCTTGCTTTTAGACATGCATGGTTTCGTAGCCGAAGCATCGGGAGCCAACATCTTTTTGGAGAAAGATGGCAAACTTTATACACCATCTTTAGGAAATATTTTACCCGGCATTACCAGGGCTACAGTTAAAGAACTTTGTACCGTTCTAGATATCGAATGCATTGAGCGGAAATTAACTGTAGAAGATTTAAGACAAGCAGACAGTGCTTTTTTATGTGGCACAGCTACAGAAATTGCCGGAATAGCATCAATTGATGATATCGTTTTCCGCACCCCTTGGAGAGAATCGATCGGTTATACCATACAACGGGCTTACAAAAACCTTGTGCTTGAAAAAGTGAATTACGAAGTGATCATTTAGTATCGAGTAGCGAGAATCAAGACTGATTACAAACATTACAACTTTAAAACAATACAACATTACAACCGACCAAAACAATGAGCGAATTAAATAAGTACAGTAAAACATTTACACAAGACCCAACACAACCTGCAGCTCAGGCCATGCTTTACGGAATTGGCTTAACCGATGCAGATATGGCAAAAGCACAGGTTGGAATTGCAAGTATGGGTTACGATGGCAACACTTGCAACATGCACCTTAACGACCTTGCAAAAGATGTTAAAGCTGGCGTCTGGAAAAATGATTTAGTGGGCTTGATTTTTAATACGATTGGGGTTAGTGACGGAATGAGCAACGGTACTGATGGCATGCGTTATTCATTGGTAAGTCGCGATGTAATTGCAGATAGTATCGAAACCATTTGTGGTGGCCAATATTATGATGGGATAATCTCAATTCCGGGTTGCGATAAAAATATGCCGGGCGCAATTATGGCAATGGCTCGTTTAGACCGCCCATCGATTATGGTTTACGGCGGAACAATTGCTCCTGGGCATTACAAAGGAGAAGAATTAAACATTGTTTCAGCTTTCGAAGCTTTAGGACAAAAAATCTGTGGCAATTTATCAGAAGATGATTATCAAGGCATTATAAAACATACTTGTCCGGGTGCAGGTGCTTGCGGTGGTATGTACACGGCAAATACAATGGCGTCAGCAATTGAGGCATTAGGGATGAGTTTGCCTTACTCCTCATCAAATCCAGCGGTAAGTCCTGAGAAAAAACAAGAATGCTTGGATGCTGGAAAATACATCAAAGTTTTACTAGAAAAAGATATTAAACCATCTGATATCATGACGAGAAAAGCATTCGAGAATGCAATTCGTTCAATCATTATATTAGGTGGAAGTACCAATGCCGTGTTACACTTTATCGCAATGGGAAAAGCGATCGGTATAGAAATTACGCAGGATGATTTCCAAAGGATGAGTGATGTTACGCCTGTTTTGGCCGATTTTAAGCCAAGTGGAAAATACCTGATGCAAGATTTACATCAATATGGAGGCATTCCAGCCGTTTTGAAATTTTTATTAAACGAAGGTTTATTGCATGGCGATTGTTTAACGGTAACCGGTAAAACAATGGCTGAAAATTTAGCTGACGTAAAATCGATTATGGATTACGACCAGAAAATCATTCAAAAATTAAGTGAGCCAATTAAGGCAACTGGGCACTTACAAATCCTTTACGGAAACTTAGCAGAGAAAGGTTCAGTGGCAAAGATTTCTGGTAAGGAAGGCGAAAAATTCGAAGGTCCGGCACGTGTATTTGATGGTGAACACGATTTAATAGCTGGTATTTCAAGTGGTCGTGTTCAACCTGGCGATGTAATTGTAATTAAAAACTCTGGTCCGGTTGGTGCTCCTGGCATGCCAGAAATGCTAAAACCAACTTCAGCAATTATAGGTGCAGGTTTGGGTAAATCGGTTGCTTTAATTACTGATGGCCGTTTCTCCGGTGGCACTCACGGTTTCGTGGTAGGTCACATCACTCCAGAATCTTATAAAGGTGGTTTAATTGGTTTGGTTGAAGATAATGACCCAATTTTAATCGACGCCGTTAATAACATCATCAGTTTACAAGTAAGCGAAGAAGTGATCGCAGAGCGAAGAAAAAAATATGTTCAGCCGGCATTAAAAGTAACAAAAGGCGTTTTATATAAATATGCTAAAACAGTTTCAGATGCGGCAAGTGGCTGCGTAACCGACGAATATTAGAATTGAATCAGGTTTGTGGATACAAACCTTGAACATCAGTCATCCCGACTATGAATTAAATATTAAATGAATTACTATGCAAATCATTAAAAGTATTCAAAATAGAATTTATGAAATTCGGGGTGAAAGAGTAATGTTGGATTTCGATTTAGCAACACTTTATGAAGTTGAAACAAGAGTATTGAATCAGGCAGTAAAAAGAAATATAGAACGTTTCCCTGAAGATTTTATGTTTCAGCTCAATAATCAAGAGTTTGAAAATGTTAGGATGGAAATTAATAATCACGATATGTCATCACAAATTGTGATGACATATTCATCCAAAAGACCAAATTCTGCTCTACCCTACGCTTTCACAGAACAAGGTGTAGCCATGTTAAGTGGTGTTTTAAGAAGTGAAAAAGCAATAAATATGAATATTGCCATAATGAGAGCTTTTGTTGATGTAAGAAAAATCTTATTTAAACAAGCTAACATCAATGAGCAATTATTGGAAATCAAAGAGCGACTTGGAGAACATGATGTTCAGCTAAATGAATTGTACGATGCTATGGACAATTTGTTAGACGAGAAAATTGCTCAATTGAAGTGGAAAGACAGAGAAAGAATTGGGTTTAAGATTAAAGAATAATAGAACCGCAAAAACATAATTATGGAAACTGCACAAGAAATACAAACCGAGGCAAAGGCAGAAACCTCAAAAACTTTCAAGGGAACGGGCTCACAGGTTTTGTTGAATGGATTAATTGAAGAAGGTGTCACCACCATTTTTGGTTATCCAGGTGGCGCAATCATGCCAATTTATGATGCACTCTACGATTACGCAGATAAATTAGAACACATTTTGGTTCGCCATGAGCAGGGTGGTATCCACGCTGCGCAGGGATTTGCCAGAACAAGCGGAAAAGTAGGTGTTTGCTTTGCTACCAGCGGACCCGGCGCCACCAACTTGGTTACAGGTTTAGCTGATGCGCAAATCGACAGTACGCCTCTGGTTTGTATCACCGGACAGGTTTTCGCTCACTTATTGGGAACCGATGCTTTTCAGGAAACGGATGTAATTAACATTACTACACCAGTTACCAAGTGGAATTATCAGGTTACCGATGCTAAAGAAATCCCCGAGGTTTTGGCAAAAGCATTTTATATTGCTAAAAGCGGCAGACCAGGACCAGTTTTAATTGATATTACTAAAAACGCACAATTACAGGTTGAGGAATTTCCTGAATACGTAAAGTGTAACCATATTCGCTCTTATCGCCCGAAACCAAAAGTTAGGGTTGAATATATTGAGCAGGCAGCTGAATTAATCAACTCAGCAAAAAAACCATTTGTATTATTCGGACAAGGTGTTATTTTGGGTAGCGCAGAACAAGAGTTTAAAGCTTTTATCGAAAAAAGTGGCATCCCTGCTGCTTGGACAATTATGGGCGATGGCGCAATTCCAACCTCTCACCCACTGAATGTTGGTATGTTGGGCATGCATGGTAATTACGGACCAAACGTTTTAACTAACGAGTGTGACGTATTAATTGCCATCGGAATGCGTTTTGATGACCGCGTAACTGGTCGTTTAGATAAATATGCAAAGCAAGCGAAAGTAATTCATTTAGATATTGACCCAGCTGAAATTGATAAAAATGTTAAAGCTGAGGTTGGTGTTTGGGGCGATTGTAAAGAAACTTTACCCCTATTAACCAACTTGGTTAACGAGAACAAACACGAAGATTGGTTAGCCAAATTCAGAGATTATAATCAGCAGGAAATTGACCAGGTCATTACACCTGAGCTTTACCCTGCAAGTGATGAAATGACAATGGGTGAAGTTTTGCGCAACATCAATGAGATTTGTGGTGGCGATGCAGTAATTGTTACTGATGTTGGTCAGCACCAAATGGTAGCTTGCCGTTACGCTAAATTCAACAATACCCGTAGCAACATCACCTCTGGTGGACTAGGTACAATGGGCTTTGGTTTACCTGCGGCAATCGGCGCTAAATATGGTGCGCCAAACAAAACTGTAATTGCCATCATCGGCGATGGCGGTTTCCAAATGACGCCACAGGAATTGGGTACCATTATGCAATTTGGTGCAGCGGTGAAAATCCTGATATTGAACAACCGTTTCTTAGGCATGGTCCGCCAGTGGCAACAGTTATTCCACGATAAACGTTATTCGTTTGTGAACATTACCAGTCCTGATTTTGTGGCTTTAGCTAAAGCGTATTACATCGAAGCCGATAAGGTTAATGAACGTGCTAACTTAAGAACAGCATTGGAAACCATGATTAACCACGAAGGCTCCTATTTACTTGAGGTAATGGTTGGAAGAGAAAATAACGTTTTCCCAATGGTTCCGCAAGGAATGAGCGTAAGTGAGATTAGGTTGAAATAATTAAGATAAAAGAACAAAGAGCAAGGAATAAAGATTAAAGGCACTGGCACAATGTCTTTTATCCTTGTTCCTTTATCCTTAATCCAAGAAACATGAGTACTGAAAATACATTAGAACATAAGATAGCAAAAGCCGATTTCGAGGGAAAGCAAGAATACACCATTACTGTGTATGCGGAAAACCGTATCGGTTTATTAAACAGGATTGCGATTATTTTCTCGAAAAGAAAAATCAATATCGAAAGTTTGAATACTTCTCCATCTGAAATTGATGGTATACACCGCTTTAACATTGTGATTACAGAAAGTTATGAAGTGGTTAGAAAACTTGCCCGTCAGATCGAAAAGCAAATTGAAGTATTAAAAGTGTACTTCAACACCAATGACGAGATTATCTGGCAGGAATTGGCTTTATACAAAGTTTCTACTGATGAAATTGCTGAAAAAGTGACGGTAGAGCGTTTGCTTAGACAATATGGTGCAAGTGCAGTCGTAATCCGTAAAGATTATACCGTTTTTGCAGTAACAGGCCACAGAGAAGAAACTGATGCGTTGGTTAAAGCTTTAGAACCTTACGAATTGATTGAGTTTGTGCGTTCGGCAAGGGTTGCGATTATTAAAGACAGTGCTGGTTTCCACGAAAAACTGAAAGAATTTGAAGCTTTCGAACCTGGAGAAGAATTGGTAGAGAATGAATTTTTAGAAAAGGGGGATAAGATTTTTACGATGTAAATAAGTACTACGTGATAAGTAGTAAGTTATAAGTTCAGGACGTAAAACTAAAGCGAGTTGTCATGCTGAGCCTGTCGAAGCGCACAAATAGCCTTCGATAAACTCATACTGATAGCGGCAAATCAAAAAAATATGAAATGCAATAGCGTAAAACCCATTCTAAGAATATTCGATTATGATAAAGCAATCGAATTTTATGTGAATTGGCTTGGCTTTAAAATAGATTGGGAGCATCGTTTTGATGACAACGCTCCTATTTATATGCAGATTTCATTAGCTGGTATCGAATTGCATTTAAGTGAGCATCATGGCGATTGTGCTCCCGGTGCACACATTCATATCGATTGCACTGGATTGAAAGAATTTCATAAGGAGCTGATTGATAAAAAATATAAATATAACAGACCGGGTTTGGAAAGAACTTTTTACGGAAGCTGGGCAGTTACGGTAAATGACCCATTCTTTAATAAGATAACCTTTAACCAGCCTTTAGACGAATCGGAGATAGAAGCATAGAAAATGATGAACGAAGTATTTGATTTTATAATAAACTCACGCAAAGCATTTATTCAGCTTGTTGATGGATTAACAATTGATCAGTTGAATAAAATCCCTGATGGTTACAATAACAATATCATCTGGAATTTCGGGCATATTGTGGTGAGTACGCAAACACTTTGTTATGTGCGCACTGGAATTTTGGCCGATGCGAGTGCTGTAAAGTTTAATGAATTTTATAGAAAAGACACTCGCCCGACTTATACTGTAACAGCGGAGGAAGTAGCAGAATTAAAGGCTTTAGCGCTTGAGAGTATCGAAAAGATAAAAGAAGATTATGCTAATGGCGTGTTTGCGAACATTACTCCTTTTTCAACTTCAACCTATGGTGTGGAAATGAAAAGTATTGAAGAGGTTTTGATTACAACCATAGGCCATGATAATGTGCATTATGGATATGCATGGGCGCTGAAGAAAGGTGTAGAAAAGGTTTAGGGTTTAGGGTTTAGGGTAAAAACACCAAACTCAAGTTAGATAAACCCGATTGAAGTGGAAATACTTTTTTAGCAGCAACCTTGAATAAGCTGTCATGCTGAGGCACGAAGCATCTGCAACCGATGAAACAGATTCTTCGTTCCTCAGAATGACAGAAGTTAAAAAAGATTGCAATGTAAAGCGGGACTGAAATAACCGAAAAGTACAGGAAATTACTTTTCAAAAAGAACAATAATTAGAAAAATAGAACCATAAAATAAATAACAAAAACGATGTCAAATTATTTTAACACATTACCTCTTAGAGAAAAATTAAACCAACTGGGTGTTTGCGATTTCATGGATAGCAACGAATTTTTAGATGGCGTTAGCGCTTTGAAAGGCAAAAAAACTAGTAATTGTAGGATGTGGCGCACAAGGCTTAAACCAGGGTTTAAATTTAAGAGATAGTGGTTTAGATGTAAGTTACACGTTGCGCAAAGAGGCAATTGAAGGCAAAAGGGATTCGTGGAAAAATGCAACGGAAAACAACTTCAAGGTTGGTACTTACGAAGAATTAATTCCAACTGCTGATGTGGTAATTAACCTTACCCCTGATAAACAACACACTGCGGTGGTGAATGCAATTATGCCTTTAATGAAAGATGGCGCTACTTTATTGTATTCTCATGGTTTTAATATTGTGGAGGAAGGCATGCAAATCCGTAAAGATTTGACCGTAATTATGGTGGCACCAAAATGTCCTGGTAGCGAGGTTAGAGCAGAATATGTTCGTGGTTTTGGCGTACCAACTTTAATTGCGGTGCACCCTGAAAACGATCCGCAAGGAAAAGGATTAGCACAGGCTAAAGCTTATTGCGTAGGTACAGGCGGTCACAGAGCGGGTGTGTTAAAATCGTCTTTCGTTGCCGAAGTTAAATCTGATTTAATGGGTGAACAAACCATTCTTTGTGGTTTATTGCAAACAGGTTCTATCCTATCGTTCGATAAAATGGTAGAAAAAGGAATCGACGCTGGTTATGCATCTAAGCTGGTTCAATATGGTGTTGAGGTGATTACTGAGGCTTTAAAGCAAGGTGGTATTACGGCAATGATGGACAGATTAAGCAATGTTGCAAAAATCAAAGCTTTCGAAATTTCGGAAGAATTGAAAGATATTATGCGTCCGTTATTTCAAAAACACCAGGATGATATCATGAGTGGCGAGTTTAGTCGCACGATGATGGAAGACTGGGCTGCTGGCGATAAAAACTTATTGAAATGGAGAGCTGAAACCGGTGAAACTGCTTTCGAAAAAACACCTGCTGGCGATGTTAAAATCGGCGAGCAAGAATATTTCGATAACTATTTATTGATGGTTGCTTTCGTACGTGCTGGTGTTGAATTGGCTTTCGAAACGATGGTTCAGGCGGGTATCAAACCAGAATCTGCTTACTATGAATCGTTACACGAAACGCCACTAATTGCAAACACGATTGCCCGTAAAAAATTGTTCGAAATGAACCGCGTAATTTCTGACACTGCTGAATACGGCTGTTACTTATTCGACCAAGCTTGTAAACCACTATTGGCTGATTTCATGAAAAAAGTAGATACTGATTTAGTGGGTAAAAATTTTAACGAAGGCAAAGATGGCGCTGTTGATAACAGAAAATTAATCGATGTAAACGAGGCGATCCGCTCTCACGAAGTAGAACAAATTGGTGCTACTTTGCGCAAAGCGATGACGGCAATGAAGGCGATTAAAACTGCATAACCACCAACCCCCTGAAGGGGGCTTTAAATACAGAACCAAACCTCGCAGGTTTTAAAAACCTGCGAGGTTTAAAAAAAGATTAACAAAATGTCAAAAACATTAGTAGAAAAAATTTGGGATGCACACGTTGTAAAAAGTGAAGAAGGATTTCCTGATATTTTATACATTGATACACACTTAATACATGAGGTAACTTCTCCGCAGGCTTTTGATGGTTTGCGCAAGCGAGGTTTACCTGTTTTTCGTCCGCAGCAAACGGTGGCTACGGCCGACCATAACGTACCAACTTTAAACCAATTATTGCCAATTAAAGAAGAGCTTTCCCGCTACCAGGTGGATATGCTGACTAAAAATTGCGCAGAATTTGGGATTGAACTTTATGGTTTGGGTCACCCGTTTCAAGGGATTGTTCACGTAATCGGTCCTGAGTTGGGTATTACCTTACCAGGAAAAACGATGGTTTGTGGCGATAGTCATACTTCTACACATGGCGCCTTCGGGGCAATTGCTTTCGGTATCGGAACTTCACAGGTAGAGCAGGTTTTCGCCACGCAATGTTTGTTGCAGTCGAAGCCTAAAACCATGAAAATTGAAGTAAATGGCAAACTTGGAAAAGGTGTTGGTGCGAAAGACATTATTCTTTACATCATCGCTCAAATATCTGCGGCTGGTGGAACCGGATATTTTATTGAATACGCCGGTTCGGCAATCGAGAGTTTAAGCATGGAAGCTCGAATGACGATTTGCAACATGAGCATTGAAATGGGTGCAAGAGGTGGCTTAATTGCTCCAGACCAAATTACTTTCGATTACATTAAAGGCAGAGAATTTGCGCCTGCAGGCGAAGAATGGGACAAAGCTTTAGCATACTGGAAAACTCTGTACAGCGATGCTGATGCAACGTTTGATAGTGTGTTAACTTTCGATGCAGCAGACATTGCACCAATGATTACTTATGGAACCAACCCGGGAATGGGAATGGGCATCCAGGAGCATATCCCTGCGACCAGTGCACAACCAGAGAAAGAGAAGCTTTCTTATCAAAAAGCATTGGATTATATGGGTTTTAATGATGATGCATCGTTAATTGGTAAACCTGTTGATTATGTTTTTATTGGAAGTTGCACCAACTCTCGCATTGAAGATTTGCGTGAGGTAGCTGATTTTATTAAAGACAAACGCAAAGCGGATAATGTTACGGTTTGGATTGTTCCGGGTTCGAAACAAGTAGAACAGCAGGCAAAAAACGAAGGTTTGGATAAAATTTTCGAAGCGGCTGGTTTCCAATTACGTGAGCCAGGCTGTAGCGCTTGTTTAGGTATGAACGAGGATAAAATCCCAGCAGGAAAATATTGTGTATCAACATCGAACAGAAATTTCGAAGGTAGACAAGGACAAAATGCAAGAACTTTATTAGCTAGTCCTTTGACGGCTGCTGCTGCTGCTGTTACGGGTGTGATTACGGATGTTAGGGAGTTTTTAGCTGAAAGCTAAAAGCAGAAAGATTAAAGCAGAATGTTAATACATCCGTCATTGCGAGGCACGAAGCAATCTCTCTTATAAAATAGATTACTTCATACCTCGCAATGACGGAAAGGTAAAAAATATGATTTTAGAAGTTGCGATGTTAAATGTAAAGGCTGATTTATCAGTTGATTTCGAAAAAGCTTTTAACGAGGCTCAAAAAATCATTTCTTCTATGGATGGTTACATTTCGCATCAGCTGAAAAAATGTTTAGAAGTAACTGATAAATACATTTTGCTGGTAAACTGGGAAACATTAGAAGCACACACGGAAGGCTTCAGAGGTTCAGCAGAATACCAGGATTGGAAGAAATTATTGCATCATTTTTATGAGCCTTTTCCAGTTGTTGAACATTATGTAGAAGTTTAAAGCTGAAATCCTTTGAAATCTCTTAGATGCCCTTAGGTTCTTAGATGATAAAAATTTAAAATAAGTAAAATGCCAGAAATAGCTTGGGATGCAACATTATACGACAAACAACACCACTTCGTATCTGATTACGGAGCGGATGTTTTGCAATGGTTAGCCCCTAAAGCCGACGAACACATTTTAGATGTAGGTTGTGGAACTGGTCAGCTGGCTGCGCAAATTGCCGAAAGTGGTGCTGTGGTTTTAGGAACTGATGCATCGGCAGATATGATTGCCAATGCAAAAGCTGCTTACCCAAATTTAAGCTTTGAAGTGGTTGATGGAACGCAACTGCCATACCATGAAAAGTTTGACGCAATTTTCAGTAATGCAACTTTTCACTGGATTGAAAACCAGGATGCTCTAATTGAAGGTTTATACAAAAGCCTGAAAACTGGCGGCAGATTAGTTGCGGAGTTTGGTGGAAAAGGTAATGTTAAAAGCATCACTCAAGCGATAAAAGCTGCTGCCGAAGAATTACAACTTGCTGATCAAGTGCTGACGAATTTTTGGTTTTTTCCATCAGTGAGTACTTATGCAACGCTTTTAGAATCAAAAGGATTTGAAGTGGAGCAAATTTGGTTATTCGACAGACCAACAAAACTCATTGGCGAAGATGGTATGTATGTCTGGATTAATCAATTTGCACAACATGCGTTTAAAAACTTAACAGAAGAACAAGCTGAATCCATTAAGAATTTAGCCGTAGATATACTGAAACCCAATTATTTTATCAACGGAGAATGGGTAGCAGATTATAGAAGATTGCGGGTGAAAGCGATAAAAAAGTAATAAGTTTTAGGTTATACGTTGTAAGTCTAAACAACCAACAAACCAAAGAACAAAAAAACGACACAATGAAAAAATTCACAAAATTAACATCGGCAGTAGTGCCTTTAAATATAGAAAACATCGATACCGACCAAATAATCCCTGCGAGGTTTTTGAAAGCGACTACTCGTGAGGGTTTTGGCGAAAACTTGTTCCGCGACTGGCGTTATGAAAACGATAATCAGCCTAAAGCAGATTTCGTGATGAATAATCCAACCTACAGCGGTCAGGTTCTAGTAGCTGGTAAAAACTTTGGTTGCGGAAGCAGCCGTGAACATGCGGCCTGGGCGATACAAGATGCAGGGTTCGATGCGGTAATCAGTAGTTTCTTTGCCGACATTTTTAAAGGCAATGCTTTGAACAATGGTTTGCTACCAATCCAAGTGAGTGAGGATTTCTTAGCACAAATTTTCAAGGCAGTAGATAACAATGCAAAATCTCCATTGGAGGTTGATTTAGAAAACCAAACGGTAACCATTGTTGAAACAGGTGCTCAGGAATCTTTCGAGATCAATGCTTACAAAAAATCGTGTTTGATTAATGGTTATGATGATATCGATTTCATCCTGGCGCAGAAGGATTTGATTGAGGAATTTGAAAACCCCTAGCCCCCTGAAGGAGGAACTGAAAACCCACAGTAAATACAATTGTAAAAATGGCTGGTCCGATAAACATTAACGATAGAAAATCAAAGTCCCCTTTAGGGGATTTAGGGGTTTTTGTTGCCATTTCAGATTTAAACCTAAAACACCAACAAAAATCGGTGTTAAAGGATTTGAACTGGACTATAAATACTGGTGAACAATATGTTTTATCTGGCGAAAGTGGAAGTGGAAAAACATCCATAGCTAAAATAATTGCTGGCTTACAAAGTGCCATTGGCGAAGTAAAAATCAACTTTAATGATAAAAGTCAGTTACCTGCTGAAGTTTTATTTGTAGAAAGCTGGTATCAGTTTAAAAATTTAGAAGGCGTTGCAAACTTTTATTATCAGCAACGTTACACCAGTCAGCAGGCGAAAGACACCCTAACAGTTCATGCAGAACTGGTGAGTTATGGTAAAGAAAAAGGTCTTCATCTAGATCAAGTTGAACACATTTTAGAAGCCTTAAATTTTTCATCTTTTGCCAGCTCGCAATTAATAGAATTATCAAGCGGTGAACACAAAAAACTGCAGTTAGTTAAAGCTTTGTGGTTGAAACCGCAATTGTTAATCATCGACCAACCTTACACAGGCTTGGATGCTGCATCACGTAACAATTTGAATCTTTTACTGGATGACGTTGCTGAAAATGGTGTTCAGTTGATTTTGATTTCAAACGACACCGAACTACCGACTTCAATTAATCGATTCGCGGAGATAAAAGATGGCAAAATTAGTGTTTCAGATTCAAGAGCTATATTACCCGTGCTTGATGAAAAACATTTAAAAGAAATTCCAGATTTCTTGAAAGAATCGCCGCTTTATTCATCAGAAGAAATTGTAAAAATGGTTGATGTGAACATCAGCTATGGTGAAAAACAGGTTTTAAAGAATATTAATTGGGAAGTTAAGGCAGGCGAAAAATGGTTGTTGCAAGGCCACAATGGTTCCGGAAAATCAACTTTGTTAAGTTTGGTAAACGGCGACCATCCGCAATCTTACGCGAACGAACTTTACTTATTTGGTAACAGACGAGGAAGTGGCGAAAGCATCTGGGACATTAAACAGCACATTGGTTTAATTTCGCCAGAATTTCATTGGTATTTTGATGCATCGGCAACTGTTTGGCAAAGCATTGCTTCTGGTTTCTACGACACGGTTGGATTATTTCAGCAATTGCCTTACACAAAAAGCACTCAGGTAGATGAGCTGGTAGCATATTTTGGACTAACAGAAAGTAAAAATGAGTTGTTAGCCTCGCTCCCATTAGGTAAACAGCGATTAGTTTTATTGGCAAGAACCATCATCAAAAACCCGGAATTATTAATTCTGGATGAACCTTGCCAGGGTTTAGACCAGCAGCAAACGCAGCATTTTAATCAATTGGTTGATGAGTTGTGCAGCAACGGAATGACCTTAATTTATGTTGGCCATTTTGAATCGCAGCTGCCAACCTGCATCGAAAAAAGAATATTATTAGAAAAAGGCGAGGTAAAAGTCGTCGAAAATTTGAATATAGAAATACTAAGCTAAAACATAATTGCCACGGAAACACAGAATACACGGAATCAATTTTTTCCTAATTTCCGAGTCTCCGTGGCAAATGATTAGCCGAAAAACAATAGAAGTCGAAAATGAAGAAGAACATTTTAGTAATACCTGGAGACGGTATTGGACCAGAAGTAACCACTTGGGGAAAAGCAGCATTAGAGAAAATTGCAGAAATTTTTGGTCATGAATTTGAGTTTGACGAAGCTTTAATGGGCCATGCGGCTATCGAAGTAACCGGCGAGCCTTTGCCAGATGAAACTTTAGAAAAAGCGAGAAAAAGCGATGCTATCCTCTTTGGCGCCATCGGCCATGCCAAATACGACAACGACCCAAGTTTAAATGTTAGACCAGAACAAGGCCTATTAAAAATCCGCAAGGAACTTGGTTTATTTGCAAACCTCCGCCCCATATTACTTTTTGACGAACTTCTTCAGGCATCGAGCATTAAACCAGAAATATTAAAAGGAACCGATATCTTATTCTTCCGCGAATTAACTGGCGATGTTTACTTTGGCGAAAAATCGCGTTCAGAAGATAGAAATACGGCCTCAGATTTAATGATTTACCACCGCTACGAAGTGGAGCGTATTGCGCACAAAGCTTACCAGGCTGCTCAGCAACGCAGCAAAAGGTTATGTTCTGTTGATAAAGCAAACGTGTTAGAAAGTTCTCGCTTGTGGCGTGAAACCGTTCAGGAGATTGCAAAACAATACCCTGATGTGGAAACGGAACACATGTTTATTGATAATGCTGCGATGCAGTTAATTAAAAACCCGAAGAAATTCGACGTGGTTTTAACCGCAAATTTATTTGGCGATATCTTAACCGATGAGGCCTCGCAAATTGCAGGTTCGATGGGTATGCTGGCTTCGGCTTCTGTTGGCGAAAGCACAGGTTTCTTCGAGCCCATTCATGGCTCAGCACATGATATTACCGGTAAAGATTTAGCAAATCCTTTGGCCTCTATCCTATCCGCAGCTTTAATGCTCGAAATTGGTTTCGGCTTAAAAGATGAAGCTAAATTATTGGTTGATACTGTTGATGCCGTTTTAAAAGAAGGTTTTAGAACACACGACATTGCCGACCAAAGCACCAACCGATTTAAAGTTTTAGGCACTGCCGAAATGGGCAAATTGGTATTAAAATTCTTATCACAAAAATTAATCAATTCCTAAATAAAAGATTATGATTCACGACCCGAACAAAGTTTATATTTTCGACACCACCTTACGTGATGGTGAGCAGGTTCCAGGCTGCCAGTTAGATACAAACCAGAAAGTAGAAATCGCTAAATCACTCGAGCTTTTAGGTGTTGATGTTATCGAAGCTGGTTTCCCGGTTTCTAGTCCAGGTGACTTTAACAGCGTTATCGAACTTTCAAAAGCTGTTAACAACCCCATCATTTGCGCTTTAACACGTGCAAATAAAAATGATATTGATGTAGCTGCCGATGCTTTGCGTTATGCAAAACGTCCTCGTATTCATACTGGAATTGGTGCTTCAGATTTCCACATTAAACACAAATTCAACAGCACCCGCGAAGACATTTTAGAGCGTGCTGTTGATGCCGTAAAATATGCTAAAAAATATGTTGAAGATATCGAGTTCTATGCAGAAGATGCGGGCAGAGCAGATATTGAATTTTTAGCGAAGATGGTTGAGGCTGTTATTGCTGCCGGTGCCACTGTAGTAAACATTCCAGATACAAATGGTTACTGTTTGCCAGACCAGTATGGATCGAAAATTTTGTTTTTGAAAGAAAACGTGAAAAATATCGATAATGCCATTATCTCGGTTCATTGCCATAACGATTTAGGTTTAGCTACTGCAAATTCAATTGCTGGTTTACAAAACGGTGCCCGCCAGGTAGAATGTACCATCAACGGAATCGGAGAACGTGCCGGCAATACTTCAATGGAAGAAGTGGTGATGATTTTGAAAACGCATAAGGTTTTAGGTTTGAATACTCAAATTGATGCGACTCGTTTTTACGAAATGAGCCACATGGTGAGAAACCAAATGAACATGCCGGTACAACCTAACAAAGCAATTGTAGGTGGTAATGCTTTTTCTCACAGTTCTGGCATCCACCAGGATGGTTTCTTAAAAAACCGTGAAAATTATGAAATTATTAAACCACAAGATGTTGGTTTCCCTGATGCAACAATCGTATTAACGGCCAGAAGTGGTCGTGCGGCCTTGAAACACCATTTAGACCGCTTAGGACATAAATTAGAAAAAGAACATTTAGATATCGTTTACAAACAATTTCTTGTTTTAGCAGACAGCAAACAAGGTATTAACGATACTGATTTGAACCAATTGGTCGCTTTGCATTTGGCTTAAAAGCTGAAAGGCTAAAGCCTGAAGCGATCATTGCGACTTGGATTTTGAATAGAACTCTCCTCCCTACTTGCAAACAGGGGTTGGGGGGTTAATTTTTACTTCCCTGCACAGACTAAGGTTTGCTAAACCTGACAGCAATGGAAATACTTTTTGTTTGCAGGTTTTCGACAAGCTCAGACTGACAATCGCAAAAAGATTGTAATGTATGGCAGGACTACAATAACCGAAAAGCACTAAACTTGCTTTTCAAAAAAAATGTACACAATATTAAAAGCCCATATAGGGGTTTGGAATTAAAAAATGAACGATACAATAAAAAACACTTTCGATTTTGAAAGGGCTTTTAAAACTTTGACTGGCGTTGTAAAACGCACTCCGCTTGAATTTAATGCTGGACTATCGTTAAAGTATAATGCAAACATCTATCTCAAACGAGAAGATTTACAAATTGTGCGTTCGTACAAATTGCGTGGTGCTTATAATAAAATAAGTGCCTTACCTGCTGATGAGCTGAAAAACGGCATTGTGTGTGCAAGTGCTGGTAACCATGCGCAAGGTGTTGCCTATTCTTGTAAAAAACTGGGGATTAAAGGTGTAATTTTTATGCCTGAAATAACACCAAAGCAAAAGATTAAACAGGTAAATATGTTTGGTGGCGATAATATTGAAATTGTATTGGTTGGCGATACTTTTGATGATTGCCTGAAAGAAGCCTTAATATACTGTGAGGAAAAGTCATCGACATTTATTCCGCCATTTGATGATGAAAAAGTAATTGAAGGACAGGCGACTGTCGCGATGGAAATTTTTGAGGATTTGCCGGATTTAGATGTGATTGTGGTACCTGTTGGTGGCGGTGGTTTAGCTTCTGGCGTGAGTGCTTATTTGCAAACCGTAAAACCTGATGTGAAAATTTTCGGCGTAGAACCAATGGGTGCACCATCGTTAAGCGAGGCCCTTAAAAATGGTGGGCCAGTTACAGTTGAAAATATAGAACGTTTTGTTGACGGCGCAGCGGTGAAAAGAATGGGGTGGATTACTTACCAATACTGTAAGGAATTGCTGAGCTCGACTTACCTTATTCCGGAAGGGCAAATTTGTACTACTATTTTAAAACTTTACAACGAAGATGCGATTGTAGTTGAACCTGCAGGCGCATTATCGGTTGCGGCTTTAGAGCAGGTAAAAGACCAAATTGCGGGCAAAACCGTTGTTTGCGTGGTGAGTGGCGGCAACAATGACATCGAACGTATGCAGGAAATCAAAGAGAAATCTTTGCTTTTTGAAGGTTTGAAACATTATTTTATTGTTCGTTTCCCACAGCGTCCGGGAGCTTTAAAGTTATTTGTGAATGAGGTTTTAGGTCCGCAGGATGACATTACCCGTTTCGAATTTATTAAGAAGACAAACAAAGAAAATGGGCCTGCCTTAGTTGGAATTGAGTTGACTAATAAAGACGATTATGCAAGCTTATTGCAACGCATGAAAGATTTTAAATTTGAGATTATCGAGTTGAACCAGGACCAGACTTTATTTGAGTATTTAGTATAGTTAGTTTAACCGATTTAACCGCAAAGGACGCTGAGTTTTTCGCAAAGAATGCAAAGACTATTTTAATACATTTCGTCCTGCTGAATTTATTTCAGCATCTTAGTAACAAAAAAGACCCTGAAATAAATTCAGGGTGACGTTAAAAGGTAAAAAAATGAATTTCAAAGATTTAACCAACAAAACATTAATAACGGATAACGACCTCGATTGGGATGATTTGGGCGGAGGTGTAAAACGTAAGGTAATGCCTTTTGATGATAATTTAATGCTGGTTAAAGTTTCTTTTGAGAATGGCGCCATTGGAACAATTCACAATCATCCACATTTGCAGTTAAGTTACGTAGCAAAAGGCAGCTTTGAAGTAAGCATGGGTGATGACAAGAAAATACTTAACGAAGGAGATGTTTTTTTTGCACCTTCGAATGTATTTCATGGCGTTGTTTGCTTAGAAGCGGGTTTGTTAATTGATATTTTCAATCCACACCGTGAGGATTTTTTAAAATAGAATTTAACCACAAAGATCAGAAAACATTTTTCTCGAAACCTTTGTGGTTAATTTTTAGTCAAAAGTCAGCCGTACATTTTTATAGCCTAAACCTTCGATAATCGGTTTCAATACACTTGATGCATTGGTTTTAGTTTGGGCCAGTATGTCGGACTTTTTGACTTCTGAAGATATTTTTTGCTCTGCCGCTTTGTAAGCTTCATCTACCAGTTTTGCCTCCCTGAAATAGGCCATTTTGGTATCATAAACCCGTGAACTTTCGTGATCAATTTTTACGTAACAGATCTCTGGCTGTGGTAAATTTACTACAGCGGTATCGGCTTCAACTTTGATATCTTCACGTGTAATTTTAGTAAGGTCGATGCAGCCCACTGCCTCTGCTTTAACGATGAGTAAAACGCTGGCTTCGGGCAGGAAATCTGTTTTGTTTTTATGCTCAATTACATCGCTAATTTGATAACGAACCAGCTCTAACTTGCCCATAGCCTCAATTTTTTCGACCAATAGCTGATGTTTGCTCTCTACTGAAGTGTTGATACTGAACTTTTTTGATATGAAAAAATAGCCTGCAACCAGCAGGATTAACCAGGGCAAAACTCTAAAAATTATTCTCATACAAACCGAAATTTCATTGTTGTGATCCTTAAGATAAACAATTATTAATCCACAATGTGTGATTCTGAATTTTTGGCAGTTGTTTTGTATTACGCACAATACACACACAAATAAAAACTAATCACAATGAAAAAACTTACTATCCTAATGCTTTGCATTGCTACGCTAGGCCTGGCTTCATGCAAGAAAGAAACAATTTATCAAGAGTTAAGGGCAAAAACGTACAACTTTACGATCAATGCAAATGAATGGCAACGTAATGCTAATGGAAGCTATTCTGTTAACAAATCATTAGCGGCAATTGACGGAATAACATTGGACGATGAGGGTATTTTAGTTTATTTTGAACATCCTGTGGAGGTTCCAACGGGCGACATTCAGTTACCCTATACATATAATTATAATGCTTTTAGTTATAAAGTTTATAGTGGCGGTTTGAGGTTCGATGTTCAAGACACTAACAATTTAACCTCTACAGTTCCACCAAATTATAATACCTTGGTTAAGGTTGTTATTATTCCATCAGATTATGCTGGAAACTAACTGTTAATAAAATTAAAACTCTAAAAAACGACTAATGTTCAGTTGAACGTGGTCGTTTTTTTTATGCTCTCCCCTGTTCAGTTGTAACGCC
>Ga0256901_1000638_pt1 | contig 19367 bp, 12 predicted proteins | sample MC6MC0689MT_FD_190200 | JGI IMG/M metagenome (GOLD analysis project Ga0256901, IMG submission 190200) | Metatranscriptome of enriched soil aggregate microbial communities from Iowa State University, Ames, United States - MC6-MC0689-MT... | ecosystem: Environmental > Terrestrial > Soil >... | reverse complement strand
TGCCAGCGCCGTTGAAGCGGGTAGTTTTTCCGCGGCGGGTCGCCGCCTGGGCTTGTCCGCATCCGCGGTGGGCAAAGCCGTTGATCGGCTGGAAGTTCGGCTTGGAATGCGCCTGTTGAATCGCAGCACCCGTGCGTTGGCGCTCACCGGCGAGGGCGAAGTACTGTATCGCCACGTCACCAGAATCCTGCAGGACCTACAGGAGGCCGAGCGCGACATGCGCCTGCAGGAAACCACACCGCGCGGCCGCCTGAAGGTGAGCGTACCGATCGTTCTGGGCAGAAAGCATGTACTGCCCGCACTGCTCGACTTCCATGCGCTCTATCCGGAGATCATGGTCGACATCAGCCTTGAGAGCTGGCACCTGGACCTGATCCAGGAGAGCTACGACGTGGCGCTTTGGGCAGGCGAGCTGGAGGACTCCGGCCTGCAGGCGCGGAGATTGGGGCCGTTGGGACTGATCACCTGCGCCGCGCCGCGCTATCTGCAGGCCAATGGCGTACCGCAGACACCGGCTGACCTGGCCGATCACTGCTGCATCAAGTACCGCCATCCGCACAGCGGCCGGCTGGAGCCCTGGGCTTTCTCCAACGAGACCGCAGCCACCAAGCCGCGCTCGATGATCACATTGAATGAAGCAGAAGCCGTGGTTGTCACCGCGGTTGTTGGATGGGGGATCGTGCAGGCGCCGGAGTACATGCTTAGGGAGGAATTGCAGGCTGGCCACCTGCTACCGGTGCTGCCCGCATATACCAGGGACGACGGCAGCATCTCGCTGGTATGGCCAGCGCGATCGGCACAGGTACCCAGGGTACGGGCATTCATTGATTTCATCGCCGGGCGCCTCATTACAGCGCTGTACCCGCCGGTTCGATGAGCCAATGCCGCATCGCTCCAATCGCACATCCTTTGCGAAGCGCGGCCTTGATTGCGCCCACAAAGAAAAAGGCGGAGCCTCCGGCTCCGCCCTTCCACGATCACTTTGGTCGAGAAGCACCGGGGCTGTCGTGCAGGCCCGGTCATGCAGGCATCAAGCGCCCGCCATCCATTTCAGCATCAAGCCAATCATGTAGGCGATCACTGTACCGGTGGCATAGCCCACCGTGCCCAGCAACACCCCAACCGGCGCCAGGGTCGGGTGGAATGCAGCAGCGACCACTGGAGCCGATGCGGCGGCGCCGATATTGCCCTGCGAACCAATCGCGAAGAAGAACAATGGCGTGCGCAGGATACGGCCAACGATGTAAAGCAAGCCAATATGCACGGCCATCCAGATCACCCCGAGCAGGAACAACCACGGGCGATCGGCCAGCGACAACAGGTCCATCTGCATGCCGATGCAGGCGATCAGGAAGTACAGGAACAAGGTGCCGATCTTCGAGGCGCCGGCGGCTTCCAGGTTGCGTGCCCGGGTGAAGCTGAGCAACAGGCCGGCAACCGTGGAAATCATCACTACCCACACGAACGACGAGTTCAACGATGCCTTGCTGGCCCAGCTGACGTTCTCACCGAACCAACTGGCCAGCGGCGTCGCCACTGCATGTGCGAGACCAACGATGCCAAGGCCGACACCGACGATCACCATCAGGTCGGTCAGGCTCGGGTTGCGCGCACTCTTGGCCTCGTACTCGGCGATCCGGCGCTTCATGTCGTCGATGGCCGAGGTATCTGCACCATTCCTGGAATCGATGATCTGCGAGCGCCCTGCCATCCACAGCAGCATCGCCATCCACAGGCTGGCGCAAGCCACGTCCACCACGGCGAACTGGCCAAACGTGGTCGCATCGACGTTGAAGGTCTCGCGCATGGCGGCCATGTTGGCGCCACCGCCAATCCAGCTGCCCGCCAGAGCGGCCATGCCAGCCCAGGTATCACCGGCAACCGTTTCCGGATGGATGAGCTTCATCACCTGGAACGACACCGCTGCACCCAGCGCGACACCGACGGTGCCGGTCACGAACATCACAAGCAGCTTGGGGCCGAGTCTGGCGATGCCCTTCAGGTCGATCGACAAGGTCAGCAGGACCAGCGCGGCCGGTAACAGGACATCGCGCGCGATCGGGTTGTAGAGCTTGGTGCCGTGGCCGTCGATCAGGCCGATGGTGTTATAGATGGCCGGTATGAAATAGCACAGCAGCAGTGCGGGGACCCAGGTGAATATCTTCTTCCAGAGCGGGGTCGGGCCGCTGGCCAACCAGAAGATCAGGGCCAATGTGGCAGCGATGAGGCCGAGGCCGACGATGTCATTGGTGATGAGTGCGGTACTGGGTTCGGTCGGCATAAGGCCTGTTCCTGTCGATCGAAGGGAAACAAAAACGCCACGTTGGTGACGTGGCGTGGGAGGGTGGAGCCTAGCATGGTGCTCGATGTTGGTCTTGTTTGGCTGAAGCAGCGCTGCGCGCTTCCCCTCTCCCCACCCCCTCTCCCGCAGGGGGAGAGGGCCTTTGAAGCTGCAATTGCCGGGGTAGCTGGCACTCGCCCTGATTCGAGCCCCTCTCCCTTTACGGGGTGAAAGGAGCAGCTTGCGAACCACAGGTTCGCTGTTCCTTGAACGCCCTTGCGCTAGCGCAGGGGCCGGGGCGCGGAGCGGGGGTTGGGGAGGGAAGGCGCGCAGCGCGCTTGAAATCACCCATCCCCGGCCATCGCCCGCAAGGTAATCCCCACCACATAAGCCGCACCGGTACCCACCGCATAACCCAAGGTACCCAGCAACACGCCAACTGGCGCCAAGGCTGGATGGAAGGCCGTCGCCAACACCGGCGCCGAGGCCGGGCCACCGATGTTGCTCTGCGATGCGATGGCAAAGTAGAAGAACGGCACCTTCAGCAGTTTGCCGACCAGCCACAGCAGCACGATATGTACGCCGATCCACAGCACACCCAGCGCGAACAGCCACGGCTTCTCAAGCAGCGCGAGCAGATCCATCTGCATGCCGATGCAGGCGATCAGGAAGTACAGGAACATCGAGCCCCACTTCGATGCGCCCACACCTTCCAACTCCCGCGCACGCGTGAAGCTCAGGCCCAAGCCGATGAAGGTCGCCAACATCACTACCCACACGAACGGCTTGTCCAGGCTCACCGAGCCAGACCAGCTCACGTTTTCCGCGAACCAGCCCGACAGCGGCGCGGCCAACCCATGCGAAAGTGCAACCACACCGAATGCTACGCCGGCCATCACCATCAGATCGCCCAGCGCAGGAATACGCGCATGCTGCGCCTGATAGCTGGCCACGCGATCACGCAGATCATCCAGCGCGCGTGTATCGGCGCCACTGCGCTTGTCCATTGCCGGTGCACGCGATGCAAAGAAGATCAGCACTGCCATCCATACGTAGCCCACACCGACATCCACCACGGCGAACTGGCCGAAGGTGGTGGCATCGACTTCGAAGATTTCCTTCATCGCCAGCATGTTGGCACCGCCACCGATCCAGCTGCCGGCCAGCGCGGCCATGCCACCCCAGGTTGCGCCGGCCACGGTTTCCGGGTGCAGCCACGCCATTATCTGGAAGGCAACAAGCGCACCGAGCATGATGCTCAGCACCGCAGCCACGTACATGGCCAGCATCTTCCAACCCAGGCCGAGGATGCCTTTCAGGTCGATGGACAGCGTCAACAACACCAGCGCCGCGGGCAGGAACACATCGCGCGCGATCGGGTTGTAGAGCTTGGTGGTTTCGCCATCGATCAGGCCGACGGTGTTGTACACGCCGGGAATGAAGTAACACAGCAGCAACGCGGGCACAAAGCCGTAGAACTTTTTCAGCAGCGGATTGCTGCTGCCTGATGTCCAGAAAATAACGCCCAAGGTGGCGGCGATCAGGCCGAACACCATGATGTCATTGCTGATGAGTGCGCCTGTTGCGGCTGCCATCATCGTCTATCCCCTTGATTACCTTGCGTGCGGAAACCGCCACCCTTGAAGAGAACCTGCAGCCGCACTGCTTCAAGAACGCAAGGCAGGCGCAGCGCAGGACGAAGCGACAACGGCGAGTCCTTCGCCCCTCCCGGCTGCGTCAGCCGGGCACAACATCATTCTGTGATCCCCGGCCGAGTTCTCCGCGACCGGGTTGACCATCAAGCCCCCCCGAGCTAGATGCCGCTCAGGATGGCACTGCGCTGCTGCTGATACTCCGCCTCGCTGATCAAGCCTTTGCCACGGAGCTCCTCCAGTTGCTGCAGGCGCTGTTGCGGGCCCAGCGGAGCACTCCCGGGTCTCGGCTTACCTGCCGCGCGCGTGCATAACCAGACAACCAGAGCGACGCCACCGGCAAAAAACAGGCCTGCGATCAGCAGGATCAGTAGATGCCAGATGCTGAACATTCCCATGGGCACATCCTCCATGACAGCCAATGCCAGAATCGAGAAGACCGCGAAGTCACCACAACGCTGACCGCGCAAAAGAAAGGGCGCGCTGACAGCGCGCCCTCGCCTGGTTCCGTTACTCGCCGATGTGCTGTTTCAGCCAGCCATTGACCGTGTCATGCCACTGCACGCTGTTATGCGGCTTCAGCACCCAGTGGTTCTCGTCCGGGAAGTACAGGAACTTGGACTCGATGCCCTGGCGCTGCAGTGCGGTGAACGTGGCCAGGCCCTGCTCCACCGGGATGCGGTAATCCAGCTGGCCCTGCACCACCAGCATCGGCTTCTTCCAGTTCGCGACGTGGTTGACCGGGTTGAACTTCTCGTAGTTCTGCGGCACGTCGTACGGGGTACCGCCCTGCTCCCACTCGGTGAACCACAGTTCTTCGGTGGCATAGCCCATGGCGCGCTGGTCGAACACACCGTCGTGGTTCACCAGGCACTTCCACGGCTCGTTCCAGTTGCCGGCGATCCAATTGACCATGAAGCCGCCGTAGCTGGCGCCCAGCGCACAGGCCTTGTCGCCGTTGAGGAAGCTGTACTTCTGCTGCGCCGCAGCCCAGCCCTTCTGCAGGTCTTCCAGCGGACGATCACCCCAATGCTGGCTGATCGCATCGGTGAAGGCCTGGCCGTAGCCGGTGGAGCCGTGGAAATCGATCATCACCACCGCGTAGCCCTGGCCCGCATAGGTCTGCGGGTTCCAGCGGTAGCTCCAGCCATTGCCGAAGCTGCCCTGCGGGCCGCCGTGGATCAGGAACGCTACCGGGTACTTCTTGCCTTCCTGGTAGTTGTGCGGCTTGACCACGTAGCCGTGCACGGTCTCGTCGTTCCAGCCCTTGAACGAGAACTGCTCGAAGTCACCGAAGTCCACGCCGTCCAGCATTTCGCCGGCGCTCTGGGTGATGGCACGCTGCGGTGCGCCGGCAGCGGTGCTGCTGGTGAACACCTGGTCGCCGCTCTTCAACGAGTTGCGGGTGAAGGCCAGCGCATCACCGGCGATGTCGAAGGAGGAGATGCTGCCCTCGCCCACCAGCTTGGTCGGCTCACCATTGGCGATGTTGACCGCGAACAGCGGGTGTTCGCCCATGTCCTGTGCGGTGGTGTAGATGGCCTGGCCATCGGCCGACAAGGTGATGCCATCAGCCGAACGGTCCCACTGCGCGGCGATCTCATTGACCTTGCCGCTGGCCAGGTCCATCGCCATCAGGCCGAAGCGGTCAGCTTCGAAACCCGGACGCTTCATCGCGCGGTAGAAGAGGGTCTTGCCGTCGGCGCTGAACACCGGGCCGGCATCCCATGCGGGGTTGGCAGCGGTCAGGTTGACCGGCGCCTGCTTGCCGGCAGCATCGAGCTTGTACAGGTCGAAGTTGGTCGACCACGGCTCCTTGCTGCCCTGCACGCGGATGCTGGCGACGACGGTCTTGCCATCCGGCGACCACACGAAGTCTTCATTGCCGCCGAACGGCTTGGACGGTGCATCGCCGGCCAGCGTCGCGCTGATAGCGGAAGCCCCCTTCACCGCTGCTGCGCCTGCAGCCGGCAGCGGTGCCACGAACAAGGTGTTGCGACGGCCGTCAGCCCAGGTATCCCAATGGCGCACGAACATGCTGTCGTAGACCTGGCCGCTGCTCTTGTCGGCCTTTTCCTTCTCAAGACGCTTGCTGGTGCAGGCCAGATCCGAACCGCAGTCCTGGAACACGCCGGCGCTGAACAGCACGCGGTCGCCCTGCGGCGAGATGCGGTAGCTGTCCACGTCCAGCGCGAAATCGGTGAGCTGGCGCGGCTCGCCGCCAGCCAGCGGCATCACGTACAGCTGCTGGCTGCCGTTCTTGGCGCTGAGGAAGTACACGTTCTGGCCTTCGATTGAGGCCGAATTGACGTTCCAGCCAGCCGGGGTCAACTGCTTCGGCGGTGCCATGTCGCGGGTGCGCAGGTCGCGGATCCACAGGCTGCTGCTAGCCTTGAGGTCGGCATCGACGATGCGCTTGGCGAACACCACCTGCGCACCATTGGCGCTGAGCAGCGGCGCGGACGCGCGGTCCAGCTTGACCATGTCGCGGACTTCAAAACCGCGCGCACTCGCCAATGATGGTAAGGCGGCCAACAGGCACAGCGGCAACAGGGCGTGACGAAGCTTCATGGGCAACTCCCAGGCAAAGGCAAACCCCGATGGTAGGCGGCCAGCCCGCCCCACTGCAAAGGCTTGAAGTCATGGCCAAGCAACCGCCGCAAACAGCAAAGCCGCCCGAAGGCGGCTTTGCTGGTATTGCCTTGCTTCGCTTCTGCCTAAGCCCCTCTCCTGCGAAGCGGGAGAGGGGTTGGGGTGAGGGCGCTCTGGCTTGGACGCTCTGGCTTTGGCTTGAGCCCCTTCCCTTTGGCCGCAGGCCAAGGGGAGGGCTGGGGAGGGGTACTTTGGCTTTGGCTTTGGCTTTGGCTTTGGCTTTGGCTTTGGCTTTGGCTTTGGCTCTAAAGCTCCAAGCCACCAACCAAGTCAAAACCCCAAGCCCCCCATCCTCCCTACGGGCACCTTCCCCCGCAAGCGGGAGAAGGGAAAATCAGGCCTTCGCCGCCGGCTCGCCCTTCTTGCCGATGCGGTACATCAGCAGGCCAACCAGGAACAGCACGAACAGGCCAACCCAGGCCGACACGCTCGCCCAGGTCTCGGCAAAACCGCCCAACGGCAGTGCAAGTACGTCGCCCTGGCCGCTGACCACGATCGGCACCGCAATGGCGATACCCATCAAGGCCTCACCGGTGATCAGGCCTGCGGCGAACAGCACGCCCGGGCGGTGCACGCGGTCACGGCCTTCTTCGTCGTCGGCACGCAGCTTGTGGAAACGCTCGACCAGGTGGGCCAGCAGGCCGCCCAGGAAGATCGGCACCATCAATTCCAGCGGCAGGTAGATACCGATGGCAGCGGCCAGCACCGGCACGCGGAAACGCTTGCCGGTCTTCTTCAGCCATTCGTCGACGGCGATGATAACCGCACCGATGCCAGCGCCCAGCGCGATCATTCCCCATGGCAGTTCACCACCGAACAGGCCACGCGCAACCGAGGCCATCAGATTGGCCTGCGGAGCCGCCAGCGAGTTCGGATGTTCTGCGGTCGGCGCACCGATACCGTAGGCATGGGCCAGCAGGTTCAGCACCGGCGCCATGATCAGGGCGCAGGAGAACGCGCCGATACCCAGCATCAGCTGCTGCTTCCACGGCGTCGCGCCGACCAGATAACCGGCCTTGAGGTCCTGCAGGTTGTCACCGCCGACGGCGGCCGCACAGCAGACCACCGCACCGATCATGATCGCGGCCACCGCGCCCAGCGGAGCACCGCCAACGCCGACCGGAATCAGGCCGTCCTTGCCCAGCAGCAGCACCAGCACCACCGAGGCGAACAGGATGGTGGAAATGGTGATGCCCGAAACCGGGTTGTTGGACGAACCAATCAGGCCGGCCAGGTAGGCCGACACCGACACGAACAGGAAGCCGGCGACGATCATGATGATGGTCATCGGGATCGACACGTGCCACTGGCCGACGATGGCCTGGTACAGGCCCAGCAGCGGCAGGGTGAACGCGATCAGGGCGATCAGCATCCACTTCATCGGCAGGTCGCGTTCGGTCTCGGCCAGCGCCGGGCCGCTGCTCTTACGCGCAGCAGCGAAGCCGCTCTTGACGCCATTGAGCAGCGACTTGCGTAGCGAGAACAGCGTCCAGACGCCGCCAATCAGCATCGCGCCGACGCCGAGGTAACGGATCTGCGAGCCCCAGATGGCGAATGCCGATTCGGCCGAGTCGGCATTGGCCAGCGATGCCGCCAGGTCCGGGTTACCGCCCAGGAAGAACGCCTGGTAGAGCGGAATGGCGATGTGCCAGGACAGGATCGAGCCGGACACCACCACGATGCCGACGTTCAGACCGACGATGTAACCCACGCCCAGCAGCGCCGGCGACAGGTTGGTGCCGATGAAGGCGGTGATCTTGGAGCTGCCGACATAGGCCGACTGCGCCCAGGCGTCCGGGAAGATGCGCAGGCCCGAGGCCGCAGCCAGCTTCACCAGGCCGCCGATGGCAGCCGAGATGCCGAGAATCTTCATGCCCGGGCCCGGATTTTCACCGGCTTTGAGTACTTCAGCAGCCGCCTTGCCTTCCGGGAAGGGAAGCGGATCTTCGACGATCATCGAACGGCGCAGCGGCACCGAGAACAGCACGCCCAGGAGGCCGCCCAGGCCGGCGATGCCCAACACCCACCAGTACTTGAAGTCCGGCCAGTACCCCATGATCACCAGCGCCGGGATCGTGAAGATCACGCCGGCCGCAATCGACGAGCCAGCCGAGGCGCCGGTCTGGACGATATTGTTTTCAAGGATTGTGCCGCCACCGAGCAGACGCAGCACGCCCATCGAGACGACGGCGGCCGGAATGGCGGTTGCGATGGTCAGACCTGCAAACAGGCCCAGGTAAGCATTGGCGGCAGACAGCACCACAGCCAGCACGATGGCAAGAACCACCGCGCGGAATGTGAGCTGCGCAGGCGCAGCGTTGTTCATGGAAAGCCCTTGGATGGCAAAAAACCCTCGCCACGCTAACGCCCGCTTAACAGCAAGTCCAGCCTGAACGCGGTGCCGATACCCCACGCGACTGCAATTCCATGAATCCGCACCTCCTCTTCGCCATATCGGCAAAGTCGTCCAGTCAAACTCAATGTGTTATGTTATATCTTTTCCGTAAAAGCCCGCGAATGCCCCCTGCCCTGACTTCCCGCCTGGCCTCCATCGACCAGCTGCGCGGTACCGTGATGCTGCTGATGCTGATCGACCATGTCCGCGAGACCTTCTATCTGCAGCATCAGGTCAGCGATCCGATGGACGTGGGCTCGGTTTCACCCGCCCTGTTCAGCTTCCGCCTGCTGGCCCATCTATGCGCCCCGGTGTTCGTGCTGCTCACCGGTCTGTCGGCGTGGCTGTATGGTCAACGCCAGCCCGATCCAGGCCGCGCCACCGCAGCCTTCCTGCTCAAGCGCGGCCTGTTCCTGGTGGTGCTGGAGCTGACCCTGGTCAACTTCGCCTGGACCTTCCAGTTCCCGGCCAGCACGCTCTATCTGCAGGTGATCTGGGCCATCGGCCTGAGCATGATCGCGCTGGCCGGCCTGCTGTGGCTGCCGCGCAAGCTGCTGTTGGCGCTGGCGCTGGTCATCATTGCCGGCCACAACCTGCTTGACCCGCTGCAGGCCCAGGGCAACGGCGTACTGGCGACGCTATGGAAGATCCTGCACCAGCGTGACTGGATCGAACTGGGCAACAGCCTGCGCCTGCGCACCTCCTACCCGCTGCTGCCGTGGATCGGCGTGATTGCCCTGGGCTACGTGCTGGGCCCGTGGTACGCCAGCAACCGCCCGGCGCCGCAGCGCCAGCACTGGCTGCTGATCACCGGTATGGCGATGCTCGTTGGCTTCGTGCTGCTGCGTGCCGCCAATGTCTACGGCGACCACCCTTGGCTGCGCTTCACCGACGCCCAGACGACGCTGATGAGCCTGCTCAACGTCACCAAGTACCCACCTTCGCTGCTGTTCCTGCTGCTGACGCTGGGCATCGGCCTGTTGCTGCTGCGCCTGTATGAGCAGCCACGCATCGCAGCGTGGTTGCAGCCACTGGCATCGATTGGCGCGGCGCCGATGTTCTTCTACCTGCTGCATCTTTACGTGCTGAAGCTGCTGTACCTGGCCGCGATGGCGCGTTGGGGCGCGAACCACGGCCCCTACTTCGCGGTCGAATCGGTGTCGGCCTTGCTGTTGATCAGTGTGGTGCTGGCGGTGCTGCTCTACCCCGCTACCCGCGCCTTTGCCCGCTTCAAGGCACGCCGTCGCGACCTGGCCTGGCTGCGCTATCTCTGAACGCGCAGCACGGGGGCAGCGGTCCTATACTCGGCCGCTGTCCCACCCGGCACCACCGATGACCGCAACTGCATTGAGCCGCCCCCGCTCCGACGACTTCCTCGGCCACCCCAAGGGCGTCTACGTCTGCTTCTTCACCGAAATGTGGGAGCGCTTCTCCTTCTACGGCATGAAGGCGTTGCTGTTGCTCTACCTCACCAAGTACCACTTGTTCGGCGACAAGGCCGGGCTCGACCTGCTCGGTGCCTACGGTGGCCTGGTCTACTGCATCCCGGTGTTCGGCGGGCTGCTGGCCGACCGCTGGCTGGGCATGCGCAAGGCGGTGGTGTTCGGCGGCATCCTGCTGGTGCTGGGGCACATCGGCATGGCTTTCGAGGGCCACGAGGCGCACCGCGTAGCAGGCGAAGTGGTACGCGACGAAGCCGCGTTGTCGGTCACCTATCTGTCGCTGGCGCTGATCATCATGGGCGTGGGCTTCCTCAAGCCCAACATCTCCACCATCGTCGGCAAGCTCTACCCGGAAAACGACCCGCGGCGCGACTCGGGCTTCTCGCTGTTCTACGCCGGCATCAACCTCGGCGCCCTGTTCGCTTCGCTGGTCTGCGGCTTCCTCGGTGAAGCCTATGGCTGGAAGTACGGCTTCGGCGCGGCCGGCGTCGGCATGCTGGTCGGGCTGGCGATGTTCCTGTGGGGCCAGAAATACCTGCACGGTCACGCCGAACCGGCACAGCCGGCCACGCTGCGTGAGCGGGTGTTTGGCGTGCCGCGCGAATGGCTGATCTACGGTGTTGCCATCGTCGGCATCGTTCCGGTCGCGGCACTGATGTGGGCCGCCGCCAATGGCGCGTTCGCGCTGGGCGGTGAAATCAGCCTGGCACTGATGCTGATGATCGTTGTGCTCGGCGGCGTGCTGCTGTGGTTCGCCTGGTTCACCGGCACGCAATGCACACCGGAACAGCGCCAGCAGATGATCGCGCTGATGGTGCTGATCTTCATGGCACTGGTGTTTTTCACCTTGTACGAGCAGACCTATGGTTCGTGGGTCACTTTCACCGACCGCTTGCTGACCAAGGACCTGGTGCCTTCGCTGGTCATCCGCGAAGGCACGCCATTGCCCTGGTCCATCGTTTCGTTGCTGCTGGCGCCGCTGGGCTTCGTGGTCGCGGCACGTCTGTCGGATCGCAATCCGGCATCCAATGCACCGCGCCTGCTGTTCGGCGTCATCGTTGCCGCGATGCTGGTGATGCTGGTCCGCGACTGTCTCGTGCTGCCACAGACCGCCGGTTCGCTGACCTATCTGGGCGCACTGTTCCTGGTGCTGCTTGCGCCCCTGTTCGCTGCCTTGTGGGCATGGTTGGACAAGCGCCGACTGGACCCTTCCAAGCCACTGAAATCTTCGTTTGGCCTGGTATTCGGCGCCCTGTCCTTCGTGCCCTTGGCCTTGGCGGCGCAGCAGGTGGGCGCAAGCGGGCAGATGGCCAGCGTGTGGTGGCTGGTGCTGGCCTACCTGATCCTGGAGATCGGCGAGATGTGCCTGTCGCCAGTCGGTCTATCGGCCGTCACCCAGCTGGCGGCACCACGCGTGGTCAGCCTGATGATGGGCACCTGGTTCCTGGCCACGGCATTCTCCGAGACGCTTGCAGCACTGTTCGGCAAGCTGGCCGCCATCGACGTACCCGAAGGCGAGGTGATGAACATCGCCGAAGCCGCCGGCCGCTACGAACACCTGTTCTGGCTGCTGATGTGGATAGGCCTTGGCTGCGCGGTGGTCGCGCTGCTCTCCTCGCCGCTGCTGAAGCGGATGATGCACGGCGTGCGCTGAAACAGAATCTCCGACGAACAACCAGTTCGCGGATGCAACCAAAGCGCACTCACACCGATACAGGCCTCTCATCCAGCGCAGCCCGCACCTGCGTGCAGGCCTGATCGAGCATGTCGATGAATTGCTGGCGCTGATATGTATCCAACGTCACTGACCGCCGGAAGGAAGATACCGCACTACCCCAATCCTCCAACGACTCATCGTTGTACAAAGCCTGATAGGCGTCCCACACACCGCCTGCACGCAGGTACAGCGTCTGCGCGAACACATCCAGCGACTGTCCACCCGCAAGTTTCAGGGGCCGGCTGGTCTGGGTATGGCTCAATACCTGACGCAAGGCCTGGTCGTCGTTGAGTTGAGTTCCCCATACATGACCGTTCAGATGCCGTCGCACGAAATCAAGGATCTGCGCATGATCATCTGAGAGACCATCGGCATAAACCTCGTCAGCCAACCGCAGATGCCGCCCGTCGAACAACCACTTGACCACCAGTGTGACTGCGGGCTTCACGTCGTTATGGATATTGGCCGGATCGAATGCGCGGTATCCGATGAACTCACGGTCCTGCACGATGCTCACCTGGATGGAATCCACCCGTTGCTTCCTGGGGCAGAACCAGAGTTTGAGCTCGGTATCGCAGGTCAATGGCTTTCTGAACAGATGCGAATCACTGTATGCATCCATGCTGCCGTCAAAGAATGTCATGCACTCGTCAAAGCTGGCATCCGGCCCGATGAATCCTTGCCAGAACCCCGCCTCCAGCGACACATTCCCTTTGCGCCTGTGTGAGAACAACAAGACCGCCTGCAGATGGCACGCAAAACCACCGCGCAGACCGGCTGCTGGCGGATAGAACCGATCATTGATGATATCGAAGGCGAAGTAGTACTCCATCTCGTGGCGCTTGTCCTTGAGGCACTTCGTGCCTTGGTTGGCAGTGACGGATACGGGCGGCTTGCCCAGCCCGTGCCGCTCGAACCACGCTACGAGCCGCGCATCGCTGCCCTTGGCACCGACCAGACTTACGAGATCAGAAACATGCATGGTGTCTTCCCTGAGACCTGTACGGGCGCGGATTATGGAAGGTGGCAGGCGTTGGGCAGGAAGGCCTGCATTGCGTCTGATCGCGCCCCCCCTTCCCTGTCGAGAAGCAACGGCGCCAAAAGGCGCCGTTGTTGTATGGAACGACACACGTCAACTACTGCGCCGTGTCTCCACCAATATGCTGCGACAGGAACGCAAGCAGCCTGGCGTAGTACTCGCGCTGATGCGGCTCGGTGTAGAAACCATGGCCTTCGGTGCTGTAGTACAACGATTCCACAGGAACCCCGGCCTTGTTCAAGGCTGATTCCATCATGCGAGTGTGCGCGATCGGTGCGATCTCGTCCTCACCGCCAGCAGCCAGGAACACCGGAACCTTGATCCGCTCGGCAAAGCGGTTCGGCGACGCTGCGGCCAACGCGGCCTGATCCTCGCCCACCCAGTCCTTGGACCAGTTCCCCAGACTGCGGGCCTGCCGCCCATCTTCGCGTTGCATCATCGGCAAGTCATACACACCCACATAGCCGGCGGCACAGCGGTAAAGATCAGGCTCCTTGGCAGCCCCCATCAAGGCTGCATACGCGCCATAGCTCGCACCGTAGATGCATATCCTTCGAGCATCTGCATGGCCTTCACGGGTGGCCCATCGTGTGGCATCGGTCAGGTCATCCTGCATCGTTCCACCCCATTGGCGCGCACCCGCCTGGCGGAATGACCAGCCATAGTTGCCGGAGCCACGGTAATTCACCTGCAGTACGGTGTAGCCGGCCGCCGCCAACATCTGCGCATCGCGGTCATAGTGCCAGCTGTCAAAAATGCCGTAGGGACCGCCATGGGGCAACACCACCATCGGCCCCGCGCCGTTGGTATTGCGTGGCTTGGTCAGGTAGCCATGGAGCTTCAATCCGTCACGCGCGGCGAAGCTGAAAGGCTCGACGGTTGCTGCCTTGTCAGGATCGATCCAGCCACCGCTGGCCAGCACGAACTGCAGCTTCTTCTGATCGGTATCAAACAGGTAGAAATCACCAGGATTGTTGCCGGACCAGACTTTCACCAGCAAAAGAGCACCATCCTGGGTACTGGACGTGACGCGTACCGACTGTCCGGGAAACGCTGCTTCCAGACTCCGGTATTGGCGCGCTTCCGGTGCCTCATCATCGAAGAAGAGGCTGCGATGGCGTCCATCCATTATCTGTGCGCCGACCGGAGTCGTCGTACCGTTGCGGTAGATTATTTCCAATGGATCGGCGGCGGCATCCCGCAGTACGGCGGTACGCTCATTGCTGGCCGGGTCCCACGCAACGATGCTGTCCGGACCACGTCCGTCACCGCGCACCTGCAGGTACGCAAGCTTGTTATCAGCGGAAAAACCCAACGGCAATTCGATACGTCCACTGCCACTCTGATCATTGACCAGCCGCCAGTCGGCACCAGCCGCTTCGCGGTAATAAAGCTTGCTTATATTGTCCACGCCCGCGCCTACCGCCAATCGTACCTCTCCGGCGTTGTCGGTCACGAAATTGGCGTTCCGCACCGGAGCCGTCGCCAGCGTCGTCCGGCGACCGCTGTTGACATCCAGCCTTTCGGCACGCGTGAAAGGCTCCATGGATCCCATCAGCCATGTCGACACCACTACCCCACGCGGATCAGCCGGCAACGCATCCACCAGAAAAGCGGCCACGTTCTCTACTTTTTTGGGCTGGATGCGGGTACCGGGCCCATTCCCCTGCACCCGATAACCCACCAGCAGGTCTGGCTTGTCCCCATTGGCATTGATGGCATAGAGCTCGCCAGTTGGGCGTGGTTGGTCAAGCATGCCGTATTTTTCAGCGATGCTGATCAACACACGCTCTTCGTTGACCCACTCAAATCCGTTGACATGCGCGTTACGGCCAAGCATGAACGTGGCTGACTGCTTGTTGCCGTCGCGGGTGAAAATGACCAGGGCGGTCTTGTCTTCCAGCGGGACGCTCGCGGCGTAGTACTTCCCCGTTGGCGAGAGCTTTATATCGTTGAAATCGTCCTTGCGGATGAACTGCCCAAGATCCACCGCGGCCCAGCTACCACCCACGCAAAAGGACAGCGTCAATGCCAATCCCAGCCTCAATGCCTTCATCACTCCCCCAATAACGGACATCCGGTCCGAAGTGACAGAATTCTAGCCATTGATACATGGCCATGACTATACGGAAACCACGGGTTCGAACGCCTGGCTTTTGGAAAGCCGGCTTCAGGCCTTCCAGTAAATCACCATGGCGGGGATCGTCCAGCTTTGCGTTGCCCTGTATACGGGCTTGAACGCTGGCCACGCGTATCCCCGAGCGGACTTCTTTCAGACTCACGTCAATCACCACGGTTGATTCGTAGTTCGGTCTGCCCTGCATCATCACCGACGCCAAACCAAGCAAGTACGAAGGAAATTACCTGCTTGCGCGCCGCACTGTTGAATCTGCAGGAGCTACAGCAATGAAAACACATCCAAAAAAAAACCCCGACAGGCATCAGGCCCAACGGGGTTTCTTTTACAAGATCAATCCTATGCAGGATCAGAACGGAATATCGTCGTCCGCAAAATCGTCCATCGGCGGAGCCGACTGCTGCTGCGCCGGTGCCTGACGCTGCTGCTGGCGCTGACCACCACCGTAGCCGCCGCCACCCTGGTCCTGGTTGCCGTAACCGCCCTGGCCGCCACCCTGCTGCTGACGCGGGGCCGACTGGCGCTGCGGACGATCACCGCCCATGCCACCGCCACCGCCGCCTTCACCACGGCCGCCGAGCATCTGCATCTCGTTGGCGACGATATCGGTCGTGTACTTTTCCACACCGTCCTGGCCGGTGTACTTGTCGTAGCGCAGTTCGCCTTCGACATAGACCGAGCTGCCCTTGCGCAGGTATTCGCCGGCGATCTCGCCGAGCTTGCCGAAGAACACCACGCGGTGCCATTCGGTGCGTTCCTGCTGGTTGCCGTCACGGTCCTTGCGCACGCTGGTGGTGGCCAGGCTGATGCGGGTGATCGCCATGCCGGCCTGGGTGTACTTGGTGTCCGGGTCGTTGCCGAGGTTGCCGACGAGGATGACTTTATTGATGCCGCGGGCCATAGGTTCCTACTCTTCCGTTGGGGTCCACCCGCCGGATGCGGGCAATAGCCCACGTATTATATCTGTCCGGCGGCAGATAGCAGTCAATCCTTGCAGCCCTTGCGGCGTAAGGCTTGCGCTGGCCCGGACGGGGTTGCCACCGGCCCGGACGAGGTCCGGAGGGTTCGCTGGCCAGCACCGGAATCGCCCAGCTGACGGGGAATGCCGGCCCCAGCCTGCCCCGTTTCGCTGACCTCATGGCATGATGCCAGACGTCGTTCAGATTGCCGGTCAAGATGGTCATCAAGGGCAAAGCCACCTCATTGGATATCGCACACATGGCCGGCGTCTCGCAGCCGACGGTGTCGCGTGCGCTGCGTGGCAGCCCGATGGTCAATGCCGAAACCCGCCAGCGCATTCTCGATATCGCCCGCCAGCTGAACTACAAGGTCGACAAGAACGCCTCCAGCCTGCGCTGCCAGCAGTCCGGCACGCTGGCGCTGCTGTTCTTCGAAGACCCGACCAATGATGACTCGTTGATCAACCCGTTCTTCCACTCGATGCTGGGCTCGATCACCCGCGCCTGTGCGCTGAAGGGGCTTGACCTGCTGGTGTCGTTCCAGCAGCTGTCCAGCGACTGGCATGCCGACTTCGAGGACAGCAACAAGGCCGATGGCATCATCCTGCTCGGCTACGGCGACTACCACGAGTCGGTTGAGCGGCTGCAGCGGCTGGTGGAGCAAGGCACCCATTTCGTGCGCTGGGGTGCGGCCTTGCCCGGCCAGCCCGGGGTATCCATTGGAAGTGACAACTTCCAGGGCGGCTTTGACATCAGTGCACACCTGCTTGAACAGGGCCGCAGGCGCATCGCGTTCCTGGGCCACGCGTCCAGCCACTATCCCGAATTCGAGGAACGCTACCGCGGCCACGCCGAAGCGCTGGCTGCACGCGGTTTGAAGGCAGATCCGACGCTGCAGCATGACGCCATCACCACCGAGGACTCCGGCCACGCCGCCTGCATCGCCCTGCTCGACAGTGGCAAGGACTTCGATGCGATCTGCGCGGCCAGTGATCTGATCGCCATCGGCGCCTTGCGTGCATTGCGCGAGCGCGGCGTGCGTGTGCCGCAGGACATCGCGGTCACCGGCTTTGACGATATTCCGCTGGCGGCATCGGTATCGCCGCCACTGACCACGGTGCAGCAGGACACCAAGCAAGCCGGTCAACTGCTGGTCGACAAGCTGTTGAGCCTGATTGCCGGTGAGCCGGTGGAAGGCCTCACCATTCCGGTGAAGCTGGTGGTGCGGGAATCATCGCTTGGCGTGTGATTCGCGCCGTAGCCCATTGTAGCCCGGGTAAGCGCAGCGCACCCGGGAAATGTAAGAACACGAAGTTTCGTCAGGTTCCATCTACATAGACAAGTCACTTCTGCGACCTGTCGGACGCAAGCCCCGGGTGCGCTGCGCTTACCCGGGCTACGGAGTTTTCGCATGCCTTGACTCAGCTGAAATCCTTGAGGATTTCGCCCACGCCTGACGGTGAGATTTCAAAACCCAACGGGGTGCCGGGGTTGATCACCACACCATAGCCGCCGGGCACGCGGCGCAGCACGTCCAGCATCAGCATGCGGATGTTGTGCGGCGCCTGCTGCTGGTGGAAACCAACCCGCGCCATATCGGTGAATACCGCCACGTGCAGCACGCCCTGCTTGTCGAACAGCAGCGGATCAAAGCCACTGCCGTCGGCCGTGACAAGGCTGCCGGTGAGCAACACCACCTCGGAGGCGACGAAGGCCTGCATGAAGGCGCGGATCGGCAGCTTGCCGTCCATTGCCGTCTGCAACAGGGTTTCGATGGGGGTTTGCGGGGGGAGCTGGTTCATACGGTGCCGCCGGGAATGCCTGGGGGCGGATTGTAGCGGGTGGGGCTTTGCGAGTCGCAAAGGCTGGTGCAGAAGCAAGAGCTACCCCTCCCCGGCCCTCCCCTTGCCTTCGGCAAAGGGAGGGGAACAAGCAAAGCCCCCAGCTGCACGTGAACGGCCCCCTCCCTTTTGCGCAGCAAAGGGGAGGGTTGGGGAGGGGTGCTTTTGGAGCGGGGCTGGATCACTCCGCAAAAGCTGCCCTCACCCCAACCCCCGCTCCGCGCCCCGGCCCTTGCGCTGGGCAAGGGCGTTCGAGGAGCAGCGAACCTACGGTTCGCAAGCTGCTCCTCTCACCCCGCGCGCGGGAGAGGGGCTTAAGCGAGCATCACTGCGCCAGTCGCTCATCCCGCGCTATCTGATCCGCCATAGCAGCATCCAACTGCGCACGCAGCTCCGGCTGCAAGACCTGCCCTTCCAGCACAAACACCTTGACCCCATGCGCAGGCACTTCGGTCTTCAGAGAGCTTTTCACCTTCAAAGAACCGCCACCCAACACATCACGCCACTGCCCGGCCTGCAGATAACGGCTCACCTCGAACGAACGTGCAGCATCACCCTTGTTCAGCAGCACCAGCGCCGTCTGCGCGGTATCACCATGTTGCAGCACGCGATAGAACACCGCCTCGTCGCCCTGCAACCGCTCGTTCACCTGCAAGCCGCGCTGCAATGCAGGCGTAGCCTCACGCAGCTTCGCGATGCGCTGCAGCGGCGCGAAGATCGGGCTGTTTTCCGCTTCATCCACCCGCTGCTGACCGAAGTACGCACGATTACCCGCATGCTCGGCGCGGCCGCGCATGAAGCCGGTTTCCGAGCCGTAATAGAGCACCGGAATACCGCGTGCCGTGAACAGCCAGTTGTGCGCATCGATGAAACCCGCGTCACTGGCGTCCAGACGCGGCATGTCATGGTTGTCGTAGAAGCTCATCAACGCATAGGGATTGGCATACGGGCCGCCGCTCAGGTGCAGCGGTTCGGCCAGCGCTTCAAAGCCCTTCTGCTCCTTGCCGAACACCGAGGACATCGCACCGCGCAACGGGAAGTCCAGCACGCTGACGTTGGCGTTTGCTGGCCAGGTATGCTCGGCAATCTTGGCGGCGTCGTAGTCGAAGGCTTCGCCGAACATGAACATGCCCGGGTGCTCGGCACGGATGCGGGTGACGAATTCATGCCACCACGGATGCGGCAGCCAGCCGATGGTATCGATGCGCAAAGCATCCACGCCCTGCGCGGTCCATTGCAGGTAGGCGCCCAC
>Ga0256901_1000637_pt1 | contig 19368 bp, 14 predicted proteins | sample MC6MC0689MT_FD_190200 | JGI IMG/M metagenome (GOLD analysis project Ga0256901, IMG submission 190200) | Metatranscriptome of enriched soil aggregate microbial communities from Iowa State University, Ames, United States - MC6-MC0689-MT... | ecosystem: Environmental > Terrestrial > Soil >... | reverse complement strand
GTTCGATTATGGATTATGCAAGTTTTAATTATGTAGCGCAGTCGGAAAATGGTATCTTTTAAGAAACATTAATTTTTTATTAAACTATTTTTATCTTCCATTTGTTAGATACCATAATATATTAATCGCTATTAGTTCAGGTCTTTAGTCTATATTGTCTGTTGTTGTATATTACCGATGGAAGATGGTGATTGATGGTGTGTTCTCATGAAGGTGTAGAAATTTAACTTTTTTGTTATAAACTTTTATTTGTGATTTTATGAATGCAAAATCACCTACAAAAAATGAGTCGCAGCGGATCCAGGCACTGCATGAATATGAAATTCTGGACACCGCTGCGGAATCCGAGTTCGATCGTATCACTGAGATCGCCTCACGCGTTTGTGATATGCCTATCTCTTTAATTTCATTGGTAGACAAAGAGAGGCAATGGTTTAAATCACGGGTGGGACTCGAAGTGAAAGAGACGCCACGCGATTTATCTTTTTGCCAATATACATTTACAGAAGATCAGCTATTGGAGGTTCGGGATGCTGTTGAAGATGACCGGTTTAAATCCAATACACTCGTAACGGCGGATCCTCATATCCGTTACTACGCTGGATTACCCTTAATTGATGCGAATGGATTTGCTTTGGGGGCATTATGCGTTATTGACAGGGTGCCCAGGCAACTCGATGAAAACCAAAAACAAATACTTTCCCTCTTACGGGATGAGGTGGTTGCACTTATTGTCAATCGAAAAGAAAAGGAGAAACATAAAGAAAGTGAGCAGAAGCTGAAAGCATTTTTTGATCACTCACAGAGCCTCATGTGTACACATGATCTTGACGGCAATTTTATTACAGTGAATGAGGCTGGAGCTAGATTATTAGGCTATGAAAAAATGGAAATCGAAAAGCTTTCTCTTTTTGATATTGTGCCAAAGGAAGGCCATTCAAATCTTAAAAGCTACCTCGCTGAAATTGTAAAAAAAGGAGTTCTCAAAGGCGAAATGCGTACGGTAACACGTGCTGGTAGCATGCGTATTTGGATGTTTAATAATATCCTCCAGGTTAACGGAAATAAGAAGGCATATGTCATTGGTAATGCGGTTGATATCACCGAGCAGCATTATTTGGAGAAGGATCTAAAACATGCCCAAGCGATGTTGACAAGGACAGGAAGGGTTGCACGAATCGGTGGCTGGGAGTACAATCTTAAGGATGCAAAAATTGTCTGGTCCGAGATCACCAAGGAGATTCATGAAGTAGCAAAGGATTATGAGCCTGATCTTACAAGCTCGCTGAATTTTTACAAGGAAGGGTTGCATCGGAATAAAATCCAGCAAGCCATTGAGCAGGCTATTTCCACTGGAGAGCCTTGGGATCTAGAACTGGAAATTATCACTTTTAAAGGGCATGCACTTTGGGTACGCGCATTGGGCAATGCCGATTTTGAAAATGGCGTCTGTGTACGGCTTTATGGTACCTTCCAGGACATTGATAGACGTAAAAGAATGGAAGCGGAGTCGTCAAATTCGAAAAAACTATTTGAAGATATTCTGGAGGCTACTTCTGCAGTTGCTATTATCGCCACGGATATAGATGGTACAATAACGTTGTTTAATAAAGGCGCCGAAAATCTCCTGGGGTATGCCAGCGAAGAAATAATCGGTAAATTAAGCCCGGTGCACTTTCATTTGCAGAGCGAGTTAGATATGAGGGAGCGTGAGCTAGCTATAGAACTGGGGTATCCTGTCAAAGGATTCAGCGTTTTTGTGGAAAAAGCTGAGCGTTATGGTTCGGAGCAACTGGAATGGACTTACATCCGCAAAGACGGTTCACACCTGTTCGTTTCCTTAGCTGTGACCATGATCAGAAACATCGAGGATAAAGTCATTGGATATCTTGGTGTAGCTACAGATATCAGCAAAATTATTCAACAGCATAAAGAACTTGAGAGAGCAAAAGGAATTGCTGAGCAGGCAAGTATGGCAAAGTCCGAGTTTTTGGCCAATATGAGCCACGAAATACGCACCCCCCTTAATGGTATAGTAGGCTTTACCGATTTATTGACTAGAACCAGTTTGAATGATACACAGCGTGAGTATTTGGGGATGGTCGAACAATCAACCACTTTATTGTTAAGCATTATCAACGATGTTCTGGATTTCTCCAAAATTGAAGCCGGTAAAATGGAACTGGAAATCGAGCAAACGGACCTCAACGAACTCATCATTCAGCTGAACAAACTTTTTAATGTTCAGATCACAGGCAAAGGCCTGGAATTCCATTTAGATATAGCACCCGAGGTGCCAAGTTATATTTGGACAGACGGACTTCGTATTAAACAAGTGTTGATGAATCTAATGAGCAATGCAATCAAATTTACTGCGAAAGGAAAAATTACATTTCAGATTTCAGTACTTTCCCGGGAGGCCGAAACTGCTGTTCTGCGTTTCAGTGTTCAGGACACCGGGATAGGCATAAAAGAAGATAAGCAGGCAAAAATCTTTGAAGCCTTTTCGCAGGAGGATACTTCAATGACCAAACGGTATGGCGGCACAGGTCTAGGACTTACGATATCCAATCGCTTGCTAAAAATGATGGGGAGTGAACTGAAGTTGGAAAGTAAAGTTGCTGTAGGAAGCCATTTCTTTTTTGACCTCGACTTACGTTCTATTTGGGAAACAGAAGAATGGAAAGATCTTGCAAATATTGACACCGTTCTTGTCGTTTCTGATGATCAAAGCGAACGTGAAAGGTTGGTTCAACTATTGAACAAAAAGAATATCGGTGCGCAACATGCAAATAATGGGTTCGAAGTCCTGCAGCTCTTGATGCGCGGCAGTCGCTTTGGAGCAATCCTCATGATGAATGACTTGCCTATTATGAATGGCATAGACACCATTAAGAAGATTCGGGAAAAGGTTTTTAATGAAAAATATATACAGCCTATAATTCCCATATTTGATCCCCTAGACAGCAATGTTGCTGCTGTTTGCGAATCACTGGAAATTAGGCAATGGTTATTCAATCCTGTTAAACCCGAGGATCTTTATCACATACTGTCCAATATTCACAGGTAGCAATTACCAAAGCAGCCAAGTAAGAATAGTTAAAGTGCCAGCTCGAATAAGTAATTCTTGCATTAATGCCTCACGATCTAGCGTGGCCCAACTATATTTTTAAAATATACCTAATCGTTTGCCTTTTTAAAGACGATTCAAGGTGCTGTCTTCATAACGATTGATATTATTTTCTATAATCCATACAATTATATTTTTAATGAGGATAACTACGTATTTAAGGATTACGGTTATCATCTTGAAGATGCTCTATGCAACTTCGTAGCGTCGGCGATAATTAATTAAGATTCAGTTTCTTTCTTATCTAAAACAGTTCGAAATGCTTTGTATACCCCTAAAAGCAGGATGATCAGGCAAGTCAGTGTAAGGCCAAGATATTGCACCACCCAACCGATAAGAATCGCAAGGATATGGATCTTGCCGTTCTCCGGTCTGAACATCTCTCCTGTGAAAAGATAAAAAGCAAAAGTAGCGAATACACCCAACCAGATCAGGGCATAAATATAATGTAGTGGATTTTTACTGAATTGGTATTTACTCAACATAGGCGTCTTTAATTTAATCTTAAATATATAGAGGTTTGGATTTATTTATGAATGGATTTACAATTCGCTTGACAAGATTTATAAATCGTTGGGTCTTCCTAACCATGTTGAAGAAGGTATTGGCTCGGGCTTAACGATCCCGTTGAGACTCCAGTTATCAGTTGGGGGCGACTCTAACCAAATATATGTTTAGCTTGTTCATAAATGAACATAAGTTGTTCAATTTTGAACATGTTTCTAATATATTTTATATTTAATTTGTTCATTATAAGTTTTTTATGTTTTTGGTTAATGAATTGGTTGAGTGAAGTAAGTTGTTTTTGCTTAACTGCCATGCCAATAGATAACATTAAAAATGCGTTTCAGAATAAAGGCTTACTGTAATCACTAGAAAAAGAATGGTGATAGGAATGAGTGTTTCACCGAAATTCAGATTAAATGATTCTTTGATCATGGCATAAGACCCGAAATATATAAAAATGAAAATTAAACTAAATTATAAGTTTTACAGTCTCCTCGTTTTATTTCTGTTCTCAGCAGGGTACTTACCTGCCCAGGCTATTCGTTCCGATTACAATTATTTTATGAAGGAGTTTCAAAGATTTTTTAATGAAAAAAAATCAGATGAGATTTACGGACGATCGTCCGCGAGCTATCAATCTAAAATTTCAAAAGAAAAGTTTACGCTGGGAATGCGGAAGTTTGTGGCAAATGTGGGATTAATGCAACATTTTTCTTTTGTTGATTCGACTACCAGCGGATATAATTATACCATTAAATTTGAAAACTCCGACCAATTATTTTCTGTTCTGCTTGATCACGAGAAACAGGTCCTAAGGATGAATTTTAAGGAATTACCATTTTTCATAGAAGATAAGAACTTCAAAGTAGAGAGCAATAATCCATTAAAAGACTCCATAGATTTACTGGTGGAAAAATTCGTCAGGCCGTATATTCAAAAAGGTGTTACCGCAGGTATTATGTTAGCGGTAATTGATGGAAAGCAGCAAAGAAAATATAGTTATGGGACTATTGCTAAGACAAGCAAGCAACTTCCAGACGCTTCCAAAAGTATTTTTGAGATTGGTTCAGTTACAAAAATTTTCACTTCACTTTTATTGGCCAAAGAAGTTGTTGGTGGCAATATGCACTTAGAGGATCCAATCAGTAAATATCTGCCCGATTCTATCCCTCGCTTAGCATGGCATGGTCATCCGATTTCACTTGTGCAATTATCAAATCACACCGGTGGATTTCCTCGGCTCCCAGAGAATATTTTTACGACTGATGCCGTTCTGGCAGATCCATATCGTCATTACAAGGTTGATTCACTCTACCATTTTCTGAAAAAATATAAAGTTTCGTCTCAGACTGGAGTCAAGTTTTCTTATTCAAATTTAGGCGCAGGTGTATTAGGTGTCGCGTTAGAACGCCATAATAACAAAAGTTTTGAACAGTTGGTCATTGACAATATTTGCTTGCCCTTAGGAATGAAAAATACATCATTAGAAGATGCTGGGGTGGTACAAGGATACAATGAAAAAGGCAGGCCAACGTCGTATTGGCACTTGGAATCTTTGGCGGGATCTGGTGCCATTAGATCTACTTTGGACGATATGATTATTTTTATGAAGGCACAGTTAGGTTCAAAAAATAAACTGACCGACGCCATTCATTTGACTCATCAAATAACTTTTGCAAATGACGATCAAACTATGGCATTGGGCTGGCGTATTAAAAAAACAGGAAACAAGAAGATATTTCATCATTCTGGAGGAACAGGTGGATTTAGGTCTTTTGTTGCATTTGATGATAAGTCCCAAAAAGCCATTGTTATTCTATCCAATGCAGCCTTAGATGTCACTGCTATCGGATTTTCGATATTTGAAAATTGTTTATAACGTCACTACGTCTAACATCAACATATTAACACCTTTTTGCCTTATTAAAAAGTCTTGTTAAGACACCTGTCCATTATGGTATGGCACAGACCGTTTTTAATACCTCTCGGAGCATCTGTTTATCCAGATTGAGATTCGCAACAAGCTTTTTCAGCGTGCATTTTCTTCTCACAGCTGAAGAAGCTTGCGCAGCTCCGATACACCTAAACCACCGTATCTCTTCTTCCAGTTGTAGAATGTGGTTTCGTTTAACCCCTTTTTCTGCAGGCCTGTTCCACACGGGTGCCTGTCTTGGACTGTTTGATCGCTAAGGTGATCTGCGCTTCGGTAAACTTTGATTTTTTCATCGCTTTTCCTCCCTTTTAGAATTAGTAATTCATCACCGAATTCTCTACGTTTAAATAATCCAGTTTATTGGGGAGAGGTCAGTATGGACAAGTTTAAATAATTGTAGAAACTTTCTCTAAAAATACGTATGATTTTCTATTTCAATTTTTTAACGGCCTTATTTTCTACGAGCGACTTCATTTGTGTTACCGCTACTTTATTCAGTTGCATAAGCCGTTCATTTTGTGGTACTCCTTGTTGAATTAATAATGCGTTTATACTTTCCATGTTGCTTAGCACAACCAACTGTTCTATAATCGCGTAGTCTCGAATATTGCCCTTTTTGTCAGGATTAGTATCTCTCCATTGTTTGGCTGTCATTCCAAATAGTGCGACATTCAGTATATCAGCTTCGTTCGCATAAAGGGAATTCGCTTGTTGCCTGGTAATTTCTGCTGGAATGAGGTTTTCCTTTATTGCATCAGTATGAATGTGATAATTTACTTTGGCGAGTGTCCTTTGTAAGTCCCAGTTCAATTTCAAACGATCATTTTCTTCATCTTTTAGACGCTGAAATTCTTTGATTAAGTAAATTTTAAAATGGGGACTAATCCACATGCCGAATTCAAAAGCTATATCAGGATGTGCATATGTCCCCCCATATCTTCCTGCGGTCGCTTTTAAGCCGATAGCATTTGTCTTCTCAACCCAATCTTTAACACTGATTTTATAACTGTTAAGTCCGGCCTGACTTTTAATTATGGCGAATTCGCCATAATTAAAAAGGGGGTTATAAATGCTTTCCCAAATACCCAGATATTCAATTGTGTTTCTGTTTCGAAGCCAATCAGAAATGAAAAAGTCTCCATCTTTAGCTTTTAGCATATCAGTAAGTGAAATAAACTCTTTGCCATTGTCTAGGATGATTGTTATTTCCTTCCCCTGTACATTAATCTTTTTATTCTTTGCCATACATTTAGATTTGATAAATTATTCTTTGTCAGTTTGAGAAAACTAGACCTAATAATTGGCTATTACAGTTTTTATTTTATGTGAGTAAATATACTAAAAAAAATAGCAATATGGATCGATGTATATAAAGATTTAATAACAACTTTAAGAAAACCTTAAAATCTCTGACTTTCCGGTACCTCCCGAATACCACTTAGAAAGATGATCTGGAAAATAACATTGATACGGTGAACATCGTCATCTTAGATTTAAATATATAGCGATTTGCGTCTTGTTTATGAAAAGATTTACAATTCGCTTGATGAGATTTATGAATCGTTGGGTCGTGATCGATCAGCATCTTGTTTTTAGAAATTCGCAATAATGATCTTTTTCATTCCCATCATTTTTTTGAATGCGCCGGGTCTTTTGTTGAGTTCCGCCCAATTTTCAGGACAAACCTGCCAGCTTAATCCGTATTTGTCTTTCAGCCATCTACAAACGCTCTCCTATCTTCCACCCGATGTAAGTGCGCGTTATTTAACTTTTGCCATTTTTTTGGAATTTCTATTCATTACCTATTGGTAACTAGTTACCTATGGGTTTAGTATATGTTTTTTATACTTAAAAGTATATACTTTTGGTGTATAAATATGTTAAATACAATGAAAATAGCTGTAATTGGAACTTCGGGGTTTGTTGGATCTCATATAACAAAAGAACTTCTATCACGCGATTATGATGTGATAGGAATTTCAAAGGACATTAAAATCTCACAAGAGGAGCATTTATCCTATGTCAAAGTTGATATTTTAGATTTAGTGGAGCTAACAAAAGCACTAAAAGATTGTGAAGTAGTAGTAAGTGCATTTAACGCTGGTTGGGATAACCCGAATCTTTATGAGGATTTTCTTTCAGGATCAAAAGCAATCCAAGAAGCTGTAAAAACGGCAGGTATCAATCGTTTTATCGTTATAGGTGGAGCTGGTAGCCTTTATGTTTCAGATGGGGTACAGGCTGTTGATACGGCTGATTTTCCTAAAGAATTCTATAATGGAGCCTTAGCAGCTAGAGATTACTATAACATTTTGGAAAAGGAGAATAACATAGACTGGGCTGTATTTTGCCCTCCATTTGAAATGCATAAAGGCGTCACAATTGGTAGAACGGGTAAATATCGCCTGGGGCATAGCACGCCAATTTATGACGAAAGGAATAGAAGTGTCTTGTCTGTCGAAGATCTAGCGGTCGTTATAGCAGATGAGATAGAAAATAAGACCTTTTCTAAAACCAGATTTACAGCAGCCTACTAATAATGCGATCATATACTCAGATTAAAAATATGCTTTCAATTAGATAATATTTAACACAACAATATAGTATGAAAACTTTAGAAAGATTAAATGTTAATGATATCACTATTGTCTTGGCCGATTTGCAACCAGAAATAATTGCTTCGGCTAATCGAACTTTAGCTGAGAAGGATTTGCGTAAAGCCGTATCAATATTGGTAGAAGGGGCGGAAATTTTAGATATTCCTGTTTTTATATCAGTAGTGTCTTTGCACCCCGATCTTTATCCAAACGTTATAGACGAAATTGGTGCGTACGTACCTACAATTCGTTCCACTTCTAATGTATTTGACGATGGCCCCAGCCTCGAAAGATTTTCCACCCAAACTAGGTCGACGATTATTCTTGGGGGAGTGGCTTCCGAATTGGTTGTTGTTCAGTCAGCGTTGGAAGCCCGTAGGCTTGGCTATGATGTCCACCTACTTACAGATGTTTGTGGAGGTTTGAGTGAAAGAACCGAAAAGGCAACATTTAAACAGCTGGAGGGGGCCGGTGTTACTTTATCAAGTGTTGCAGTCTTCTTAAGTAGTTTACTTCCACCTACAGACGATCCAAGGTTCGCATTAATGTTTCGTACGTTAGGCCGTTTTTTGGATAATTAAAGTGTTTAATTAAACTAGGCCTAAAGATTATTGTAATTTTTGACCGTAATATTCCTGCAAGGAGTTAACGGTCAATTTTAACTTATTGGTTTGTAGTGCTTCTAAATTTACATGCTAAAAAAAAATCTGATAAGCCATTTTCGGTCTAAGTCTGATTATAGCTTTTATAAACATTTTGCCGATAATCCATGCCCCATTCTGACATACTTCCAAGTAAGATATAGAGGCTCGCTCCAATTTTTGTGAGCTCATATTCGACGGTCAGTGGCATCGTATTGAGTACGGTTCTGTCAATAATCTTATCTATTTCAAGATCTTTCAATTCCTTGGATAGTACTTTTGGCGATATTCCATCAATATGTCTTACAAGATCCATAAATCTGAAACGTCCATTGTTGTAAAGTGCAGTTATAATATGCGGTTTCCATTTACCACTTAAAATATCCATTGTATCTCGTATACCTTGAATCTGCGACAGACAATCTTTATCAATTGAAATACCTTGTTTTCTCATCCAGATAAAATTACAAAACAAATTTTTGATTTTATTTTTTAAGCAATTACCAATTGGTAACTGAATAGCATTAAATTATATCATACATTTTGACGACATTCAATATATAGCGACTTCAAGCGCGTAAACTTAGTAATTAAAAATAGCTTGTCAATTGATTTAATTGGCTGACAATTAATTGTTATTTTGTTGGGAAAGAAATTATTTTCCTAAATTGTCCCCGCAATTGTTCGCCTGATTATAGCGGCTTCTGATAACTTATGAAAACATTTGAAACTTTGTTCAAAGATAATTTTGTGAAATTATGTGAGTTTGCCTACCAATGGACAAGGTCGGACGAAATGTCAAAGGATGTTGTACAGGATGCATTTTTGTTACTGATCGAGAAACCTGATCTTTTGGCAAAACCATTTCCTGTGATCAAGAGCTTTCTGTACACGACAGTCAAAAATAAAAGTATTGATGCCTATCGTTATTCTAAACTGCGGGAAATAAAAGCAACCGAGGATACTGCAGATGCAGCCGATGAAAGCAATTATCTCGAAACGCTCATCCGCGCGGAGATCATAGGTGAACTGCACAAGGAGTTAGGTAAATTACCTGAGGCCTGTAAGAACATTTGTGAACTCATTTATATTCAGGAAAAAAAATATGAAGAAGTTGCGAAGGAACTGAATATAAGTATTAACACCGTCAAGACACAGCGGCAGAGAGCCATAAAAGCTTTGCGGGACAAGTTTTTGAGTCTACTTTTTTCTATTCTTATATAAATATATTCTTAATTTACAGGGTTTTAATTATTTTTTTTAAACCTTGTCACCCTTTTTTAATTTTCGGACGACTAAGAAGAAATTATGATCAATACAGAAGAGATACTTTTGGGCGAATTAATCGCTGCCCTAATTCGGGGGCAAGAGCTAACCTTAGAGGAGGATATGCAGCTAAAAGCGCTATTGCATAAATATCCAGAGGCTAAGCTTTTGTTTCATAAGCTATTGGATGAAGGAAAGATTCAATCCAATATAAATTGGGCAGAATTTAATACTGATGACCAATGGACTGCATTTCAGCACTTCCGTCAATCTGGTATACAACGCAAAAAGACCCTGATGTTTAGACCATGGTTGATTGGTGTTGCCGCGTCGCTTCTGTTTTTGGTTGGCTTATATACATTTTGGGCGTTATATTTCAATGGAAATCAACCGGCATATATTGTTAAAGATAAGTACTATGGACAATTGAACGATGTATTGCCAGGAAGCAATGCTGCTATCTTGCAATTAGGTGACGGACGGCAGGTACTTCTTGATTCTCTACATCCTACGGTTGACCTTAAAGGGGTAAACATCGCAAATAATCAATTGGTTTATGATTCTTCCATGCAATCTGAGGGTACAACTCAACACAAACTAGTGATACCATCACGTGCGATCTATCAGGTACGGCTCTCGGACGGAACCCGTGTGTGGCTGAACTCCGAATCAGAACTAGAATATAATCCCAATTTTGACAAAAATGAGCGCCGGGTACATTTGAAAGGTGAGGCATATTTTGATATCGCGCACGATGTCGCGAGACCTTTTATTGTTGAAAGTGCCGGACTAAGATTGCAGGCTTTGGGAACAGAATTTAATGTTAACAGCTATCAAAACAATTCCAGAGTAGCACTAACGGAAGGAAAACTTAAAATTTCCTCATCTGATCAAGATGTAATCATACTAGCGGGTAAAGAGGTTCGATTGGAAAATAAACGTCTGTCGGTTTATGAGATACGGGATATGGAAGAAATTACGGCTTGGAAAAATGGGTATTTCTATTTAGGTAACAAGGATTTGAAGCAGACTCTGGATGAAATAGAGCGTTGGTATGGTGTCACTGTTATTGTTGAAAAAGGGGTGAATGTGCAGCGTCAATATGATGGAGGGATGAAAAAAGATGTATCGTTGGCTAGTTTATGTGAGGCGCTTTCATATCTAACGGGCTACGAGTATGTAATAGAAAAAAACAAACTCATTGTAAAACCAAAATAAAGAGGAAAGGAGAACCTACTATGAATTAAAATAAACCTAACATTATGAGAAAAATAGCAGAGGTACTGGCATACCTCTGCAGTAAATAAATTAACGTTTTACTAACCATTAATTCAGTCCCAATTTATGAATAATTTTTTTTATTCAAAGGGTTTGTTGTGCCCTTTATGGCCAAAAAATGCTTTGAAGATCCTACTTATTATGAAAATAGCATGTTTTCTGATCATCCTATCTTTTTTTGGAGCATCTGCGTCAACCTTGGCACAAAATAAAATTAGCCTTCATGCGCGTAATACGGGAATAGAGACCGTGTTAAAAAAAATTACCGAACAGACGGGAATACAGTTTGTCTATGAGAAACGAATGTTCTCAAATCGAAAAGTTTCATTTTCGGCTCAGGAGGAAAGTTTGAAGAAGGTGCTTGATAGACTCTTTGAGACAAGTGAGTTCGAATATAAACTATTCCAGAATACCACTGTAATTAAGAGAAAAGCCAATCTTCCAGTTTCTATGGGCAGGCAAGATCACGTTTTTCGGGGAAAGGTGGTCGGTAGTGAAGGTGGCCCATTACCGGGCGTAACCGTTAGTGAATTGGGTACAAGCAATCAGACACAAACCAATGAAGCAGGTTTATTTATTTTGAAAGTCTCTTCGCTAAATTCCAAAATAAGATTCTCTACTGTCGGATTTAAGTCTGTTGATATCCTATACACGGCGACCGAACAGGTCGTTACATTGGAAACTGACGCTGCAGAGATGGACGAGGTGGTCGTCGTTGGTTTTGGTAAACAGAAAAAGGCAAGTGTCGTAGGAGCGATATCATCTATATCACCCAAAGCGCTAAAAGTGCCGACGAGCACATTGAGCAATGCTTTTGCTGGAAGAATTGCGGGTGTTATCGCTGTACAGCGAGGTGGTGAGCCCGGTGCCGACGGTTCGAACTTTTGGATACGTGGAATTTCTACTTTTACGGGCGGGACAAGTCCATTAATATTTATCGATGGTATTGAGTCGAGCATAGGAGATATGAATAATCTCGCTCCGGAGGTAATCGATAATTTTTCGGTTTTAAAAGATGCTTCTGCCACAGCGCTTTACGGTGCCCGTGGTGCCAATGGTGTGATGCTGATCACAACAAAGCGAGGCGGAGACATGGATAAAGCCCGGATTAACATTCGCTTGGACAATACATTTTCCACACCGACTAAATTGGTGAAAATGGCAGGTGCCGTAGATTATATGACTGCCTATAATTACGCAATTCTAAATAGGCTACCAAATGCTTCACCACGTTTTTCAGAGGAAAAAATTCAAGGGACGAGGGATCGTTTAGATCCGATCGCATATCCAGATGTAGATTGGCAGGATTATCTTTTCAAAGATTTTGCAACAAACCAATATGGCAATATCAATGTGACCGGAGGTGGTAAGAAGGCAGACTATTTTATCAGTGGAACCTTTAATAACGATAACGGAATGCTTCGTAAAGATCCCCTGAACAAGTTCAACAATAATATTCGCCAACGGGAATATAATGTTATTGCAAACGTGGGAGTCAACCTTTCCAATTTCACAAAAGCCGTGGTAAGGATCAATTCCCAACTGGCAGATTATTCGGGTTCATCTTCCAGTACAGGAACCATTTATAATTCAATTTTTTATGCTCCACCAGCCTTGTTTGCTCCTGTATTGCCAAGTGCCATTCAACAGGATCATATCCTTTTTGGCAATATGGCCGGCGGACCGATTCCACAGGCTTCCGGGGATGGGATCTATGAAAATCCCTATGCCCGGATGGTAAGTGGCTATACTAACCGCTTTAGCGTGACCAATACCGCAAGTTTTGAGCTGAACCAAAATATGAAATTCCTCCTCGATGGGTTAAGCCTAAAAGGTTTGATATCTTATAAAAACTATTCAACAAATTCCATATCCAGATCTTTTACCCCATTTTATTATGGTGTGAATTCGTTTCGCGTCAATGATAATAAGCAGTACGAATATGATTACAAATCGATAACCCGAGGAACGACAGCCTTGGCCACTACTTCAAGTTCCAGTGGAGATCGATTAATGACAATCAACTTGGTGGCTGATTGGTTGAAATCTTTTGGTGATCACGACGTTTCCGCTATGCTAGCTTATTTGTCTCGGGATTACACCACCAATGCTGGAGGTACCGCCATATTCCCATTATTACCTTTTCGTAACCAAGGCCTGGCCGGAAGGGTGACCTATGCTTATAAATCACGCTATTTCTTCGAAGGAAATTTTGGATATAATGGTTCTGATAACTTCGAAAGTAAACATCGATTTGGCTTTTTTCCATCCCTTGCTGCTGGGTATATGATTTCAAACGAGGATTTTTGGAAGCCTATAGCCCCTGTTGTCAATAGCTTGAAGATCAGGGGGTCTTGGGGTATTGTCGGAAATGACCAGATTTCTGGAGCGCGCTTCCCCTATCTGGATGAAGTTAATCTGGCTACTGGGAGTTATACTTTTGGTAACGAATGGCAGACCTCCGCTACAGGGGCCAATATCACACGCTTTGGAGCGGCAGGAGCTACTTGGGAGGAAGGACGTAAATATAATCTAGGTATAGATCTTGGCCTTTTTAAAAAACTAAATTTAACCGTAGACTATTTCTCCGAAACCCGGGAGAAGATTTTTATGCAACGTCGGGTAATTGCGGCAGAATCCGGTATAGTAGGAACCAATCCCTATGCCAATATTGGTAAAGTGAAAAATAGTGGATTCGATGGGGAATTAAGTTATCAACAGCAGTTTAGCCCCCACTTCTATCTTAATTTTAGAGGAACTTTCACCTATACCAAAAATAAGCTATTGGACAGAGATGAACCACAACTTCCTTACGCATACCTCTCTGAACTTGGAAAACCGCTGAATCGTGCTTTCGGATTGATGGCCGACGGTCTATACCAATCCGAAGCGGATGTAGCAAATAGCCCACAATCAACTTTTAATAATGATCTCAAACCAGGAGATATTAAATATCGTGACCTAAACGGTGATAATAAAATTGATGACAACGACAGAATGCAGTTCGGCAACCCTTCTGTACCGCAGATTGTCTACGGTTTTGGGGTATCGTCTCAATATAAGAAGTTTGATTTTTCGTTCTTCTTTCAGGGAGTTGCTAAGACAAGTTTAGTTATCTCTGGCATTCATCCTTTTAACTCTGATCAATCGAGTCTATTGGATTTTATAGCACAGGATTACTGGACGCCAGAAAATACAGCTGCAGCATATCCCCGTCTTATCAGTAGTGTCAATGAACATAATAACTTTAGAACTTCTACCTTTTGGATGCGTGATGGGTCATTTATCCGTCTAAAAAATGTGGAATTGGGCTTTACCTACAAATTTGCAAGGATTTATCTGTCAGGACAGAACCTCCTGACCTTTTCAAAATTCAAATTATGGGATCCCGAACTTGGAGGCGGAAGCGGCTTGAGTTATCCCAATTTACGTGTAGGATCCGTTGGTCTACAATTTCAATTTTAAATTCGATAACGACTAGATGATGAAAAAGATTATATTTTATATGATGTTTGTATTTATTGCCAGCAGCTGTAATAAATACCTTGAGGTGGTACCTGCAGATGTCCCAAAACTGGATGATGCATTCAAGAATGAGAACACAGCGGAGGGATATTTGTATTCTTGCTATAGTTATATCCCCGTAGTCAATGACGCCCGCACCAATTTTTCGTGGCTAATGTCTAACGAAACGGTAGGGTCATATCATTGGGGTGTGCAGTATTTTTCTTTCTTACGTGTGCAGCAAGGTATGTACAGTGCTTCCGAGCCTGTTTTGGATATCTGGCAACAGTGTTATAAAGGCATCCGTCAGTGTCATACTTTTCTGAAAAACATTGAATCCGTTAAACCATTAACCATAAGCGAGGCAGAATTCGCGACGAAGAAAAAGGGATGGATTGCTGAGGCAAAGTTTCTGATCGGCTACTTTCATTTTGTACTGTTGCAAAATTATGGCCCTATTGTTTTGGTGAAGGAAGAGATTCCTTCCAATGCATCTGGCGATCAGATGTTTGCTGCAAGAAGGCCTTATGATGAATGTGTAGCATTTATAGCAGGGATGTTTGACCAATCGCAGCAAGATTTACCGCTATCCTATCCTTCCTCCGAACAGGGCAAACCGACCAAAGCTGCTGCACAAGCACTAAAAGCACGTATGTATCTCTTTGCAGCAAGTCCACTTTTTAATGGCAATAAAGAGTTTTATGCTGACTTTGTCAATAAAGATGGTACTGTTCTTATTCCGCAGAACTACGATAAGGAGAGATGGAAAAAGGCGATGGACGAAACAAAAAAGGCCATCGAATTTTTCGAATCCGGTGGCGGTAAATTGTATACCTATACGAAGACGGCTATTCAGGATCCTTTTGCACAGGCAGTGATGAATACACGCTGGCAAATGGTTGATCCCATAAATTCGGAATTGATTTGGGGTTATACGGGTACAAAAGAAACCGCATCTTGGGGCAATTCCTTTCAAGCGCATGCGATTCCTAGGGGCTGGAAAACAGGCGCTCCATTTGGTGGGGTAGGAGCGACCTTGTCTGCAGTAGAAAGATTCTATTCAAAAAATGGACTCCCTCCGGAGAAAGACCCGTCGTTTGACTGGAACAACCGGTTTAAGATCGCGGATGGAGACGAAACCATCAAATTACACCGTAATCGTGAACCTCGCTTTTACGCCTATATTGGTTATGATCGAGGAGACTATGAGATTGGAGGAGTGACCAAGAAGCTGATGTTACGAGCTGGCGAACTCAATGGTATGGTCAACCTCAATAGCGACCAGCTTTATTCTGGCTACGCCATCAAAAAGGGAATACACCCGAATTCAAACGTTACCTCGACGCAGTTTACAGTGGTCGCATATCCTTTCCCGATCATACGATTGGCAGAGCTTTATTTAAATTATACGGAAGCTTGTGCTGAATATAGTGGAACATTAGATGCCGATGCGACAAGATATATCAATGCGGTCAGAAGCCGTGCCGGAATACCGAGTCTGAGCCAATCATTTGGTAGTCTTGGTGGAAGCGAGCTGATTGAAGTCGTCCATCGGGAAAAATTAATCGAGTTTATGTTCGAGGGGCATTCACTGTATGATATTAAACGTTGGAAACAAGGCGAAAGATATTTTGCGGCAGATAAAAATGGTATGCGGGGTCTATATTCACAGGGTAAGACAGCGGATGAATTTTATAAAGATTACATACTTGTCGGAAGACCTTTATTTTTCGAGAAAAAAAGTTACTTATCCCCAATAAAGCAAGATTATATCAATGTTAACCACAACTTGGTCCAAAATCCAGGCTGGTAAATTTAATATTTATAAATAAAACTTAATTTATATGAGAACAATATTATATGTGTATATAGCTTTGCTATTTGCATGCGCTACCTCCTGTAGCAAGAGCTTATCGAATGAAGAGGTTGTCACCTTACCCCAAATCGACAGTGTGGCTTATTATGATAGTATCCAAAATGTAAATCTAGCCAACAGGATTTCTGGAGCATCCGCGGGATATTTTCAAAGTGCACAGAAATACAATTTAAATATTGTCTATTTTATTCCAAATGATGTACAGCCAGCTGCGAACTTCCAAAAGCGATTGAGCGAGCTAATGTTATGGACCCAAAATTGGTATAAACAGCAGATGACAGCAAATGGGTATCCGAATAAGACCTTTGGGCTTTTTACAAATGCGGCGGGCGACAATGTACGTTTTAATATTATCTTTGGTAAGAAAGATAAGACCCAATATGATTACAACAATGGATCGTCCAATGTGATTGCCGAGATAAACGAATTTTATACGGCCAATCCGCAGTTAAAAACCGGAGACCATAATCTGATTATTCTTCCAAGCTTTTATACACAGTCTAATGGTGTTCCTGGAGGCGGCCCGATCGGTCCTCCATTTTATGGATTGGGCAGAAATTGTTTTGCGCTGGATTATGCCGATTTGGACATCATGCATATGGGGACGAATCAGACAGCACTTGGCCAGGCTTTCATTACCTGGTTTGGAGGATTGGTGCATGAATTGGGGCATGGATTAAATCTTCCCCACAATAGACAGAAAGTTTCGGAAGGTAGTGATCCCCAAAAAGGAATGGCGCTTATGTGGGCAGGTAATTCTACGCTAGGCCTTTCACCAACATTTCTAACAGGAGCTGACGCAGCGGTTTTGAATGCAAATCAGGTTTTCAATAGTGACAATGGAATATATTACGGAAGTGTGAATACTACGCTCCAGCGATTAAATGCGGTTTATGATCAGACAAAAGCAGCCATTGTCCTGAGTGGAAAATACGCTTCCGACAAAGTCGTTACCAATGTATTGTGCTTTAATGATCCAAATGTAAATAACGAAGGAACCGGAGTAAATAAGGATTACAATGCAATTGCCTGGGCGGCAAAACCAGTTGGGGTCGATAGTTTTTATATCGAAATGCCTATTAACGAATTGGTAGAGAAGTCGGATGGAATGATCTACGAAGCAAAGCTCAAATTTGTTCATGCCAACGGAGTCGTTAAAGAATATCTCTATCTTTATCAATTTCAAAATGGGACACCCCAGATAGATTTTGGCGATAAGACATTCCATGATAAGAGCAACTGGCATGTAGTCGGTTTTAGTAGCCAGGAGATCAGTGCCACCTATCCCGGATATGCTGTTCGGGCGATTGATGGTAATATAAATACATATTGGCACTCCAACTGGTCGCAACAGCCGGCATCCTCACATCCACATTTTATTACCGTTGATCTCGGCATTAGTCGCACACTGCACGGAGTAAGCCTGTGGCAGCGCCAAGGCACATCTGCCGGAAATTCCAAGAATATAGAGATTTATACGAGTACAGATAATCAAAATTGGTCACTGGCCAAAACAACCACTCTGGCAAGTGTAGGGACACAGCAAAATGTGGGATTTGGTACGACCTTCCAAGCGCGTTATCTAAAAGTAGTTGTTCTATCGTCGTATGGAACCAATGAAAATAACTGTTCTTTGGCAGAGATCGCTACTTATTAATTTTTAAAAGTATGGCCACCTAATGATCCTATTGGGTGGCCTTTCTATTTAATTAATGGGGCACATTGCTTTTTTATTTCAATTTCTTAACGGCCTTCTAGCTTTTACGATCATCCCTATGGCCCTAGTTCTGTCAATCCATTGGCCTACAGATATAATGAATCTATTTGTTCCCACTTCCTGTTAAATTACCCCGAATTCGGGGTAATTGAACAGGAAGTGGGAATTATTTATCTTCTTCCCAAACGCTCAGATACTCTAAAGTATTTTTATTAGTAATCCATTTACCGATTAGACCACTTCCCTTACGAAAAGACACAGTCATATCAGTCAGATTAATATAATCAATTTCATTTTGAGTGAATACGCCTATACTTGAATTATTCTGTTGTCATGTTATACAAAGATTATAGGGAATCAATTTCTTTTTTATCCAACACAGTTCGCAATGCTTTGTATATACCTAAAAGCAGGATGATCAGGCAAGTCAGTGTAAGGCCAAGATATTGCACCACCCAAGCGATAAGAATTGCTACAATGTGGATCTTGCCGTTTTCCGGCCTGAACATCTCTCCTGTGAAAAGATAAAAAGCAAAAGTAGCGAATACACCCAACCAGATCAGGGCATAAATATAATGTAGTGGATTTTTACTGAATTGATAATTTCTCAACATCGTCATCTTAAATTTAAATATATAGCGATTTGCGTCTTGTTTATAAAAAGATTTACAATTCGCTTGATGAGATTTATGAATCGTTGGGTCGTGATCGATAAGCATCTTGTTTTTAGAAATCAGCAATAATAATCTTTTTCATTCCCATCATTTTTTTGAATGCGCCGGGTCTTTTGTTGAGTTCCGCCCAATTTTCAGGACAAACCTGCCAGCTTAATCCGTATCTGTCTTTCAGCCATCCACAAACGCTCTCCTGTCCTCCACCCGATGTAAGTGCTTCCCAATAGTAGTCTATTTCAGTCTGG
>Ga0256901_1000636_pt1 | contig 19387 bp, 20 predicted proteins | sample MC6MC0689MT_FD_190200 | JGI IMG/M metagenome (GOLD analysis project Ga0256901, IMG submission 190200) | Metatranscriptome of enriched soil aggregate microbial communities from Iowa State University, Ames, United States - MC6-MC0689-MT... | ecosystem: Environmental > Terrestrial > Soil >... | reverse complement strand
GCGCGATCCGCATCGATGCCAGCCTTGCCGGCATGGGTGCGGGTGCAGGCAATGCGCCGCTGGAAGTGTTCATCGCCGCCGCCGAGCGCATGGGCTGGAACCATGGCTGTGACCTGTACACCTTGATGGATGCCGCCGATGACATCGTGCGTCCACTGCAGGACCGCCCGGTACGCGTGGACCGCGAGACCCTGGCATTGGGTTATGCGGGCGTGTACTCCAGCTTCCTTCGCCACGCCGAGGCAGCGTCGCAGCGTTTCGGCATCAACACCGTCGACATCCTCGTCGAACTCGGCAAGCGCCGCATGGTCGGTGGCCAGGAAGACATGATCGTGGACGTCGCACTGGATGTGCTGCGCGCCCGCGACGCAACTACGCAGGAGAAAACCGCATGACGCTGGACCGTTCCATCATCGAAGGCTGTGCCCTGCAGCTGCTGGCCGCCGAGCAGGAAGTGCGCGAGGTGGTGAAGATCACCGACGCGCACCCGCAGATCGGAGTCGATGAAGCCTATGAGATCCAGGAGTGCCTGCGCAGCATCAAACAGTCCGCAGGTGTCCGCATCGTCGGCATGAAGATGGGCCTGACCTCGCGCCCGAAGATGCAGCAGATGGGCGTTGACACGCCGATCTATGGTTTCCTTGGTGATGACAATGCCGTCGACGATGGCGCCGTGGTGGATACCGCCCGGCTGATCCATCCGAAGGTGGAGGCGGAGATCGCCTTCGTGATGCGCGAACAGCTTGCCGGGCCCGGTTGCGATATTGCCCAGGTGCTGGCGGCAACCGATTACGTGGTGCCGGCGATCGAGTTGATCGATTCGCGCTACGAGAACTTCCGCTTCGACCTGCCCAGCGTCATCGCAGATAACACCTCGGCGGCGCGCTACGTGCTCGGCTCGCGTCCAACCGCGGTGGAAGGCTTGGATCTGGAAACCCTGGGCGTGGTGATGGAGAAGAACGGCCAGGTGGTAGAGGTTGGTGCCGGTGCGGCCGTGCTCGGTAACCCGGCCGAAGCGGTGGCGATGCTGGTCAACATGCTGGCGCAGCGCGGGCAGGTATTGCCCGCAGGCAGCGTGGTGCTGTCCGGTGCGATCACCGCGGCGGTGGCCGTCGCGGCCGGTGACAACGTGCTGGTGCGTGCGGATGGCCTTGGTACCACGTCGATGCGGTTTGTTTGATGGGGTGAGGGTAACTGCAGCCTGAGTTATCCAAATTCTCTCAGATCGTCATTCCCGCGCAGGCGGGAATCGCTCCTGCTCTTGAATTTGCAGTTGCTTGCGCTCCACGAGCAAGAGCGATTCCCGCCTGCGCGGGAATGACGATCTGTTGGTTGGGGAATCGGGATGAGCGGTTCCTCGCGCTTCAGAACGGCACAAGCAAGACCCAGAGCGATTCCCGCCTGCGCGGGGATGACGATCTGAAGGTGGATTGGGGAAATCGGGAACAGCGATTTCCAACATTAGAAAACTGCGTCATTTAGACCGGCCTTTCCAAGAAAGGCCGGAACGGTGTTCTGTTGCCCTGGGAGGGGAAAACAATGATCAGCAACAAGAAACTGGCGGCCCTGGCCGTCACCACGGCCTTGGCGGCGATGCCGCTGAGTGCGCTCGCACAGGCAACGGATGCCGAGGCCATGGAAGCGCGGATGGCGCAGTTGGAGCAGGAGATGCAGCAGATGCGCGCGATGCTGCAGCAGTACCAGCAGCGTGAGGCGGCCAACGCCGCTGCAGCCCCTGCGGCCAGCGCCAGCGCATTGGACGCAACCCGCGTGGTTGCGGCCGCGCCGGCGGCCCCATCGGCGACCTTGCCCAATGCAATGCCGGGCACGAAGTTCTCCTTCGGTGGCTTCATCAAGCTCGATTCGATGTACACGCGGACCAGCGATGGTGAAATCGCCGACGGCTCGGCCGGGCGCCTGTTCTACTTCCCCGGCGCCACCCCGGTTGCAGCTGATGGCAATGGCCGCAGCGCCAGCTACACCGATGTGCATGCGCAGTTCTCGCGCTTCTGGTTCGGTGCCGACACCACCACCGACAACGGTGACAAACTCAAGGCCTATATCGAGGCCGACATGTACGGCGGAGGTAGCAATGCGTTCGCTGGCAACGAGGTGATCACCAATACCTACGCACTGACCCTGCGCCAGGCCTATGTAAGCTGGAACAACTGGTTGGCTGGCCAGACCTGGTCCAACTTCCAGGACGTTGCCGCGCTGCCGGATACCGTCGATTTCACCGGGCCGTCCGAAGGCACCATCTTTTCGCGGCAGGCACAGCTGCGTTACACACGCGGCGCCTGGTCGTTCTCGGCGGAAAACCCGCAGACCACGATCACCCCGTTCGGCGGCCGTGGCGCGCGCTTCAACAGCGGCGCCGACACGATTCCCGATTTGACCGCACGCTGGAACACGCGCGGCGACTGGGGTCATTTCACCGCCGCGGCGATGCTGCGCAGCTTCCGCTACGGCGGGGAGACCGAAACCGGTGCGGCCCTGAGTGTGTCTGGTCGGTTCAACATCGGTGCCAACGATGACCTGCGCTACATGGTCAGTGGTGGCAGTGGCGTGGGTCGCTACCTTGGCTTCGCGTTGGGCAGCGATACGGTGCTCGATGAGGAGGGCAGGTTGCATGCGATGGACGGTTACGGCGGCTTCGCTGCGTGGCGCCATGCGTTCTCGCCCAAGCTGCGCGGCAACCTGGTGTACTCGGTCGCGGTGTTGGACAACGATGCTGCATTGACTGGCTACGAAGTCACCGAGAAGGCGCAGTCGGTGCGTGCCAACCTGATCTACTCGCCATTCCCCAAGTTGGATCTCGGCGTCGAGTTGAGTCATGCGACGCGCCGCATCGAGAACGGTCAGGAGGGTGACATGAACCGCCTGCATACGCACGTGAAGTACAACTTCTGATGCGGGCATGCGGTGCTGCATCAGCACCGCGGCAATCAGTTTGGGCGGGCTGGGGTAACATCAACACCAGTCCGCCTGTTGTATTGCATGAATACCTCGTCATCCCTGCCATTGTTTCCCTTGCACGCGGCACTTCTGCCGGGCGCAGCGCTGACTTTGCGCGTATTCGAACGGCGCTATCTCGATCTGGTGCGTGAATGTGGCCGCACAGGTGGCAGTTTCGGCGTGTGCCTGATCCTGGAGGGAGAAGAGGTGGGGGCGCCGGCCATTCCTGCGGCGTGGGGTGTCGAGGCGGTGGTCGAGGATTTCGATGTAGGCCCCGATGGCGTATTGGTGCTGCGCCTGCGTGGTGCGCGTCGTTTCCATGTGCAGAGCACGCGGGTACGCGATAACGGGCTGGTGATCGCCGAGGTCGCCTGGTGCGAGCGGGACAGCGATGATGAGCTGCAGCCTGAGCACGGGCTGCTGGGGATTCTGCTCGAGCACATCCTGGAACAGGCGGGGGGCGAACATGCTGCTGCCGGGCCCGCACAGATGGATCAGGCGGCCTGGGTCGGTTGGCGGCTGGCGGAACTGCTGCCGCTGCGCGAGCAGCAGCGCTTGGCGCTGTTGCAGGAGAGTGAACCGCAGCAGCGCCTTGACCGGCTGCTGGAGTGGATCCCCGATTTCGACGTACCGGACGAGCAGCCGTTGTAGCCAGGCTGCGGCCCGTACGAGGTAGTGCCGAGCCATGCTCGGCAGGGACGCTACCGAGAGCCTTTATCTGCACTGCCATGTCCTGCGGCGGCGGCATCGGTAACTTCCGCGCCGCCGGATGCGCCGGAATGCCCAAGCGGAGCATGGCTCCGCTTCACTCACTGGCTCAAAGCAGGGCGTCGCGGGTTGCGCCCCGGTTATTGATCGGCGCGGATCATCAGTACCGGCAGGCCCGTTTCCGGTTGTACCTGCTGCTGGGTGTGCATGCCCTGCAACGACTGCTTCAACGTATCCAGTGCCGGGTCGACGCCACGCAATGGCCGCCACATGCCGAACAGCTTCAGGTGCCGCTGGTAGCGCAGCGTCTGTGCGCTGCCAAGCCAGACCGGCGCCTGGCCGGGTTCCAGCCTTACCGGTGAAGGCCACAGCCGCAGCGCATGGATCTCATCCGGACGGCTGCCCGGGTGCAGCATCAGCAGCGCCTCGACATTGGTATCGAGCGTGGCGGGAAGCACCGGCACATCCTTTGCGGTGGCCTTCATGTCCAGCATCAACAAAGCCTGCTGCCAGCCAGCCTGAGGCTGTGCCCGCCAACCATTGGCCTGCAGCTGCTGCTGCAGTGCCGGCAACGGGCCGGCTACCTGCACATCCAGCGGCCAGCGCTGGTCATCGTCGAAATCATTACGGCGCGCCGGCAGCTCACGCCAGCCGTCCTCCCACCAATGCGCACTGTCCATCAGCCGTGGTGCCTCGGCGGCCGGCTCGAACTTGGCCAGTTTGGCTGGCACGTTGCGAGGGGCATACCAGAAACCTGCCAGCAGGAAGGTGCCATAGAACAGCCACGCGACTGGCTTGACCCAGAACGAGCGGTTGAAGCGACGCCGGTAGGCCACGCCCAGCAGCAGCAACCAGAAGATGCCGAACAACATTCCGCCGATGACGTCGCTGAGCCAATGCGCACCCAGGTAGATGCGGGCAAAGCCAATCAGGGTGACAACCGCACCGGACAGCAGGTAGGGCCACACGCGGGTTCGCCCCGGCAGCTCACGGCCGATCAGTACGGCGAAGAAACCGAAGGTGATGGTTGCCATGGTCACCGCCACCGACGGGAAACCGAAACCACTGCTGGCGGAGGGGGGGCGGACCACATCGACGGTGGTGCCCAGCAACTTGGTCAGGGCCAGGCCGAAGGCCAGCGCGGCCAACCAATGCAGCACCGCCATCCAGCGCCGCCTCCATGCCAGGTAACCCATGCCGGCGGCGAGCGCCGGCAGCAGCACCTGCCAGTCGGCCAGCGATGCCAGCGCAGCCATCGGGTAGTCGGCAAGCGGGTTGCGCAGCGCCAGCATCAGCCGATGCACGGCGAGATCCAGTGCCAATGGTTCACCGTGGCCAACCACGACCATCAGCAGCACGAACCAGCCCCAGCCCAGCACCAGCAGCATCAACGCCAACATGGCCAGCGGCACCGATTCGCGGCGCTTGGGATCGAACAGGTCCGACAGTGAGCGGCCGAGCAGCTGCGGGTGCCGGTGCGACCAGCTCAGCAGGCGGGCCAGCCAGACGTCCATCCGCGCCGCCGACCAGCGGTAGCTGTACAGCACGATCGCCCAGACCAGGCCCAGCATCGTGCCAAGCAGGGCCACCACCAGGAACAGGCGCCCGGCGACCGCAGCCACCGCGTCATAGGCCTGGCCAAGGGCCCAGCCCGGTAGCAGGAACAGCACCGCCCATGACAGGCAGGCGATGCCGCTGGCCTTGAAATAGGTGCGGAACGGCATGTTGGCCATGCCGGCGATGGCCGGTACGAACGGGCGGATGGCGCCGACGTAGCGCGCGATGAGGATGCTCTTGAACGCATTGCGGCGGAACATGAGCTCGCCACGATCCAGCAACTGCGGGTAGCGGCTGAACGGCCACACGCCACGCAGGCGGTCACCCCAGCGGCGGCCGACCCAATAACTCAGGCCATCGCCCGCGAAGGCACCTGCCGTGGCGCAGGCCACTGCGTAGGGGCCGGACAGCTCGCCCATGCCAATCAGCACACCGACCGCGATCATCAGCGGCAGTGCCGGGACGATCGCGCCCAGGATGATGACGGCATCGCAGAAGGCGATGGCGAAAATAACGGCACCGGCCAACACGGGATGGGCGGCGATCCACGCAAGCGTGGCGTCGATCCAGGAAGAATTCATCGGCCGATTATAAGGGGAAGGCTTTTCAGACCTGCATCATGCGCCGTGGTTCCATGACGGTGTCATCGCACCATTCACCTGCGGTGCCGCTGGATGAATGTGCCGGGCCAGCTAGAATGACGGCATGGTTGAAACCTCCCCCAACTCCTCTTCTGTCGCACTCAAAGCTGATAGTTTTGGTCGCATCCTGCTGATTCAAGGGAAGCACGGGCCTTTCGTGCGCCGTGACCTGGGCGCAACCCCGTTGTGGCTGCGCGTACCGGCCTGGTGGCTGGCACGGCGCGAGGCGCGGGCGCTGGCCAAGCTCGACGGCATGGAGGCAACGCCCCGCCTGCTGGCCTGGGATGGCCATTGGCTGGATCGCAGCTACATGCAAGGCGATGCGATGTACCAACGTCCGCCGCATGGCGATCTGGCGTACTTCCGTGCCGCCCGGCGTCTGCTGCAGCGGGTGCACAGGCATGGCATCGCCCACAACGACCTGGCCAAGGAGGCGAACTGGCTGGTGCGCGAGGATGGTTCGCCGGCACTGATCGATTTCCAGCTGGCGGTCTGTGGCAACCCCCGCTCGCGCTGGATGCGCTTGCTGGCCCGTGAGGACCTGCGCCATCTTCTCAAGCACAAGCGCATGTACTGTCGGCAGGCGTTGACGCCGGTGGAGCTGCGCCTGCTCAAGCGGCGTTCCTGGGTGCGCGAGCTGTGGTTCGTCACCGGCAAGCCGGTCTATCGCTTCGTGACCCGGCGCATCCTGCACTGGGAAGACAACGAGGGCCAAGGGCCGAAGCCGTGAGCCCGCACGCGCAGGTTGCGGTGATCGGGCCCGATGACCTGCTTCATCCGTTGCTGCCGGGTTGTCATTTCGCGCACATGGCGCAGATCATGCTGCCACGGCACCCGGAAAGTGCGCTGCATGCCTATCTCGGGATCGCCAGCCAGGTGCCCGGCTGGTTCGACGGACTGATGGGACTGCGCAACCGCGGCATGCGTCTGCTGGGAATGAAGGACCTGGGATCGCTGCGCGACGTGCCGGCCACGGCGCCAACCGAACTGCGGCCCGGGCAGCGGCTGGGTATCTTCACGCTGCGATCGGTTGCCACGGATGGGCTGGTGCTGGGCGACAGTGACAGGCATCTGCGGGTTGATGTGTCACTGCAGCTGGACGGCGGCGGGGAAGGGCGATGTCTGCGGATGGCGACCGTGGTGCATCTGCATGATGGCTTCGGCCGGCTCTACATGCTGCCGGTAGCGCCCGTGCACCGGCGCATCGTGCCTTACCTGCTTGAGCGCTATGGGCGCAGCCTGGCCGCGCCCATCGAGCGTTGATCGATCAACGCAGTTCCAGCAGCTGCTTGCCGAGGAAGCGGCGCTGCGCATCGAAATCGTAGGCAAGGATGACGTGTCCTTCATCGGCGCAGGCATGGCAGCTGCGCAGTGGTGTGCTGTAACGCAGACGCACGCCGCCATCGGGCAGGGCCTGGCTGCCATCGGCAAGCGCCGGGGCAAACGGGCCAGCGTCCGGGTGCCCGGCGCTGAAACGCTTGAACGCATCTGATGCGCGTGCGCTGTCATCGAGTACCTCTTCATCCACATCGATGGCCTTGCCATTGGCATCGACCAGCCAGGTACCCTGGTTGGTGTTGGCGCGGAACGGGAACTCCAGCGTTGCCACGCCGATGCCAGCGGTGTTCTGCCAGCCGGTGATGTAACCGGGCTTGCCCTGTGCCGACAGGGTGCTGGCTGCGGCCACTGCAGCTGGTGCAGCGCCGGCGCTGCGCATTGCGTCCAGCAGGCAGGCATCGGCGGCGGTGCTGCTGCGGCAGGCCTCGACCGATCCGTTCCAGACCGCATTGGGACCGATGCGCGTGGCTTCCTCGCCCAACCCGGTGGTCTGGCTGGTGACATCCTTGGCCGGCGCCATTACCTGGACGTTCGGTACCTGCTTCTGGCAGGCCGCCAACGCCAATACCAGCAGCAGCGGCGCCGTGTGTTGCAGCGTTCTCATTGGAAGATCCTTGCGTAAGAGCGCCACCAGTATCGGCCTGTTGTATGAACGCGGAATGTCGCCACGCTGGTGGGCGTGGATTCTGTGCGGCGTGACCGGTATCGGCATAATGGCCGCAGCCTATTCCCAGTATCCGGAGCCCGCATGAGCAGCCTGCAAGGCAAGACCCTTTTCATCACCGGCGCCTCGCGTGGCATTGGCCTGGCCATTGCCCTGCGCGCCGCGCGCGACGGTGCCAACGTGGCCATCGCCGCCAAGTCTGCGGTCGCCAACCCCAAGCTGCCGGGCACCATCCACACCGCTGCCGAGGCGGTCAACGCCGCTGGTGGCCAAGGGTTGGCGCTGAAGTGCGATATCCGCGAAGAAGACCAGGTCAATGCGGCGGTGGCTGCAACCGTGGACACGTTCGGCGGCATCGACATCCTGGTCAACAACGCCTCGGCGATATGGCTGCGCGGCACGCTGGATACGCCGATGAAGCGCTTCGACCTGATGCAGCAGGTCAACTCGCGCGGCAGCTTCCTGTGCGCGCAGGCCTGCCTGCCGCACCTGTTGCAGGCGCCGAACCCGCACATCCTGACCTTGGCGCCGCCGCCCAGCCTTGACCCGAAGTGGTGGGGCCCGCATACCGGTTACACCCTGGCCAAGATGGGCATGAGTTTCGTCACCCTGGGCCTGGCCGCTGAGTTCGGTCCTCAGGGCGTTGCGGTCAACGCATTGTGGCCACGCACGGTCATCGCCACCGATGCGATCAACATGATTCCGGGCGTGGATGTGGCCGGCTGCCGCAAGCCGGAGATCATGGCCGATGCCGCCCATGCGGTGCTGACCCGGACTGCGGCAGGCTTCAGCGGGCAGTTCCTGCTGGATGACGAGGTGCTGGCGGAAGCCGGCATCACCGATCTCTCGGGTTACGCGATGGACCCGACACGCCCGCTGATGCCGGATCTGTTTCTCTGACTGCTTCCCCCCTTGCGCCGAAACCACAGGGGAGGACCGTAGTGCCGAGCCATGCTCGGCAGGGGCTTTACCAATAGAGCCTCACCCGTAGTGCCGAGCCATGCTCGGCAGAGGCATTCCCGATAAGGCCCCTGCCGAGCATGGCTCGGCACTACCCACCCCGGCAAGACGGATCAATGCTCCAGATGCTCCGGCAACTCATGCCCACAGCGATTGCAGCACTTCGCCTTGAACTCGTGTCCCTCATGCCCGCAGACCGCGCAGCCGCGGTTATCGTGGCGGCTTTCGCGCAGCATGCTGCCGGCCAGCTCGGCGGTGTAGATGCCAGTCGGTACGGCCAGGATGCTGTAGCCGATCAGGATCAGCGCCGAGGTGATGAAGCGGCCCAGCGTCGTGTGCGGGACGATATCGCCAAAACCCACCGTCGCCATCGTCACCACCGCCCAGTACATGCTGGTCGGGATGTTGCTGAAACCGTACTGCGGGCCTTCGATCACATACATCAAGGCGCCGGCGATGATGGCGATGGTCACCACCATCGACAGGAACAGCAGGATCTTGCGGCGGCTGCGCCATAGCGCGCCCATCAGCACGCCGCTTTCCTCGATGTAGCGGGTCAGCTTGAGAATGCGGAACACCCGCAGCAGGCGCAGCACGCGGACTACCAGCAGGCTCTGCGCGCCCGGGATGAAGAAGGAAATATAGGAGGGCAGGATCGCCAGCAGATCGATGATGCCCCAGATGCTGAACGCGTAGCGCAGCGGCCTGCGCACCACCAACAGGCGCAGCAGGTACTCGGCGGTGAACAGCACCGTGAAGCCCCACTCGACCACGTAGAATCCGCTGGCCCAGGCAGTGTGGATGTGTTGCACGCTGTCGAACATCACCACCAAGACGCTGGCGAGGATGGCCCAGACCAGCAGCAGGTCGAAGCGGCGCGAGGGCGGGGTATCGGTGCGGTGGATGATGTCGAACCAGCGGCGGCGCCAGCCGGTTTCGCTGGCCGGGTTCAATTGGGGGGTGGAGAACAGTCGCATGTGCCCATTGTGCCGCAGGCCCATGGAATGGAGGACAATGGAGCATTCACACCCACTGATCTGGAACGCCATGACCGCTGTCGTCGAGCCGCTGTTGTCCCTGTCCAATTACTACCTGCCGGTCTACCGCCCGCGCCAGCTGGTGCTGGAGCGAGGCCAGGGCGCGCGACTGTGGGATACGCAGGGCCGTGAGTTCATCGACCTGGCCGCTGGCATCGCGGTGTGCAGCCTTGGCCACAACAACCCGGACCTGAAGGCCGCCCTGTTCGAGCAGGCCGACAAGCTGTGGCACACCAGCAACATGTTCTACAGCGAGCCGCCGCTGCACCTGGCGCAGGAACTGGTGGACGCTTCGCGCTTCGCCAAGCGCGTGTTCCTGTGCAATTCCGGCGCCGAAGCCAACGAAGTGGCGATCAAGCTGGTGCGCAAATGGGCCAGCGCGCAGGGCCGTGGCCCTGAGAAGCGTTTCATCGTGACCTTCCGTGGCAGCTTCCATGGCCGCACCCTGGCCACGGTCACCGCTACCGCCCAGCCCAAGTACCAGGAAGGCTACGAGCCGCTGCCCGGCGGCTTCCGTTATGTCGATTTCAACGACGTCGCCCAGCTTGAGGAAGCGATGGCCGGTGGCGATGTTGCCGCGGTGATGTTCGAGCCGGTGCAGGGCGAGGGCGGGGTGATGCCGGCCAGTGCCGAGTTCATGCGTCGCGCCCGCGAGCTGTGCGACCAGCACGACGCGTTGATGGTGCTGGATGAGATCCAGGTCGGCATGGGCCGTACCGGTGAGCTGTTCGCGCATTGGAACTGGGGTGTGACCCCGGACATCGTCACCCTCGCCAAGGCGCTCGGTGGCGGCTTCCCGATCGGCGCGATGCTGGCCGGCCCCAAGGTCGCCGACATCATGGGTGTTGGCGCGCACGGCAGCACCTTCGGCGGTAACCCGCTGGCGGCTGCGGTTGCCCGCGTGGCGCTGCGCAAGCTGTCCTCCGACGAGATCAAGGCCAATGTCGTGCGCCAGTCGACCGCGTTGAAGGCCGGTCTGGAAGCCATCGGCGAAGAGTTCGGCGTGTTCGAGCAGGTGCGCGGCATGGGCCTGATGCTGGGCGCGGTGTTGAAGCCCGACTACGTCGCTGACATCGGCGTGCTGCTGGATCTGGCGGCTGAAAAGCAGGTGCTGATCCTGCAGGCCGGCACCAGCGTGCTGCGTTTCGTGCCGGCGCTGAACATCACCGATGAAGAAGTGGCCGAAGGCCTGAAGCGAGTGCGTGAGGCGATTGCGGCTTATATGACGTCGCGCAAATAAGTTGGGTTTTTCCTCGGGCGAAGAGCTTCCCCTCATCCGCCCTACGGGCACCTTCTCCCGCGCGCGGGAGAAGGGAGAGCTCGTTGTTGCGGGGGCGGGTACTGCACCAGCTAGCCGTAAGCCATGACCATTCCCTTCTCCCGCCTGCGGGAGAAGGTGCCCGTAGGGCGGATGAGGGCATGGCGTGCGCAGCGCGTGGACTTTCACCCCAGGCAGTGATTCCGTTTCAACAGGCGCCGCAGCGACTGCGCATGGAACGCCGTATCGGCATGCAGCCCGGCTTCGCGCGCACCCTGCACATTGCGGAACAGGTGGTCGACGAACAGACTTCGTCCAGGCGCACAGTCAAGCGCCGCGCAGGCTGCCAGGTACGCTTTGGGATCAGGCTTGCGTACGCCCAGCGCAGCGCTGCACAGCACGCGCCGGCCCGGTAGCAATTGCTCGATCACCGGCCGCGTCAGCAGGCCATTGTTGGTCAGTACCGCAACCTGCACATCGGAATGAACGCACTCCAGTACTGCCATGCAATCGCCGCGCAGCTTGGTCGCAGCGAGCCGTGCAGCGTGCCAGTGTGTCGCGTCCAACATGCTGCCCAAACATAGATTCAAGGCCTGCAGCAACTGCCCGCCGTCCAGCTCGCCGCGCGCATGCGCGAACTCAAGTCCGTCCGTGCGCAATACGGCATCCACCTGCTCAGGCGCGCAACCGGCAGCGTCGGCAAGCCGGCGCAGGTGGATACGGTGATCGTAATCGGCCAGCAGGCCGTCGAAATCCAGCAGTAGTGCGTGTGGTTGTTGCATTGATGGCAGGGCAAGGCGGGGTTGCAGTATCGCCGGCATGGCATCGGTGTGCAGCCTGCGACATCGCGTCACAGGTGGAATCGACCACGTTTGCCTAAAATCAGGACACTTTGGTTGTCATAGCGTGGAGTTCACCGTGAAGCGTTCCAGCCTGCTGTTGTTGGCCCTTGCCGGACTGTTGCCTGCCGCGCCTGCGCTGGCGCGCACCTGCGCGGTCACCATCGAAAGCAATGACCGGATGCAGTTCTCAGTGCCGCAGATCCGGGTTGCCGCCGATTGCACCCAGGTGGACCTGACCTTGAAGCACACCGGCAGGATGCCGGCCACGGCGATGGGGCATAACTGGGTGCTGACGCGCACGCCTGATTTCCAGCAGGTGGCCACGGCTGGCATGCGTTCGACCTTGGCTGACAGTTACCTGCCGAAGAATGATGCGCGGGTGATCGCATTCACGCCGGTGATCGGTGGTGGGCAGACCACGCAGGTGCGCTTTGCGACCAGCAAGTTGACGCGTGGTGGCGATTACACCTTCTTCTGTTCGTTCCCGGGTCACTGGGGAATGATGAAGGGCAAGCTGGTTTTTGGGTGAGCTGATGCCTGGCTTGAGTTCTAGAAGCCTCGAAGCAGGAACTGCCCTCACCCCAACCCCTCTCCCGTGAACGGGAGAGGGGCTCGGTTTCGACCATTGTCGCTGTGGGCTGATCAACCCGCCGCAACCACCTTGAACGCCTCACGTGCCGCAACCAGTGTGGCTTCGATCACCGCGTCGTCATGCGCGCTGGACAGGAAGCCGGCCTCGTAGGCTGACGGGGCGAGGAACACGCCGCGCTCCAGCATGGCGTGGAAGAACACGTTGAAAGCCTTGATGTCGCAGGCAGTAGCCTGCGCATAGGTCTCGACCCTCTCACTGCTGAAGAACAGGCCGAACATGCCGCCGACGCGATTGGTGGTCACGGCCACGCCAGCGTCGCGCGCAGCGGCTTCCAGGCCATCGCAGAGCGTGTTGGTTGCCGCCGTCAGGCGTTCGTGGAAGCCTGGTTCCTGCACCAGCTGGAGCATTGCCAGTCCCGCAGCCATCGCCACCGGGTTGCCGCTCAAGGTGCCGGCCTGGTAGATCGGGCCGGCCGGGGCGATCTGTGACATCAGCTCGCGCCGACCGCCATAGGCGCCCACCGGCATACCGCCGCCGATGACCTTGCCGAAGGTGCTCAGGTCCGGGGTGATGCCGTAATGCGCCTGTGCGCCGCCCAAGGCAACGCGGAAGCCGGTCATCACTTCGTCGAAGATCAGCAGCGCACCGTACTGCGTGCACAGCGCGCGCAGGTGCTGCAGATAGCCTTCACGCGGCGGGATGCAGTTGGCGTTGCCGACCACCGGCTCGCTGATAAGGCCGGCGATGTCGGCGCCCTGCTGCTCGAACAGCGCGGTGGCGGCTTCGAAATCGTTGTAAGGCAGGGTCAGGGTGAGTTCGCTCAGGCCGGCAGGTACGCCCGGCGAGGTCGGCACGCCGAGGGTCAGCATGCCGCTGCCGGCCTTGACCAGGAAGGAGTCGCCGTGGCCGTGGTAGCAGCCTTCGAACTTGACGATGCGGTTGCGGCCGGTGGCGCCACGGGCCAGGCGGATGGCCGACAGCGTGGCCTCGGTGCCGGAGTTGACCATGCGCACCATTTCGCAGGACGGCACCAGCTGGGTGATGGTCTCTGCCATGGTCACTTCGGCCGCGCACGGCGCGCCGAACGAAAGCCCGTTGCCGATCGCTTGCTGTACGGCTTCGCGAACGGCCGGGTGGTTGTGGCCGACGATCATTGGGCCCCAGGAGCCGACGTAGTCGATATAGGCGTTGCCATCCACGTCATGCAGGTAGGCGCCATCGGCGCGCTGCACGAAGAAGGGTTCGCCACCGACCGACTTGAACGCACGCACCGGTGAATTGACGCCACCGGGCAGCAAGGTCTGCGCGCGCGTGAACAGGGCGTGGGATTGGGCGTGGTTCATGCGTGAGTCCTTTGAGGTATCAACAACAACGAAGAGCTGAGCTTTGCATTAGCCCCTCTCCCGCTTGCGGGAGAGGGGTTGGGGTGAGGGGACGCTTCCAGCAAGCGAACGTCACAAGCCCCCTCATCCGCCCCTTTCGGGTCATCCCCGCCTTCGCGGGGACAGGCTCTTCTCCCGCAGACGGGAGAAGGGATGGCGGAGATTGTGCGGGCTTGGCTGGTCAGACAGACCCGAAGCAACTGCGATAAGACTCAAGCGCCGCCACCGGATCGGCCTCGCTGAACACGCCGCTGATCACCGCGACCAGGTCCGCGCCAGCCTCCACCACAGGCCGGCTATTGTCCGGGGTCAAACCACCGATCGCTACCCGTGGCACGCCCAGTGCGGCGCTTTGTCGCAGCAGCTCCGGACTCGCGCGGCGCGGGGTGATCTTGCTGCGGCTGGGGAAGAAGGCGCCGAAGGCCACGTAGCTGGCACCAGCGGCAACCGCGCGCTGGGCACGCTCGAACTCGTCATAGCAGGATGCGCCAATGATGGCCTGCGGGCCGAGCAGTGCCCGGGCCGCAGCAATGTCGCCGTCGTCTTCACCCAGATGCACCCCGGCAGCGCCGACCTGCCGGGCAAGGCTGACGTCATCATTGATGATCAGCGGCACCCCGGCCTCGGCGCATAGCGCCTGCAGTGCCGTGGCCTGTGCAAGGCGGGTGGGAGCATCGACTGACTTGTTGCGGTATTGCAGCCAGGTGGTGCCAGCGAGCAACGGGCGGACCCGCTCCAGCAGGCGCGTGTTGTCGGTTTCGTCGGGGGTGATCAGGTAGACGCCACGGGCGTCGGTGAACTGTGTCATGTATGGCTACCGGTACGGCGTCTGGAATGTGACAATCAACACCGCTTCTTTGTCCGGTGATTATCCCCGATGTCCGACGCTACGGCCTCCACCCTGCGCAACTGGATGTGTGTCGTCTGTGGCTTCATCTACAGCGAGGCCGACGGTTTGCCGGAGGAAGGCATTGCCCCGGGCACGCGCTGGGAAGACGTGCCTGACACCTGGACCTGCCCGGACTGCGGCGTGACGAAGGACGACTTCGAGATGGTCGAGCTGGGCTGAGCGCCAGCGCGCGCAGGCTCGTGGGAGCGGCGTAAGCCGCGAAGCCCATGCAGCGCCCACAGTCATTGATCAAACGGGTGTCAGGGCGAAGGCGGGCCGCCTGCCTGGACAGTGGGCGCTGGCCTTCGGTTGGATCGGGTTCTCTGCTGGCGTCGCAAGCCACAGAGGCTTTGCGGCTTACGCCGCTCCCACAAGGCGCGGTCGCGCGTTGCTCAATGCAGCCTCGGTTTGCCGCCACCAAGCTCGATCAGGCGTTCACGGATGCTGACGGCATCGGCGGCATTCGGGTCCATCTTCAGATAGCGCGCCAGGTCCGCGCGGGCGCCGGCCAAGTGCTCCAGCTGCAGGTAGGCCAGGCCGCGATCTCGCACGGCATCGGCCTGGTCGGGAATCAGCTTGAGGATGCGGTCGGCGCTGCGTGCGGCGCGGTCCCACTCGCCGCGTTCGGCATAGACGCCATGCAGGTTGCGCAGCATCCGCATCAGGATGGCGCGGTGCGGGGCCGGGTCGAGGATCTGGGCCAGCACGTTGTCGTCAGGGGTCTCGCCGCCCAGATTGCTGCGTGCCCGCTCACGCAGTTCATCCACGCCCAGCGGACGGCCGCCGTTGAACGGGTCCATGATCAGCACGCCGTCTTCCACCGGCAGACGCACCAGGAAATGGCCAGGGAAGGAAATGCCTTCAAGCGGCAGGCCGAGCCGGCGCGAGACTTCCATCTGCACCAGTGCCAGCGAGATCGGGTTGCCCAAGCGGCGCTCGAACACCTCGTTGAGGTAGCTGTTGCGCGGGTCGTAGTACTCGTCGTTGTCGCCGCTGTAACCGACCTCGTTGAACAGGTGGTTGTTGATGGCGGCAACCTTGAGTGGCCATTCGCCGATGGCGTCCACTTCCACCCGCAGATGGTCGGCGTGTGCCTGCAGGACGCGGTCGTAGGCGGCAGGGTCCAGCTGCGGGTACTCGTCGCGGGCGATCAGCAGCGCGGTCGGCAGCAGCGGCAGTGCCTCATCGGGCAAGCCGGCCAGTTCTTCCCACTGCGGCAGGGTAATGCGTGTTTCAGACATACCCCAAGACTGGCGGCAAAGCGGCGCCGGTTCAAGGGCGCCGCGGTTCAACCTGTGTGGATCAGTCAGTTGCCAGTCGTGATGCCTGGGCCGAAGGTCAGCTCGGCGCCGTCCTCGAGCTTGAGCTTGGCGGCTTGGCCTGCGTTCAGCTCCAGCACGTACAAGGCCGGTTTGAAGCTGGGATAGGGCGGGCACATGTCGCCCGCCGAGCAGGGCGGTACATCGCGCTGTTGACCGACCAGGCGGCGCTGGCTGTCGAAGTAGAGGATGTCGAGAGGGATCTTGGTGTTCTTCATCCAGTACGCCTGCGGTTCTTCGCGGTCGTGGACGAACAGCATGCCGTGGTCGGCGTCCATCTGGTCGCGGAACATCAGGCCGCGGGCGCGGGTGTCATCGTTCTGGGCGAGTTCCACGTTGTAGCGGGCACCCGCCAGTTCCACCCAATGCTTGCTGTCGGCGCTGGCGCAGCCGGCGAGGGCGAGCAGGGAAAGGGCGAGAATGGTGCGCAAGAAGGATTTGGGCATGGGTTGGGACCTGGTTCCTGGGGAAGCCGTCTGGCGGCTTGGGTGGAAGTCAAAAGCTTCCCCTCATCCGCCCGTTGGGCACCTTCTCCCGTACACGGGAGAAGGGAAGAGCGACAAGCCAAAGCAGCAGCCAAAGCCAAAGCTTCGCTGGTCTGGCTTACAGCACCTGCGGCGGCTCGCCGCCGATGATGACAACGTCGGCCGGGCGGCGGGCGAACAGGCCGACCGTGACCACGCCTGGAATCTGGTTGAGCTGCTGCTCCAGCTTCACCGGGTCGGTGATCGCCAGGTTGTGCACGTCCAGAATCAGATTCCCGTTGTCGGTGACCACGCCGTCGCGCCATACCGGCTGACCACCGGTCAGTGCCAGGATCTCGCGGGCGACCAGGCTGCGTGCCATCGGGATCACCTCCACCGGCAGCGGGAACTTGCCCAGCACCTTGACCTGCTTGCTCGGGTCGACGATGCAGACGAACTGCTTGCTGGCCTCGGCGATGATCTTCTCGCGGGTCAGCGCGGCACCGCCGCCCTTGATCAGGTTCTTGTTGCCGTCGCATTCGTCGGCACCGTCCACATACAGCGACAGGCCGCCGGTGTGGTTCAGGTCCAGTACTTCGATGCCGTGGCCTTTCAGCAGGGCAGTGCTCTGGTCGGAGCTGGAAACCGCGCCTTCGATCTGGTCCTTGATGCGGGCCAGGGCTTCGATGAAATAGGCAACGGTGGAGCCGGTGCCGACACCGACGATCATTCCCTTCTGCACGTATTCGATGGCTTTTTCGGCGGCCAGGCGCTTGGCTTCAGACATGGTTGTTTGCTTGGTGATTGGGGAGTCGGGATTGGAGATTCGCAAAGGCAGAGTTGTGGCGAACTTTTGGGTTGCCGGCATAGGGGAGGGCAGATTCGAGATTCGCAGTGCTCTTATCGAATCCCCAATCCCGACTCCCCGATCACCGCTTTTCCAGCGACAGCAGCAGCTTCCACTGTGCGGCGGTAACCGGGAACACCGACAGGCGGTTGCCTTTTGCGGTCAGCGGGAACCCTTCGCCCAGTTGCTCGGCGTGCAGCTTGATCTCATCCAGCGCGATCACCTGTGCCAGCTTGCGCTCGAAACCCACGTCCACCAGCATCCAGCGCGGTTGCTCGCGCGTGCTCTTGGGGTCGTGGTAATCGGATCCGGGGTCGAACTGGGTGTCGTCCGGGTAGGCCTCGCTGGCCACCGTGGCGATGCCGACGATGCCCGGCACCTTGGTATTGGAGTGGTAGAACAGGATGCCGTCGCCGACCTTCATGCCATCGCGCATGAAATTGCGCGCCTGGTAGTTGCGCACGCCATTCCACGGTTCGGTGCCCACGCGCTGCAGGTCGTCGATGGAAAAGGCGTCCGGTTCGGACTTCATCAGCCAGTAGCGCTTGCGGGCGGTCATGCGTTCAACGGTTCCGGGTAGAGAGTGGCCTGCTCAGTACAGATGGCATCCACCGCCACATCCCAGTCCTCGACCGGCAATGACGGCACCTGCTGGGCGGAGAAACCTACCCCCACCAGCCACGGCGGCGCGGCCTGGCGCTGCCGAAATGCGAAGCTGCGATCATACCAGCCGCCCCCCATGCCCAGCCGTCTGCCGCCGTCATCGAAGCCGACCAGAGGGGCGACCACCAGCGCCATTTCTTCCGGGCGAAGTGCCAGCGCCGGGTCCACGTCGGGCTCGGGAATGCCATAACGGTTGCTGACCAGTGCCTGTCCTGGCCGCCAGGGCGCGAAGCGCAGCAGCTTGCCGTGCAGTACCGGCAGGCAATAGGTCTGCTGTGGCGGCAACTGCATCTGCCAGCGGTGCAGGGCGATCTCGCCGTCCATCGCCCAGTAACCGGCGACATGGCCGCTGATCCCGGCGAAAGGCAGGGACAGGAGGTTTGTGGCCAGGGCTTCCGCTGCGGCGATGCGATCAGCGGCGGGGATGTCGCGGCGGCGCTGGCGCAGCTGTTGGCGGAGGAGTTGGCGGGGATCGGTCATCTGCGAAGGTCGAGGCCTGGAAGCCCATCTTCTAGCGGGAGAGGGTTGAGGGTAAGGGCGAAGCACTTGGGGAGCCAAACTTCGTGATCGAGGAGCGCACCTCTGTAGTGCCGATCCATGGTCGGCATTGGCTCTACCGGTAATGCTTCTGCCGACCATGGGTCGGCACTACCAAAGATCCCATTCCGCGGCGTTTCCAGCAGGAAGAAGACAAAAAAGAACGGCGCCGTTAGGCGCCGTTCTGGAATATTGCATTCTCCGCGGTGACGATGCGTGCGAAACGACCTTGAACCCGGGGTTCAAGTGGGAACGCTGGGGGGCCATCGGGCTTCCCGCTACAAGGCGGACTTGCACACCCGGCTCCGTCGCGCCCCCGTGGTCGTAATTAAGGGACAAGGCGTTGTTTCCGCCACTTGGGCAGCGGCGGCCGGCGATGTCTGTGGCAGCAGCAGGACGAATTCCTCGCCACCGAAGCGGGCGATGAAGTCACGGCCCCGCAGGCGCTTGCGCAACTGGTCGGCGACAATCTTCAAAACCTTGTCCCCGGCCAGATGCCCGTAACTGTCGTTGATGCGCTTGAAGTGATCCAGGTCGAGGATGGCCATGGCCAGATGGCCGCCGTTCTCCTGCCACTCGATTATTTCGCGCTCGACCCGCTCGCTCCAGGCCGCGCGGTTTGGCAGGCCGGTGAGGGGGTCGAGCAGGGCTTTCTGGCGCTGCTCTTCCAGGTGCTCGCGGTAACCGAGCGCCTCGTGCTCCATGTTCGCAACCCGTTCGGACAGGCCTTGCAG
>Ga0256901_1000634_pt1 | contig 19447 bp, 16 predicted proteins | sample MC6MC0689MT_FD_190200 | JGI IMG/M metagenome (GOLD analysis project Ga0256901, IMG submission 190200) | Metatranscriptome of enriched soil aggregate microbial communities from Iowa State University, Ames, United States - MC6-MC0689-MT... | ecosystem: Environmental > Terrestrial > Soil >... | reverse complement strand
CTCATCGTCAGTTCAGCGAATGCGCGTGCGCAAAGCACTGACGCCGCCTGCTCCCCGCATGGGGTCAATCTGATTGATGGTCTGGACAAAAAGGACCCCAAGCTCTGGTCCGAGCTTCAGGCAGAAGCAGCAGAAATGCCTAATCATAAGGGTATCTTCTGGAAAATCGAGAAAGACGGGCTCGAACCGTCTTATCTGTTCGGAACCATCCATCTGAGCGATCCGCGCGTAATGGCCCTGCCCGACGCTGTGACCAAAGCCTATGACGACGCCGACAAGATCGTGGTCGAAGCAACCGACATTGTCGATCAGAAAGCCTTTCTGCGGGTTAAAGTTGAACAGCCCGAACTGATCCAGTTCACCGATGGCTCAACGCTGCAATCGCATCTGCCACAGGATCGGCTGGAGGAGATTGACAAGAAGTTGGAAGCGCGCGGCATCATTCTGGGTGCCGTCGGAAAGATGAAGCCGTGGATCATCACCAGCCTGTTGGCCCTGCCCAAATGCGAACGGCAAAGAAAGCTGGAAGGGGCAGACTTCCTCGACGGCTATCTGATTACGGAAGCGCAGGATCAAGGCCGAACCGTCATCGGTCTTGAAAGTGCAGTTGAACAGCTTGAGGCGATGAACCGGCTTCCGCTTGATTTCCATATTCGCAACCTGATTTCCGCCGCCCAATATGGCGACAACATCGAAGACGCCATGGAAACCACGATTGCGCTCTATCTTCAGGGTGAAATCGGCATGATCATGCCCGCATTGCGAAAAATCGTGCCCGACAGTCTGTCCAAGGAAGACTACGACCTTTTCCAGAAAGTCTTGCTCACAGACCGCAACCACATCATGGCGCAACGCGTGGCCCCCGTCCTCGCCACCGGTGACGCCTTTATCGCCGTCGGCGCCCTGCATCTGCCCGGCAAGGAAGGACTGGTAGAACTGCTGCGTGCGCAGGGCTATAGGCTCACAGCAATGTAAGCGCATGTCCAGAAGTGGAACCATCCCGGCCTGCTCGCGTTAGACTTTCCAATGGTTGCAACCAACTGGAGGAGAGCAAATGGTTGACCCACTCGATCCACGCAACGATCCACTAAACAATCCGCGTCACGCTGATCCAATGGCCGACCCGGTTGCCAGACCGCCACAACCCAGAGGCAGCAGCGGTATTTTGCTTGCGGTCATCCTGATCGCTGCAATTCTGATCCTGGGCTATTTCTTCTATCGAGGCGGCGGCTCCACAGATACGGCTGCACCGCCACCACCACCCGCGGCACAGGGCGAAACAACAACGCCACCAGCAGCACCGCCTGCAACACCACCGGCACAGAACTAACCCTATGAAAAAGGCCCGCTTTCGCGGGCCTTCTGCATCCGGATAAACCCGGAAATTACGTGTGACCACGATTACATGTGAATTGGCTTGGCAAAGGTTGCCAAGGCAGATTCGCGAACCGCTTCCGACATGGTTGGATGCGCGTGGCAGGTGCGTGCAAGATCTTCGGACGAACCACCAAACTCCATCAGTACGGCCAGCTCATGGATCATTTCACCGGCATTGTAGCCGAGGATATGAGCACCCAGAACGCGATCCGTTGCCTTGTCGGCGAGGATCTTCACAAAGCCGTCTGTGTGCAGCATGGCGCGTGCGCGACCGTTTGCAGTGAACGGGAACTTGCCGATCTTGTATTCAATGCCAGCGGCTTTCAGCTCTTCTTCGGTCTTGCCGACGGAGGCTACTTCCGGCTGCGTGTAAACAACGCTTGGAATGACGTCGAAGTTTACGTGTCCTGCCTGACCAGCGATGATTTCAGCAACGGCAATGCCTTCATCTTCGGCCTTGTGTGCGAGCATCGGGCCCTGAACCACGTCACCGATGGCATAGATGCCTTCGACATTGGTGCGCCAGTGACCATCGATTGCAACGCGACCGCGATCATCGACATTCACGCCAGCTTCCTGCAGACCAAGACCATCCGTGTATGGACGACGACCCGTCGAAATCAAAACCGCATCGGCATCAATGGTTTCAGCATCGCCACCCTTGACCGGCTCAAAAGTCACTTTCGCGCCCTTTCCAGCCTTTTCAACACCAGTAACCTTTGCGCTCAGCTTGAAGGCAATACCCTGCTTTTCGAGAAGACGCTGGAACTGCTTGGATACTTCGCCGTCCATCGCACCCAGAACCTTGTCGAGATATTCAACAACGGTCACTTTCGCGCCAAGACGTGCCCAGACGGAACCAAGCTCCAGACCAATCACACCACCGCCAACAACAACCAGATGACCCGGCACCTTGTCGAAAGCAATCGCACCGGTTGACGACACGATGACCTTCTCGTCGATGTCGACCTTAACGCCTGGAATACCAGCAACATCAGAACCAGTTGCGATGATGATGTTCTTACCTTCGATTTCCTGAACGCTACCGTCTTCGGCAGTCACGGAAACCTTGCCCTTGGCGACGATCTTGCCGGTGCCGATGTAAGGCGTGATCTTGTTCTTCTTGAACAGGAACTCAACGCCAGACGTGTTCGACTTAACAGTCGCGTCCTTGTGAGCCAGCATCTTTTCGAGATTGAGCTTTGGCTTGCTGATTTCAACGCCCAGCGTATCGAACGAGTGACCGGCTTCGGCAAACACTTCAGACGCATGAAGCAGCGCCTTGGAAGGAATGCAGCCAACATTGAGACAGGTGCCGCCAAAGGTCTTGCGCTTTTCTACTACGGCCACTGAAAGGCCAAGCTGTGCGGCCTTGATTGCGGCTACATAACCGCCGGGGCCGGTACCAATGACAACCACATCATAAGACATTGAACTATCCTTCTTCAGTCTGATCCAGAATGACCAGCAATGGCCATTAAACTTTCATAAGATCGGCGATCCGATCATTCTTCTTCAGGCGAGCACGACTTGAAACGGAAGCTTTCAAATTGAAGCGCCTTTTCTGGTTTCGCTGCGCCAAAATCATATCCGTCAAGCGCTGTCGCCAGATCGGGAAACAGAATTGCCTGCGCGGCCGGCTCATCGGCCTTTGGCAGCACATCCGCTTCCGCGCCTTCCTTCAGCGCATAGACAACGCTCTGCCAGAGGCTGCAATCATCGAGGTCTTCCGGTTCGGTGCCACCATTCTTGCAGTTATAGGTAATGAGCGCATAGGGGCGTGCAACCCCTTCTTCCGGCCAAATGACGAGACCTGAGAGTTTGAACTCCGGCTTGTCATCAGCGGTAATCGTGAATTCATTGGTCGGTGCCGGGGTCATCTTGAGCGCATTGGACTGCACGGCATGGAAAGTCAGCGTGTATGCATCGCCCTGATCGCGATAGACTGCACGGTTCTGCGTACAGGCGGCCTGAACGGCGCTTGAGAAAACCGTCACGGCAAGAGCTGATGCCGCCACCACTTTGAAGAGCTTCTTAACGTCATGCATCTGTCGGTTCTCCTCGTATTCCCGGCAGTGATTACTGCGCTTTCGCTCTGTTACTGTGCTTTTGCAATGGCAAGTTTCAGACCAAGCGCGATGAAAACCACACCGCTTGTTCTGTCGATCCATTTGGAGGCGCGCGAAAAAACCGCGCGCATCTTTGGCGTCGTCATAAAAAGGCTGACACCGATAAACCATGAAATCAATGCCGTGGCCATCACCACGCCATAGCCAAGCTTCACTTCAGTCGGAGTATGAAGGCTCACAACCGTCGAGAAAATCGAAAGGAAGAAGAATACGGCCTTGGGGTTAAGCGCATTGGCGGCAAAGCCAAGACTGAAAGCCTTGAGAGCGCTCTGCTTGCGCTGCTGGTCCTGTGCGCTCATATCGATATCGATCTTCGTCGTACCAGCACGCAGTGCCTTGATACCGATATAGACCAGATAGGCCACACCGCACCATTTCACGATATTGAAGAGATAGATCGACTGGGAAATAATCAGCCCAAGACCAAGCACCGTATAGGTGACATGCATCATGAAGGCCGCGCCAATACCAAAGCTGGTAATGATTGCCTCGCGACGCCCCTGCATCAACGACTGGCGGATAACCATGGCGAGATCAGCGCCCGGCGAAACGATGGCAAAGACGAAGATCGCCATCAGGGATGCAAGTTCAAACAGATAGGGATGCATCACTTTTCCTCGCCCCGCATCTCAGGGATGCAGGCAACCGTCAAAAAACCAGATTGAAAAACATGAGTGCAAGCCCGGCCAGCGAACCGATCCAGACGAGCGAGCGGATATAAGGAATACCCGCCAGATAAAGCGGCACATAGATGATGCGGCAGGCAAACCAGACCCAAGCACCATAAAGTCCGAAACCTGCTGCATCGCCCTTGAACACAAGTGCAAGCGCAAGTGCTATAAATGCAGGGTAGGTCTCGCGGAAATTGGCGGAAGCACGTTCCGCGCGACCAGCCAGATGGCCAGAGGGCTTACGCCCTTCATCACGCGGACCCGCATTCCATTGGGAGCCGAGTTCCTTCGTCGCCGTCCAGCCCTGCAGGAGGATATGAACCACCAGCAGAACCACACTCCAGCCGATCAGCGGGAGAAAAGGCGATGCGGAAAAGATACCCGGCTCCATAGCTCTATTCCTTACAGGTCAAGAACCAGACGCTCTGGATCTTCCAGGCTTTCCTTGACGCGAACGAGGAAGGTCACTGCTTCCTTGCCGTCAACAATGCGGTGATCATAGCTGAGAGCCAGATACATCATCGGACGGATGACGATCTGACCGCCGACGACAACCGGACGATCCTGGATCTTGTGCATGCCGAGAATACCCGACTGCGGCGAGTTGAGGATCGGCGAAGACATCAGCGAGCCGTACACACCACCATTGGTGATGGTGAAGGTGCCACCCTGCATGTCAGCCATCGAGAGTGAACCGTCGCGTGCAGCCTTGGCAAGACGACCCAGTTCCTTTTCAACGCCAGCGATCGAACGCTGATCGGCATCGCGGATGACAGGAACAACAAGGCCCTTGTCGGTGCCGACAGCCATGCCGACGTGAGCAAAGTTCTTGTAGATGATGTCAGTGCCGTCGATCTCGGCGTTAACAGCCGGGATTTCCTTCAGCGCATGGGTCACGGCCTTCGTGAAGAAGCCCATGAAGCCGAGCTTGACGCCATGCTTCTTCTCAAAAATGTCCTTGTAACGCGAACGCAGTTCCATCACCGCAGACATGTCGACTTCGTTGTAAGTCGTCAGCATCGCAGCGGTGTTCTGAGCGTCCTTGAGGCGCTTGGCAATGGTCTGGCGCAGACGGGTCATCTTCACGCGTTCTTCGCGTGGTGCATCGTCAGCCGACGAAGCAGGACGTGCAGCAACAGGAGCAGCTGCTGCAGGTGTTGCCGAAACGCCTTTTGCGATAGCGTCAAGAACGTCACCCTTGAGAACCTGACCGCGCTTGCCCGAACCTTCAACCTGATCAGCGGAAAGGCCGTTTTCAGAAAGAAGCTTGGAGGCAGCAGGCGCAGGCTGCATTGCCGGACCCGACGATGTCGACGCAACAGGAGCTGCCGCAGCCGGAGCAGCAGCTGCTGCTGGCTTGGCTTCTTCCTTCTTGGGAGCAGGTGCAGCACCTGCGCCAGAAATCTGGCCAAGCAGTGCGTTCACTTCAACCGTGTCGCCTTCCTGTGCCACGATTTCGGCCAGTACGCCCGCAGCCGCAGCTGGAACTTCCACTGTTACCTTGTCGGTTTCCAGTTCCACCAGAGGTTCATCGACAGCGATAGCATCGCCGACCTTCTTGAACCACTTTCCGATGGTTGCCTCAGTAACGGACTCCCCAAGCGTGGGAACGCGAATTTCGGTAGCCATGGTTTCTTCTTCCGTTGATCTTCGATCTTTAGATTTGATTTCAATTCAAGCCGGAAGCAGCTTTTCCAAACCGCTCCCCGCCGAAAATTAAATTAGTTTCCCAGCGCATCCTCAAGGAAAGCCTCGAGCTGTGCAAGGTGCTTCGACATCAGGCCGGTTGCAGGCGATGCCGCAGCCGGACGACCGGTGTAACGAACGCGCTGATGCTTGGCGTCGATGTGAGCGAGAACCCATTCGAGATACGGATCGATGAACGACCACGCACCCATGTTCTTCGGCTCTTCCTGACACCAGACGATTTCCGCATGACGGAAGCGCGACAACTCGTTGATGAGCGCCTTGGCAGGGAACGGATAAAGCTGTTCCACGCGCAGCAGGTAGACATCGTCGATGCCACGCTTTTCGCGCTCTTCGTAAAGATCGTAATAGACCTTACCCGAGCACAGAACGACGCGGCGGATCTTGGCATCCTTCTGAAGCTTGATACCATCGCCCTTGTTGTACTGTGCGTCATCCCAAAGCAGACGGTGGAACGATGAATCGCCCGACAGTTCGTTGAGACTCGAAACAGCACGCTTATGGCGCAGCAGCGACTTCGGCGTCATCATGATGAGCGGCTTACGGAAGTCACGCTTCATCTGACGGCGCAGAATGTGGAAGTAGTTAGCCGGCGTCGTAACGTTCGCCACCTGCATGTTGTCTTCCGCACACATCTGCAACCAGCGTTCCAGACGAGCCGAGGAATGTTCAGGACCCTGACCTTCAAAGCCATGCGGCAGAAGGCAGACAAGACCCGACATACGCAGCCACTTGCGTTCACCCGACGAGATGAACTGATCGAAGACGACCTGAGCACCGTTGGCGAAGTCACCGAACTGGGCTTCCCAGAGAACCAGAGCGCGCGGATCGGACAGCGAATAACCATATTCGTAGCCAAGTACCGCTTCTTCCGAAAGCATCGAGTTGATGGCTTCGTAGATCGCCTGACCCTTCTGAATGTTGTTCAGAGGGATATAGCGGTTCTGGGTTTCCTGATCATAGAGAACCGTATGGCGCTGCGAGAAGGTGCCGCGTTCCACGTCCTGACCGGACAGACGGATCGGGCTGCCTTCGGAAACCAGCGAACCGAATGCCAGCGATTCAGCCGTTGCCCAATCGAGGCCTTCACCGGTTTCAATCATCTTGGCGCGGTTGTCGAGGAAGCGCTGAATGGTGCGATGAACATTGAAGTCCTTTGGCACTTCAACGAGCTTCTTGCCGATTTCTTTTAGCGTCTTGATCGGAACACCGGTCTTGCCACGGCGCTGTTCGTCAGCATTATCTGCCGTGCGCAGGCCAGCCCAGGCACCGTCCAGCCAGTCAGCCTTGTTCGGCTTGTAGCTCTGACCGGCTTCAAATTCCTGTTCAAGCTTTTCGCGCCATTCAGCCTTCATCTTGTCGATGTCAGCCTGTGCCAGCAAACCTTCAGCAATCAGCTTGTCGCTGTAAAGCTGAACAGTTGTCTTGTGCGCGCGGATTTCCTTATACATCAACGGCTGGGTGAATGAAGGCTCATCACCTTCATTGTGGCCGAAGCGGCGGTAGCAGAACATGTCGATGACCACCGGCTTATGGAAGGTCATGCGGAATTCCATCGCAACCTTGGCTGCGAAGACAACAGCTTCCGGATCGTCACCATTGACGTGGAAAACAGGCGCTTCAACCATCTTTGCCACATCCGATGGATAAGGCGAAGAACGCGAGAAGGCCGGATTGGTGGTGAAGCCGATCTGGTTGTTGATGATGAAGTGCAGAGTACCGCCAACGCGGTGGCCTTTCAGACCCGAAAGACCGAGACACTCGGCAACAACACCCTGACCTGCGAAAGCGGCATCGCCGTGCAGAAGCAGCGGCAGAACCTTGGCGCGTTCCGTCAGCGGAACCATGTCATCGCGGGTACGGCCAACAAGCAGATCCTGCTTGGCGCGTGCCTTGCCCATGACAACCGGGTTGACGATTTCAAGGTGTGACGGGTTTGCAGTCAGCGAAAGGTGAACCTTGTTGCCGTCGAACTCGCGGTCCGACGATGCACCAAGATGGTACTTCACGTCGCCCGAACCTTCCACATCGTCAGGCGCATAGGAGCCGCCCTTGAACTCGTGGAAGATTGCGCGATGCGGTTTGCCCATAACCTGGGAAAGCACGTTCAGACGACCACGGTGCGCCATGCCAAGCACGACTTCCTTGAGGCCCATCTGACCGCCGCGCTTGACGATCTGCTCCAGCGCAGGGATCAGCGATTCACCGCCATCAAGACCGAAACGCTTGGTGCCCTTGTACTTCACGTCGATGAACTGTTCGAAACCTTCAGCTTCGATCAGCTTCGACAGAATGGCCTTCTTGCCTTCAGCAGTGAAAGCATAGCCTTTGTCCGGACCTTCGATGCGTTCCTGAATCCAGGCCTTTTCGACCGGATCAGAGATGTGCATGAATTCTACGCCGATGTTGCCGCAATAGGTGCGCTTGAGGATTTCAAGCATCTGCGGAACAGTCGCATATTCAAGACCGAGAACGTTATCGATGAAGATCTTGCGATCGTAATCGGCAGGCGTGAAGCCATAGGTTGCCGGATCAAGTTCGCTAAAATCGTTTGGCTTTTCAGCAAGACCAAGCGGATCGAGATTGGCATGAAGATGGCCACGCATACGGAATGCGCGGATCATCATGATGGCGCGAACGCTGTCGCGTGCAGCCTGTGCAATCTCTTCCGAAGTCAGTGCGGCAGCAGAAGCGGACTTGGCATCACCTTTTGCAGACTTGCCCTTGAGCTTGTCGGTCACATGCTTTTCGACTTCGGCCCAATTGCCGTCGAGTGCCGAGATCAACTCGCCATTGGCCTGAATTGGCCAGTTCTTGCGAGTCCAGCTTGCGCCCTGTGCGTTCTTACGCACATCGTCGGCATTGTCTTTCAGCTGTGCGAAGAAATCGCGCCATTCCTGATCAACCGAAGTGGGATCATCCTCGTACTTGGCATACAGCTCCTCGATATAGTCGGCATTGCCGCCATAGAGGAAAGAGGTAAGGGCGAAAACGTCGTTGGCTTGTTCTTGCCTTGCCATAACCTAATCCGGAGCCTCCGCTCCGTCTCCTTGTAGTAGCTCATCATGCGCGGGCCGGAAGCTTTTGACCTTCATCCCTCACGCCGCCGGGGAGGAACCACAACAGACCCCGGCATAACTCGATCGCAAATTCAATTCTTGCGGAAGAATGATGGCCAAAGCCTGACATTCTCTTAAACCGGCCGCCCCGGTATTTTTGCGCGCATCTTGTCCGAAAACCGCTTCACACTTTTCGGGATGCGCTTGCCCCGGCAGCAGCTTTCGCCACTGCCGGTTCATTTCAATCAGCTACGTAGTCTCAGCCCTTGAGGACTTCAACCAGCGTCTTGCCGAGCTGTGCTGGCGAAGGAGACACGCGAATGCCAGCCGATTCCATGGCTGCAATCTTGTCTTCTGCGCCGCCCTTGCCGCCCGAAATCACGGCGCCGGCATGGCCCATGGTGCGTCCGGCAGGAGCCGTACGGCCAGCGATGAAGCCAACCATTGGCTTTTTGCGACCGCGCTTGGCTTCGTCCTTGAGGAACTGAGCCGCATCTTCTTCAGCCGAACCGCCGATTTCACCGATCATGACGATCGACTTGGTTTCATCGTCGGCCAGGAACATTTCCAGCACGTCGATGAATTCGGTGCCCTTGACCGGATCGCCGCCGATACCGACAGCAGTGGTCTGGCCGAGGCCTTCGTTCGAAGTCTGGAACACTGCTTCATAGGTAAGTGTGCCAGAGCGGGAAACAACACCCACCGAACCCTTCTTGAAGATATTGCCCGGCATGATGCCGATCTTGCATTCTTCAGGGGTCAAGATGCCTGGGCAGTTTGGTCCGAGCAGGCGCGACTTCGAGCGTTCCAGACGCTCCTTGACGCGAACCATGTCCATGACTGGAATGCCTTCGGTGATGCAGACGATGAAGCCGACTTCAGCTTCGATCGCTTCGATGATTGCATCTGCTGCACCTGCTGGCGGAACGTAGATCACCGATGCGTCTGCACCTGTGCGTTCCTTGGCTTCTGCAACAGTTGCGAAGATCGGAAGCTTTTCGCCCCTCGAGCCTTCCCAGGTTTCGCCACCCTTTTTCGGGTGAATACCGCCGACCATCTGCGTGCCGTAATAAGCAAGCGCCTGTTCGGTGTGGAAAGTACCGGTCTTGCCGGTCAGGCCCTGTACGAGAACCTTGGTGTCCTTGTTAACGAGAATGGACATGCCTTAGTTTCCCTTCACTGCAGCGACGATTTTCTGCGCCGCATCGTCGAGATCGTCAGCCGAAATAACATTCAGGCCGCTCTCGTTGATGATCTTCTTGCCAAGCTCGACATTGGTGCCTTCAAGACGGACAACCAGAGGAACCTTGAGGCCGACTTCCTTGACCGCAGCGATAACGCCTTCAGCGATCACGTCGCACTTCATGATGCCACCGAAGATGTTGACCAGAATACCCTGGACAGCTGGATCAGCGGTGATGATCTTGAACGCAGACGTTACTTTCTCCTTGGTAGCGCCGCCACCAACGTCGAGGAAGTTAGCAGGTTCTGCACCGTAGAGCTTGATGATGTCCATGGTTGCCATGGCAAGGCCTGCGCCGTTGACCATGCAGCCGATGTTGCCATCAAGAGCGACGTAAGCGAGATCGTGCTTGGAAGCTTCGATTTCCTTTTCGTCTTCTTCCGACAGATCGCGCAGTTCCTGAATGTCAGGATGACGGAACAGTGCATTGCCGTCGAACGATACCTTGGCATCGAGAACGCGCACGCGGCCATCGGTCATGACGATCAGCGGGTTGATTTCCAGAAGGCTCATGTCCTTTTCGGAGAAGGCTTTGTAGAGGATCGGGAACAGCTTGAGGCCGTCTTCACGCGCTGCATCCTTAAGCTCTAACGCATCGGCGAGCTTGTTGGCGTCTTCATCGGTCACGCCCTTGGCAGGATCGATAGCAACGGTGATGATCTTCTCAGGCGTTTCTTCAGCAACAGCTTCAATGTCCATGCCGCCTTCGGTCGAAACGACGAAAGCAGGACGGCCAACGGTGCGGTCGATGAGGATCGAGAGATAAAGCTCGCGCTCGATGTCTGCACCATCTTCGATGTAAAGACGGTTGACCTGCTTACCAGCTTCACCGGTCTGCTTGGTCACGAGCGTGTTGCCGAGCATTTCCTTTGCATGGGAAACAACTTCTTCGATCGACTTTGCAAGGCGAACGCCGCCCTTTGCATCAGGACCGAGTTCCTTGAACTTGCCCTTGCCGCGTCCACCAGCATGGATCTGGCTCTTGACGACATAAAGCGGGCCTGGAAGCGTCTTTGCCCATTCTTCCGCCTGTTCGACGGAATAAACAGCCACACCATTGGCGATTGGGGCGCCGAAAGTGTGAAGCAGGCGCTTGGCCTGATATTCGTGAATATTCATCTGGTTGTCCTCTGCGGATTAACAGCCGGAAAAGGCCGGGCCGCTCTCAAGAGCGATCCGGCCTTGTCTGGAACTTATTTCAGTGACGGAGCGATACCGACGCAAGCTTCGCAAAGAGCGGCAACAGATGCGACCGACTTTTCGAACTCGGCCTTTTCGTCCTTATCGAGATCGATCTCGATAATACGTTCAACGCCGTTGGCACCGATCACAGTTGGAACGCCGACATACATGTCCTTGACGCCATACTGACCGGAAAGCTGCGCTGCGACTGGCAGAACGCGCTTCTTGTCCTTGAGGTAGGATTCAGCCATCTGGATTGCAGAAGCAGCCGGTGCATAGAAAGCAGAACCGGTCTTGAGCAGGCCGACGATTTCTGCGCCGCCATCACGGGTGCGCTGAATGATCTTGTCGAGCTTTTCCTGGCTGGTCCAGCCCATCTTGACGAGGTCTGGAAGCGGGATACCGGCAACGGTCGAGTAACGAGCGAGCGGAACCATGCTGTCACCGTGGCCACCAAGGACGAATGCAGTGACGTCTTCGACCGACACGTTGAATTCTTCCGACAGGAAGTAGCGGAAACGGGCGCTGTCCAAAACGCCAGCCATGCCGACAACCTTGTGTGCTGGCAGACCGGAGAACTTCTGCAAAGCCCAGACCATCGCATCAAGCGGGTTGGTGATGCAGATAACGAAAGCTTCAGGCGCGTATTTCTTGATACCTGCGCCGACCTGTTCCATGACCTTCAGGTTGATACCCAGAAGATCGTCGCGGCTCATGCCTGGCTTACGCGGCACGCCTGCGGTTACGATGACAACGTCTGCGCCTTCGATTGCGGCATAGTCGTTTGCACCGGTGAACTTCGCATCAAAACCGTCAACCGGTGAAGATTCTGCAATATCCAGTCCCTTACCCTGCGGAGTGCCTTCCGCAATGTCGAAAAGGACGACGTCGCCGAGTTCCTTCAGACCAGCAAGATGAGCGAGCGTGCCGCCGATCATGCCGGAGCCGATGAGGGCAATCTTGTTGCGTGCCATGATTGTTTCTTTCCTCAAGTTTGATCCAGAAACGCATGAAGCTATCCGGTTTCCTCCCGGAAAACGCGTCTGCGCTGCGAGGGTTCGATAGGACTCTTTGCAAAAAAACTCAACTCATTATTTTGCGACCAATGTTTTCAATCGGTTAGATTTATATGTTCTTACGTAAACGTAAGATAATTTGGCAAAATGGAGGCAACTGAGTCTTATCGTCCGGCTGTTACGCATTGCTCAGAACCCGCCAGCCGGGCCGTCATTCATTTTTAAAGGCCATTCACGTCTACAGGAGGAAACACGATCAGCAAACAACCGCATTCAACCCAAGCTCTTGCCAAAGCAACATAGCCCTCGAATGCTATAAGTCGAGTCTGTGGCAGTTCGATGATGGAGCGCATCCCAAAAGCAGAGGAATGCGAACCGTCTCAGCCTGCTGATTTTTCTGCAAATGCTTCCAGATATTCCGCGCTCTGCATTTCAAACAGGCGGGAAGCCGTGCGGTCAAACTCAAAAGCTTCTACGCCTTTGCTTGCTTGATAAAGCTTTTCAGGCTGTGCTTCGGCAGAGATGAAAAGCCGCGCGTGATGATCGTAAAGCACGTCGATCAGCAGAATGAAGCGCTTGGCCTCATTGCGGCGCGAATAATCGAGTACCGGCACATCCTCAACAAACAGCGTCTGATAGCGTGCGACAATGGCGATATAATCGTTGGCTGCCAGCGGCTGGGCGCACAGTTCATCGAAGGTGAAGCGTGCGGTCCCCGGCACTGCATGACGCACGGGAATATCGCGTCCCTTGATATGCACCACGTCTGGCTTTTCTTGCTGACCATCCTTATGCGCGGTCCAGGCGGCATCCATGCGCTTGGTCGTCTCGGAACCAAGCGGCGTCAGATAAACCGGCTGACGGTCGAGCTTTTCCAGTCGGTAATCGGTGCGTGAATCGAGATTGATCACATCAACATGCTGCTTAAGGATATCGACAAAGGGCAAAAACAGCTGACGGTTCAGTCCGTCGCGATAAAGATTGTCGGGCGCCACGTTGGATGTCGCGATCAGCACCACGCCGCGCGCAAACAATGCATTGAACAGGCGCGACAGGATCATCGCGTCGGCAATGTCGGTCACAGTAAATTCGTCGAAGCAAAGCACCCACGCCTGTTCGGCCAAAGCTTCAGCTACCGGCGGGATCGGATCTTCCTGCTTGGTTTCGCCTCGCTTCAATGCCTGACGATGCGCATTGATGCGCTCATGCGCGTCAGCCATGAAATCATTGAAATGCGCACGGCGTTTGCGTTCGACCGGCAAAAGCTGGAAGAACATATCCATCAGCATGGTCTTGCCGCGACCAACTTCGCCATGAACATAAAGTCCTTTGACGGTGGCAACTTCCTTGCGCTTGCCAAACAACCAGCCAAGCGCACTCGATTTGCGCGAAAGACGTTTGGTGCAAACTTCCTCGATCAGCCGGTCATAGCGTGCAGTCAGTTCAAGCTGTGCGGGATCGGATTCGACCTCCCCTGCCTTGACCAGCGCGTGATAATGCTCGCGAACCGAGGGGAACGCCTTCAAATTACCATCGAAAGACATGATTGCCTGTCCCACCGCTCAATTACGAAAAAGGCGGAGCGTCTCACGACTGCCCCGCCTGTCTTTAACTCAATAGGCTTATCAACGCGACAGCGAAACTGCCTGACCGCTCGTGGTCTGACCGTCGAATCGGCCCTGACCGGAAGAATAAAGCGTGGCGACCGTGCCGCCATTCGCATCATAGAGCGAAAGCTGCTTACCGCTGACCGACCAGGAAGCGAGGCTTCCGAGTTCACCCGGGCAGCGCAGCGGACCAGCGCGATAGCCCTGACCATACTTGGTCTGTGGCGTTGCGATCTTACAATTCTGACCGGCAAGCGATGCATTCCATACGCCTGCGACAGTGCCCGGCGTCAGATCAGGTGCCGATTCGGGCGGCAGGCTTGCAACCTGCGTTCCGGCCGCTGGCTGCGACATGTCGGTCGTCGGCGCCGTCGGGAACGAGTTAGGAGCGTTCAGATTACCAGACTGTACGGAACTGACGGGAGCAGAACGCAGCGGTGCTGGTGGCGGTGGCGATGCATTGTTGTCAAAACCTCCGACTCGGGAGCTTTGGCAACCGGCCAAAATGACGCCCGCCGCAGCAATGCTGAGCAAACTTGCTTTTGAAATTCCCATCTGGTTCTCCAATTTCGCCAAAAGTCCTGGCATGTTCGTGGGGCTGACTATTCGGGGGAGTGCCCCTCGCACCGTCGAGTTTGAAAGCTCGACCTAAAAACAATATTGCACCGATAAAATGGCGATATGGTTAAAAAATCAACAGCAAGCTACCGTGAATTTATGCAAAAGCATCCATAGAAGGCTTGAAATAGCTTAGAAATTTTCAAAATGGCGCAGGAAGGACACAGTTTTTAGGTAAACACCGATCCACAAATTCAGTAATCAGACCGGGCTTGAGCCAATAACGCGCCGGTACTGGCAATTTGTGGGCTTTTCCGCCATATAGAGCGCATCCCGAAAAGTGTGAAACGGTTTTCGGACAAGATGCGCGTTAAAACAAATGCTCGGAACGCCGATCTGATCCAGTCAGAACGAAACACGATCCAGAGCCTTTCCGATATAGACAGGACCCGGAACCAGCAATGAGTAAGGCCATCTTCGCCAAGATGAACGGACTGGGCAACAAAATCATTGTTGCCGATATGCGCGGACGCAGCGATCGTATCGCTCCGACTGCTGCCATCCGTCTGGCCGGAGAAGAGGCAACTTCCTTTGACCAGATCATGGCCATCCATGATCCAAAGACGCCCGGCACTGATCATTATATTGAGATCATCAATTGTGACGGCACACAGGCGCAAGCATGTGGCAACGGCACACGCTGCGTTGTGCAGTGGCTTTCTAATGAAAGCGGAAAACAGGATTATATTTTCCAGACACTGGCTGGCATCCTGACCGCCAATGAGCACGAAGACGGGCTGATTACGGTCGATATGGGCAAGCCGCATTTCGGCTGGAAGGAAATCCCCCTCGCACATGAAGTGGACGACACCCGCGCCATTGATCTGTCTGCTGGCCCTGCCGATGCACCTGTTCTTCAAGCGCCGTCGATTGCATCCATGGGCAATCCGCACGCGATCTTCTGGGTCGAAAACGATGTCTGGTCCTATGCGCTCGATCAATATGGACCGGGGCTGGAACATGACCCGATTTTCCCGGAACGCGCCAATATTTCCATCGCTCAGGTCACATCGCGCGACAGCATGAACCTGCGGACATGGGAACGTGGTGCGGGCCTCACCCTCGCATGTGGTTCTGCCGCCTGCGCTGCCGCCGTCTCAGGCGCACGTACTGGCCGTACCGAACGCAATGTCACGGTCAATGTCCCCGGCGGCCCGCTCAAGATTGAATGGCGCGACGACGATCACGTCATGATGACCGGTCCCGCTGAATGGGAATTTGATGGCACATTCGATCCCGCAACCGGCGAATGGGAGTACGCCCCTAATCAGAGCAGAGGTGCTGCCTGATGGCCGTTGAAGTCGTAACTTTCGGATGCCGCCTCAACACCTATGAATCCGAGGTGATGAAGCGCGAGGCAGACAGCGCAGGCCTTGGCGAACTCAAAGATGGCGCGATCATCTTCAACACCTGCGCCGTTACGGCAGAAGCCGTACGTCAGGCACGTCAGGCCATCCGCAAGGCACGCCGCGACAACCCGGAAGCGCGCATCATCGTCACCGGTTGTGCTGCGCAGACGGAATCGGCCAAATTCGAGGCCATGGCTGAAGTCGACCTCATTCTTGGCAACGAGGAAAAGCTCAAGGCCAACTCCTATCGCATGTTGCCCGACTTCGGCGTGAACCAGTTCGAAAAGGTGCGCGTCAACGACATTATGGAAGTACGCGAAACCGCGAGCCATATGGTCGATGCGATTGAAGGCCGCGCGCGCGCATTTGTGCAGGTGCAAAATGGCTGCGATCATCGCTGCACCTTCTGCATCATCCCTTATGGTCGCGGCAATTCACGCTCGGTGCCGATGGGCGGCGTGGTCGATCAGGTCAAGCGCCTCGTCGATAACGGTTATCGCGAAGTGGTTCTGACCGGCGTGGACATGACCTCTTACGGTCCCGATCTGCCGGGAAGCCTGCGTCTCGGCAAGCTGGTGAAGACCGTTCTCAGTCAGGTGCCGGATTTGCAGCGCCTGCGCCTGTCATCCATTGATTCCATCGAGGCTGACGAAGACCTGATGGAAGCAATCGCCAATGAAAAGCGCCTGATGCCCCATCTACATCTGTCGCTTCAGGCAGGCGACGACATGATTTTGAAGCGCATGAAGCGTCGCCATCTGCGTGATGATTCCATCCGATTCTGCGCAGATGTACGCGCACTTCGCCCTGACATCGTGTTTGGTGCCGACATCATTGCAGGTTTCCCGACCGAGACCGAAGAGATGTTTGCAAACTCGATGAAGATCGTCGAGGAATGCGGCCTGACGCATCTGCACGTCTTCCCATACAGCGCACGCGAAGGCACACCGGCTGCGCGTATGCCGCAGGTCAGGCGCGAAATCGTCAAGGAACGCGCAGCGCGGTTACGTGCCGTTGGCGACCGGGCTTATGAAAAACACCTCGCTTCTCTCAATGGCACTGTGCAGCGCCTGTTGATCGAGAAGGAAGGCATTGCCCGCACGGAAGGCTTTACGCTGGCCGCTGTTGATCAGGGTAACGCTGGCGAAATTATCGAACGAATTGTGACGGGGCATGACGGTGAAAAACTCCTCACCCGTCAGACAGAGCCGCAAGCGGCTTAAAGCTTAAGGGCATCAGATTTCATGGCAATGGGTTTCATCAAGAAAATGTTCTCCTTCGGCAAGAAGGAGGTTGAAGAAAAGCCGGTCGAACAGCCCGCTCCTGATGCTGTGGAAGCGGCTTTAGAAACACAGCTTCCTGAAACCGTCGAAGCGCCTAGCGAAACCGAAAACACCGTCGTTGAAGTGGTTATTTCCGAACCGGAAGTACCAGTGATCGCCAGTGAGCCTGAGCCAGAGCCTGAACAGATTGAAGAGCCTGCCGCTGAACCGGTTGAGGAAGAAAAGGCAGAACCGGAGCATCCGGTTGCCGAGATCGAAATCCCGATTGAACAGCCACCGGTGATGGAACCGATCGTGGTTGAAGCACCTGCGCCAGAGCCCGTTGTCGAGCCAGAGCCAGAGCCTGTTGCTGAACCCGAACAGGTTGAAATCGCGAAAGCTCCTGAAGTTTCAGAGGCACCCGTTGTTGAGGAAATAGTCGAGCCCGCAACTCAGCCAGAGGCAGCGAAGCCCAAAAAGGTCAAGGTCGCAAAGGCCGTTGAAGAACATCAGGAAGAAGCGCCGGTCGAGGCAGCGCCGGAGCCAAAGCTTTCCTGGTTCGAGCGCCTGCGTCGCGGCCTGCTGCGTTCATCGAATTCATTGAGCGACTCCATCAGCGGTATCTTCACCAAGCGCAAGCTCGATGAAGACACTTTGCAGGATCTTGAAGACGTGCTCATTCAGGCCGATCTCGGCCTTGAAACGGCTATGCGTGTGACCGATGCGCTGTCATCCGGCCGTTATGGCAAGGACGTGACTGGCGAAGAAGTGCGCAACATCATGGGCGCGGAAATCGAAAAGGTGCTTGGGCCCGTCGCAAAGCCTTTGGAGCTCGATCTCTCGCATAAGCCGCATGTCATTCTGGTTGTCGGCGTCAATGGCACCGGCAAGACCACGACCATCGGCAAGCTTGCCGCAAAACTGACCGCTGGCGGCCTCAAGGTCATGCTTGCGGCTGGTGATACTTTCCGCGCCGCCGCCATCGAACAGCTCCATATCTGGGGCGAGCGCACCGGTTCCCCGGTTGTTTCGAGCAAGCTCGGGGCCGATGCAGCAGGTCTTGCCTATGATGCATGGAAGCAGGCCAAAGATGCAGGCAGCGATGTTCTTATCATCGACACTGCAGGCCGTTTGCAGAACAAGGCCGAACTGATGGACGAACTCGCCAAGATCGTTCGCGTTCTTGGCAAACACGATCCGGAAGCCCCGCACACGGTTCTCCAGACCTTGGATGCCACCACCGGCCAGAATGCGCTCAATCAGGTGGAGATTTTCAAGAATATCGCTGGCGTAAACGGCCTCGTCATGACCAAGCTTGACGGCACGGCACGCGGCGGCATTCTGGTGGCCATTTCGGCCAAGCATAAGCTTCCAATCTATTTCATCGGCGTCGGCGAAGGCGTCGACGATCTTGAACCATTTGCGGCCAAGGATTTTGCCCGCGCCATCGCAGGAGTTGCCTGATGGAGCATCCCGTTTTCGAACGCGATCCGTCGCAAAAGACCGAAGCAGAACGCAAGGAAGTCCCGCCGCTGCTCAAGCTTGCGCTGGAACTCGGACCGCTGCTGGTGTTCTTTTTTGCCAATGCGCGTGGTGAAAGCCTGATCGAGCGCTTTCCGGTACTTGGCCAGATTGGCGAACCGATCTTTCTGGCAACCGCACTCTTCATGGTTGCAACCGTGATTGCGCTTGCCATTTCATGGTCGATGACACGCACCCTGCCGATGATGCCGCTCATTTCCGGCATCGTGGTTCTGGTGTTTGGTGCGCTGACGCTCTGGCTGCACAACGATACCTTCATCAAGATGAAGCCGACCATCGTAAACACGCTGTTTGGCGCGATCCTGCTCGGCGGGCTTTTATTCGGCAAATCCCTGCTTGGTTATGTGTTTGATTCGGCTTTCAAGCTGGATGCAGAGGGCTGGCGCAAGCTGACCTTCCGCTGGGGCCTGTTCTTCATCTTCCTGGCAATTGCCAATGAAGTGGTGTGGCGCAATTTTTCGACCGATGCCTGGGTTTCCTTCAAGGTCTGGGGCATCATGCCGATCACCATTGTCTTCACGCTTTCACAAATGCCGCTTATCCAGAAGCACACTTTGCCAGAGGCGAAAGCCGAATAACAAACGCATGAAAATGGAGGACGCCATGCCCCAGATCGACAAAAGACTCGATATCGAACAGTTCATCTGCCGCAGCGATAATTATGGCGTTCTCATCCATGATCCTG
>Ga0256901_1000624_pt1 | contig 19658 bp, 3 predicted proteins | sample MC6MC0689MT_FD_190200 | JGI IMG/M metagenome (GOLD analysis project Ga0256901, IMG submission 190200) | Metatranscriptome of enriched soil aggregate microbial communities from Iowa State University, Ames, United States - MC6-MC0689-MT... | ecosystem: Environmental > Terrestrial > Soil >... | reverse complement strand
GCCCCCTTTTAAAATTTTTCCCGTCTCCCTTTTCTGAATCTTTTTTTTTTTCTCCCCTTTTCCTTTTCTCTTTTTTTTTTTTCTTTTTTTTTTTATCTCTCCCTCCATTTACTCCCCCACCCCCATCCTCTCGTGGACTCATGATTGTCCCATCACCGCACCACTATTTTACTTTAGATGCCAGTCGATTTGGTCTACTTCCGTGGTGAAGAAGAAGGTAAAATCCTTCAAACTTCCCAAGAAATGCGTTTTGATCAACGCCAAGTCAACCTTGATAAAATTATCGATCCAGCTTCAACTTCCGAAGCTACTGTCCCAATTGTTGATGCGGTTCAAAAACTGGACGCATTATGGAAGGAAAACCAATATCAATGTGAACAAGGACGCCAACAGATCAACGCTCTTGGGAAGGAAATTGCACAAAAGTCTAAAGCAAAGGAACCTATTGATGAACTTAAGGCAAAATCCTTACAATTAAAGGCAGATATCGCCGAATACGAACGCTTATCAAAATATTATGAAGAAGAACGTAACAAATATCAAAGCCGTGTTGGTAATATCGTCCATGAAAGTGTTCCAAAAGAACAAGATGAAGCATTTAATGCAATTATTCGAACTTGGGGTGAACCACAAATGAAGGCTGAGAACCTCCACCACCACCACTTATTACATATGATTGATGGGTATGCAGCTGAACAAGGTTCTAATGTTGCTGGCCACCGTGGTTACTTTTTAACCGAAGCCGGGTTAATGTTAAATCAAGCATTAATCCGTTATGGTATTGCATCTTTACGTAAAAAACAATACAAAGCAATGCAGCCCCCATTTTTCATGAAAAAGGATGTTATGGCAAAGACTGCACAATTAGAAGAATTTGATGAAGCGTTATACAAAGTCACTGGTGAATCTAATCAAGGCGATTTTTATTTAATTGCGACTTCTGAGCAACCAATCTCTGCGTACCATTTAGGCGAATGGATGGATCCTTCAAAACTCCCACAACGTTATTGCGGTATTTCATCTTGTTTTAGAAAGGAAGCTGGGTCACATGGTAAGGATGCGTGGGGCATTTTCCGTGTCCATCAATTCGAAAAGGTTGAACAATTTGTTTTATGTTCTCCTGAAGAATCTTGGCAAATGTTGGATGAAATGGTTTCAACTTCAGAATCCTTTATCAAATCCCTCGGGTTACCATACCGCGTCGTTACAATTGTCTCTGGTGCATTAAACAACGCTGCTGCAAAGAAATTTGATATCGAAGCGTGGTTCCCAACTTTGGGTGTTTATCGCGAATTGGTCTCCTGTTCAAATTGTACTGATTATCAATCCCGTGCAATGGAAACTCGTTATGGTTTATCCGGTAAGAATAACGCATTAGGCGCAAAACAATATGTTCACATGTTGAACGGTACGCTTTGTGCCACCACTCGTACTTTGTGTTGTATTTTAGAAAACTACCAAAACGAAAAAGGTATTCTTGTCCCAAAAGTTTTACGCAAGTATATGGACTGGACCGCTGAGGCTGAAGATGATTTAGATAATGATGAATTATGGACTATCCCATTTGTTAAAGAAAAACCAGAACATGAAGCCGGTGTTGGTGGTGCTGAAATCAAGGCAAGAAAGGAAGCTGCAAAAAAAGCTGCGGCAACTAAAGCAAAGCCAGAATAAACCCCAGACTCCCCCAAATTAATTTTATGTATAAAACTTGTATAACCTTTTTTAATACTGTTATTTGTAATGGTGACGTTACATCTAATATAATACATTATCAAAAAAAACAAGTTCAATTGTTTATGGAATACCGCTGCACTTTGGTGCTCATAGCTCCCAATGAGTTGCAATTGTCAGCGGTTCACAAAGAGAGGTGACGGGGACTGCTTCAATCAAAAGGATGAGGAGGAGATGTGATTGTTGGGATAATTTATTAACATTTCCAGTTTTGAATCTGGCGTAGTTTTTTTTCTCCGGCTCAAAAGGTCAAGATATTATCAATTTGGTAGAATATTCCCCTCCACAAGTGTTATGATTGATTTTATCCGAGAATACGCATCATTTCTGACTTTTTAACACATAATTCCCATATATTTCCGCCTTTCTTGAAATTTCAAAAAAAATCTCAAAAAATCTCAAAAAATCTGTTGTTCTTAATATTGCTCATCTTTGGGTGCCTCGGTGGACAAAACTGAAAACATTTGTTAATTCAAGTAAATGGCTCTAATGATGGTATTATGGGTCCAATTAAATCAAATTGAGCCCGCCTTTTTCCCCTTCTGCGTTTTTCCTCCCTTCTCTTGCTCTCTACAAATATATATTGCCATTTCGCCATTAACCACCCCCTTATACGATCCCCCATCCCACATTCACCCTATTTTCCCTTTGTAGCTCTCAAAATCTTGATTTGGTTCATGAATCTTTCCCCCAAAAGCGATGATGAGCTCAATACTTCTCCTCGCCCCTCAAATGTTTATTCAAGGCATCATAACGTACATTTGACCCCCCACCAAGACCCATCTTTAGTATCCCCCCGCCATCACGAGGTTTTGTCTGCGTTTCCCCAACCGCAAAATTTATTACACTCCTTGAATCCTCCACCCAGTCCCCTCAATTCATTTCAACCTCGACTCGGATCCAACACTAGCTTCTCTACCGACTCATCTCACCAATTCCTATGGAAAACATCAGAGTTTTCAGAACACTCCTACCAAAATCCCTCCCCAAACCGCATGTTCCTTCCGCACAACTTGAATGAAGAATCCAGTTCAGTCTCTGACCTCTCACAGATTGCTCGCGGGGATAGTTTTATCTTCCCTCGACCTGTTCAAGACGGCAGAATTCTCCACAATCTCTCCCCACCAGCGGCGCGTCATATTGCTTTTGATCCAAGATTTCCAATCGCTGTCTCCCCGTCCACATCATCACCACCCTCTCCAGCATTATCATCTTCAATTAAAGTTCCCATTTTTCCTCAAAATGAGCCTCCTAATAATATTCTATTACCACATGGTGCCCCAACCTCATCCCAAGTCTTACCATACTCCACTTTTCACATCCCCGGAACACATCCTGTCCCTTCCCACCCCCCTCTCTCGCCCTCCATCATTCAAACCTTGCAGCGCAGTCTCTCCCATTCTTATGACTCCCCCACTGCTCAACAGATTCACCCGCTTTTACAATCACTTTCCCCACAAATTGCTCCCATTTCAAACCCCCTTCCGCCGTTTATCCCCATTCCTCTGCACTTCCCGCTAGATCAGCCTCAACTTCAAGTCTTCGATTTTGGAGTTTCTGCTTCACCATTGTTAACAACACCTCCATTACCCGCTCCACAACCGCCCCATCGACCATCATCGCTCGTTGCCACTACTTCGTCAGGATCCAAGTTGAACACTGATCAAAATGTGATCAACTCGTCCAAAATCAAGCACACAATTACCGAAGCACAAGGAAGCAATGTTTGTGACCCTCACACTCCAACATCTCGCCCAACATCTCGCCCGACCCTTTTTGATGACTTCTCCTACTTTCTCGCCTCGTGTCAGAAGGAGTCATTAATTCCAAAACACATCTTGGATCCTCACTTTTTGGCACCACTTTCTGCTTCATCCATCCGGTCATTCCTTTCCCAATTGGAAGCATTTGCTGGACAAACACAGGATACTTCCCTTTACCAGAAAGTTCAAAGTTATCAACAAAGTGGTCATTTCCAATCAACATTCATCGGGGAAGACAATCTTTGCCTGCCCCAAACACTAGGTGATGTTTTCCTTCACAATTTGTCTGTGAGGCCACTTCACGCCCCCAATGGGATGGGAGATCCACCACTTGAGGCCGATTTTGTGAACCAAAATGTTTATCACTCAATAAAGTTATCTCCCCCCGAAAGTGAACAACATTCTAACTTATTTTCTTTGTTAAACCTGCCGACTCATTACCTACATGACAACGTCACCATCCACAATTCTACTCCGACTCAACTCGATACATCCCCAAAACTTCTAACTCCTCCCCAAACCCTTGCCCAAACTATATCTGCCCAAAATGTCTTCTTCGAAGCACCCTTGCAATCCAAGCATACTTTACAGACTTTCCACTCGAGCTTCCCGCTGCCCAACAACTTTCACTCCTTCCAATCACTCAATTCGTCAATTGGGAGCAAATTTGAACGGCCTGGCTTGGCCAATATCTCCTCCCTTTACGAGACAGAGGTTCAACTCATGGAAGAGCTGTATAATTTGGATATTGAGTTAGAAGAAGAACTAAATTATCAAAACAAAAACAATTTGGTTCATCATTCAGGACATTTATTCGACCATTTTGTTTTCCCCCCTTCAATTAACCATAATCTCTCTGATTCCCACGACATTATGCTATTAGACCCCCAAACAATTCCAAACAACTTGAAACAACCCGTAATAGTCCCTGATGTATCCTTAAATGGCTTGGGGAATACATCTGATAAACCTCTCGACTCTGATTCATCCACAAACGAGCAAATTGTAGGCGTCACTCCGGCTGATACCGACGATCACTTCATAATTGATGGGATTAGACATAGTGTCCATGGTGATACAATCACCGTCAATGAAGTTTCCCGTAAACTGTACACTCACCCACTTCCAAACCGATTTTCCCCAATCAAGGGGCCAAAATTTATTTATAACCGATATCAAATACCCTTTATTGATTATTTTATCCCAAATACTACCTTAGGATCGGCCCCATCATCATATTGCCAGGATTTGAAGTCATATCGACAATCTTTATCCCTTTTTCACCAATTTGCAATTTTCAACCAACGCCTTACTTCATACTCCCAAACTCTTGCCCAAAGGCGCCAAATTATTGCGATCCTAAGACATATAGCTGCTTCCCGATCTCGCCGCCACCATGACTCTCATCATGTTCGAGAGGAATTCCAAGATTGTGATGATTCCCCCATTTTGATCCCCCTGCCTCGCCATGACCCTCATATTTCCTTAACTGCTTCCCAATTTCAAAACATGTCCGGTCTGTATGAGCATAATGCTCATATAAATGAACAGAAACTCGAAAAAGGTCTTAGTGAGGTTCAAGTAAGGTTAAAAGGATTGCAAGTTGACTCCTTATTGCTCTCCTCGTCGACAAAATCTCCCTCCCATTTATCCTTAAGTTCCCACCAAAGAGATCTCGCGATGGGCGATTTACCAAATTTATTCCCATCTACACCCAACAAATCAACGCAACATTATGTACTAAATGAGAAAAATCCAGCTCCGTCCCATCAAGACAACCATTCTGGAAAGATTATCTCGCTATGTGGGACCAATACAACCAGCATCCCTAATATCCTTATAACCCCAAAAAATCAAGACAATAATGAACATTATCACCAAATCTATCCCAACGATTCGGGGGATAATTTTGCCCCTATTAAAGGCAGCCCAAACCAAGACTCCGCCTTGCTCAATCACACTCCCGTTCCCCAACATCGACTAACTCTGCCTCATTCTCCCATTCAAGATGACCAACCCTTTGATCCTCTTGCCCCTTTACCTCTTCTTTCCAACTCTCTTTTCGCTGCAACACTCTCGCACGACATCCCCGCTGTTCCTGGCCCCACTGAAGTCACTCACATCGCTCCGATTGTTCACACTACTCCCACGGCTTCATCAACCCCCACATTTCACCCATCTCATCCGACAAGTGCGGAAAGTAATAGCATGCCTGCCATTGTTGAAAACCTCCATTCATTGGACTTTCAAAACGAACTCTATGTATTTATCCCAGACAATGAGCCGACTATGCTCTCTAGCCCTATCACCTCTCCTGTAATCGATAAAGATCCCTCTGTTGAAAGCTTTCATTGGGATTCCACCGATGATGGTACTACAGATGAACAAATCTCCTCTGGATACAACGTAGCCCAGGATTTTTTCCCCATCAGGGACCCATCTTCCTCTAAAGTCACTCAAAACGGCCTGAAACTTGAATTCATCAATACCATTTTGCGTCACAGAGCCCCACATCCTGGAGCTGTCCGTCCACATTTGACACCATTAGAATCTTTGATCTACTTTTCTGATGAGCTCTCCTTAGATGACATGATTGACCTTATTTTATTGCTTTCAAACCGGGAAATCTTTGTCTTATCGCAGCTAAACTATAATCATTTTGAAAGGTTTTCCTACGTTAAACAGTTTTCTCAGTGGCGATTAATGCATCAAAATGTAATTGGGCCAATTCAATCAAACTCTTGGTTAGGTGAGCATTTTAAACAACACCCCACGCATCCTTGGTCACTTTCGCCCTCCCAAAAAAGCCATAACGAGGATTTTAATTCGAAACAACCTGGGCCCACTCATCCATCGAGAAAAGAATTTGATCCTTCCAAATTCCATACCAGTCATGGTGTCAAAAGTTACATGTCTTCCCCCGAATGTGAAAAAGTTTACCCTGGTTGTTTCCCCAATCACCTCGATCCCCCCTTGAACCTCAACAACTTTCCCCCCGAACTTGAGCTTTTTTTTCACACTAAATTACGTCACCATCAAAAGGGACTTCAGTCCCAGCCTCCCACAGGAGATTATGGTAATTCACTCAAAGATTATGATGAGCTTTACAACCACGCAGCTTTCCCAACAGATTCCGATTTTGACATCTACTACTTGGGTACCAATCGGGTCCACCCCAAGCCCATTTGGAACGATCCATATACACCAGTGGCTATTTCCGACAACCAAACCCCAACAGTTCACCATGCATCACCCAAACCCTCTATCAAACCGTCATCTCACCAAGCAAAATACCCTCGAAAGGTTGCGTATCGCACTCTTGGGCAAAATTTCGGCTTAACTTACCAAAAAGTCCAACATCAGAACAGACTTGAGGGATTTACACCCGATCTCAATTCGGTCAATTATTCCCACAACGTCTTCCCCAAATCAGGCAAACTCAGCAATTGTGACCAGTCAAATAAGAGGCTCAAATATCTCCTCAAAAACCTCGAATTAAGTGACAAAGCTCAACCCACAGTATCAGAAAGTCAATTTCAAAACTTCAATCGAACATCAATATCGAAGAAGTTCATAGCCTCTGCCCTTCAAAAATCTGGACTTATTGATGGCGTCTCAATCTCTGAAGCCTTTCGTGGCTCTAAAAAGGTTCGACGTTTTTTTGATGACCTAAGTCAAACAAAATCTTCCCCTAAACCGAGGGGTTCAAATGGTCGTCATTTGTTCCCCCAATCCAAATATTATCGCTCCCTGGCATCGATTCCCCAATCACGTTTCCAATCTCCTCTGAAAGGCGACTCAAGTCACCTTGAGGTCAAACAAGATTGTCCCGTTGGAGAACCAATCCCAGCAGCCCTTTTCCCGATGCACACCCGCCAAAGGACGATGTATAACGCATGCTCCAACTTAAAAGCGAATAACTCCAATGATTTAAACTTGGAAAGTGAAACCAATACTCCTCACCAAGATGAACATCCTTTTGAACATTTAGCTGGGGATCACACCCACCTTCAAACCATGGGCCCGATCTCATCTTCCAATGACGAAGCTGATGGTAAAAATGCTCCTGGTCAATGCAATGATGGTAATCCTCCATCAACTCCACAACCGCCCAAAAGCCCTCAAATCATTCATGTTTCACACGTCGCGACTCCACCTGAACAACTTTTACCAGGATCTGCTTCTTTGCCAGGATCAGTTTCTGAACTTTTCCCTGCTCAGTCCGCTTCTGTTGGAAGCTCCAAGTCATCAATTACCCCTACTGCACTAACTCGTCATTTGCCCTCTTTTGAGCGCGGGGATCATATTAATTTCCGATACGAAGTCATGTCTGTTGCTGGAGTTGGGGAACATTCTGTTGTGTTCCAATGCTTTGATCACAAACTAGGATTTTACGTCGGTTTGAAAATGTTTTTTGCCGATTTGAACGGCTATCAACACTCCCATACCGAACTATCAACGCTGCACCGCTTACTTTCTCTAGATGTCCACTTGACTTCCCATTTACCAGTTATCTTGGATTCATTCATTACTCATGGCCATGTTTCAATCGTTTTCCATCTCTTTCATATCAACTTGACTCAATGGCTCCAATTGAACTTTCACTTTCTCCCCTCCGTTGCTCTTATCCGCCGCATTATTGTCCAAATTTTATTTCCAATTGCCTTTTTGCACCAACATGGTTATATCCATAATGACATCAAGCCTGAAAATGTGTGTTTTGTGCGTCCCCACAATGCCGCCATTCAACTTGTTGATTACTCTTCTACGACATTGCGCTTTTCCAAACTCACTTCCATCAAGACCTCACAACATTATATTCCTCCCGAGTTCTTACTTGGTGCCCAAACACTCGACTTGGGCTGTGATATTTGGGCCATTGGGTGTTTAGCATTGGAGTTATTCCTAGGGTATCCGATTTTTTCTCTGCTTGGTAAGCACACACCTGCTGAACAACATGCGCAGGATGAGCGTGTTAATATTGGTCCAACTTTTATCAAATTGATTGCCAGTAAAATCCAAGGTAAAGTCCATCAAAAGATTCTACAAATTTGCCAGTCCTCCCCACATGTCTGCCAAGCAATTCCCAAGAAACACCGGGTTAAAACCAACCCAAGGCCAACTCCTCCCACCCCAGGTTGTATTGATTCACCGCCCCAAGATAACCGAAACGTCGATCATAATTCTTGTGATGGTTATGAGACTCAATCCTGCTCTCCTCAGGAGAGCTGTTTTCAGAGCGGCAAAATAAACATCAAAAAAGAACCACTTCCAGATCTATTTGAGCCTCCGACCGTTTCACACTTTATTAGCCCTTCTTCTCACTGCGTTCAAAATATCCCACCCTTGAACGTTGAGGAAACCCCATCCGCCACGAGAACAAATAATCTCAACGCTTGGCTCCAGCGTCGAAAACAACGTTTTGTTCGTCACAATTCTGACTTTGTACCGACCGAGTTCTGGAAGCGTATTCCTGAGCAAGAATATTACCAAGCAAACTATCAGGCCCCCAATGCTGCCAAAATTGTACCACTTTACGAGCGCAATACTTTGCATTTATTATCTGCTCTCCTTGGAGCCCCCCCTCCCCAACTTTATTCAAAATTTCCATTCTTATCAACTATTTTAACACACCCCACCCCTGCTTCATCATATCCATCATCAGTTCTATCATTACCGCCGCATATAAGAATTACCACCGATCCACCCAAAGATGTCCATGAACTCCTTGTTTATACCATTAATCGCGTTTTGCGCGGTCGTACCCGTCACTGTATTGGAGATAGCACCAAAGAATTGGAACCAATTGATTCATTTGAGCCATTAATTCACCAGACCTTCTCCCTTGATGATGAAACCCCCATTAAGAAGAATTTGTGGGGTAATATCTCAAATTTGCTGTCCCACGAGCCCAATTTCTTATCCTTTGTGAAATCCTGTTTGTCTTGGTTGCCAGAACATCGTCCCACTGTCAGTGACTTGTTAAATCATCCTTTCATCAACGGGGACCCTATGATTCCACTTGTTAGATCAGAGTTAGCAGCAACCAAATTCTCACCATATGAAAACCCAAACATATTGACTGGTTTGTCCAAGTTTTTGCTCACCTCGGGGGAAGTAAATATCTCGGGAAAGCTGCTTTCCCCATTACAATATATTTCCATGTCTGGTTACAAATCTACGCCCGTTCTACATCAAAATACGGATCAACTCGTCAACGCTCAACCACAAACCCCTGACGATTTAGAAAGCACCTCTGCTTTGGAACTCGAAGAAGATGATAACGGAAACGATGACGATTCATATGATGAAGATCACTTTGACGGTGTTAATTTGGACTACAATGTCTATCAAGAATCCGATCCGAGATACATTAACAAGACTATTCACTCAGATAACGACGAAAGTGATAATGATAATGATAATAATGATGATGATGATGATGATTATGACGAGGACTATGACAGCGATAATGATGACGAGTTTAGCGAATTTGAACCCAGTGGCCCACACAATGTTGCATTCTCCAGTACACGGTTTGTTGAACTCATCGATAAATTCCCCCACATCTCAAAAGCTACAGTTTTTCCAGAATCCACCCCGCATGATGGTGAGAATATCTTGTCCAAATTCACCCCTCACTTTGCCACACCCACGTGGTTAAGTTTATACTCGAGTGAACTCGAACATGTTAGTGGTATTCAAAATCAAGCCCAAACCCAACTTGATGGCGCCAAAATCTTTGCTCTCTTTTCAGATTCTTCATCCCCCGACCATTACTCTGTATATCCGACCCTCAAATTCCCATCTAAGTTCAGTGTCCCAAGTGATTATCAGCATTCTCCGATTAGAGAAGATCTTGAATACTTAAAAGGTGGATCTGGTGTTCTGTACTTTAAGCCAAAACGATCCCGCCTTGATATTCATCCATTTGTGACCAGGAAGGCTTCCAAAGGGAACAAAATTAGTCACCACGGGTCAAAACAATTATTTAGTCTTTTAGATATTCTAGTTGATGATAATCGATCTTATGGTCTCGATAAGGCTAGGTACCGATCAAATAAAGATGTTAATCAATTTCAACTTCCCATATTTATCCCCTTTCGTACAACCGATCATACATACGAGAATCCGTATGTAGATCGCCATTATATCGCCCCATCGTCCCGGCTTAATCAACACTTGATCCGTTCTTCGTACCTCATTGATAGTTTTAACGTAAGCCATCGCTATCATCACCCATCTGTTTCCCCATTGGCTCATTTTAATACGTTTAGTAAACTGCTGGACAAATATTCGACCCCATTACAAGCCCTCAACCCAGATGCTTCTAAGATTCTAGGTAAAATCCTCTGGACTTTGTATACGTTGCCCTCCTTTGCGCCACCTGTCCACACATCTGAATCCCTTCCACTGTACCCATCTTTGATTTTGTCTCCTCATTTAATCAACATGGATGGGATTTATCAATCATTTCAAAACACTCCCTTTGACGCCCCAACTCCCCCAAACATCACCAGCCACTTTTATACCAACCCCAAATCCACCGTTTTTTTGTCCGACCCATCATATACTACCAAAGCTCAGACGGTTATCAGGCCTAGCGATGCCCTTCAATTACCCCCCAAGTTTTTCAGATTTTCACCAAACTCCAACTCCACTCTCCCCACTTTGAAATACCGCTTGGTTCCTTTCAAATCAGAACCGCCCATGTCATCTCCTGATGGTGATGCCCCCCAAACCGCCTACCACTCAGAGCTTCACTTTGCTCAAGAAGACAAACTGGAACTTGTTGATGTCCCAATTCCCCACTATGATCTAGATTTATTACTCGATTGGAAAAGAATTCATCACTTCAGTCTTCTGCACCTCTGGCCTCTCCATAGACTTAAACCGACCCGTATTTTCCCAATACATAATAATGAAATTAGTCTCCAATCACAGCATCTTTCCACTTTTATGTTTTCAAGAACATCAAATGAGCGCGTTTCCACGATCAGGTTATACAATAAATACGGGAAAATGCAGCTCCAACAGCTTTTTTCGAATTTTGTGAAACCTTTTCATCACCGGTTTATCTCCCAATTACTCTTGGACCAGCAGATCATTCTGTTGAAAACTATGCTCAAACTCTATAATAACCCCCGTGAGGAGTCCAAACTTGGGGAAACTGCCACTTCTTTGTTCATTACGAACACTTTATTAGAAATCGTTCAGCCCGGAGGTTCCTACCCAGCTTTCGACAACATCACAAACCACGACGATCACTCCCTTTCTCAGACCCTTGAAAATGATGTCGTTGCCTCTTTCAGTGACTCAAATACTGATATCTCCCATCTTTTATCTGACTGTGACGATTTTTTGTCTGAGCTTGACCTTGCTATGAATATTGACAGCGATTCAAATGGTTACAACAAACGATTTCCACCTTCTAGCCCGGATATTTACAAAATACAACATCTTGACCATCAAATCCAATTGTATCAAAAAGATGTAGACAATCTGTTGGATCAACACAATTCCCCCCTGCCCGATCACAGTTCTTGTCATGATGACAATAATGAGACCGGTACTACTCAACTCCACAATTTCCTCCTAACTCTCCATTCTGCCCTCTTCCCCTCCCAACAACCTCCATTGTCATTGCCAAGCTCTCAGGACTCAACCCTGCCCAGTTGTTACTCTGAGCTATATTCCCTCTTTTCCCAACCTAACTTCCGCCCCACCCTTCAGTACCTCTTAACACAACAATCTCCCACGACTATGACAATGTTCCCACCGCCGGTACCACCAATATGTCAATGTTCCGAGTGTCATCAACAATTCCTCTCCTATCAAGCCATGTTTGATAACTATTCACAATTTCAATCTCAAACCACTCTTGCTGAGCCCAAAAAGCTATTGTCTTGGGGGGGTTATCATACTCAATCCCATACTTTGCTTCAAAACATTATCGCTGCGATTGGGACCGTTAGCGATGGGTTAGCCTCTGAAGTTATTGTGAATCTAACCGAAGCGCAGAGTTATACTGTTGATGCGAGAGTTGACACTATCCATCCAACTATTGACCAGCCGCATATTTCCGAGCCAAATAGCTGCGATATTCAAATTGACCTCCGTACTATTGATTTGTCAGTTCTTCCGGGCCATCATCACCCGCAAAACGCCCCAATATTGCCCAGTTCCAAACACTCTCGCTTATTTCGCACGAACTCCCGCACATATCCTCACATTTCACGACTTCGCGATCTCCAACGCCAAAAAGTTGGCTTTTTCCGAAGAAAAGGAGTAAAGTCTACAAAGGGTCTGAAATATCGCCCCTCTTCTCAAATCTCTAAATCGCAGTTCAAACAACCTCGATATCAACCCCACAAACCCCCCCAGCTAGCTCCATACAACCCAAGTCTGTCAAATTCTCCCCCTGTTTCGAACGACCAAATAATATTCTCTTGGGATATCCTTCAATCTTTATATGGGATATTCTCAAGCCCTTATTATGTCCCCACCTCGAGATCCGAGAAGGGCAAAGCAAGCAAGACTTCTTATGTTCAAAAAGCCGCAAATTCCATTGAAAGTTGCCAGTTTCAAGCTGTATCTTCCCTACCAGTGAATGATTATTGGTTCTCAAATCAACCTGCTCCTTTAATCCCACCTCAAGAATTATACAACCTTTTGTCGCCCGGTACCATTGATGGGCGCGACCTTGACCTCTCTGAAACTGATGAAGAAGATGACTCTGTTTTGTGCTTCTTTCACCCCAAAGGTTCCTCCCAGGGCGACTTACCGCCATCAATACCACCTTCATCATCAATCCCCTCACCATCTCCACCACACAAGCGATCAAATCCACTAACTGATTTGACCTCAAATTCGTCAGACAATGATATCAAACCCAAGCTCCAAACACATCGTAAATCAAATACTTCTTCTCCCCTCGCTGATTCATATTTGCTGTCAAATCAAATCACTGTGGACAATTTCATGGTTCAAATTTGTAGCACTAGTCTGATTTCGCCTGATATTACTCATCTGCTCCCAAATTGTGAAGACAATGAGTTAGTCTGCCTCGACTTGCATACAAACGACGCTTTCTCCCAGTCAATCACTGAGATGTTTAGCTGGGTTCAGAACAATTCAGCAAATCCGGATATTTGGACGGCTGCGAAAGCATCACCACAACTACTTCAGCCCCGATCATGTGCTTCCAGGTCATCTTCCAGCGACACCTTGGCCGTGCCCTTTTTACAAGACGAGGCTACTGCCAATCTCACTCCCCAACCAATTCACGATATCCCTCCGGTTGAACTTTTCCCTCACCCTTTCAACAGCAACAGGGTGTCAACTCGCTGTTTTTCTGTTGGGACCGCTCCCGCGTTGATGGAATCCGATAATGACCCCTCAGGATGGTTTTATCATCACCCTGATTATTATCATGAATTATTTCTTGACGATCTTCATTTTGTTGACTATTCCAATGAGGATTTCTACTCTCCTGTCGCCGTTTCTTTTTATGAGCCTCAATTTGACTACCATTTCGTCACTTCATATACCTTGAAAGCTTCAACGATCTCCCCTGAGGCCCAAAAACTCCCTTCTGATCCCGATTGTCAAGAGCTTTTGCCTCATTTTGAATCTGTTGAAGCCAAAAACCACTTCAGTTCTCTCATCCGAGAGAAGCTCTGGTGGATGTTCTTTGGGAATGATTTTGCTGAGGATTTGAATCGAACAGAGGGAATTGATTTCGAATCTTCATCGTTATTTTGTGAATTTATCCGTCATCAAACCCTATTAGTATCATTTCGCTCCAAACTTGCTCAAGGTAATGATAATTACCATCAAGCTTGTAAGTCTTATTCTAATCCAGCTTCTCCCCTCAATCCACCAAATATTACCGCTTTGGCCCCTTTAAACAGTGAAGTTATCGCTGACTCCAACTCTCACTACTTTCTTCCATATTATTCATCATCGTTCTACTCGCTTAGATCAGAATACTTTTCTGCATTCCTTCAAGATCCGGAATCCTCTGCTCAACTTGTAAACCAAAAAAGCACCAAGTTTGATTTCCGCTCAGTTCACCCGCGATTCAAAAACCCCGCTCCGATCGACCAGCCCATGCCTTTCCGATTTCCGAGCGATACCACACGTCTTGTTGGGCTTGACACGGATGTCGGCCCCAACGAAAGCCGAATTCATACCATTCCCGAATCATTAATGGTGGACAATGAACATCTGGCGCGACAATATCTTACATCGTCCATCAATGTTGTCAATTCGCAATGCGGTGATAGTCTTGAAGTCGTAAATTTTGATCTTACTTTGGGAAAATCAGAGCTCGGCTTCGAAACCCCAAACCAAATGCTCTCTGATCTTGAATCAAAAACTCAATCCGTTGATATAGACGGGGCAATCTACCCATTACTTCAAGATAGACTTGCCAAATTCTTATCCAGTCCAGTTCCTTGCAAGCAACACCCTCCTGTTGATGACACAACACCTCCTCTCATTACTCCTACACAAACTCATCGCCCATTATCTGATCTACACCTTCTGGTTGCGACTATGGGTCCTTCTCCCCCTGAAACATCCTCCTCAGTTCTCCTGGATCTTATTTCAACCCCAACTCTTCCTTGTTTCCAAATTGACCCCGACACCCCTCCAAAAGATACAGATTCCATCTCAATAGCCCAGTTGTCCTGCGAAGAAACCGATGATGATTTGGTTCACCGCAATTGGTCCCAATTTCCCCACTTGAATCATGGTCTCGGAGATCCATCCGACAGACTTTTTGAACAAACACATAAATTTGATTCCAAGTCATTCCTTTCCCACAGCACTCACGGTTACTATGATATGAGTCATTTGAACCTGCAAACACATCAAATTTGGAGAGGTCGCCAAAATGACCCCTCCAAACAAACTTTTTTTCACCATTTGGACAATCTAACCCGAAACCTACCCATCACCAACAGTTCTAGCTATGTCCAACCCCCATTCAATAAGATTAAAAAGCCCAAGCCAGCATTTCTCTTCCCCAAACTGTCAACCCCCCAGCACATCCAATCCCTACATTTACTTCAGACCTTGCTATCTCTTGGTATTAGATCTCATATTGAACTGCTTACGGTTATTCGCCATTCCCTAAGCATTTTGTGCGTTGAGTTATCGCTGCTTTGGGATCAGGTCGAGCCCCCCTTTGCCCCATCAACACAACCCTGTATGTTTCAGCCGTTAATCACACCATTATGCGTTAAAAGTGACATTATCAACCCTCAATCTCCATCTTTATGTCATATCTTCGCCGAATTCCGCGATTGGGTTAGTCATGAGATGGATGATCTGATGAACCTCCATCATGCAGGCGAACCAACCGATCAATTTGATCTCTTTTCCCAAGGGCAACATCTCATTCACCAAATCCTCCTCGTCATTGACTCGACCAAAATGTCTTTACCTTTAAATATCCATGATACTCTTGCTGATCTTGGACGCGTCTCCTCGGCTTTAACACAAACCACTGAGTTCCTCGCGAGCTCCACTTCTATATCAAACTTTAAAGGTCACAGTGATGATCATTTAGATGAGCCCTTGGTCTCATCTATCCCTCCAAACCTGAAAACTCTCATCAACTCATCCTTCCATCCCATCAACTCTTTTTCAAGCCCCGATGTGAGCCCTTATCAGTCATACTTTCTCCTTCCCCAACAAAAACAACAGCTCGCCCAGATTTTGTATCATTTCACTGTTTCTCAAGGATTTACGAAGCCATCCCAATTACCATCCAAGAAAACGGCAAATATTCGTTGGTCCCATTCCCACATCCACGCCTTTAAAAGATCATTTGTGAAGCTCATGAGTCATATTTCCCCATTAAAGCTACGAAAACGAAGACATACCAATGCCTTTTCAAAGCCAGCACAACATCTTCCAACCCAATCGACTTCCCAACCCCTCACTGATCCACCAACTCCATCGCCTCTTCAACAGGATTTCTCATCTCTACTCTCCAAAGCCCTCTATCCTTACCCACATAAACAGCCCGTCTTCAATACAGATCACTCAATTGATTGGCATTCCGTTCTTGACAATATCTTAGCTGCACCTCCGTGCCCAACATCTAACTCCAGTCCACACATATCACCATTTTCAGCCTTATTCAAAGCACTCCTCCCTGAATCATTGCCTTGCTGCCGCAAACCTGCTTCACTTCTTTCCCATACAACCAAATTTAAACTCTTGGATGAATTTACTCCTACATTTCCCCACCAACCCAAAGTGTTGGAGACCCCAAATGATGAGCAAAGTGTTGACTCCCAGCCTACATTGATCCAGTTCCCGCAACAATCAACATTATTAACCTTGTTACCAGCTGATCTCCCCCATAAACTTTCTTGCGCTGTTTCGTCGTCACCCGTCGTCATCATTGATGCTTGTGAGACTTCCCAAAAGCGAAACCTCGTTGCCATGTCTTTGTTTAAATCTGATCAGCTTGCCTCAGCGATTCTCACCCCTCAAATGTATGATGACTCTTCCCCACCCCTTACGCATATACTATTGAACAACTATTCGCTTTCAGTGGATCATAATCCCATTGAATTCAATGTTCGGCGTAATTCACTATATAAAGCCTCTCCAATGGTGTCACCAAACACAACTTTTGGTTTACCCATATCTATCAGTTTATTTGGACCCCCAACCCCTATCCCCTCTCTGATTCCAAAGTCCTTGTCAATCATGCAGCCAAAAGATCTGCCATGCCCTGAACAATCACATACGGTTCTCCCCATTCTATTTGTGTCCGACCTTACCATATCCACTCCGTTCTCCAAGTTCCAAAAGTTGTCAAGTTCAATTGAACGAATTGTCCCAGATTCAGACAATTACCACCTCCATCAACAACTCGAATCTGTCCTCTCCTCCTCAACGGAGCTCCCATCGCTTATTCACATACCAGTTCCACATTTTGACTATCTAGAACACACATCTCTCCTTATCCAGCAGTCATTTACCCATTTGGCCACACATAACCCCAGTAACCTCCGAAATCCCCCCACAAAATTCGTACATTGGCTTTTGTCATTATCTCCTCGTGCATTGAATCAATCCTTTAACCCAAGCAACCATTCAATTAAATATTTTAACCCATCCCTTACCTTCACTTTCCCTGTTTTGACAGCCCACCCAATTACCACATTGCAAACTTATTTCTCTCAATGGGTCTCTATGCTGTCCTCGCCTCTAACTCCCCAAACCCTTACTACCCTTCAATCTCATCGTATTTGGCTCCGTCAACTTTGCAATCCCGCGCGGAAAACCTCTCCATGGCTCTCCTCCGCCCAATTTAAACAAACTCTTTTGACTCTAAACAAGAAAAAGTTCGCCAAATTCGAGCGGAAGTACCCCCATTTACTCCGAACTCTTCAGCTTGCGCGCCGTTTCGCAGTTCGAAATGTACCAAGTGATATATTATCCTCTCTTACCTCGTTAATTCTAACTCTTCCAAACCTCCCCTCGAATAATGCACTTTATCCAAAGATGCCCTCCAAACCAATGGGCTTATTGAAGTCCAAACCGGCCCCGATGGCCCAGATCACGACCAAACGGACCCCTCACTACCAATCGCAATTAAAACAACGGAAGAACTGCAATATATTGTCAGCATCATCCAATCCTTACAGAAAACAATTCTATCTATCAAATTACTTTAACAATCCAAAAAAGAAATCAAGTAATCTCATTAATATTCTGTTCTTAGAGTCGTATCATTCGCTGACTGACTCCCAAGTACACCACTACAGATCCCCCAATCGGGCAAAACTATCATCTCCAACATTACCCCTCCTAGATCCAAATCTTGCCGATGATCCTCTCAACTCAAATGACAAATCACCTGTGTTCCTGGACACATCTGGTCGACTGACCAATATTAATCACTACAACATTACTCCCAATACAAATAACAATCCCTTCGTTCCCCCACTTGAACGCCCCAATTTGGTCCTCGCTCCTCTTTCTTCTTTCCTTATCACAGACGGTCTTAAATATACCACCCTCTTACATGCCACATCCCCATACGGTTCTTCCGATTTTAATCAAAGCTCACATCATAACAAATTGGGATACAATCAGAGATTCAGTGTAAATGGGTTGGATTCAATTCAAGCCCCCGATCAGCACTTAGCTGATATCTTGTTGTATCCTCCCCCTCTGACAAATGGATATTACCAAGCATTGTTCTCCCCAATTCCTTCTCTTGAGTTTTATTCAAGTCTTTTCCATTCTCACCTCGAGGCTGAACCAACTAACTCCCAAGCAGACGAAACTGAGGACTTTAAAGCTCTTCAAAAGGCTTTACTTACGACTACTGTTGCTGATCATCGGAAGGATTTCTTCTCCCCTCATACCCATTCGCTAAACGACCCCCATTACTCAAATAACAATACCCTTTCAAACAGAACTACGGCCACTTATCGCCAACAAAGTGGTTTTTGTTTAAGTGGTAGCCGAATTCAACCGCAGTTAACTCCTGTCTCTGATTACCAACTGTATCAAGAAGTTTCACTCCGGGACAATCAACTTCATTCTTTCCGTTTTATGAACAATATTGCCGCCGTCAAGACCAATGATAGTCCGTTAGATAGATTCATACTCAATCGCCATGTTTATTCATCACCGCTCAATGACTTATTTGTTGATCAACATAATTTAGTACTGCGTTCCACCCTCCACCATTCTAAACTAAGATCCAGCGACATTATCAACACGAAACCAAACCTGAATAGTTCTGTTATCTCTACTGATAACTCTTTTCGTCTCCCCCGCGACCCAATTGGGACAAGTTTGCCTGGTGATCCTCACAGCTCACTTTTTTCAACACCCGCAGCTCATTTGTTCCAATCTCTGGTGTCTGAGATATTTACAGAACAAGCATTGGCTCGTACTTCGACTTGAAAATCGAACACAGCCCTACAATAATAGATTAATGGACCAACTCACAATAATAGATTAATGGACCAACTCACTCATGTTTGTCGAGGTATTTATATTCAACACGCCCCAATCAAGCATCAAATTCAAAGGGATTTCTTCTCGGAAACGCTCCTTCCTCCGTCTGAGCGAATATTTGATTTTTAAAGGGATAAATGAAAAGCACGGGCGAGATATTGC
>Ga0256901_1000622_pt1 | contig 19692 bp, 17 predicted proteins | sample MC6MC0689MT_FD_190200 | JGI IMG/M metagenome (GOLD analysis project Ga0256901, IMG submission 190200) | Metatranscriptome of enriched soil aggregate microbial communities from Iowa State University, Ames, United States - MC6-MC0689-MT... | ecosystem: Environmental > Terrestrial > Soil >... | reverse complement strand
CGCTTGATCCTTCCTCGGTTGAGAAAGCTTTGGCCGCGGGTAAAGCCGAAGCCCCGAAGATTGTTGATTATCTGACGAAAAATATTAAGGAGTTCAAAAATCTGAAATTTGCCGGTACGGCCGACGAGCTGTACGTCAGGGAAACGAGACACCTTCTCGGGGAATATCGCCTGACCTTGGCGGACGTGATGGACAATCGCGATCACTGGGACGCGATCGCCTACGGCTCCTACGATCTGGACGTTCAGAGCACCGATCATACGAATGCCGGCTACATTCTCATGTCGCCATACCAGTACGGCATTCCGTTCCGAACGCTTGTGCCGCTTCAGGTCGATAACTTGCTCGTCGTCGGCCGTTCGGCCAGCTATGACTCGCTTCCGCACAGCAGTGCGCGGGTGATCCCCGTCGGCATGGCTACTGGGCAAGCCGCAAGCGTCGCGGTAAAGATAGCGAAGGAGCACGGGATCACCGTTCGCGAACTGTCGCGTTCGAAGGATTTGATTGCCAGGCTTCGTTCCGACTTGACGGGGCAAGGCGTGGATCTCACTGTCCACGAATTTAAGAAGCCCGCATATTCAGAGCACAAAGCTTATAAAGGCTTGCTGGCCGCGGCGAGCTTGCTTATGACAAGCGGTTCGTCGAATAACAAGGAGTTTAAGCTCGACGATCCTTCCAACGCGCAAAGATACGCCTATCAACTGACGCGATTGAACAAGGCTCATCCGAAGGCTTTTCCCGGAAAAGCGGTAGAAGCGATGAAGGGATTGGACAAGCCCGGCGAAATCCCGCTTTCACTCGAGCAAGCCGTTCGTACGATCTCGCTGGCCATCTCGGACGATCCGAACGAAGCAGTTGATCTCGATCAAATGCTTCAGCGCGGATGGATTAAACCGAATACGTTAGATGCCATTGAAAAGAGAGAAAGTCTGACGAACGGCGAAGCTTTTCTATTGATGCGAGATGTTCTGGAATACTATGCCGGCATCGTGTATGACTAGTATCGTGCGATCTGCAAAGGAATGAATCTTGACAAGAAAAATAGTCCCCTAAGAAGCCGCGTAAATTGCGGCTTTTTTGTTTTGTGGGCAGATGGGAGGGAGAGAAGGAGCGGGGCAATTGAATGTTCAGCTTAAAATCATCCTTGACAATAGGGTAGGGGGCTATACTATAATCTAATCGAACTCTACAGTGGAATCCGTTCCCAATAACTCTCGTTTATGACGGCCGTCACGAGCGCTTAAGGGAAGCAGAGAACCATCGGAGAATTCCGATCAGATGGAGGTATACTCATGTCAACGCAATCCCAGGCATTTTCACAAGCCGATCCTAAACGTTGGAAAGCATTGGCTTTACTCTGCCTTGCGAATTTTATGGTCATTATGGATACATCGATTATCGGAGTAGCGCTGCCGGCGATCAAGGAATCGCTGGGGTATACGCAGGAAAGCTTGCAATGGGTGTTTAACGCTTATGTGATATTCTTTGGCGGTTTGCTATTGCTTGGAGGCCGCTTATCGGATCTCTTCGGTCAGCGAAGTATATTTATGTGGGGATTTTCGATCCTGACGCTGGCCTCTCTGCTTGCGGGCTTTGCTTGGAGCGACGAGGCGCTGAATGTGGGTCGCGCACTGCAGGGATTTGGTTCCGCTCTGATCGCTCCTTCAGCACTTACGATCGTCATGATGCTGTTCAACGGAAACCCTAAGGAACTGGGCAAGGCCCTTGGATTCTGGGGGGCCTCGGCAGCGGCTGGCGGATCGGCTGGCGTTTTTCTCGGGGGTGTCATTACCGAATGGCTGAGCTGGAAATGGACGTTTTTAATTAATGTTCCGGTCGGGATTGTCGCTTTGCTCGTTGCGCCTAGCCTATTGTCGAAAGGGATACGCAGAAAAGGGAGCATTGACATCCTCGGCGCCGTCTTCGTTACAACTGCATTAGTCCTGCTCGTGTATGGCATCGTGACAGCTGAACACAACGGTTGGGGATCGTCTTCCACCCTATGGACTATCCTTTCGGGAGCCGCACTTTTTGTTCTCTTCCTGATCATTCAAGCGGTGAAAAAGGATCCGCTTGTACCGCTTCGGATTTTTAGAGCTCCTAATTTGGCCGCAGGCAATATCGCGCTCATCCTGCTGTCCGGAGGATGGATACCGCTGTGGTATTTTCTTAATCTTTACATGCAGCAGGTATTGAAGTTTTCCGCTTTCGCCGGCGGAGTAGCATTGCTTCCGATGACGGTTCTGATTGCGATCTTCATGATGTTTATAACGGGGAAATTGATCGGAAGGTTCGGGTTAAAAGCCAGCTTGGTCGTCGGATTGATTGCACTCGGGCTGTCTATGCTTCTGTTCTCGGGAAATACGCCGATCGACGGTACATTCGTCGGGAATGTACTGCCTGCTTCATTGTTGGGGGCGCTAGGGATGTCGCTTGCTTATATCCCGGCAACGATGGCATCGATGTCAGGCGCCAAGCCGGAAGAGGCGGGGCTGGCATCCGGTCTTGCCAATTCAAGTTACCAGATTGGCTCAGCTATCAGTTTGGCTATCATGGTTGCGATCGCTGCCTCCACAACAGCGTCCAAAGCGGCAGCTGATCCTATAGAAGCTTTGAATGCCGGATTTCATCAAGCCTTTTTCTGGTCCAGTATGGTTGCTTTTGCAGGAGCGATTTTAGCGCTGCTCTTTATACGTTCGCCTAAGCAAGGGGAATCAAGCGCCACTGCGGCAATGTAGCGTGAGTGCTCTCGAGTCGAAGAAAAGCCGAACTTTGTCCCTACGTGACGGGTTCGGTTTTTGTTTTTCATTTAGTCCAATCCTTCGGGCAATGAGTGCATCTAATAAGTAGAAAAGACGAAGGGAGAATAAACAGGACAATGGGTACTTCGGCGAACAGTAAGGCAAGAAGAGTCGTGTATACGACGGGCATTCTGAGGAAAAGTCCGCTTATGCGGTTTGCGCTCGTAGATGCAGTCAATCTTACGGGATGGTCACAGGATATTACCGTTCAGGTGATAGATTGGTCTAGCGGCTCCCCCGTCCACTTAAAAGTAAGTCCCTGCAATAGGACGAAATGCATGCAAGGGGTAGGGCCCAACAAGTCTGTGTTTTTGTATGCAGACATAAGCAAAGTAGAGTTCAAATATGAAGTTCGAATTACCCAGCCAGTTAACCGTCGTTTCGTAACCAACGTATTTGGCGTAACGAGGTCTCCGTTTAAGCCGCTTCAAGGCGGTACCGTACTCCAACACGAACTGGTCAGGATCGGAAAATAATATCGCCCTCTATTTTGCCAGAGTAACACTTCCGCTTCGCCTACAATATGATGAGTCTAGAAATCCAAAGAGGTGAGGCAATGGCAGTCGTAAAGGCCAGGCAGCAGGATATTGATATGTTGGCAAGGTTGCTTCGAGCCGAGGCCGAGACCGAAGGCGAAATGGGCATGCTCCTTGTTGGAAATGTCGGCATTAATCGAGTAAGAGCGAATTGCTCGGATTTTAAGGGACTCCGGACTATTCCCCAAATGATTAACCAGCCGCATGCGTTCGAAGCCTTGCAGCACGGGATGTTCTATCAAAGCGCAAGAGACAGGGAACGCCGCCTGGCGCAACGGGCCGTGAATGGGGAGCGGAACTGGCCCGCCAAATACTCCCTGTGGTATTTCCGTCCGGGTTCGTTCGAAAATCCCGGCCCCTGTCCGCCAACCTGGTATAATCAGCCGTTCGTAGGACGATGGAAGAAGCACTGTTTTTATGAACCGACCGCAGAGGAATGTGAAAATGTATATAATACGTTTTAATTCAGTGCCGCGTAAATCGCGGCTTCTTTCATTTACATAGCGTAGCGGCATAGGTCTTATTTTCATTTTCCAGAAATATCATTTTTTGATAAGATGGAAGGGCAGAGGAACTGACGATATTTCTCAAAAACGAATGCAACCAAATTGGCGACAAGCTTAAAGAAAGGGAGTTTTATAATGGAGCTTCAAGAAATTAAGCACAATTTAACAGAGACTCGAGGCCAATTACTCGAAATTCTTGCCGGATTGAGTGAAGATCAATTAAACAGCAGGAAGATTCGAACAGTTGGAGGATCGGTCAGGTATGTCAACATCTATTTAAGACAGAAGAATTGTATGTCGTAGCAATAAAGAAAGGATTAAAGGGCGAGGAAGATTCGCTTCTAGAAAATAAACCCGTAGAATTTCTACTTGATAGAAGTAAAAAATGGAATGCTCCTGACATCGCTAAACCAACGGATGAACTTATGGAACGCCAAGAAATCGTAGAGAAACTAAACCTTTCAAGAAAGAAGCTGCTTGAGCTATTAAATACGATAGAAGACCCGTCAATACTGAGCAGAAGATATTTTACACACCCGGTCTTTAAGGAGATGCTATTAATTGATTGGGTTAAGTCACTGTATTTGCATGAACAAAGGCACATGAAACAAATAAATGAAATTATAGATAGCATCAGTGATTGAGTTGCTTATTCGGAGAAGAAGGATAGGGCTTATAATGCCTTTTCACATATCTACTTAAGTATGGTAGGCGGATGAGGCGGACTGAACCTTTGGCAACAAGATTACTGAGGAGGGATGTTTTCCTCAAGATCCATTGTATATTAAGTGTACAAAGAAACCGTTCCTTTCATAAATGGTGGGTCGCACTCCCATTGCCAAAGGACGGTTTCTTTTGCGTTTTTCGTAGTCTCGATGAAAAGAAGGGGAGGGGGATCCAACGTTGTCTGGTTAGGCGAACTGCGAGCGACCGCGTCCGTTGGGTGGGCATTCAGGCACTTTTTTGGCCTTCACTCCGGGGCTCGGGTGGAGTCGAGGCACTTTTTTGGCCTTCACTCCGCGGCTCAGGTGGAGTCGAGGCACTTTTTTGGCCTTCACTCCGGGGCTCAGGTGGAGTCGAGGCACTTTTTTGGCCTTTACTCCGGGGCTCGGGTGGAGTCGAGGCACTTTTTTGGCCTCACTCCTCTCCTCAGCTCGGGTTCACTAAAGCACAATTTATTCGCAGGGAACGTGGAGCGACAAGCTTCATCTTGGCAACATTGGGATGTATCTTCTGGAGGAGCGGAGTATCGTGAAATCTCCTTGTTACGAGTAACCTATTCCGATTTCATGAGTCCAACCCGAGGTCCCCGCAAAGTAATTCAATTACTTCGGAGTTAACCTCACTTTGTGGGATGGAGCAGGCAACCGGAAGGAGATACATCCCCACAAAACATTAATCGAGATAAAGCGAGGCTGCTCATAAGTCAATTATGAGACAGCCCTGACAGTACAACATAAAGTGTTAAAACTTACGTTTATGATAGGGGATACCTTCGCCATCTTCACAATAGCATTTGAGACTATAAAGGAAAAAAGCCCAGTTGTAGTTACAGGAGCGATAAAATGGCGTTACTTCTTTCCAGTTCATATGACGCAAAGTAAGAAAAGACTTCCCGTTCTTCTCTTCAATATCGAAGGAAATCATCGTACCAATCCATTCTGCATCTGAATCTATACAATGCCAAACGACTTTTTTATTAGGGATCAATTCCTCTATTTTCATCTTAGTTACGTCATCGCTGCCGAATCGAAATTCATTAACAAAGCCAACCTGATTATTAACAATGAGCTCATTGGTCCATATTTCCGACAGTCCTTCAGCGGTGGTTAGCGTTTCATACACCTTCGATGCTGGAGCGTGTACAGTTTGCAAGTGCTCAATATTTGCCATGCCTTACCCCTTTCTAACTGGAATAATTTATGTGTGATGCTTATGATATCATAAAATCAAAATATAAGTTTCTCCTTCCTCTTCCAGAATAACGACACTTCGCCGACCCCGTATCTTCCAACGCCACCAGTTGTCATCCCCGATTGCAGGGCATAAACGGAAAACCAGAACTTGACGGACAAATGAGGACTAGGCAAACCCGAAAAGGGTGCTCTAAGATAGAACGTACCAGTCAAAAGAGAACCTTTAACGACGAAGAGGGAGAGGGGTTAACAGCTATGTTCAGATCGACATCCTGGCGCATATTTGTATTCAGCGGCATTTTCTTCGCCATTACGATTATTCCGTTTTCGTTGTTTCTGGCTAACCGATTTTCTCACTTCGCATACTCACAAATGGGAACGTTTAATCAGGACCGCATCGATGAAATGGCAGAGCGAACGCAGTTTATGCTGGACAAGCTGAAATGGTACAGCCTGAATATGTACGAAGACCAGGCCGTTCAAAGCTGGATCTATGCGTCCGCCGATAATCTGCTGCAAAATGCCGGTACGATGCGGGTTTTGACCAAATACTTATCCAATGAGCCCTTTATTGAATCCGCTTACTTATTCAGCGTGCGCAAACGAGAGGTTATCGACTCCAAAGTCGGACTGCTCCCGTTCGGGGAGTTTGTCGATCAGCCGATGCTGCAGAGAATCGAGCGCAATCCCGGGTCCTTCCTCCGCTACTTTGATCATCGGATAGGGGAGAACTCGTATTTGGCGCTCCAGCTTCCTTCGACTCCCATACAGAAAAATCGCGACGGGTATCTTGTCGTCTTGTTCAACAAGAAGGAGCTGCAAAAGCATTTGATCTCGGGCGGCGGAAGGGCGGATGCGCTGCTCTCGATTGTAGACGACCAGGGCAGGCTGATTCTGGGGGAATCGGATGAGCGGCTCGAGGAGAGCATCCGTAACATCCGGACAGATTCGAAGCGGGGATCCTTCGAGTTGAACCGTGCCGGAGGGGAGACGTTCGTCAATTATGCCCGTCTTGAATCGCTGGGATGGACTCTTGTATCCGTAACGGAGATGAAGCAATTCCGGGAGAAGGCCGATGCGTTCAAAACCGTCATTATTGCCTGCTCGCTGCTGCTGCTTGCGGCGCTTCTCCTGATCGCCTATTGGAATTCGCGGCGTTTCGTCGGGCCATTCCGCCGGCTGGCAGACCAATTGCAGCGGATGCTGGGCGTGAAGGGGGAGAACGATTACGGCGTCATTGAGAAGGGCGTCGTCATGCTTCGCGATCATTATCCGCTAATCAAGACCGAATACTTGCGGCAGTGGCTGCTGCAGGGCAGGCTTACCGATAGCGCCAGAGCGGCGATTGTCCGCGAGTCCGGTCTGCTGAACTACGAATGGATCCGATTGGTCGTCGTCAAAATCGATTCCTATTACGAGCTGTCCGAGCAGTACGATTTTGTCTCGCGCAAGCTGCTCAAATATGCCATCGGCAATATCGCGGAGGAACTGCTGGGCCGGCCGGAACGGTCGATCGAGGTCGTCGATTTCGGCTCCGACCATCTCGTTGTGATCGTTGGCTCGGCCAGTTCTTCGCCTGATCCCGAATTGACCCAAGAACTGAAAGAGCTGCGTCGGCAAGTGGCCGCCTACGTCAAATTGGACGTCACGATCGCGGAAAGCGAGGCCCGCCGCGTGCATGACGATTTGCGCAAAGTATACGACGATATGAATGAATTGACTTTGTTCAAGTTTGTTAGCGGCGACGACAAAATCTATATCGAACAGGACTTTGAACGCTATGCCGATCTGCAGGCTCCGATCGAGGAGGCTGTGCACGAAAGCCTGATCCAGACCATTCGCGGCGGCAAGGAGGAGAAGGCGCTGACGATGCTAGACGAGTTGTTCGTGCGCTTGCAGACGATGAAATATACCGAGTGCCAATTCCAGCTAAAGCTGCTGCTGTTCGCGATTGTCAAATCGTTCAGCAAAATGACGTCCATCCAAAGCGTCGAAGGGATCGAACACCACTTAAGGCAGTTTTCCACGCTGGCCGATGTCAGGGAATGGCTGAAGGAGGAGACAGGCCGGATCATTCGGCTGCTTAGCGACAGAAAGGGCTTCAACCGCAAGGAAAAGCTGATCGAGGAGATCATCGAATACGTTCGTTACCATATTCATGACCCGATGCTGTCCGTGGAAGAGATCGCGGATCATGTTGCGTTGACGGGCAAATATGTTCGCCACTTATTTCACGAGCAATACGGCATGCCGTTATCGAATTTTATTTTGAATGAGCGGATCGGCAAGGTCAAAGAGCTGCTGGAGCAGACGAGCCTGCAAGTCACTGATATAGCAGAGCAATCCGGGTTTCAGACGAAAAGCCACTTCTTTACTGCCTTTAAAAAAGCGACCGGCATGACGCCGACCCAATACCGCGACAGCATGGCAGGAGGGCGGACGGAACTGGGGCGGACGGCCGATAACTCAGCGAATTAGCGTGCTGCGGTCGATTACGAACTTGACGGTCAAATGCTAACCTGCCGAAGTCCGCAAATCGGCGGGTCGAGAACTGAATAAGGCCAATGAGAACTAGGCGGATTCTCATTGCGAATGCTACGATGACGTCGTTCGAAACCAATAAGCCAACAAGAAAGGAGGAACGCTGTTTGAAGCAACGGAGAAGGTTAGGCGGGGCGTTCGTGCACGAGCTGTCGCGAAACAGATATTTGTATCTGCTGGCGCTGCCCGGCATCGCGTTTCTGGTCGTATTCGCGTATTTGCCGATGCTCGGGCACCTGCTCGCCTTCCAGAATTACCGGCTGTCGGATGGAATATGGGGAAGCGAATGGGTTGGACTTAAAAACTTCGAGTTTTTCTTTAACGGGAAAGACTGGCTGCGCGTGACGCTGAACACCGTATTTCTCAATGCATTGTTTCTCGTGTCCGGCCTGGGCAGCGCTGTGGTGCTGGCCGTCTTTCTGAACGAAGTCCGGAACAGGCTGTTCAAGCGAATCGCACAATCGTTTATTTTTTTACCCTACTTTATTTCATGGCTTGTCGTCAGCATGATGGCGCTAACGCTGTTCAGCACATCGGAAGGGCTCATTAACCGCACGCTTGCCGCTGTCGGCTTCGAAGGCGTGGACTGGTATCTCACGCCCGGCGTATGGCCGTATATCCTGACCGTAATCAGCGCCTGGAAGATTGCCGGATACAATTCCATTATTTTTATGGCGGTCATTACGGGCATCTCCGCGGAATATTACGAGAGCGCGCGACTCGAAGGCGCAAGCCGGCTGCAGCAGATGCTCTACATTACGCTGCCGCTCATGCGGCCGATCGTGATGGTATTGGCGCTGCTTGGCGTCGGCCGCATTTTCTACGGCGATTTCGGCATGATTTACGCGATTATCGGAGATAACGGCGTGCTGTTTCCGACGACGGATGTCATCGATTCGTATGCGTACCGTGCATTGCGGCAGCTGGGCAATTTCAGCATGTCCTCCGCCGTCGTCGTCTACCAATCCTGCATGGGCTTGGTCACGATTCTGATCTTCAATGCGATTGCGCGCAAGGTGGACGCGGATTCAAGACTATTCTAGAGGATTTAAGGTGTGATCGATATGAGAGAACGGTTGTTTCTTGTCTTGATGTACGCGGTGCTGATCGCGTTTGCGCTATTTTGCTTCATTCCATTCTGGATCGTGTTCATCAACTCATTCGCAGATGAATCGCTTCTTCAAACGGCGGGCTATCAGCTGCTGCCGGACAAATTCAGCCTTCAGGCGTACGAATTTCTGCTCTCCGGCAAACAGGTGTTCCGCAGCTACGGCATTACGATTATGGTAACGGCCGTCGGCACGGCGATGGGCGTCCTGGTGACAGCCGCCTATGCCTATACGCTGAGCCATCGGAGGGTGAAGTACCGCAACATTTTATCGTTTTTGACCTTCTTGACGATGCTGTTCGGCGCCGGGCTTGTCGGCTTCTATATGCTGATCGCCAACTGGCTGCATCTGAAAGACTCGATATGGGCGCTCATTTTGCCTTATCTGCTTAATCCGTTCTACGCTTTCATTCTCATCTCTTTCTACCGGACGCTTCCGTATGAATTGAATGAAGCCGCGACGGTGGACGGCGCCAATGATTTCTCTATTTTCTTTCGCATTATTTGGCCGATCTCGCTGCCTGCCATCGCTACAGTGAGTCTGTTCTATGCGCTGCAATATTGGAACGACTGGTACTTGTCGCTCCTATTTATCGATAATTACAAAATGCTGCCGCTGCAGATGATGATTCGCCAACTGATGTCCAACTTGAACGTGATGGCTTATGTGAGCGGCAGCCAGACACAGTACAATGCCGTCGTGCCAACCTATGGCATGCAGCTGGCGATCGTCTGCGTGACCATCGGCCCGATCGTGTTCGTCTATCCGTTCATTCAGCGCTTCTTCATTAAAGGCTTGACGCTTGGATCGGTAAAAGGGTAGGAAAACAATACACAGGGGGAATCAAGCATGAAAAGACGAATGTCCGCTGCGCTCACGCTATTGATCGCGCTTGTCGCGCTCGCAGGCTGCGCTGGCAAGAATGAAGGGGAAGGGAAGCCGTCGGAACCACCCGTCAAGGCCGAAAACAGTACCGAACTCAGCAGCAACGCCAAGCTGGAGGAGGTCACGCTGAAAATTATGATTCCCGGCGACCGCCCGCCGGATATGGATTTGGTCATCGCCGAGGCGGAGAAACGAATGAAGGACACGATCAATGTCAAGCTCGACGTCGTGTTCGTGCCTTGGTCGGATTTGGCGCAAAAGACGCAGGTGACGCTCGCTTCCGGCGAAAACATCGACCTGATCTTCGACGCGCCATGGCTGCACATCAATCAGATGATTGCAAGCGGTTTCTATGAACCGCTCGACGATCTGTTGGCCGAGTACGGCAAGACGGTGCTGGACAAACGGCCGCAACAAATGTGGGACTACAACAAGTACGGCGGCAAAATTATGGCCGTTCCGCTCGGCGTCAGCTACATGTCCGGCAACTCTTACATTTTGCGCAAAGACATTCGCGAGAAGCTCGGCGTACCGCCGATCCAAACCTATGAAGATTTGATCGCATTCGCCTACAAGGTGAAAGAGCAAGAGAAGGGCATTATCCCGATGACAGCAGGCTCCGCCACGTATTCATTTGTCGCTCACCATGCGCTAAACGATTACGAAACCTATGTCAGACCAACCCATGCATTGGGCAACAGCCTGATGCTCTATTACACGAACAATGACGGCAAAGTTCACAACTTGCTGGAGGAGCGGGAGCCTGTCGGCACGTGGCTGGCGAATGCAAACAAATGGTTTAAAGACGGACTGATTTTCAAGGATATTTTGACGACGAAGGATTTTCAACAGCCGATCTCGGCAGGCAAAGTGGCAATCGTCACGAACGGCGCGTTCGGCATCTCGGACTTCCACAAGAACACGATCAAGAACAATGTGCCGAACGGCGAGCTGGAAACGGTCACCTTTTTTAACCCTGACAAGGGCGCGAACATCACCAATTTTAAACAGTGGAATTTCCTCGCTATTCCGAAGGTGAGCAAACACAAGGAACGGGCGATGATGTTCCTGAACTGGGCGAATGAGAAGGAAAACTACGACCTGCTCTCTTACGGCATCGAAGGCAAGCATTGGGAGGCGGTAGGAGAGGACAAAATGAAAAACCTGGATACGACCGGCTACTATGCATTCGGCTATGTCTGGCTGTGGAATCCGGTCGATGAGCGCACTGTTGTAGGAGGCGATCCGAAGAACGATGAACTGGATGCCGTGCTCCGCAATGCCGATATGTTCACGACAGATATTTTAGCCGGCTTCGAATTCGACAGTACCCCGGTGCAAAACGAGGTCAGCCAGTACAACATCGTCGATGGGCAATATTATACTGCGCTATTCAACGGAGTGATGGATACCGAGGACACCTTGAAGAAATTCGAAGCGGAGGCCGGTCCCGCACTCCAAAAAATTCAGCAGGAGCTGCAAAGGCAAATCGACGAGTTTCTGGCGGCTAAGGGGAAATAGAACGGAATCGTTTAAAAAAGGAGCTGATCAAGATGATTTCGACCCAAAAATGGAGATCGATCCTGATGGCAGCAGCTTTGGCGATAAATCCGGTTTCTGCGATCCAGGCGAATTCTCCGGCTGCAGCTGCGGCCGCGAATCAGGAGGAGGCGCCATCGGCAGAGGAGCAGACGAATTTCCGCAATCTTGCGGCCGGTCTCCCGTATGAATGGTCCGAAGCGCCGGAAGCTTCTCATCCCGATGACGGCTACAAGCTTACAGATGGAGTATACGCCGCATTGGATAAGAACGACCCGGCTTGGGTGGGGCATCTGCGCGGCAAGACGCGCGAAGTCGTATTCGATTTGGGGCAGGAAAAGTCGGTCGGGAGGATAACCGCTCATTTTTTTCAAGATTATCCGGCTAACTCGATTCTCGTGCCTTTGTCGGTATCCATGTATGTCTCCGACGACAAGGAAAATTGGGGACTGCTTTCCCATAACGCTACGCAGCTGCTATGGGGAGGAGGACCGCCCAGGCAGGAGACCTTTGAATGGGAGGGCAGCCGGGACGGCATCAAAGGCGGGAATACGGATGGCACGTTGGCTTATGCCCGCTATGTGAAGGTCGCTTTTACGATGCATCATTCGCTAGCGGAATATATTGACGAAATCGAAATTATCGGTACGGACGGCAAGGTTGAAGGGGCGGTAAAGGTTCCTGCCGAGCAGCCGCAATTTTTGGAGCCGGGGGAAGCTACGGCCGGTATCCGGAATCTGAATCTGTTCTATAACGGTCAATACGCGAATGGATTGGGGGATTGGAACAAAGAACGGATTATCCCTAACATCAGCTATGTGAATAAAGACGGCGAGCCGGTCGATTGGCTTTTTGACGGCATTCTCTATCTCGGAATAGCTTCGCCGGCCGGCCGCGATTTCGGTCTGGGGCAAACCAACCTGGACGACTGGAATTGGTATTTGGATAAAACGTTTGCTGCCACAGGGGATATGCAGCAGTTAAATGAGGCGGCCAAGGAAGTCGGAGCCAAGCTGAACGAGTCCGCTCATCGTGTCAAGGTTGTGTTAATGATTCCAAATCCCGGGGAATTTTTAACCGATTTCGGCGACATCGACGGCAGTGGTTCCTTAAATTTTAACGACTCCGCCGTAGGCGAAGAACAAGCGTTTGCCAACAGGAAAAAAGCGGTGCAATGGTGGCTGGATCAGGTCCAGCAAAGATGGCAGACCGCCGCTTACTCCAATCTTGAGCTTGTCGGCATGTACTGGATGCCGGAGCAAATCGAGATATCCGAATCGGGACCGGATATGATTCGCGCAGTGACGGAAAAGGTGCATGCCATGAACTTGAAGGTTTTCTGGATTCCTCACTCCTTAGCGTACAAAATGTTTATGTGGAAAGACGTCGGAGTGGACGCCGCCGCCTACCAGCCGAATTACTTCTTCGGCGGAATGGATCCGGACCGTCTGGAAGACGCTGCGGACAATGCGAAGCGGTACGGGATGGGAGAAGAAATCGAGTTCGATGACGGGATGCTGACGGACCCCATCCTGCGCCAGCGTTTTATCGAATATTTGGACAGCGGCGTCAGAAACGGCCTGATGCAAAACGGGTTCAGAGCTTACTATCAAGGCAACAATGCGGTATACAATCTAGGCGTAAGCAAGGATCCGGGTTTGCGTCTCATGTACGACTGGCTGTACCAGTACTTAAATGGAAAGTATGCTTCCGACAACAACCCGACGCCCGAGACGATGGCAGGACTTGTCGGGGATTACGTCTCTTCGAACGAAATCCAATCCGTTTTCGGCAATGAGTTGTCGTACCGTCTGCAGATTATCCAGCTTCTTCTGGACCAAAACAAGCCGAAGGACGCCGTAACGTATATGCAGGATTTTCTCGCGCACATTCATGACCCGGCCGTGCAGGCGCAAGGATTGATCTCGGCTTCGGCGGCAACGCTGCTTGATAGTTATGCCCAAGTTCTCATCCAAACTTGGTCCGACGGCTGGGGCCTTGGCAATCTGGTTCTTGGTCATAGCTATACCCTATCAAGGCCGCCTAACGCCAACTATCCCGATTCCGGGAATGAACTTACGAACGGCCTGTTCGGAGGGACGGATTACGGCAACGGGCAGTGGCAGGGCCATGCGGGAAGCGATTACCCTGCGGAGCGAAGCCGCACAATCACATTTGATTTGGGCAGCAACAAATCGATCGGACTAATAAGAGCCCATTTTCTTCAGGATACAGGGCCCGGCATCTATTTCCCGCAGAACGCCGCTTTTTCAGTTTCGACTAACGGTCAAACGTGGAGCACGCTAGCCACCGTTTCTCCGTCGTCGGCTCCGAATACCGCCACGGCCCAGTTCGTGAGATGGAACGGGATAACCGACGGTGTGCCGGGGAAAGCGGGAGCGGACAAAGTGTACGCTCGTTATGTCAAAGTTGAATTCCCGGTCAACGTCTGGGTTTTCCTTGATGAGATCGAAGTTCTCGGCGTTGACGGCAAGGCAGCCGGAGCTGCGGTATTGCCGACTGCACCGTAAACCGTACTACAGCCCTTATTTCCGGATTGGCGAGCGAAAATCGGCTCGACAACAGGAATAAGGGCTTTTTTAGCTTGACTCTAATGGGGAGGTTTTAGGAAGTAAGAAAATCTTTTTCCTTGTCAAATGCATATTGCATGCGATATATTGCATACATAACCTTAATTGAGGAATGATTAGAGATGCCGATCCCTAGAAACTTTAGTTCTCCCGTCCGTCTGACTGCCAAGGAGCGCGCGCTTGCCCAAATTCAACGCTGGATTATAGAGGGGACGCTTGAACCGGGCGAAAAGCTTATTGATTCCGAGTTGGCGGAATCGCTGGCCGTCAGCAGAACGCCCATCCGGGAAGCTCTGCAGCTGCTGGAGATTCAAGGGCTGGTCGCGATGCATCCAGGCAAAGAAACCCGTGTCACCCTGATCAGGAAAGATGATATTCTGCATCTCTATTCCACATTAGCTTCGCTACATGCCTTGGCTGCCGAGACTGCCGCATCTCTCGTAACGGCAGAGCAGCTTGAACTGCTAGGGTCTCTTAATGTCCAGTTTGCCGCAGCGATCGAAGGGGGGCAGCCTTATCGTGCAATGGAGCTCGACGAACAATTCCACGGCCTGATTGTCGAGGCTGCGGACAATCCGTATGTCGCCTCTTTCAGTTCTTCCCTGCAGGTCCATATCAGAAGGTTCAAGTATGTGTTTCTCCGTCAACCGGTCGCGGGAACGCTCGCATCGGTGGAAGAACATTCCGCCATAATTGCGGCGTTAGAGAAGCGGGACGGAGTGGCTGCCGGCATCATGATGAAACAAAACCTGATACGGCCGATGAACGAACTCTATGCAGTACTCTAAAAAATTTGGAAGGATGAAACGAGATGACAGACAAAAAAGACTTGCGAATCCGCAGTCATGTGATCAGCGAGGGCGCAAATCGGGCACCGAATCGGGCGATGCTGCGTGCAGTGGGCTTCAAGGACGAGGATTTTAAAAAACCGATGATTGGCGTCGCGAGCACGTGGAGCGAAGTAACGCCCTGTAACATGCACATTGATCAACTTGCCTTGGCGGCTAAGCAAGGTTTACGCTCCGCCGGCGGAGCCCCGCTTATTTTTAATACGATTACAGTATCGGATGGCATATCGATGGGGCATGCCGGCATGTCGTTCTCGCTGCCCAGTCGGGAAGCGATTGCGGACTCCATTGAGATCGTTACGAATGCGGAACGGTTTGACGGACTGGTCGCGATCGGCGGCTGCGACAAAAATACGCCGGCCTGCCTGATGGCGATCGGCCGATTGAACCTGCCGGCCGTGTATGTCTACGGCGGGACAATTCAGCCGGGTTATCTGGACGGCAAACAAGTGGATATCGTCAGTGCGTTTGAAGCGGTCGGGCAATTTCACGATGGCCGGATTACGGAAGAGCAGCTTCACAAAGTCGAATGCACTGCCTGTCCGGGACCGGGTGCATGCGGCGGTATGTACACCGCAAACACGATGGCCGCGGCCGCAGAGGCGATGGGAATGAGTCTTCCCGGCTCCTCGTCGACACCCGCCATATCGAAACTGAAGGCGGAGGAATGTGCGCAAGCCGGCGAACGGGTATTGGATTTGTTGGAGAAGGGGATCTACCCAAGCGATATCATGACAAAACGGGCATTCGAGAATGCGATTACGGTCGTAATGGCGCTTGGCGGTTCCACAAACGCTTTTCTTCATCTGATTGCCATTGCGCATTCGGTCGGTGTCGATCTTTCTTACGACGATTTTGAGAGGATTCGATTAAACGTGCCGCACTTAGCCGACTTGAAGCCGAGCGGAACTCATGTTATGCAGGATCTCAACGACGTAGGCGGAGTGCATGGCGTAATGAAAATGCTGCTCGACCAAGGCTATCTGCACGGCGATTGCCTCACCGTTACCGGCCGGACACTCGCCGAAAATTTGGCTCAAGTCGATCCGCTGCATCCGGAGCAGACGATTATCCGCCCGCTGGACCGGCCCCTCAAGCCGACAGGCCCGCTGGTCGTTCTGCGGGGCAATCTGGCGCCCGAAGGCGCGATTGCCAAAATGTCCGGCATGAAGATTTCGCGCTTCAGCGGACCGGCACGCGTATATGACAGCGAAGAGGCGGCTACGGAAGCGATCATGCGAGACGAGATCCGGGAAGGCGACGTGCTGGTGATACGCTATTGCGGCCCGAAGGGCGGACCCGGCATGCCGGAAATGCTTTCGGTAACGGCTCTAATCGTAGGCAAAGGATTGGGAGGCAAAGTCGCTTTGCTGACAGACGGTCGTTTTTCGGGCGGCTCGCATGGATTTGTTGTCGGCCATGCCGCACCGGAGGCACAGGTTGGAGGGCCGATCGCGCTGTTGCGCGAAGGCGATATCATTACGATCGACAGCGACGCGCAGGACCTTTCATTTGCCGTTTCAACAGAAGAACTAATGAGAAGGGAAGAAGCTTGGCAAGCTCCTCCTTTGAAGTACAATTCCGGAGTTCTGGCTAAATATGCACGACTGGTTTCCTCCTCAGCCAAAGGAGCGGTTACTGATCTATTCGAATAAGACCAATAGCTTATTACTAACGGGACAGCTAAGACTAGACAGCTGTCCCGTTTTTTCTTTAGGCGACGACCGGATAATCTTATTATTCGTCGATTTGCCCTCCGGATTAAAGACTCCTGTTATAATGAGGGTGGTAAAAATGTAAAAATTTATTGGGGGGGGGAGGATCGCAAAGCGATAGTGCCTGCGGAAACTTTTATCAAAATTCCGATCACTGGGAGCAGTCGATGAAGAAGATTTTCATAGGGATAAGTATTCTGGTTAATTTTATTTTTGGTTTTATTTCTATGTATGCTTTCTTATGGTGGGCAATTGCCTTATATTCGGTTAATTGCTTAGTCAAGGGTTGTTCAGATATGGCGGGAGAAGAATGGTCCGGAATTATTTTGGGATTGATTATAGCAGTATCCATAAGCGTCGTACTTGTTCCTTTAATGATCTATACAAACCTAAATTTTATACGAGTTACTGGAGTACGAAAAAAATATTATCTTTTATATATTTTTCCTGTATTAATATTAGGGTTTATTGTTGGCTATTACTTAAGAACCCATCAAATTGGTCCCTTTTGAGAGGGCGAGGCAGTGTCGGAGGCAAGTTGGTAATTTGCCGTTTATTTGACAGGCAGGAGCGCTAATCTTTATACTTTTCTTAATCCCTTTAGGGGGAATTCGACTCAGTAACCTAACCAAATCAATCATGGAAGGACTGACGGTTTCTAATGAATAATGAACAACTGGAACGAATTCGTGTTGGCCAAGGATTCATTGCTGCATTGGATCAAAGCGGAGGCAGCACACCACAAGCGTTGCTTCGATACGGTATCCAGGAATCCGGCTATTCGAACGAAGAAGAGATGTATAAGTTAGTTCATGACATGAGGACGCGAATAATCACTTGCCCTGTATTCGATTCGAAATACATTCTAGGTGCCATCTTGTTCGAGAATACGATGAATCGAACCATTGACGGTCTATATACGGCGGATTATCTCTGGGAGAAGAAGGGCATCGTACCTTTCCTAAAGATTGACGAAGGACTCGCCGGTCTAGAGAACGGCGTACAGCTCATGAAACCCATGGCGGGATTGGACGAACGCTTGGCTCAAGCTGTCGATAAGAATATTTTCGGAACGAAGATGCGATCCGTCATTAAGGAAGCGAATTCGGCCGGTATTAGAAGTCTCGTCGAGCAGCAGTTCGACCTTGCGAAACGTATATTCGCAGCAGGTCTTGTTCCTATCGTAGAGCCCGAAGTAGACATCAACAGCACGGATAAGGTTGAATCGGAGAGTCTGCTTAAAGAGATGATTCTGGAACAATTGTCGCGTCTCGAATCGAATGTAAAGATTATGTTGAAGCTTACCATTCCGTCCGTCGACAACTTCTATGAAGATCTAATGGGAAATCCCCATGTCGTCCGAGTTGTCGCTTTGTCAGGAGGATACGAAATGGAGGACGCCAATGCAAGGCTTGCTCGTAACCGCGGGCTGATTGCCAGCTTTTCACGCGCATTGGCTGAGGGGTTGACTTCCCAGCAAACAGATTCCCAATTTGAAGAGCGGCTTGGCGACACCATTCAATCCATTTTCCAAGCTTCCATTACTTAATAGCCAGCCTACCCTGAAAGGGGCTGCCCTCTAAGCGCTTCAAGTTGCTTTCAAAGATGATCCATACTAAAAGTCCAAGGGGTATGTACCTCCTTCCGATGCGATATGCTCCCGAAATCTGAATGGGCAAACCCGTTACAGAGCAATTTCAGGAGCGTATGAGACAATCTGCAGGAGAGGCATACCCTTACTTTGTGTGTATCGATCATCTCAGGCGACTTGGCTTATGGGAACAGCAAGGAATCGAAACGAATAGGGCAAGCCAATGAAACTTATACTCAATTTCAGCGTCTAATAATTGGAACATTCTGTATAATGATATAGGGAGGTGAGATCTATGTTCCTGTTCACATTGATCCCGATTCTTTTCATCATAATGGGGGCAATCGGAGTATTCTTTCCAAGGATTTCTTGGTACTTGAGCGTAGGCTGGCAGTTCAAAAATGCCGAACCGAGTACGGCAGCCCTTGTATCGGCACGAATAGGCGGTATTTTTGCAATTGTTGCGGGGATTTTCATTCTTACTTCCGGCATTTTTCCAAAATGATGATAAAGGTATGAGGGACATGATTACTTTGTTTTTCTGGCCTGCTATGATTGCATCAATAATTTGTTCTATTTTAGGAATATTGATTAGAAGCCCTCGCAGTTTATACGTCTCTGCTGTTCTAATAATACCCTTGTCTATTTATCTTGCGGTATCGCCAAGGTTTCATATTTGGGGCTTAATATTCCCTTTGTTTTATATCGGGTCTTCAATATTAATAAGAAAGAACAAATACACATTGGCATTTCTAATAAATACACCAGTATATCTTGTTATTGGTTGGTTAGGCTATGTGGTTTTGAATCAATGAATTTAAAAGGGTATTTTTATAGAAAAGCTCTCGGCTTCGCGAATACAAGAACGTTATCTCAAACCGACAAATTCTAAGAAGAAAGGAGAGCAATAGCCATGCGAAGATCAATTTTAGGTTTTGCATTTTCTTCGCTCATATATATTTTATTAACAGGCTGTAATCCGGAACCTCAAGTCAAATCATCAGACATAGATCAAATAAAAATTGAATTAATAGAAACATCTATCATGCCTCAAGGAATAGCTTATTCGCTCAAACTAAAGAATTTGTCGCAATTCACAATTGCACAAAATAAT
>Ga0256901_1000616_pt1 | contig 19753 bp, 10 predicted proteins | sample MC6MC0689MT_FD_190200 | JGI IMG/M metagenome (GOLD analysis project Ga0256901, IMG submission 190200) | Metatranscriptome of enriched soil aggregate microbial communities from Iowa State University, Ames, United States - MC6-MC0689-MT... | ecosystem: Environmental > Terrestrial > Soil >... | reverse complement strand
GTCCGTCAAACCAGCTGTTCCAGTGACCGATGACGGTGAACAACAGCACGGTAGCAAGTGCAGGCAGCGATACCGGCACATAGATGCGCCATAGAATGGTCCAATGATTGGCGCCGTCCAGCCTAGCAGACTCCTCCAACTCCTTCGGAAGGTTCCGGAAAAAGTTAAGCAGCAGCACCACATTAAACACGGGAACCGCCGACGGAATCACTAACGCCCAGATCGAATCAATCAGACCCGTGTCCTTTACGACCATATAGCTGGGGATGAGACCGCCGCCGAAAATAATTGTGAACACGAAAAACCAGGAGTACACCGTGCGAAACCGAAACTGCTTGCTGTCTTTGGATAGCGGATACGCCAGCAGCGTAATGAGAAGCATGCTGATCGTCGTCCCGAGAAAAGTACGCTGCAAGGTTACTCCGAACGATTGCAGGAACGCTTTCTTAGCAAACACAGCTTCATAGGACGCAAGCGTAAAATCGACCGGCCACAGCTTAACCGCCCCGGCCGATACGGCTTGAGCCGAGCTTAGCGAAACCGAGAACACGTGAATAAGGGGAAACAGGCAAGTAAAGGCCAACAACGTCAGGAAGACCATGTTGCCTATCGTAAACAGCCGGTAGCCGATACTTTGTCGATACGACGGCATGACGATCACCTTCCTTAAAAAATTCTGTAGTTGGCCAACCGATATGCCAGGAAATACGACAACGAGATCAGCACAAACGAAATAACCGACTTAAACAAACCAACGGCAGTAGCTACGCCGTACTGAAACTGCTGAATGCCAAGGCGATAGACAAAAGTGTCGATAATATCTCCCGACTCGTACACCTGCGGACTGTAAAGATTGAAAATTTGATCGAATCCGGCATTGAGCACATTCCCAAGACTGAGCACGGCCATCAGTACGATGATCGGAGTCATGCCAGGCAGAGATATGTGCCAGATTTGACGCCATCGCCCCGCGCCGTCCGCTTCCGCCGCTTCGTACAGCGTCGGACTGATCCCCGTCAGTGCAGCCAGATATACAATTGTTCCGAAGCCGAACTCTTTCCAGACGTCGGACAGGACGACTGTGAATTGAAACCAGCGATTGTCTCCAAGAAAATAAATCGGCTTGAAGCCAAGCCAGCCGAGAAATTGATTCACAATTCCCGATGTCGGGGACAAAATATCGATCAGGATGCCGCTCAAGATGACCCAGGATAGAAAATGCGGCAAATAGACGAGCGTCTGGAACGTCCTGCGAAATAAGGCTTGCCGAACTTCGTTGAGTAAAATTGCCGCCGTAATCGGCACAATGAGACCCAGCCCCATCTTCATGACCGCGATGGTGATCGTATTGGCGATAATACGCGGCGTATCCGGCATAAGCAGAATATATTGAAAGTTATCCCACCCGATCCACGGCGAATTGAAAATGCCCTTCGCGGGCAGGAACTTCTTGAACGCAATGACAGAGCCCGCCATCGGTCCATAGCTGTAGATCAGAACAATGATCAAGCTGGGGAGGACCATCAGATGCAGCAGCCGGTTTTGTCTCCACTCTTTTCGTAACAGTCTGCTCTCCTCCTTATAAGGAAGGGAGAAGGCTATGAACTTCCCCTTCTCCCCCCATCCCTCTTATTGTTGCGCTTTGTACCATTCGTTTACTTCAGCCGTAATTTGATCGCCGCCGAGCTTTTTCCATTCAGCAATGAAATTATCGTATTCGTCCACAGACGAAGCGCCCATAATAATTTTGGTCCTCACTTCGTCCTCTTTCGCCTTCAACACGCTCATCTTATCGCCCATCGTCGGAGTCGGCGCACCGTAGAATTCGTCAAATAGGAACAAATCCTTCTTATACGCATCGTACATCAGAGACATACTGCCGCCTTCGCCGGCAATCATAACCTGAAGCCAGTTTGCGAAGGAGACCTCTCCATCCAAGTATTTCTTGACCGCTTCGTATCTGGAATTCCGGTCGACATCAACGCCAAGCAGCGACGTATCGCCGGTTTGCAGAGCCCGCGGGATTAAATCTCCCGATTGAACAATAGCATCTTGCGAGAATACGACAAGCGGGTTAATCTCCCAGAAAAACTTACCGGTGTCCTTATGCGCCTGACCGAACACGAGCACATTTTTCTCTTCATTCGGATGCAGCGAGTAGTCGATCCACAGGTTTAACAGCTTGATAACCGCTTCCGGATTTTTCGCGTTCTTGTTAATGACGTAATAGTCGCTTACGGCTGCCGTCGTCGCGCTGAGCGCAGGAGCGTCATCGACGGACGGGGCCGGATACACGCCCCAATCCTGCACAAGCTTGCCATCCTTCACGGCGCTATCGAAAGCAGCGCTATGCCAGAATGCGCCGTATAGCAAACCAACGCGGTCGTTTGCAATCATTTCGAGCTCTTTGTTATCGTCCTTGACGCCGAACTCGGGATCGATCTGTCCCGCCTTGAACAAGTCTTGCAGCTGTTGCAGCGCGGCCTTCATGTTCGGATCGAGACTGCCGTACATCAGGTTGCCCGAGGCATCCTTCACCCAACGACCCGGATACAGGTGGTAGCCCGCGAAGTATCCCGACAGATTCAGCGATTTGGATAAGGATAAACCGTACGCCTTGCCTTTGCCTCCGGTATCGCGTTTGGAAAACGCTTCCGAAATTGCGAGCAGATCCTTCATCGTTTTCGGTTCCGGCAAGTTCAATTCTTTCAGCCAATCCTTGCGAACCCATACATAGTTCATGTTGTTGTACGGTCCGTTCGTCACCGGAATCGCCATCAGCTTGCCGCCGATGGTGGCGGTCTTCATCTGACGTCCGCCGTCCTTCGTCATCTCGCTCTTCGTATCCTCCGAAGCGGCTTTATCCCATAACTCCGTGATATCCATGATCATGTCGTTTTCAATCAGCGTAGGCAGATCGGCAGCGCTGACTTTATAGAAATCCGGAAGATCGTTCGAGGCTATTGCAATTTTCAGCTTCGAATTGTATTCGTTATTTACCGTCCACTTGTTCTTGATCTTAATGCCGAGCTTTTGCTCGTAATAGTCGTAAATAATATTTTTGTCGATATTCTCGCCCGGATCGTACACTTGCTCTGCGCCAATGCTGCGAACCGTGGTCAGCTCGATCGGCGGATCGTACTTGCCGAGCGGGTCGAACGCTTCCGGGCTCGCCGCCTCGCTTGAAGTTGCGCTGGCGGAAGGCGAAGCGGAAGATTCCGAAGAATTTGCCGCTTCCTTGTTGCCGCTGCATGCGGTCACGGTGAGCAGCATTGCGGCTAACAATGCAGCTAGTCCGCTTTTGGCATAACGTTTCATAGATACTCCCCCTGGTTGCGTAGTGATTTCCTTGAGCTGCTGTCTCTGCTGTCGAGGGCTTCTTCCCCTCTGACACAAGTATATAAATCTCCGTATGTCCGCAACCAGATTCACCTGTTGACATCCCGTTACATTCCTTGACTACTTCGCGCCAAATGTCGATACGGCTACGAATCCCGATACTCCTGCGGCGTCATCCCCATGTTCGTTTTGAAGAAACGGATAAACGACAAGCGCGAATCATAGCCGACCATTGCGGAAATTTCGTAGATTTTATAAGCGGAATGCTTCAGCAATTCCTTCGCTTTCTCCGTCCGCGCCATATTGATATACTCGGACAAGCCGATTCCCGCCGTTCTTTTGTACAACCGTGACAGGTACGAAGGGTTGAGGTGAACGATGCCCGCCAGTTTGGCCAGAGAAACATCTTCCGCCAAATGAGTGTCGATGTACTCGTTAATGCGGAGCACGACAATATGCTCGTCCTGGGCGGCCGGCTGATCGCGATTGTCGAACAGCAGCTCCGCCAGCTTACGAAAATAAGAGCGAAGCTCCTCCCACGAAAGATTAACGTCGGCATGCGACAGACGGTCCAGACCGATCTGTGCGGCCAGCTTCCCGTCCGGCGGGTATTGATTGAGGTAAGAGAGGAAAACGGAAGCCAGGCTATGATACACTTCCAGCTTGACGAAGCCGGAACGGTTCTCGTCCGCCGCATGGTCGATAATCTCGTCCAGCAGGCTGTCGAAATCCGCTTTTTCGCCATTCTCCAAGTAGTGGCCGAGCAAGCCGATTTTTTTCATTTTGCGGTTAGCCAGCTTTGTCTTGGCCGCTTCCAACGACGAGCGCGGGGCGCCCAGCCGGGTAAGGCCTCTCAACCTTACCTCGCTTCCTGTCCCCTGTTCTCCCCACAGCAGCGACAACAACTCGTCATAAGCTTCCGGGAGCGAATCCCAACGTACGACGGCGGGGCCGATCGCAAATGACACCTCCAAGCCGACCGCCTCGCGGCAATTGGCCTGAATCGCATCCAACTCTTCATAAACCCATTCGAACCAATTTTTCTCCGCTTCGTTTGGCGAATTTTCGCCCTTCTCCAAGTTGGGATCGGTCGGCTGCAGCAGCCATGCCACATTCCAGCCGTCTACCTCCGACGACGCCAGCCTGACCTTCAATCGCAGCGTCTCCGCGACGATGTTCTGAACGGCATACAGCATCAGTTTGCGCCCTTCGAGCGTTCCTTTGCCGCCCCAAGAGTCGATGCGCCCAAGCAGCACATACACCGGCAGCTCCGCCGACAAGCTCATCTCCAGCTCGCGAATTCTAGTCCGTACGGAAGATTGCGCAAGCGACGCCTTCCCTCTGAGCAATTCGTTCACATATTGCTGCTGCAAAAGAGAGATCGCCTTCCTGCTGCGGAAATTCGCCTCGAGCAGCTTCCGGTTCGCTTCGGCTTGCGCGTCCAGCTCGGCAATGGCTTTATCTATGGACCGAATGATCTCATCATCGCTCTCGGTCTTTAACAGATAATCGAAGCCGCCTCCTGAAATCGCATCTTTAATATAATGAAAATCATCGAAGCTGGTTAGGAAGATCACTTTGCATAAGGGCCATTGACGCTTAATTTCAGGAAGCAGCTCCGTTCCTTCCATTCCAGGCATCCGAATGTCGGATAAGACGATATCAATCCTCGTCCGGTTAAGCACTTCCAACGCTTGGTGCGCCGAATAGGCCTGATACAGCTCCAGCTCCGGCTTCCTCTTGCCGAACATCTTCACTAGCCCTTCCACGATTACCGGCAGATCATCCACGATCAGCATTCGATACATCTGTCTCCGCCTTTCCGCTTCCGTCCTGTTTTAGCCGAATTTCTACGCACAAACCGCCGAGCTGCGACCTCGTCAGCGACAAGCCGCTGCCGCTGCCGAACATCAGTTCAATTCTGCGGTGGACGTTGATAACGCCGGTCGTCTCCTCCATAAAATCGCCGCTTCCCAACAATTTCGATGCCAGTTCAGCCAATCGGGCATCCGTCAGCTCTTCGCCGTTATCCTCGATCCAGACGGAAAAATAACCGTCAGACTCGGAGGTATGCACCCACAGCTCCCCTTTCAGAACTAGCGGCCCAAGAGCGTACTTGTATGCATTCTCCAGTATAGGTTGCACAATTTGGCGGGGTACGAGTAGATCGCCATATGCATCGGCAAGCGGTTCGAATTCGACGTCGATACAATCTCCGTAAATGATCGACTGCATGCCCACGAACACTTGAGCGTGCTTCATCTCTTCCCTAAGCGGAATCCGATCGTCCGCATTACGAGTGATAAATCGGAAATACTCGCCCAAATACAAGGTAAAACGATAGGCGCGTTCGTTGGCGCCCTCTTGAATCAAGCGGTTCAGGCTGAATAGACAATTGTACATAAAATGCGGATTGATCTGCGATTGCAGCCGTTTAAGCTCGGAGCGCTGGCTGAGAATCTCCTTCTTGTACACTTCGCTGATGAGCGCATCCAGCCTGGCTACCATGCTGTTAAAGCGATGGTATAAATATTGAAACTCGTCGCGCCTCGCGCCGACCTCGACCGGAAGAAGCTTGCCGTCCTCCACTTTGCGAAAAGCGACGACAAGCCGGCGCAGCGGATGGTGGATGATACGGTAAATGGAAATCGACAGCAGGAAAGCGATGCATAACGAGAAACCAAGCAGCACCCAGATCCATCGTTCGTAACGGTGCAACGAGCCGAGAATGTTCCCCTCCGGGACGTAAACAAGCAGAACCGTGTTCAGAACGTCCGATTTTCGGTAGGAGACCAAGTACGGCGCACTCTCGAGTACAGTGGGGACCATGCCAATCGCCGCATCTCCCTGCAATTGCCGCTCCGCAAACGTCCTCATCGTTCGGGCGAACTCTTCGTCGCGCTCATTCGTAATCTCCCAGTTCTCGTCGATATGAAATAAAATCGAATCTCCCTGATCCGGATTGACAATGTTTTGTAGACTTTCGCGCAGCTTGTCCGCCGACAGCTCGACGACCACGATGAAAACAGGCTTCCTTCCAGAAGCGCTTAGAGGAAATCGCATACTCATAAATAACCGATCCCCAATGGCCATGACCCTGCTCGGGTCCACATTATCGGCCAGTTTCGCATACTCGTCTGGGGGGATTTCGGACAAATAATCATCCGAAGCAATCGTTCGACCGCTGAACGGGAGGAACACCTTTGCCTCGGCAATATACGTACTGGAGGCCTTCAGCATATGCAGCCGCTTCTGAATGACAAGCACCTGGTTCATGCGTTCGAAGCTCGTAATCGGCTCCTCCGAGATTCCAATCTCCATGAGTTCTTTATCGATGACAAACTCGAACATCAACTGGCTGATGCCTTTCAGCGCATTCTCCAGCGATTGGATATAGAACGCGTCTCTGCTCTGGACGGACTTGGATATTTCTTCATAAATCGTCCCGCTCCCCTGCCGATTCAACAGGAGAGTCATCACCGACAGCGGCACTAGAACAGCCAGCAGCGCTGTAATCAGTTTGGCGGAAATCGTAAATCTCATTCGTTTGATCGGCAAGGTGAACATTAGTCCCGCCCCCTCCTGATTCCATTGTATGAAGTGTGTCCAGGACATCCAAGTTACATCTATTTACATCCCGTTACTTCTGTTGACTCGTCGCTCCCTACCGGACATCTTATCATCGATCGCCCAAGCCCGCTAATTCCTTCGCAATCCCCGCTAACGCGAAAAAGCACACCCCCAAGCGCGTTGCCGCGCTAAACGGAGTGTGCTTCACTCACCTCTATTATGCTCAATGATCGATTCATGTTCTTCTGTTCGTGCCTGTCACTTTCTCTGATGTCAGTCCTGTAGCTTCGACGATTGTTCCAATGTCGACTCCGAGCTTTAGCAAATTACGAGCTACCGTGATTTTACCTTCCTCCACCCCCTTCTGCATTCCTTCCTGCAGTCCCTTTTTCCTTCCTTTCTCCAACACTTCCGGGTCTATAAGCGTCTTGAACATCTCGCTTACCTCCTTTTCCGTTTGTTTATATTCTCCGTAATGACGGTATAAGTAGTTCATAATATTTCCCAGCACCTGCAAAATCTTTTCCATGTCTCCAAATTGCAGTTGCCGCTTCTCGTGTAACTCTCGAATTACGTCCACCGTTTCTTCAATTGTCCCTTTCAGCCGTTCAAACTCTCGGGCGAACAATCTTCCCTTCTCGTCCTCCGTCCTACGGCTTTTAGCAATGCGGCGCATCCGCTTGCGCGAGCGGAACACTTGCAGAGGCAACAATGCGAACAAGTTTTGCTCCTGTAGGTCGCGGGGTGTCAACGTCCAGAGCTTCAGCACCGGCACCGCATACATCGTCTCTGTTCCATCCGGCAAACGGATTCGGAAACTCAGCTCATCGCCGATCGCCTTGTTCTCCTCCAGGAAAATGACGATTTGCTTCGGAAATACGATCAACTGCACACCGTCCTCCGCTTCTCCTTCAGCCAGTTCCAACGCTTTCTCAAAGCCATAGCGGAACATACGGATGATCATCGTCCGGTCGTTCAACGTCTGGAACTCGACATGGTAGTGAAAAGCGCCGCGGTTCGTCCTCAGCTTCATAAACAGGTCGCCAATGATACGATTGTAGACGTCCGAATCAAACTTGGCGTTACCGTAGTGAATCGTCTTTACGTCGGTAATGGCAAAATGCTCCCCGAACAGTCCGTTGATCAGTTGCAGCCTCAGCCGCTTCGAGAGTCGAAACAACACACTCATCATCTGATCAAGCTTCAGCCGCCCTTTCTCATGCCGATTCTTCTTCTGGGGATCCGATGCTTTCATTATACACCACTTCCTCTCTGCTTCGCGATTATCCGTCAACGCAAAAAAAGCACACCCCCAAGCGCGTTGCCGCGCTAAACGGAGTGTGCTTCACTCATCGCATTAATAGCTTTATTACTATAAATAATACCAAACACACATTCCCCTGTCTATATTCACTTCTTTCCCTCGACTAACTGAAGAGCGCGGTACAGGAACGTCGCCGCTTCCGCTCTGCTGGTCATGCTCTTCGGCTTCATGTAGCCGTTGGAGCCCGTGACCAGTCCATGCTCGAGCATCGTTGCCGCGCTGTCCGCAGCATATGGAGCGATCTGGCTCGCATCGCGGTAGCCTTCAAGCGCCGAATCCGATGTTGACGGTTTGATGATCCCCTTCATTTGCAGAGCTCTAGTCAGCATTACCATGACGTCCTGACGGCTGATCGGATCGCGAGGAGCAAAATTGATGCCGTTCACTCCCGAAACGATACCCAGCTGTTTGGCGATGGAGACCGCATCGTAGTAATAGTCCTTCGGCTGCACATCTGCGAACGTCGAGGCAAACTCGGCGCGCAGATTAAGCATATTGACTAGCATTAGAATGAAATCCGCCCGCGTTACCGGGCTTGCAGGGCTGAAAGTGCCCTTTTCGATCGAGGTGCCTTTGATGACGCCTTTCTCCGCCAGCTTCTCGATTGCCTCTCGCGCCCATTCATGCTTGCCGAGGTCGGTGAATGCAGCAGGCTTTGTACCGCCTCCACCGTTGCCGTTGCCGTTGCCGTTACCATTGTTTCCATTATTGCCATTGCCGTTGTTTCCATTACTGCCGTTGTTTCCGTTACCATTACCGCCATTGCCTCCGCCATTACCGCCATTGCCCCCGCCGTTGCCATTGCCTCCGTTACCATTGCCTCCGTTACCATTGCCATTGGTAGGCGGCTTACGATATTCGAAGGTGGCCGGCTCGGGAGTCGTCATGTCGTCGGTTTCCAGCTCAACCGTATAAACTCCTTGCGCTTCTCCGGTCAGTGTAAAGGCGATCCGGAAGCTGCCGTCATCCTCAGTGGTCGTCTGGCCGGTATATTGAATACCGCCGCTCGGATCGAGCACTTTTACATACACTTGCTCCTTCTTGCCGTTCATGACCAAGCCGTCGATCGTGACGTTTTTCGTGGGAACATCCACGGCGGCTTGGATACCGTCCAACGTCTTCAGCACTTGCTGCAAGGCAAGATCATATACGCCGAATTCGTAGAAGGAGTAGCCATACCCGGTAGCCCGATTAATCCCTTCAAACTTGATATATCTTGCTGTAGTCGCCGGAAATACCAATGTGTTCTTTCCGTCCGTCGCTTTAACTACGCCATTGTTGCCGACGTTCAAAGGATGCCAGTTCTGTTTATCGTCCGATACGGTCAAACGGTACTGATCCGCGCGGGCGAGCTCCCAATCTATGCGGATCGTATCGAAGGTTTGCTGGCTCTCCAGATCGACCTGGAACCAAGCCGTCTCGCGTACTTCGCTCGCCCAACGGGTGGCCGGTGCACTGTCCAGCGCCTTAGAAGGCTCCAGACCTGCCGCTTCCGTAGAGGACGCCTCTGCTTGTTTGTCCTGCGCGATGCTTCCAATCTCGTAATATACGCCTTCCTTCAGTTCCGTATAGGCGCTCTCAGCTACGTAACCACGATCTTTCGCTTCTTCCAGCTTTGCATTGAAAGCCTTCAAATAACGCTTGGCTTGCTCAGGATCGCTCGCTTGCGTGCGCTTCATCATGATCAAGGCGTTGCGCATAGCGCGATTGGTGTCGGCATTGCTCAACTGATTGTTTTCCGCGTACTTGTCAACAAGGGCCAACAGGCCGTCAGCGCCCAAACGCGCCTCTACTACGAACTTAACCGTCTTGGACTTGGCAGCTGCTACCGTCAGTTCCAGCACATGCTTGCCCGGCTTCCCCGTCAGATCCACTTCGGTTCCTTGCACATAAGGCTTGCCGTCATATTTGGCCGTGACTTTGACGATCCCGCTGCCGTCATCTCCCGGAATGGTCCAGGTGAAAGCCGCTTTCGTCGAGTCGGGCACGATCGCATGCTCCGACATCGGCTGCCCGTTCATCAGCGCCACCACATCAGGCGGAACGGCGTCCTGCTTCTGATAAGTACCTTTCGCGAATTGGTACAGCCAATCGTAGAGCACGCGTGTGGCCGGGTCCGCGCTCACCGCCGCATTGTAAACGGCGTTGTTGCCTTGATAGAAAGCTTTATAGCCTTGCTGCATCAGCCCCGTATCCACACCGCTGTTCAAATACTCGATAAACCGCTCGCGGAAAACGGCGTCGTTGATCATCCGGTCGTCGAACTCCAATTCCAGCGACATGCCGTACCGTTTCGCCATATCCGCAGTATCGTCCAGGCGCGAAGGGTCCAACTGCTCAAAGAAATAGTTCGGCTGCAGTGAGACGGCATCAATGCCGACATCCTTCCACATGAATGCCTTGTAGGCCAAGAAATGAGGAATCCAGAACATCTTCAAGCCGGCGGCATGCACGATGTCGCTCGCCCTCTTGACCATCTCCGGTCCGGTCGGGTGCGTACTGATCTGTTCCTCCAGCCAATACATGCCGACGAGCTCCAGGTTGGAGTAGTTGGCCGCCGCCCATCTGGCTTGCACTTCATCGACCCACCACTGAATCGCTTTGGCCCGATTGTTCAGCGATACGGCGCTGCCGACAGTACCGACATTGAAGTCCAGATTTTCTCCGTTAAGGCTGCCGAAATCGGACTGATACTCGCCCGGTTCGGGAATCATCAGAATAACTTTGGTCTTATGATTCGTCTGGCCGAGCTTCGCGCCCGCCTCAGCCGTCGCTTCGTTCAAAGCGCTCATATCTCCGCCGGTATTAAACGTCTTGTTCAGGTACCAGTCCCATTCCGCTTTCCTGGCTTTGCCGGCCGCGTCCGTCGCTCCGAAGCCTCTGCCGTTATCCGACGTCAGGCCCAAATACAGCACGCCGTCGAACAACCAATCGGTCGGCTCCCCCTGTTTGTTTACATAGCTAATATTTGGAATAACCCGTTCCTTCGTCCAAGTTCCTGTGCCATCCGCATAGTGCCCGTTATATAGCAAGCCCAGGTTTTGGATTCCGCCGGTAGCTTCGCCTGGTTGCAGGAGGGCGTAAGGGGTAGGCTGCACCGGCTGGGCTCCTGCGAGAAGGCCGTCAGCGCCATTAATCGTCACCTCGTCGATCATGCTCCATGCCTTGGAATGCATGGAGAAGACAACCTTTACAAACCGTGCATACACGAGCCCTTCGGCATAATCGCCGCGTTTGACAACACCAGTCTCCGCGCTGCCGTCCCATGTATAGGTCTCCGTATTGGTTTGGTCGCCCCATAACAATTTAGTCGCATTATGAGACAATACGCCCCAGTTGACCTGATCATCCGACACGTAGAAGGAAACGGTGAGCGGTACGAGCGTTTCGTTGTTCGGCCAATCATGCAAGAAACGCGCGCTCACCTCCTGAATCGTCTTTTGCTCGCCTAGATCAAATACTACCGAACGAGATTGCTTGCTGCGATGGCCCACCCAATTGCCGCTGTCGCGCGACGGATCGGCGGCATTGCCGTCCGTCAGCTTCGTCCCGTCATCCGGGAAAGCTTCCTCCGGCTGTTCCGACCAGGTGTATGTTTTCCCTTGAGCAAGATTATAGAAACCGGCACTTCCTCCGCCTGACTCCTCCGCGAACGCGGAGGATAGCAACGATAACAGCATAACCGGGACTAGCAGCAAAGCTGTCAAACCTCTTCTTGTTCTCATCGCAAGCTCAACTCTCTTTCCAGGTAAAATAAATTTTCTATTCCTGTGCCTTCATCTTTGCAAGCGCATCAAGCATGTTCAGAATGACAACGGCAGCCTCCGCTCGCGTTGCCGAAACGGCCGGCGCAAACCGGTTGTCTCCGCGTCCGCTCATTACTCCCGCCTCCTGGGCCGCTGCCACGTACGGCTTCGCCCAAGCCGGAATTTGATCCGCGTCTGCGTAAGAGAGCTCCGGACCTTCCGCAGGCTTCAAGCCCAAGCCGCGAACGATCATCGTAGCCAGCTCCGCGCGGCTGATCGAGGCTTTCGGACGGAAAGTCCGGTCCGCGTAGCCGCTAATCAGGCCGGATTCCAAGGCTTGCGCGATATACGGTTTTGCCCAGTTCTGAATCGAGCCGGAGTCCGCGAAGTCCAGCGAACCTTCCGCTCCTTGCAGCTTCAGCGCTTTGACCAGCATGGCGACGAATTCGTCCCTGCTCACCTTCTGATTCGGTTTGAACGATCCGTCGGTATAGCCGGCCACGAATCCAAGCTCGACGGCCCGCTTGATCGACGTTTCGGCCCAATGGCTTGAAATATCGTTTAGCCGCACCGCGGTTGACCCGCCAGACTCCGTACCATTGCCGCCGCCATTTCCGTTGCCGTTGCCGTTTTCACTACCATTGCTATTGCCCTGATCTCCGCCGCCCGAATTCGAACCACCGTTTTGTTCGCCTCCGGAACCCGGATTGACCGGACTCGGATACCATCCCCCGCCGCCGGAGCTCGGCAGCGCTTTGATCATGACCTTAAACGTTTTGTCCGCCGAAGCGCTTCCCTTGCTGATCGTCGCGGTCAGCACGACCTCCACGTCGCTTGAACCGCCGGACGGACGCTTCAGCAGTTGACCGTTGGCATTTAAGTAGTCGGGCTTCGAGCTGCTCCAGACAATGCGCGTACCCTGCTGTCCTTTTTGCGGAAGATAGAGGTTGGAGGCTATGCTTGCGTTCACGTTAAGCTGGATCAAGCCCATCACGTCTTCGATCGTCAGACGATCGCGCGCAACGCTCAGCCCGGCATACGCCTGTTCGACTTCAGGACGAGACAGCTGCGCGCTCTGAATAGCCGCCACCGCTTGGCCCATCGCTTGCTGAAGCTGCAACCAGCCCTCAGGAGAATAATTGGCTTCCACAAGCCTATCGGCTTCGATAGCCGTCAGCAGGCCGATAATCGGTCCGATGTTGCCGAGCTTGTATTGCTCGCCGTACACTTCGAATTCCTCAAAGGAATAGCCGAATATGGTCGCTCTCGACACGCCTACGAACTTCACGTATCTGGCCGGCGTACTGGCGAAAGTTGTGACGACCCGGCCCTGCTTGCCGTTAATCTCGCCGTTGTTGTCCTTCACGACATTCGTCCAGTTCACCTTGTCCTCGGATACGTAGAGGCGGTATTTCGAGCCGTAAGCCGTCTGCCACAGAATGGACACGGCATCGATGGTCTTCACTTCGCCGAGGTCCACCATGAACCACGTATCGTCCACCCAATCGCTGGACCATCTGGTATCGCCCTTGCCGTCCACCGCCTTGTCCGCCGTGTAGGACGAGGATTCCGGCTGCGAGGATTCAGCCTGCATGTGCAGCGCCAGGTTTCCATGCAGGTCCGTATAGGTGTTCCGCACGACAAGCTCGTCAATCAGGCCTTTGAAGGCATTCGTTGCGCTGCCGATTTTCGCGACAGGCAGAACGAACGTTTCCAGCTTGGAGCCGTCTTTTAACGTTGCCGTATACTCGCTGCCGTTAATAAAGATCGAGGTCCCCGTATCGTCGCCGGTCAGAATGACTTGCGTCCAGCGATCGGTCGGCAGCTTGTAATTGAATTCGCTTACATAATTTTCCTTCGTGATAGCGATTTTGCCGCTGCCGCCAATGTTGTACTTCAACTGTCCGTCCGGCGATTCCAGCAGCACAGCCCCCTGCGGGCTGTCTGCGTCCGGCTTGAGCCACATGAACATCGTCCATCCGAATCCTAGCGTGCGCAGCGGGGTTTCCACGTAGCTGGCGCCGCCGTTCAGCTTTAGCGCCTGCCCGAAAATCCCTTTGGCCAAGTCGGCATTTACCGCGTTACCGTCATAGCCGTTGCCGGAATGATCCGCAAACCCTTCGTCGAACGTGTAGTTTAACACGTTATGGCTCGCGTCTTCGACCTGCAGCTTATGAGATAGATGTACATTGGGCGGGTCCACGTAACGCGCGGCGTCTGCCTGGAAGCTCGCGAAGTCCCTGTCGATGCGGTTTCCTCTCCACAGCTTCTCTGCCAAAGCTTGCATAGAAGGCAGAATTCGTTGATGCGAGTCCGCCATGGAAACTCCTTTTTCCACGGATACATCGTTCCAGAGCGCGAACATGCCGCCTTTTACCTGTGGATGTGCGTAAGGAAGCTTGGTTTCCAGCCAATCGTTAGGCTCCCATTCGTTATAGATGAAATCGTAATTCAGATAGTTGCGGTACAGCTGCGGAACGATGTAGAGCAAGTTCGTGTTAGTGTTGATAATGTCGTAGCCGAGCTCAACTGCCTGCTTGGCGCTGCCGTATGGCTCGTACCAGATGTCCATCGTGGCATTGCTGCTGACCGGCGTCGTACCGTCGTAGGCGGACAGGCTGCCCCACAGACGGGCTCGCTTGCCTTTACCGCTAATATGATTAAGGAGCATGTCCGTGTAACTGCGGAAAGCCTCCTTGTTGCTGCCGAAATATTCATCCGTACCGACGTGTACGTCCGGGCCGACGAAGGTCGGATTGGGACCGTCCAAATACTCGTCAAAGAGCGCCTTAATAAAGTCGATCGTCTCAGGCCGCGTAACATCCAATTGGTTGCTGCTGCCCAACCGCGGATCGTAGGCGATGAACGCCCCGGAGTGGCCCGGCGTATCGATTTCCGGTACGACGTTTACGCCGTACTCCATCCCGAGCAGCTGCAGATCCCTGAACTGCTGCTTCGTATAGAATCCGTCCGCGCTCGTAATTCCCGGGAAATTTTCGCTCTCCAGACGAAATTTCCCGACATCGCCGATATCGTCGTTCAAGTGAATTTGGAACCGGTTCATCTTGTAATAGGACATCAGCTTCACATAGTCCTGCAAAAACTCGATCGTGTAAAACTTACGGGCCACATCCAGCATAAAGCCCCGATCAGGGTACTTCGGATAATCGCGCGTCTGCCCTTGAGGCATCGCCTTATGATCGGGTGCATGATCAAGCAGCTGCAATACTGTCCTTGTGCCGAACATGACCCCCGTTTGAGCGGGGGAGGCAATAGAAGCATATTCGCCGATATTCAGCGCATACCCTTCCTTCCCTAAGCCCGCTTGCGCGGCATCCAGCGCCAAATAGAGGTCTCCCGCCTGAGGCGCGCCGACAGTCACCGGAAGCGATAGCTTCGTTAACTCCAACAGGTCCTGCTGCAAAATGTCGGCTGTCCGCCGCAGAGCCGCTTCATCCTCCGCGCGGATGACGATTCTTGAACTGTCCGTCAAGCGATACTCGCCGGTTGCGCCCAGCCATTCGCGCAGAGACGGTATGACGCGCGGCTCGGGATTTCGATCGCTCGTCTGCTGGAAGAGACCGGGCACGGTGACTAGCACATTATCCGTTAACAGATACGTTGGATCGCTGACGCTCTGGATTTGCAGCAGCAGCTGAACCTGCGTATCGACAAGCGGTGCATGAATATTTCCCTGCGCATCGATCACCGGCAGACTGTCTGTATTCACCAGCTCCAGCGTAAAATCGGCCGGCACAGCGGGCAGGCTCAGTTGGGTATCTCCTTCGGAGACGACGATGCTGTTTTTGACAGCCTCCATCATAGGCGGCAGCAGCGGTCTTCCCTTGTATACCTCAAACTCCCAGAAGGAGTATCCATAAATAATTCCATCAATGGGACGCCGCGTCACTCCCTGGAACTTAACGTATCGCGCAACGGTGGGCTCGAAATCGATCGTATCGATGATCGTATCTCTACCCTCGGGAGCGACGAGCACGCGATTGTCCGCAAATACGTTGCGCCAGGATGACGCATCGTCAGACACGAAAATTTGATACTTGTCCGCAGGAGTCTGCCAGTTGATGACCACTCTTCCGATTTCTTCAGGCCCGCCCAGATCGACGTAAAACCATTGGTCGTCCGTTCTGAGCGATGACCATCGGCTTGCATCTTTGGTGCCGCTATCCACCGCTTTCTCAGGTCCGAAAAAATCCACTTCGTTCGATGACGAATAAGCGGTCTTCCCTAGAGCCAAATTCCCTGCTGCCGCACTGGTCTTCTCTGAAGGAATGCCAGCAATAATGAAAGCGGTAACAATTAATGTTAAAAAAATAAACCGATTCCGTAAACGCACTAAGATACCTCCTCGTTGTATTCAAACTGAGTTAACATGCTTACTGCATTACCTCCCAATGCCCATTTAGCAGTGGCAATTTCATTATAAGTAGGGAGCATTCACGCATCGATATACTTGTGTTTACATTCCATATACAAATATGGACTTCCGGCCACTTCGACGTGACCCAACGCACAAAAAAAAGACTCTTTATCCCAAGATTGGATAAAGAGTCGTCTATTTGTCGCGTATGGAAATTAGTTCTCGAAGTTGAACAGAGGCGTGCTCAGATAGCGTTCGCCGTTGGACGGAACAACCGCGACAACGCGCTTGCCTTCGCCCAGCTCCTTCGCGATCTTGAGAGCCGCGAAGATCGATGCGCCGGAGGAGATACCGACCAGCAGACCTTCCTTCTTGGCGACCGTACGAGCCGTCTCGAACGCTTCGTCGTTTTCAACCGTAATAACCTCGTCGTACACTTCGCGATTCAGAATCTCGGGAATAAAGTTCGCTCCGATTCCTTGAATCTTATGCGGGCCTGGGCCGCCGCCAGACAACAGCGGGGAGCCGGCAGGCTCTACTGCGTAGATTTTAATATTCGGGAAGTTCTCCTTCAGAACTTCGCCTGCGCCCGAAATCGTACCGCCCGTACCGATCCCGGCTACGAAAGCATCGATCTTGCCGTCGTAAGAATTGATCGCTTCGACGATCTCCGGACCTGTCGTCTCGCGGTGGATTTTCACGTTAGCCTGATTCTTGAATTGCTGAGGAATGAAGTAATCCGCATTTTCCTTCACGATCTCTTCGGCTTTCTTGACCGCTCCGTTCATGCCTTCCGATCCCGGAGTCAGCACAAGCTCAGCTCCATAAGCGCGAAGCAGGTTGCGGCGCTCCAAGCTCATCGTCTCAGGCATAACGAGAATGGCGCGATAGCCTTTCGCTGCGGCGACCATTGCCAAGCCGATTCCGGTGTTGCCGCTCGTCGGCTCGACGATCGTGCTGACGCCCGGCTTGATCAGGCCTTGCTTCTCCGCTTCCTCGACCATGCTGATCGCAATGCGGTCCTTAACGCTGGAGCCCGGGTTCTGATACTCAAGCTTCACGTAGATTTCCGCGCTTCCTTCCGGTACGATGCGGTTCAAGCGTACAAGCGGCGTATCGCCGATAAGCTGAGTCACGTTCTGAACAATCTTGGCCATTAGAGTTGTTCCCTCCTACAGAATAGTGGCTATATTAGTTGAACCGATGAAGAGGAATTCCATTGCAATCTCTAATTCAACTGTTATAGATGCTTTATTTTCTATTCCGACTAAATCGGTCGGCTTTCATTCTGTTCTCATCTTAGCAGACGACCAAGAGGATTGTCAATAGCTGGTTAACCCCGAACGGAAAATTCGTTAGGGCCTTAGCGCTTGATCCTGTATGATTGCGCCGTATTTTTCGAGCATCGCGCGCTCCATATCATCTGCCGGAACGGCTTTGCCCAATGCGATCTGTTTCCTCACTTCTTGGCGGATGTCTTCCTCGGAACGGGTTTGAACTTCGCTGACGCCGTCCAGCCGAACAATCACGAAGCCTTGATCGGTTACAACCGGACCGGCGATTTCCCCGGTTTGCATCGCGGAGGCCTGATCCAGCACCTCAGGAGCCTCGAATGGATCATGCGACTCGATCCAGCCCGCATCTCCGCCCTGATCGGCAGTGAACTCATCGATGGAATGCGTTCGCGCCAGCTCTGCAAAATCGTCTCCCTGACCCAGCTTGTCCAGAAGCCCTCTTGCCAATTCATCCGTCTGCACCACGATTTTAAATATGCGATATTGTCTGACCGGTTGAAATTCCGTCCAATGCTCATTTAAGTAATGATCGATTTCTTCAGAGGAGACCTGGACGTTGTAGATCGACAGCTTCTCCAGCAAAAGTCGGTAGTGCGCGTCTTCCCGGACCTCCTGCCTGTTCATCCCCAGTTGCTCTTCCATAGAGCGGTAGAAATCGGCTTCGTCCTCGTAGCCTTGACTCATCCACCTTAGCTCTTTTTCCATTTCCTCATCCGTCACTTCGATGTGCAGAGACTTCGCTTCTTCCTTTACAGCTTCCGCGAGCATCATGCTTCTCAGCGTCTGGGAACCGTAAGAAGCCAACAGTTTGTCCATCAGCTGTTGGCGAGAAATGGAGAACCCCCCTACCGTGGCCACAACATCGTCTTCCCCGGCTGCCGACTCCGACGGTTCATGTTCGTCCGGAGCAAGTATAGCGCCGTCCCTAGTGCAGCCTGATGCGAGCATTAGCGTCGCTAAGAGGGCCATCAGTACGAGCGGCGGCATGCGCCGTATCGTCTCCCTCATTGGAGATCATCCCTTCTTTAATCCCGGTCTGCAAGGCGATACAGAGCTTCCAGCTCTTCGCCGTCGAACAAGTATTTCTCATTGCAGAAATGGCAGTGCGTCTCCGCCTGGCCATCTTCGTCGATCAGACTTCTCAGTTCCCGCTTGCCGATCGTAATCAGCGCCCTCTCGAATCGCTCCCGCGAGCAATAACACTGGAATACCGGCTCAAGGGTCTGGTGAATCGTCAGATCGTCTCCCACCAGAAAACGAAGCACCCCTTCCGGAGTCTCCCCTTGATCCAACAGCGCCGTCACATGCGGCATCGCCGAGATCGCTTGCTCCAGACGAACGAGTCGTTCCTCCGGAAGGCCGGGCATTACTTGAACGATAAATCCGCCTGCGTGAAGAACGGAATTGTCCGTCTCCACTAGCACGCCAAGTCCTACCGCCGAAGGCGTCTGCTCCGACTCGGCGAAATACAGCGTAAAATCTTCGGCTATCTCGCCGGAAATGATCGGTACGCTGCCTCTGTAAGGATCTTTAAGACCTAAGTCCTTCGTGACGTGCAATTGCCCCGTTCGTCCGACAACGCCGGCGACGTCCAGCTTTCCCTGGCTGTTGCTCGGCACATGGACGTGCGGATGGTCGACGTAACCTCTTATTTGGCCGTCGGCATTGGCGTCCACGACGATTTGCCCAATCGGTCCGTCGCCCTTCACCTGAACGGTCAGCTTCTCCTGCCCTTTTAGCATAAACCCCATCATGGCCGCAGCCGTCGCCGTTCTCCCTAGAGCCGCAGTCGCCGTTGGGAACGTATCCTGTCTGCGCTGCAGCTCCGATACGAGCGCCGTCGTGCGCGCGGCGAATACCCGCAAACCGCCGTCCCATGCCGTACCGCGGATAATCTCATCCTTCAAAGTCATATTCTCAACCTCCCTCGGCGGAAAAGAGTCGTTCCGTCCGACAATCTATTGTTACCTATTGCGCTCGTATACAATTCGCAAACCTTCCAGAGTCAGCAGCGGATCAACCGTCTCGATCGTCTCCGATTCACCGGCGATCAGATCGGCCATTCCTCCAGTCGCGATTACTCTAGGTTGTACGCCGAACT
>Ga0256901_1000614_pt1 | contig 19826 bp, 7 predicted proteins | sample MC6MC0689MT_FD_190200 | JGI IMG/M metagenome (GOLD analysis project Ga0256901, IMG submission 190200) | Metatranscriptome of enriched soil aggregate microbial communities from Iowa State University, Ames, United States - MC6-MC0689-MT... | ecosystem: Environmental > Terrestrial > Soil >... | reverse complement strand
TTGAAGAAGTGACATCAGATCGGAACTATTGGTACGATTTATGCACTCAAAATCAATTGGAATTACAAGCATTACAAAGTACAAATGAGGATGTCTCGAGTAGGTTGAAATTGGTTGAAAGTAACTCTCAAGAAGTCATTTTGCTTTCAGAAGGTTTAGTTTCGAAGCTCCAAAGTACGCAACTACAACGTGAAAAGTTTTCAATTGAATTAAATCAGTTAAAAGAAACAATGAAACAGAATGAAAGGACTATTGAACAACTTAGTGAAAGTGTTGTTGAACTCACAAAGCAGAAATCGACCGCACTTGAAAACATTTCAATATTAAGTTCTTATCAGGATGAACTCGTGCAATCAATACAAACATATAGGTCTCTTGGATCCATATTAACATGGGCATTAGGGTTTAAAATCAAACCTTTGATAATTATGCGTGGGGGTGCTGCTGTTGGTGGGTTTCCCGCTCTACCTCAAAGCAAATCTAGTGATGGAAATGATCTGAATTCCGGGAAAGTATCAGGGTTTGATGTTGTTGGGTTCGAATGTTCCATGTTTAATGAGAAACTTGGGAGACATATCGTGTTTAGAATTATTCGTGAGGAACATAATTCAGTTCCGCCTGGTTACTCAGCTCAAAACCCACCAAAATCAAACCCACACGATTCCCAAACTAATATTCTTCAATCATCTACTTCATTATTATGTCCACCATTTCCGGATTTACCGAAACTAAAACAAATCGATTCAAAAGATTCACCCACCTCCGCCACCAACCCATCTCAACCCATCTATCCAAATCAAATCCCCAACGTCGTCACTGATCTTCAATCCCCATCTTCTAAACCTACATCACTTGTTGACCTCATGGCAACACCTTTTCCCGACATTGATTGGTCTCTATTAACAAATTCTAAAGCGCAATTTGTGTGTTGGAATTATCAACCCATCTCAATTAATCTCCCTGCTGATCTTCAATTCTCTTCAAAAATTAACCCCCGCAATAGAATTACCGTTAGCTCATCTTGGTTGAATTTTTTAATGGGTTATTTAATGAGACTCACTAATGAAAAGGCGCCATCGTTTTGGGACGGGGATGATATTAGTAATTACGCTGAAAAATCCCGCCAACGTCAATTAGAACAGCTTGAATCGTATAGAAAAGCTGCTGAGAACCAAGCGAAGGAAACGATTGAAAAGTTACAAGCCCAAGTTGAGGAATATAAAGCATTATTGGAGAAAGCGACCAAAAAAGGGTCAAAAAGAAGGATCATTGAAGACGGTGATGAAGGGAGCGGTGGTGACGGGAATGGCAAACATAAAAGACAGAAAGTTAATGGTAAACGCGGTGGGAACGGGGAAGCAAATGTGCTGATTAGATCTGGGGAACAATTTGGGGAAGTTTATGAAGGAAATGCGTTTAGATTAGGCGGAAATGGAAATGGAAATACAAATGGAAATGGAAATGGGGGAAATAATCAACGTAATCAAAATAATCAAAATTATTCAAATTTTGGAAAAGAAAATGGCCAAAATAATAAAAATAATTTTCAAACATTTTCGAAACCAACTTGGGATGACATTTTTGGTACGGTCAATATATCCACCCCTGGTGCGAGTTTAGCTGGGTTTGATTCTAGCCAAGAGGGTAAAAATACATACGTACCTCCTAGCTATTGGAATGATCAAGGAAAACATAATCGACAGAATAATCGACAAAATAATCAACAAAACGATCAACAAATTAATCACAGAACTCATCCCAATTATCCTTCAAATATCCCCACCACTCGTCCCCATCAATCATTTAATAACCCCATTCATCACACCAATCCAATTACTGGGCAATCCCCTCAAACTCGCACTGCCCAACAAGCTCCACCAACCCATCATCAACCGCACTCTCATAAATCTGATTACCAACGACAATCCAACCCTAATCACTCCTCCAAAAACGACCCCTTCCCCAATACCAATGCAATGCAATCGAATAGGAAGCGATACGAACGGGACGGATCGAACAATTTATCTTCGATAGATTCCAATCTCATGGAAGAGACGTATATCAATGATACGAGGGATACTATTGACACTATTGATACTGAATCCCTCCCTGGTGACAATCCTCGCGGACATTCTCGACAAGTTGGGGATGAGAAAGGGGATTCTGGCCCCAACAATCGCTCATATGCTCCTATTGTCGCATTGAGCGATAGTAAACTAAATATATCCGAACAGAGGGTTAATCATACGGGGAATGCGGAACAACGATTTTCACATCCGGTTTTTTCTTCGGTTGGAAATGAAAAGGAACAAAATTTGGGGCAAAATAACCCAAGCTCCACCTCCAACACTCCAATTTCTCCTAAATATACCGACTCCCAACCAAATAGCGCACCTATCTCCCCCACTGACTCTTATGATTAATTTAAGAGCAATGGGTAGTTTATATTCAGACTCTTTTTATTTATTTCTCAGACTTTTTTGAACAAAAAATTCGATTCATTTCAATTTTTTTGAATTTTTTCAATAAACTCTTTTTAACAACTCAACTTCAATTAAAACTCTTTTCTATGGCGTAAAAGCTTCAATCGCTTTCATCTACGGGCTGGAAATTAAACTTTAACCCTATACTCCCCTTTGACTGCTTGTAGGCCCCTTGTATAAACCGTAACTCTCGATTTGAATTTTTGTCGAAATTTTATTTTTTCAATTTTCAACCCCATCACCGTCGTTATACTGTTATTTTAAATTTGCAAATATCATTTAAACAATGCTGTCGATTTATTCACGGGGCTATACGACGGTGAGCTTTTGTTTTAAATAAAAACGACGCGCTCTCCCAAATTGCAAACCATTTCCAAAAACCACCCTTGCAAACAAGTCAGTTGTCTGTATAAAACCTATGATCTCGTGATCCAGTCCCCATTACGTTCTATTTATACCGTATTGGTCGAGCTACGGGTTATTCCTGACTTAGTTTATTGAGCTTTAATTGGTGTTGATCAAAACCAATCGGAAAATTTGTGAAAATTCTGCCAGGCAGCAAAAAACACTCACATAACCCGCTCATTCTCCCCAATTCTTACTCCCTCTCTCTCTCTCCCTCTCACACCCTAACCCCCCAACACCTACCACCTCCCACGCAGTTTCATAACACACTCATGTCTAAAGAATGGGGAAAAGTTTCAATTGATGTCAAACCTTCCATTGATCACAAAGTTCTCGAAAACTACAAAATGGAACCATTTCCGTATGAATACGACGAAAAGGACTTGATTATCTACTCACTTGGTATTGGTTTTGGTCAAAACGATTGTACGAGCAAAGCAACTTTACAAAACACTTATGATTCCCATAAAGATTTCGGTATGTTCCCATCTTTCGCAGTTATCCCACCATTTAAATGTATTGCTAACGTTGTCGGGTTACCAAAACTAAAATTCAACCCAATGATGTTACTTCATGGTGAAACTGAGTTCATTCTCCACCAGCCATCATCTTTGGTCCCAGTTGAGGGAGCTATGACTACTTATGGTGTTGTTACTGGGGTCTATGATAAGAAATCCGGGGCTTCTATTGAAATCACCGCATCTACATTTGACACTGCCAACCCGAAAAAGGTCTATTTTACCAATATCATGACCTTGTTTATTCGCGGTTTGGGCGGTTTTGCTGCGAATGGTGGTAAAACTGGCCCAGATACTCCACCAGTTCTTGATGTTGTCGCACCAAACGGTTTAAACCCAATTAAATCCGTTTCATATAAAACTTCTCTTCAACAAGCACTCTTATATCGCCTCTCGGGTGATACCAATCCCCTCCATGTCGACCCAGCGCTTGCAAAGACTGGGGGTTTCAATCAACCCATCTTGCACGGGTTAGGGACTTTGGGCTTCTCAGTTCGTGGGTTGGTTCACCTTGCTTGCGGTGATGATCGTGATCAAGTTGTTTCGGTTAAATGTCGTTTTATGAAACCAGTCTTTCCCGGGCAAACTCTCAAAATTGATGTTTTTGAAGAAAAAATTGTTCAAATTCCGGACGTGCTAAGTAAATTTGAACAAAACACTGCAAAAGTCGCTACCAGAATGGCCACATACCGTTTAGTTTACTTCAAAACATTTGTTGAAGAAACTGGTGATCAAGTCTTGGCAGCATATGCTTTATTACAACATCAAAAAGAAGCAAAACTGTAAAGGGCTTGTGTTTTTTGTGTTTTTTGTTGTTGTAATAATTTACTTCCAAAACACTACTGGATACCATATACATCAAACCTTATCCACACTTCACTAGTTTTTTTTATCTTTTCATGAGAATTTTATTTAAAAATATTTCGTTTACTTTTCCATTCTTCATTTTTATCCCCAATTTTTCTCTCTTCTGTCTCACCACAACTGCCTGTGGCTATATATATATATATCTTTTCGCGTGACATTGAATAAATCATAAGCCTTTACATTTTGGTTAGTGCTCCAATTTATTAAAGCTGATACTTGTCCTGACACATCTCCGTTTTTCCGATTGCCGTATCTGGATGGTTTGTTTATTGGAGATAAACAACAAAAAAGACCAATTGGGGTCGATACATTAATCAATAGACAAATTAACATATCATGAGAAACAAATAAAGTGTAACAAAGCGAGCAATCTTATTATGGGGGCTTTGGCTATAAATAATGTAAGAGTCAGTGTAAATATGACAAGAAAATTAAATAACGATTGTTTCTATCCGGGGGTTTCAAGCGGAATAAAAATTGGAGAAAAGTGTGAGAAAAAACGAGAAAGATTAAAATAAATGAACCAAATGAATCAAATAATTTGATTTATTCAGCAGATTCATCATCTTCATCATCTTCATCATCTTCGTCTTCATATACATATTCATAAACAATTTCACCTTCTTCGCCACCAAATTCACCTTCAAAGGCTTCAAAAGCAGCTTCATCAATTTGTTCATTTTGTTCTTCTTGGGCATCTTCAACAGCTTCATCTTCATCAACTGGAGTTTCTTCGACGTCTTCGACTGGAGTTTCCTCAGTTTGTTCAACTTGAGTTTCTTCGTCGACAACTTCCTCTTGAGCATCTTCGACAACGGTTTCGGTTGGCTCAACAGAAACTTCTTCAATGACATCTTCAACTGGAGCGTCTTCGACGACATCCTCAGTTTGTTCAGCAGCGTCTTCAACAACTTCTTCTTGAGCATCTTCGACAACGTCTTCAACGACATCTTCAACTGGAGCTTCTTCGACAATATCTTCAATAGTCTCAGGAGTTTCTTCAACAGAATCTCCGGTTGGCTTGACAGAATCGTCTTCAATGATTTCTTCAACTGGAGTTTCTTCTTCATCATTTGTTTCTTCGATTGGTTCAACAACAGGAGCAACAACATCAACAGATTCCTCTTCACCAGCAACAATTTCATCATTGATTGGTTCTTCAGTTTCTTGAGTGTGTTCAGGAACAACAACATCAACCTTATCTTGAGCATCAGTTTCAACAGCTGGAGCAACAACAATAGCAGGGGCAACTTCAACATCATTAATTTCTTCAACTTTAACGTCTTCATCTTCTGCATCTTCTGCATCTTCTTCTTCTTCTTCTTCTTCTTCGTGAGTTTCAACAAGTACTGGATCAGCAACGACAACATCATCAACTTGGTCAATGTCTTCAATTGGAGCTTCTTCATCTTCTTCATCTTCTTCTGCATCTTCAATGGTGATTTGGTCAGGAACAATTTCCTCTTCACCTTCCTCTTCAAATTCAATCGGTTCATCATGTTGGGCACCATCAAATAGCTGGGTTGGCTCCAAATCGTCAATTTGATTTTCAGGTTCAGATTTGTTATCATTCTTAACTTCAACTTGGACAGCTGGTGCAACAACAGCAGCTTTTTGAACAGTTTTACTCTTTTCGATTTTTTTTTCGACAGGTTTTGATGCAGTTTGAGGAGCCAAAACAGGTTTTGGGGCTGGTTTAGGAGTAGGTTTAGGAGTAGGTTTAGGAGTAGGTTTAGGAGTTTGAGGTGGTTTAGCAACAGGCTTGGGTGTTTTTGGCGTCGGTTTTGGTGTCTGTGGGGGTTGTTTTGGAATTTGTCTTGGTGTTTGCGGAGTTTGCGGTGGCTGGTCACGTTGTGGGGTCGACGGCGGGATCGACGCACGTTGTGGGGTCGATGGCGGGATAGACGCACGCTGTGGAGTTGGCGCAGGTTTACGCGGAGTTGGGGCCTTTTGAGGAGTAGAAGGGAAATGGTATTGTTTTGAGGAAGCTGCGTTGGTTGAGAGAACTGAATAATCGGGATTGTAAAATGGAACATTATTCATGTCATTGTTGGTGCTGGAAAAGATGGTTTCCCTGAAGGGAGGGTATTTGTTATTTTGGGACATTATAGGGGGGGTTATTATTCAATTGTCAAGCTACAGTATGTTCTTTTCCAGGACACACAGAGAATGACAAAGGGCTGGGGGAAGTTTTGGGGTAGTTTTTCCGGGATTTGTTTGATTTGTTTGGTTTTTTGAAAAAAAAAAAGAGAAAAAGGAAGTGGGATGAGATATTTGCTGATTCTGACCCAATATGGAAAGAATTGAGCTCAAACACTGACCATCAGGTGAGATGTAAGAATAGTATCGACGATCTATATGTGGGGATCGAGTCCAGCACCAATATATGTTGATAGTTTGAAAAGAAAAAAAAAAAGAAAAATGTAAAAAAAAATCTAAATTAGTCTTGGATGGAGATTAACCGGTATTTAATGATAGTACATGAGGGGGGGATTCTTTATATAAACTTGGATTCGTACTTCGTTAACTCTTCTTCACAATTAACAAGAAATCCTTTCTTGTAGACATTTAAACTCTTTCATTTCTCATTTTGTTCCCACAAAACACACTTTTTAACCAAATGAGTTTCATTTTATGCTTTTATTGAGAAATATCCCAAAAGTCCGATCATAAAAATAATAAAAAAGAACAACACCAATGGTAAAGAGGAAATAGGGCAAGAGGGGGGAGTGAATTCAAAATAAAAAAAATAAAAATCGAGAGGAACTAAAAAAAGGAATTATTTTATAATGAAGCTGATGGGAATAAAGATTTGAGACCAATGAGTTGATTAATATCGGTATAAACGTCTTGATCTAAAGTTTCGTTATATTTTTCAATTGCGGCTTCAGCAAAACCTTCTTGTTGTTTATAAACATGGCAAGCAAATTTACGACGTTGAGCTAAATCACAGAACCAATGGTTATAAAAACCTAACAAGACATGACGATGAACATATGGAAGCAATAAACCCAAAACTAATGGGCGATAATAATCATAAGATTTACCCAAAATTGGGCCAACAAAAAAGTTAGCTTCACTGCCCAAATTGGTAAAACGTTCTAATAACCCACTTTGTGCACCAGAGAGGTTTGAAACGAACCTATCATGATCAGTAACTGCAACGGCAGAAAGGTATTCCTTAAATTCCTTGCGCATGTAATATTCAATACGGTTATCAACTTCATAAGTGTCAGAACCGGATTGAACAATAACAACTAAACCATATTGTGCCATGGAGTAATAATTTTGTGAAGAGACAATATACCCTAATTGTTGCTTCGTACGCAAGCAATCAAATGCGTGGTCAGACATGATATGGGATAAGAAGTAGTTATAAAGAACGTTCCCATAGAAAGACATTTGGTTAAAAATTGAACCGTTTTCAATACGATTAAGATCTAATCCAGAGATATGATGATGATCATCATCATCATCATTAGTAACAATTGGGGATTGGTATAAACCACGTTGTTTTAATTTATATAAATTTTGAGTACGAACAAATTCAGTACGGAATGGTGCTAAAGAGTAATAATAATTAAACAATGCGTTTTGGTTATCCTTAGCGTTACCGTTTGGTAATAAACCAATAATATCACAACCAGTTGGGAACATAACTGGTTGTAGTGGATTAAGCGAATCAAGTAAAGATTCGGTTAAATCCAACGTAATAACAGTATCTTGAGCAAGTCTAACCGCATAGGATTGAGTAACATTACCAATAATAACAACAGTCGCGGTGGTAATCTTGGAACGGAAATAGTCTTTATTATTGGTGGAATAATCAGCAAGGTTGGTACCCATTTCGATTAATTCAGCTGTTAGTTGACTAATATGTAAACCATTACGTTGAGTTAATGATGGCATATGAGTTTGTACTTGTTGATATGCCTGAGTCAAACTAGAACTGATATATTGACGTAAACATTTGTCATATTGAAGTTGTAAAAATTCTTCAGTAGACAATAACGGATTCAAAACGTTTTGGATAATGGTTAAATAGGTTTCAGCAGCGGCTTGACGGTTACCAGAAACAGAAATGTCTAAAGCTTGATGTGCTTCAGTAATACGATAGGTCACATCAAGTAAAGTTGCTGGGTATAATTGTTCAGCAACGAGCTGAAGGAAAGCGCGGGTGTAAAGGGCGAGAAATGCTTTGGAAATACCAGGGAGTTCAATACGTGAACGAATTTCAACATTGGCTGATTTGTAGCTGTCAGTAAATTTATAAAAACAAGACACTGGTGGAACAATTGGTGCAGAGATGACTGGTACGGTTGACGCACGGGTGTTAGTAATGGTAAAATGTTTGTTTGGGATTGGGATTGAAAGAAGAGCTGGTGGGATAAATTGGGAAATAATCTTTTCATCCTTGTCACTGAAGAAAGTATCAACAGTGAATAATTTCCCAGATTTACCACCTCCTGGGTCCTCTGCCTCTTCGCCATCTTCATTATCTTCATTATCTTCACCATCTTCATCACCTTCATGATCAGCTTCATCGCCGCTGCAATCACCTTCAGGTGGTTCTTTGACTTCTTCTTCTTCTTCTTCATCATCACCATCCTTTGCATCGTCAGTCTTTGCAACTGGTTTGGATTCGGCGTCAATTGATCTCTTTGGTAAAGAATTTCCAAAGAGAGAATCAGTACGACCAAAGATTTTTTCAACAATTTCAGGAGTTAAATCATCTTTATTGGAGGAAACCGCATGCGGACCGAGACCGGTGTTAAAATGTTCAAGATCAAACCCGATAAGGTTATCTTGAACTAATTTCGAAACAGTTTTTTTGAATTCTGCAATAGATGATGGTGGTTGAACATGAACTGGGTGGGTACATGAACCAGAATAATGGCGCAAGTTTGGAATGGAGTTGGTATATTTTTCATTCGATTGGGCAAGGGTTAATGGGAGATCTTTGACTTGAGAATGATGGGTATAAGTTGATTTGGAAGTCTTGACTTTATCAAAAAGGCTTGGTTCGGCAGCATCAACATCAACCTTGGTTAATAAATCAAATGAATCCGGGATAAATGGATTTGTACATGGAAGATCTAACAATTCTTGTGAAGTTTTACATTCATTGTAAGAAGCTGGTTCATTTTTATGGGCAATTTGAAGATCAGTTTCTGTTAAACCGGAAGAAATAAAATCAATAATATCAGCGGTTAATGGATATTTTGCATAACGATTTTTATAAAAACGATCATACGCCCATTCTTTGGTCTTGTATAATTTGTTTAATTCTTCGCACGATGTTTCCTCATTTTCAAACTCGGCAACTTTTTTGTTTTCAACGCAATATTGAGTATAACTAGGCTTTTTAGTTAAGAAACCATCCGATAGGATTGGAATATCACGAGTGGAGTCACCAGATGAAATAACAACGAAGGAATGATCCAAATCAAACGCGTCTAAAAATGCGCGAATATCATCAATATCAATACGATGGTAGATGTTTTGCGCTTGGATGAGTTTTTCTGGCTCAAATAAAAACATATTTTCAACGGTAGCAACGGCAAGATCACATGGGGATGGATTTTCACGGACAAAATTGAATGTATTATAGTCAATTTTTTGTGCTTCTTTACATAAACGTTCCCATTCTTGATCAGATTTGGTCTTAATGGAGTTAATATATGCAAATGATAGACGCAAAACATCAGCTAGGTTAACCAAACCGAGCTCGGTTAAAGAGATATCAAGACCAAAAGTAGACCCACAAACGAGACGACGGCTACGGCCAGAACTTAAAGCATCAGCGTAGCGATATGCCTTTAACAATGAAAATAATGATTTTGGACCCTCATCACCTAAACAGTGTGAAATGACATTGACTGGAGAAGTTTCAGTAAATTTATAATCGGATGGGAGAACAAATTGGAGAGAAACTGAACGTTTTTGTTTAACTGGACAACATTCCAAAACATGTTTATTATCACGTAAAATGTCAGTTGAAAACTCTGGAGTTGTTTTGTTCTCATTTGGGACAGCAGCAAATTTAGTAACAACCATTTCACGCAATTCATCCAAAGATTCTTTCCCAACGACACATAATTTCATTAAATTTGAGCTATAAAAATCTTTATGGCATTGTAAAACGAGTTTACGGACATCGGTATTATGTTCAAGTGGGATTTCCCTTAACGTTTCAATATTACCAGTGTGAAAGCGAGAAATTGGGTGTTCAGGGTTCACAACAGCGCGAAGTAACTCATGTTGTCTCCATGAATCGTTATAAACATTTTTATCATGTTCGGAGTGAACAGCATTAAGTTCTCTATCAGTTGAAGATGGATCAAATAATGGAGCAATGAAAAATTGCGAAAAACGGTCTAATGCTGGTTCTAAATGTCCGGAATCGATTTGAAAATAATAGACAGTTTCGGTTGCAGCAGTATATGCATTAGAGTAACCACCGTGGGAGGAAATATAATTGGAATAATCACTTTCATTTGGATACTTTGCAGTCCCCATGAATAATAAATGTTCCAAAAAGTGAAGAGCACCAAGTGCTTCAACGGGGTCGGATAGACTACCGACATTAACACCTAAACAGGCCGACGCGGTATCAGCTTGTTTATCGCTAACAATTAAGACATCCAAATCATTCGGTAGAGTGAAGAATTCATAATTCCTTTCATCTAATTTGGATTTAGCGACTGTTTTGCCGGTGTTTTTAAGTTGGATCTGTGAAATAGACATATTTCAACTAGGCAAAAGGATGGGATGCGGGAGGAGATGGTAGTGGGGTGTGAAGAGGAGCGGTATGAATTGAGGGAAATGGAGGAACAATTTTGATGAGGTTTAAATTTGGGGGAGAATATGTGGTAATGGGGCCAAAAATAATGATTACATGGTGTCAGCTTGTTGTAATTATTGTTGAAAAAAAGGATAGAATGAATGGAGATATTTTTGCCCAATTTGGAAAAAAACGGAACAAAAATGTAATTAACCGCTTAATTGTGTTGAGGTATGAAAAACGCAGGATCAACGAGTTTAAAATCGATAATACATCATGGAGAGGATTATGGACCATGGCCCGACTCAAGAAAGTGGGGGTTTTGTTTGAAACTGAAAATGTTTCTCGTTTTTTGGAAACTGAAATTCCGAAAATTTAATTCCCAAAATGAGATTAAATCCAAGTTATGAAGTATATTGGAAAAATAGAGATTAAAGATAAAAATACTAACAGTAATATACAAGATAATAAATAATTAAATAGACTACAAACGGAGGCATAAACAAAGCATTGGATGGATTATTAAAAGATTAAATTGGGGGAAAAAAATTGGGGATATTGGTTTCGAAATTTTGGGCAGTCCAAAATAAATTAGTCATCCTTGACAGATCTACATTGACTTTCTTCAAAAGAAATTTCCACCCCAAGATCACCAAGGGAATCGGAATCTTCCTGTTCATCAAATTTTGGTTTTGGCCCCATAGTATGACTCACCATTGAAACTTCCGCTGCGGCGAGCTCAACAGCTTTTTTTTGCTGTTTTAGATCAGGAGATTTTGCTTCAACGGTAACATGATATTTGGATTGAGCAGCGGAATCAAAAATGGACCCAGTCTGATTTCTAAAACGTAACAATGCACGTACAAAACCGCTTCTCATTGCATCCTCAGCAGACGCTTGGGGATTGGAATCATCAACGGCCGTACTACTACGTGTACGCTTCATTGTAAATAACTTTTTAGGGCCGCTTGGCTTTTGGAAAGGATCGTGAGTATCTTCATCAGGGTTTGGCGACATTAACTTGGTCTTATTATGCTGAATAACAGATTGGACAAGTGATTCGTTAGCATTATTCGCACCATCTTGAAGACCGGACCTCATAAAGAGATTATCGCTTTTAACTTCCAACCAAACATGTTCATCTTCTGGTTGAAGAACAGGTCTCTCAAGACGGACAGTTGCATGGGTTTTAGCAAGTTTTTTATGACTAGTGGTTGGGGAAGAGACAGCAGCAGTTGCAGGAGCGGTAGAATTCGTACTACCATACGTTGGGCTTCCAGCAGAGTCGATTGGTGTGGCTGATGTCGGTTTAACAAGTTGTAAAGTCGAGTTACCGCCTTGAGCAATTAAAACTGTACCATCCGGCTGAACAATGGTCATTTTACGTTGGTGAAGAGTGAGTTTTGGGTCTTGACTTTTTAATTCAAAATCTGAATTTTGTTGTTGTGGTTTACGAGTAGATAGTTGACGTGGGACATTCGGTAATAAAGAATCTGCTTCAAGTTGATCGTCGGGTACATCAGGTTGGTTAATATCAATACTGGTATTTGAACCAGTTTGAATAACCTCAACGACGCCATGCTTATTCAGTTCTTTTTCTTGTTGTCTTGTGACATATAGTTGCTCTTGTAAAATTTGAGTTAAAGATGGGAAATATTGGACTAATAAAACTTGCCAAGTCAATTCACTTAATAATGGGATAAAAACGGTAATGATTAACGTTAACCACCATGTTGGGGAGCTAAACATTAAATTTACTTGACCAGTTGCATCTGGATTTAACCAAAATAAAAATTCAAGTGAAAGCACCCAAGGTAATAAAAATGATGCAATAAATGACAACCCAATTGCAATAATATTAATTAATTGGATAGATTTTGTCAAGAAAAGAATGTTTAATGTTGGTAATAACGCAGTGGCAAAGTAAACTGTTGTAGAAAAGTACCACATATCCATTGTCCCGCGAGAAACCTGACTGCCGTCATCAGATTTTGACCCATAACTTGGAAATGGATTTTCATGCATGAGACAAATGTATGGAATAAAATAGAGCAATGCAGAGTGTAACATGGAACGAATAATCCAAAGCGAAAAGACATAAAAGTTAAATGATTGATATTGTTGTTCTTTGTATGCAATGACGTTATTTTCAGCAGTATGACGTGGTAAATGCTTATCCATAATAGCCAACGCAATAATTGGCAAAGCGGTAATAATAACGTTGTAAATTTGTAATAAATAATCGTTAAAAAATTGTTGGCCAGAAAAACCGGAATGAATACCGAATAAAAACTGTGTAAATGCTAATAAAGCTGCTTTATAGAAAATGAAATTAACTAAAGAAGCAACGCGTTGATAAGACCAAAAACCGTGGACGAATAATAACGAATGTAGCATTCTAAACGTACCGATTGCATAATCGGCGCTATTTGTTGCGGCAGTACCTTCAACCCCAGCGATACCAACACCAATATGAGCAGCAGTGATCATGTCTGTATCATTAGCACCATCACCAATCGCTAAAGTAATCGCTTCTGGAGAACGGAATTGAATTTCGGTAACCATTTTCTTCTTCATGGATGGTTGCGCGCGGGCAAAAATCAATGATTTGGATACAGACGCTAAGAAAAAGAATGAACGGCGTAAACTTTCCAATTGGGTCCCAGTTGGAACAGGCCAACGTGGATCATGAACACCACCTTGGTCAGGAAACATGACTAAGAAAGCATCACGACTAACCAACATGGAAATTGGGTAAACGACATGATCAGAAATTTTATGATAACGTTCTAAACCTTCAGTAACGTCATAAAGAATTGCTTCATAAGGTGACTTTTCAAATTGTTTTAAAATTGCAATAAAGGATTCTTTATCAACAGTCATTGTACGTGGATCTTGATTATCCAAGGATAATCTATTGTACTCAGCCATGGAAATGGAAACGCGTGAACGAGATGGGGAAGATTGACGGGCATTTTTAGATTTTGGACGGGAGTAAGAATCAGTACGCATAAAAGGTTTATTATTATCGCCATCAATATCGGCATTTTCATCATCGTACAGATCCAACCCTTCAGCTTGACGGGTATTTCTTCCTTTTGGTGTTTTTGAAACAACTTTGGGAATTAGTTTTGGTGATATATTTGGACTAATAGCGTCTTCATTACCTTCAATAATAACATCATGTGATGGTTTTGTTAATCTATCTTGAATCATTTCGCGAACCATTGTAATAACAGAATTTTCATCAATACCAGTGTGTAAAGTTTCCATCAAAATGGCAATTTCACCAACAGAAATCGCACCATCTTTATCAAAATCAATAATATCAAATAACGCACTTAATTCGGCTTCATTTTGGAATAAATTATTCCATTCACCGGTAATTTCAATTAAACGACTATTTTCCAACGCAGTCATAGCACTTTGAACGGTATCACCGACAGTAATTTGTGGTTGCATATCAGAATCAATAAGATTGCAAGCTAAACCAATATTTCTCGCAGTTTCTAACTTATCACCAGTAATCATCCAGACTTTAATCCCAGCACGCAAGCAAGCAGCAATAGTTTCCGGGACTAAAGGCTGTAATTGATCCTCAAGACCAATACAGCCAAGATAATCAAATCCAACATCGCGTTCGATTTCTTCATATAAATCATGTTCCGCTTTTGCACGTTCCTTTTCGCCCAAGGTTTGATTTTTCAATGCAACATACTTCTCACCCCAAGGCTTCCACCAATCGTAACTTCTTTCGCGATGTCCAGCAACTAACGTACGTAAACCGTTATCGCAACATTCTTTTAAAGTTGATAAGAGAACATCTTCACGGGTACCGGTCCCTTCAAGTTTTAAAAATGGCATAACAGTGGTATCTTGGCCCTTGGTCATGCATAAAATATTCCCCGTAGAAATGTCTTGGTAAATTAACGTAACGCGAGCACGAGCAGAAGTAAAACCAAAAACAGCCAAAAATGCGTAAGTACCAAGTTTTGGTTCACCTTCGGGTTTAAAAGTAACTGGATTATAAGGTTGAATACTAATATATGTATTTGCTCCAAGACGTTTTTCTTCGGCAGACTTTTCATGTTCTTCCTTTTCTGGGAGTTTAGTAAAACCGCATTTTTGAGAAAAAAGAACCATTGCGAGTTCTTCGGCAGATTCTGGTTGAAATTTCAATTCTGGTTTATCCTTTGGGCCTTCATAATATGGCTTAACAGTGTTAGATAAAGTCATATGTAACATATAAGTTTCGAGAGCTTTACGTTGGGATGGTGAGGTAGAAGGGGAATAAAGAGTTTTTAAAAGATGTTTTTTTTCAGTAATATTAAAACAATTAGAATTATCACCAGCAAGATTGGGATTAACAGCAGCAAAGATGTCTTCTTCATCGACGTCATCAGTATACATATTCTTATGACCAGGTCGAATAAAAGGTTTTTTTGACCAAAAAAAGAAACGACACCAATTCGGACAAGAACGGCCACGTAAACAACAATTTCTATTACAACATTCAATATCATACCCGTTTTCGCGATTTGGTTTACGAGGTGGATGATACTGTTCAATCATTTCAGACCATAATGGTGGTGGTTTTGGTTTCCAAGTACCATTTTGACGTTGTTCTAATTCAATCGCGCGTTGTTTAACAGCCTTAGCAATATCAGTCTCCTTCGAACCATATTCATTAACATCAGAACACATCGCAAAACGAAATTGCATCGAATTTGTCGTAAGAGTACCAGTTTTATCAGAACAAATATAATTAACAAGGCCGAGATCTTCATGAATGGTTGAACTATTACAATGTGAAGCCTTTTTAATAACAGGGTGATATAAGTAAATATCAACGTTAATAAACATTGACATGATAAATTTGACCATTTCGCCAGAAACAACGAGGGAAATTGGGACGAGATAAGAAAGGTTAATAATCCAAGTAAAAAATGCTAAAATACCAACAATAACACTTTCTTGGGTAGTAATATCAGTAAAACGTAAATACCAACTATCAGAATTATTCTGGTACCATATACCAGTAATAATACCCCCAACAACACATAACACACATTGGAAAACAAACATCCAAATAAGATATAAATTAACTAACCGCATGACTTTGGATACCTTCATCTTTGGTTTCTCACCTTCCAAATTTGAACGCTGAATTTTGGTATCATTCCCAGTGTAAACAATTAACCCAACAATAAAATCAGTATTTTTAAGGTTAGTCTCACGCATTAATAAATCATGACCAGAACAACGAATTTCTTTACCATTTTTAACACCTTTAAATTGTTCAACATCAGCAACTGGGGCCATTTCAACCCCAGGTTTAGTATCATTAGAACTAGACCCATGACCATTGTTTTGTAACCAAATTGTACCACGAAAGGAATCAAAACGTTTATTCGGTAATTCATATTCCAATTCTAATTGCAACATAGAGAGATCATCATTAGGTGGCGCTTCTAAAATGTCTTCAATTTCTTGTTGTACAGCACCATCTGGGACAGTTGTGACTGCAAAACGTGTTTCACGAATTGATGAATAAACCTCCAGTTTAGTCTCACCATTTAAATTCGCTTTATCAATAAAGCAGTGACCTTTATCGTTAGATGTAGCAAGTAAGAGCAAATCTGATGGAATCATTTCATTTTTTTTAATACGAATAATATTACCAACTTTTAATTCACCGGAGGGGGTTTTGTTCCATATAGTTTTACCTTCGGTAGTTGCGAGGACATCGTAGAGATACCCGTTGCGTTTTTTATCGGCTGAATGGCGAGTAACATCTTCAGCAATAGCTCTGATCCCAGAGACAACAACAATAAATACGAGTGGATAATACATCGTCGGGAGACCTTTAGAGGTTGTAATTGCTGGAATGATTTGGAGGATACCGATTAAAAGAAAGTAAACATTTGCAAGATTTGAAAATTGTTCGATTAGGTTTTTTGGTAAAAAACTCCACCAGGTGTATTTTGAAGTAATAACTTCGTTTGTAGCGTAATTAAAACCGACTGGGGCTGAACTATAATCAATTTCTGGACCTTTGACCTTAATTATACGTTCAGTTTCGTTAGATTGCTGTTGAAAGCAAGGAAGTTGCATCGGGGAAAGTATTCGAGGGGCAAAAACACGAAATAGATGGTTCAAATGAGGGCGATTTGGAACGAAAAAAGTGGCAAAATGATGGAAATGAAATTTTTGCAATTTTTTGCGGCAGTGTTCGAAATTCAATAGAAATAATGTACAAGTTGAAAGGATCCGATAATAGAGCCAAGGGGGGAGAAAACTTCGTAGTGTGTTAAACAATGCTGTTACGTACAGTGTGTGAAGTAAAAGGAGATAGTTGAGGTTGTTGCAGGAGAAATGACTTTGTCAAGGTCGGAAAAAAACTGTAAAAATATGCAAATTGCGGGATATATTGGATTATAAGTACGATGTATAATTATAAAATGAGGTTTTGGTATTAATCAATGTTTTTGAACTGATGTTATTAAGGGTGGGACGAGTAATGAATCAAATTTAAGAAAACCAAATTAGGTTCGTTGGAGCTTGATTAAATTATTGAGTTGATAGCTCGATTAGGTAGTGATAAAAAGGTCGTAAGGTTAATGTAGAGATGAGTTTTAACGTTTTTATGACGCAAGATGGACATTTTACATGGAAAAAAGACGTTGTTTATTTTTAGGATGAGGGAGATTTTGATTGGCAAATCAAAATGACGTAGTTAATCAATTTATAGAGGAGATGCATGTGTTGAAATCTTGTGGAATGGGGACCTAAATCGAATTTATATCAGACGCGACGATAATATCGCATTTGGGGGTAATTTTCACATTTTTTAAATTGGAAATCCTCGAAAAAAAGAAACCTTTTTTTTTTTTCGTGCGGAATTTTGATTACTTTTTCGAATGATTCAGTCAAAGTCAAAATTTAAGAATTTAAATTATTACGATACGATATCCGTATAACGTTGTCGTATCGCCATAGTGTGAGTAGATGTAAGCCGTTATGCTGTCTATCTTGAAACTTGTGGATCATGGAGCTTAGTAAAGGCATTTTTTGGAATTAAACAAAAGCCCAAAAAAAAGCCAACATTTTGTGTTTGATTTTTTCCGACGCAATCTTGAACTCGGGGATAACTGCTAACTTTGATGATAGTAATGATTTAATTTCATAATGAAAGAAAATTTTTAAGTATTTTAAGTGTTCACGCAGTTTCATGACCCGTGAGGGGGACATTTTGATAGCCGATTGGGTTCTTGATGATTCGCCATGGTAATCGAGTTATCAATTGGTAAAATATGATACTATCTCGTAATTCATTCATGAATAAAGCTCCTTGCTGGGTCTATTAAAATTAGAGCCCAGTTTTGGGCTACTTTCTGATAATGCATTAACACAATTTTAATTCTGTGCGCAATCATTTTAAAGGATTTATTTAGAAAATTCAAATGACTTTTCCCTGCTATGAGTGCAAAGATATGGGCAACATAGCTGCAGTTTAGTGAAATATAGCATATATTGGCTAATGAATGTTGAAATACTAAATAAAAATGAGCAATTTAAAACAGAATCAAAAACGGAAAAAAATAATAATCAAATCAAAATTTTAATAAAATGAGCCATAAGGATCATATTCATACCCGCCGCTTTCCCCAGAACCGTTAGCATTGTTATGCTGAATATGTTGTTTAAAGAATTCATCATCTTGTACACATAACTCCTTCAAACCTGCCCCTAATGTATTAATCTCATCAATAAATGGTAAAACATGGGACAAATTTGCTTTATTATTATTATAATCACGTTGTAAACCATTCACAATACGATCTTTTAACAATAATGCCAATTCTTTATTATTTGCTCCCATGCGGTCATCATCGGTTAATGGGTTTGAATCATAATCTCTTCCATGTTTAACGATATGCTCATCGAGCATAACAGCACTATTAATAATATGTTTAAGATGTGTAATGATGAATCCTATATGTTTGGTATAGTTGGTGTGATAAGCATTCTCAACGAGGATTTTGATGAGAATATTAATACAATTTTCAAAATATTGCGCTGAATGTTTGAGCATATTAACATCACCATCGATTGAAACTGCTTGCGTTGATAACCCAAGTAAGTAATATAGGATACATTTTTGACCTTTTGCTGTGTTTGATAATAATTGTAAAAATTTACCTTGCTGTGCTAATTCATCATCACTTAATTCAACATGATCACCCTCGGCAATATTTTGCGCATTATCATCATCATTTTGAGCGACATTATCACGGCGTAGGCCATTATCAAAATCCATTTGAGCAGCGGAAGAATTACCAGCACCGGCATCATCACCACCGCCACGAATCATGCCGCCCATCTCGCTTTCACGGGATTCATTATGGCTAATATTGACCAAAATTGCTTGAATTGTATCATGAAATTTCTTTACCATTGGGAAATATATTAAAGTATCCATTTTGGTCTGATTTGGATTGTATTGATCGATGAGAATTGGGGTACACAGAGTGCAGGAGTTATGATTTGTGGTTTGTTGTTGGTTTTGTAAATGGTTTGGTAATGACGGCCCAACAGTATCAACATCGGGGTTGTTATATTTATCAACTTGAACCTTAACTTGTTCAGCGAGGTGTTCAGACCATGTTGCGTACAAGGCAAAAACGTGAAATTTTGATTGAGATGTAGTATATTGAATTGGTAATAAAGTTAAAGGGTCAACTTTACCCTTTAAATGACTAATATGAG
>Ga0256901_1000613_pt1 | contig 19835 bp, 17 predicted proteins | sample MC6MC0689MT_FD_190200 | JGI IMG/M metagenome (GOLD analysis project Ga0256901, IMG submission 190200) | Metatranscriptome of enriched soil aggregate microbial communities from Iowa State University, Ames, United States - MC6-MC0689-MT... | ecosystem: Environmental > Terrestrial > Soil >... | reverse complement strand
GCGAGGAGTACGGCTGGATAGGGGTGCTGGTGGTGCTGGTGTTGTACCTGTTCGTGATCGGTCGTTGCCTGTGGATCGCCGTGGACTCGCGCGATACCTATTCGCGGTTGTTGGCCGGTGCCACGGGCTTGGCGTTCTTCGTCTACATCGTGGTCAACGGCGGCATGATCTCCGGATTGCTGCCGGTGGTGGGCGTGCCAATGCCGCTGATCAGTTATGGCGGCACGTCGGCGGTCTCGTTGCTGGCGGGCTTTGGTCTGGTGATGGCAGTGCGCGCACATCGCCCGGTGCATGGTGGATAGGTGACCGCCGTAGCGGTTTTTGATCCAGATCAAACATGCCAATTCACAATTACTTCACACTACGCGCGTCCACCGGCTGCACAGCGCCGTGGCGGCTGGCGCCCTGCAAAGGGTGACCAGCAGGTCGGCATTCGGCGGGTTGGCGTGGGGAGACGCCATCCCGGTCCACCGAGGCTGATCCGGGTGCCGGTCATCTTTGCGGGATGGGAGGATGATCGGTGCTCCATTTCTCTTCGCGGCGGTGCGCGCTGCCAGCCTGCAGGCTTGGCCTATTCATCCGGGTGGAAACCCGCGGCGCCTGACCGGATCCCCAGGTGAAGCGTATTTTTTGCTTCAATCCTGTTGAGATTCATGGTGTTATTGCGGGAAATTCATCTTTGACCTGCTAATCTCGCCCGATGATTAGACGCGCCTTGGTTTGCTGCCTCACCCTCGGCATGGTTGCCTGCGCAACCCAGCCGAAGTCCCCCGTATCGCCTGCTGCACCGGCCGAAACCCCGGTAAAACCGGGCGCTTCGCCGCTGACCGGCCCTGCTGAAGCGGTGCCTGAGGCCAAGGTGGACCTGCCGCCGGTGGACCTTACGCCGGTGCCGTTTGAAACCGCACGCGCCAACTTCATCCGCGATACCGCGGCCAAGTACCGCATCGACCCGGCTTACATCGAAGCAACCCTGGCGCAGGCGCAGATCCGCGAGCCGATCATCGCTGCGATGTCGCGGCCGGCCGAGCGGGTCAAGCCTTGGAACGAATATCGGCCGATGTTCATCACCAAGGCCCGTATTGATGGTGGTCGCGCCTTCCTGGCCGAGCACCGCGACGAACTGATGCGGGTGCAGGAGCGTACCGGCGTGCCGGCGGAGGTGATCGTTTCCATCATCGGTGTGGAAACCAGTTATGGCCGCAATGCCGGCAACCACCGTGTGCTGGACGCGCTGTATACGCTGGCGTTCAAATACCCGCGCAGTGGTGACCCGGCGAAGCTCGAGCGTGAAGTGCGGCGTGAGCTGTTCTTCCGCGACGAACTCGCCAAGCTGTTTGAACTCAGCCGGCTGGAACAGCTCGACATCACCACCCTCAAGGGCAGTTACGCCGGGGCAATGGGCATGGGCCAGTTCATGCCGTCCAGCTACCTGGATTTCGCGGTGGATGGCGACGGTGATGGCCGTCGCGACCTGTTCAACAGCTATGACGACGTGTTCTCGTCGATCGCCAATTACTTCGTGAAGAAGGGCGGATGGATCCGTGGTGGCACGGTCGCCGTTCCGGCCACGCTGCAGCCGGGCTTCGAGGAATTCAATCCCACCGATTGGACCCCGACCCTGACCGTCACCGAGATGGCCGCGCGCGGCTACCAGCCGGTGACGCCGGTGATGGCGGTCAATGCCAAGGCCACCCCGGTGACGCTGGAAGGCAGTGATGGCAAGCAGTATTGGCTGGGCTTCCAGAACTATTACGCGATCACCCGTTACAACATCTCCAAGATGTACGCGATGGCCGTGTTCCAGCTGTCCCAGGCCATCGCCGGCAAGGAGCTCCCCCCGGCATGAACATCCGGCTGCTGGTCCCTGCGTTGATCGTGCTCGGGCTGGCCGCCTGCAGCAGCGCCCCGAAGAAATCCGCACCCGGCGCCAGTGGCGCTGCGCCGTCGGCGCGACCTGGAACGGTAGTGCAGGGCAGCGGTGGTACGCGTGCGGGGTGCCCGGAAGGCTCTCCCTACGCGCGTGCACAGGAAGACCTGGGCACGCGTGGCAACTACACCGCCGGTGGCCTGTACCGTCCGGGAGTGAAGGACACCACCCCGGATTACATTCCCAACGTTGGCTGCATTCCCGAGCCGGTGGTCACCAATGAACCGCGTTCGGCGGTCGGCAATCGCTCGCCCTACGTCGTGTTGGGCAAGCAGTACCGGGTGATGGACCGCGTGGACGACTATGTCGAACAGGGCACCGCCTCGTACTACGGGCAGAAGTTCCATGGCCGGCTTACCTCCAACCGTGAGGTGTACGACATGTATGCCTTCACCGCGGCACACAAGACGCTGCCGTTGCCCAGCTTCGCGCGGGTGACCAACCTGGACAACGGCGAGTCGATCATTGTCCGCGTCAATGACCGTGGCCCCTTCCACGAAGGGCGTGTCATCGATCTCAGTTATGCCGCCGCGGTACGCCTGGGGATTACCCAACGCGGTACCGGCAGGGTGGAAGTGCATGGGCTGACCCCCGGCAGTGAGAACCTGCAGGCGTCCAGTTCAAGCCGCCGCAGCCGTGCCGAGCGCGCGGCAGCGCCGGCGCCGGCAGCCGTGGCCACGGCGCGGGTTGCTGCAGCGCCCAGCCGCATGGACCAGTTGGTGGAGAAGCTGCCCGCAGCACCAGCGCCGGCATCTGCGCCGCGTGTCGCCGCCAATGCCGATAATTTCGATGCCTGGATGAAAGACAACGGTGTGCGCGTGGCGACGGGGCGTCCGGCTACCACCACCGCTGCAGGCACTGCGCCGGCGGCCGTGGCAGTACAGCCGCTGCCTGCTGTGTCCCCGGTCGCGGCAGCGGCAGGGGTTCGCAGCGCACCGGCAGCTGCCCCGGTCAGCGCAGTCCGGCCGGATCCCGCCGCCAGGGCACTGGGCAGCATCCTGCTGCAGGTGGCCAGTTTCTCCAGTCGCGATAACGCCGCCCGTGCATTGGGCCAGTTGGCCTCGGCGGGCATCGTTGGTGCCAGCCTCAGCGATATCGTCAGTGGTGGCCGTACTTTGTGGCGGTTGCGGGTGCCGGCCAGCGACCATGACAGCGCGGCGGAACTTGCTGGCCGCATTGCCGGTCTTGGCTTTGGCAACCCGCAGGTCGTACGCGACTGAACAATGCCTGTGCGGGTGCAGCCGGGCCGCCGCCAGCGGCCTACAATGAGCCCCTGCATTCCCTTTCCTCGTCCATCAGGATCCGTTTTCCGATGAAATTCCGCTTTGCCGCAGCCGCCCTGGCCACGACGCTTGTCGTCGGCCTGGCCTCCGCCCAGACACCTGCACCGACGCCGATGCCGTCACCGGCCGCCGCCGCCCCGGCCCAGGTGGCGACGCCGCCGGCACCGGTTCCCACCACCGCTACGGCATGGGTGCTGATGGATTACGCCACCGGCCAGGTACTGGCGGGCGAGAACATCCACACCCCGCTGCCGCCGGCCAGCATCACCAAGGTGATGACTTCCTACGTGCTTGCCGCGGAAATGAAGACCGGCAAGATCAAGCCTGATGACCAGGTGATGATGAGCGAGCGCGCCTGGCGCGAAGGTGGCGCAGGCACCGACGGAAGCTACAGCGGCTTCCCGGTCAACCAGACCGCGCGCCTGGAAGACATGGAAAAGGGCATGGCGATCCAGTCCGGCAATGACGCCGCGATTGCCCTGGCCGAGCACGCTGCAGGCAGCCAGGAAGCGTTTGCGGCGCTGATGAACAGCTATGCCGCCAAGATCGGCATGAAGGACTCGCACTTCGTCAACGCACACGGCCTGAACGCCGAGGGCCACCAGTCCAGTGCCTACGATCTGGCGTTGCTGGGCCGCGCCTTCGTGCGTGATTACCCGGAAACCTACGCTTACAACAAGATCAAGGAATTCACGGTAGGCAAGATCACCCAGCCGAATCGCAACCTGCTGTTGTGGCGTGACCAGAGCGTGGACGGCATCAAGACCGGCCACACCTCGGCTGCCGGATACTGCCTGCTGAGCTCGGCGCAGCGCGGTGACCAGCGTCTGGTCGCGGTATTGATGGGCGGTGCATCGGAGAAGCAGCGTGCTGACGACAGCCTGGCGTTGTTGAACTGGGGCTTCCGCTTCTTCGAAACCCATCGCCTGTATGAGCCGGGCAAGGCTGTTACTGCCCAGCACGTTTGGAAGGGCAAGGCTGATGAGGTGCAGTTGGGCGTCGCCCAGCCGATGCTGGTGAGCGTGCCGCGTGGTCGCTACAACGATCTGAAGCCGTCGATGGATGTGCCGAAGGAGTTGGTGGCGCCGATCACCGCGGGCCAGCAGATTGGTACGGTGAAGGTGTCGCTGGACGGCAAGGTAGTTGCCGAGGCGCCGCTGGTGGCCGTTCAGGCGGTGGAAGAGGGTGGTTTCTTCAAGCGTCTGTGGGATGCCTTCATGATGTGGTGGAAGTCCGAGTAAGGGCTTTCACCGGCTGAAAAGCCGAGCGGCGTTGCGGTGTTCTGTCGACTGGAGTCCAGGTCGATGGGGTGCAGCAACGCCGCTTTTGTTTTGTCTGCCGGGCACTGCACCACTCCCTCCCTTTACCGCAGGCAAGGGGGCGGGAGGGGTAGCTTTCGCCGTTGCCGTTGCTGCGGAAGGGGCCCGGTAAGTAAAAAGCTGAAGAGCAAAGGCTGAAGCCGGAGCCGAAGCAAAAGCTGTGGAGCAGAAGCGCCCTCACCCCAACCCCTCTCCCGCACGCGGGAGAGGGGCTCGGAATGCGTCGGCTGCTGGTGCACTAGCCCCTCTCCCGCGTGCGGGAGAGGGGTTGGGGTGAGGGCGCTTCTGCGCTTTTCTCTTTCTACAAAACGCAGCAACTGCGCTACGCCGGCAACTGCAATCAAAGCGTGCGACTGATGGTGAAACTGCCGAATACTGGCGTCTCTTTCTGCCCATCAAATTCGCGGGTGCGGTGGTAGCGGGCCAGCGCGAATTTCCATTTGCCACGCATTACCGCGACGCCATAGCCGATGTCAGCGACAAAGGCGCGCTTGTCCACGCTGTGGCTGTTGCGGAAGGTGTTGCCGTCCAGGGTGATGTCGCGCACTACCCAGCGTGCGTCGCTGGTGACGAACAAGTGGCTGGACCAACCTTCAGCGCGGCCTCGGCGGGTGGGGGCGGTGTTCTCGCCGGCCGGGCGCATCGGTGAGCTGCCGAAGTCATCCGGCAGTTTCCAGCCGAAACGCACTTCGCCGCCGGCATTCGCGTAGGTGGCCAGATTGCCGAGCGCACCGCCCCAGTGGCTGATGGCGTCCCATCCCCAGCCCTCGGCGTTGCCATCGGCAGGCCAGCGCTGCATGCGCTCATGCAACAGCTTGAACACCGGTTCGTCATGCAGCTGGTTGTCCCAGCCCAGGAACTTTTCGTCGCCCAGGATGCTGTGCACCGCGTCCTGGACCTGCTTGCCCTGTGCTGAAGGGCCGACCATTCCCAATGCCAGTTGGGTAGTGCGCAGGTGGTTGCCGTTGCGGGCGTTGTAACCGAAGTTGACCATCAGCACCGCTGCATAGGGGCGGTCGTCTTCGATCAGGTCCGCGCGCGTGTTGTCGGTGGGGGTGTACAGCCCCTGGCCGAAGCTGAAGATCATGTTCTGCTGCTGGAATTCACCAGGGTGCAGACGTTCCAGGTGGCCGTTCATCCAGCGCGCCAGCCGTGGCAGGCAGGGATCGTTGGTGTAGTCCTGCAGGTTGGGCGAAACCAGGGTGAACATTGCGCCGTTGGTGTAGCCCTGGTCCTGCTGTGCGCCGCCCAACAGGTCATTGTCGACGCGGAAATTGATCGCGGGTGGATGCTCGCTCAATGCACTCTGGGCGCACTGCTGCGCTGCTGATGCGGGTGCGATGACGACACCGCCGGTGGCCAGCAACAGCAGTGCGGCAAGATTTCTCACGGATGGCTCCACGCCAGCAGAATTGGGGTAAAGCTTAAGTGCCTTCAGATCGCTGGCATATGGTTACAGGGCGGACAGTTTGTTGTGGGTATGGCAGTGGCGTTTTCACGCCATCGCGCAGCCGGTTGTGGCTTGGGTGGCGGTGCGTCGCGAGTAAGCCGCCGACTTCAAGGTAATGTGCGCCGAAGCCCTGTTCATTGATGTGATGGATGATTCTGCAGGGCCGACTGGCGTCGGTCGGCAGCGGGGCAGAGCAGGTGGATCGATGACCTTCAGGCACCTGTTACGCCGCCAATTAAGGATTGCCTTGTTGTGAGATGGGGAGTTCTCTCACAAAACAAACATGGATCGTCTGTAGTCTGCTGGGTTAGCATCGCGGGTGACCGGCCCGCGCTTGCCTGCTCGGCAGCAACAAGGACAGGATCTTGCCGCAAGGTCTCTAGCCAATGGAACGCACCTCGTAAGGTGCAGGTAATGGGGAATAACGTACATGCGTAATGTCTTTTCGCCGCTCACCGCGGCGGCTCTCACCGTGGCCTTCGCTGCGGCGGTAACCAGTCCGCAGGCCGATGCTGCATTCAAGGCCAAGGGAACCCAGGCGCAGGAGCAGCGCAGGGCTGCCGCTGCGGCCATCCCGACCTGCCAACGTCCGATCGGCACGCTTTCGGTCATCGAGCCGGAAGATTCCACCCATTGGTGGACCGGTCAGCAGTTGCCGGCGCCTTCGCGCCTGATCAAGGCGTTCGTCAGCCGTTCGCGCTGCTTCACCCTGGTGGACCGTGGCGCAGGCATGGCCGCAGGCCAGTTCGAGCGTGAACTTGCCGCCAGCGGCGACCTGCGCGGTCGTTCCAACGTCGGCAAGGGCCAGATCCGTGCAGCCGACTACGTGATGATCCCTGACCTGATCTCGCAGAACAGCAATGCTGGCGGCAACGCGATCGGTGGCCTGCTGGGCGGCTTGATCGGTGGCCGCGCCGGTGCGATCGCCGGCGGCCTGAATTTCACCAGCAAGACCGCGGACGTGGTGCTGACGGTGACCGACGTGCGCTCCTCCGAGCAGGTCGCGATCTCCGAAGGCTCGGCCCGCAAGAGCGACATGGGCTTCGGCGCCAGTGGCGGCCTGTTCGGCGGTAGTGGTCTGGGCGCGGCAGGTGTCGGCGGTTATGCCAATACCGAAATCGGCCAGGTCATCACCATGGCCTACCTGCAGGCCTATACCGACATCATCGCCCAGCTGGGTGGTTTGCCGGAAAATGCCTCGGCTGCCAACTCGCAGCAGGCGGTGACCGTGACCCGCGCCGGCCGTCTGCTGGCCAATGCCCGCGGCACCGGCGCCCCCGTGCGTACCCTGGACCCGGGCATGATGCTGTACCCGACCGGTACCAAGGAAGGCGTGATGTGGGAAGTCGAGGATGAGCTGGGCAATCGCGGCTGGGTGTCTTCCACCCTGCTGGAGCTGTCCAAGTAAGTTCCGGGTTTACCCTGCAGAAGGGCCGCGCAAGCGGCCTTTCTGGTTTCCGGGCCGTAGTGCCGGGCCATCCCGGCAACTATCCCATCGTGCGTCGCGCGCAACGACGGTCGGATTCTGCCGGGAAGGCCTCTGCCGGTCATGGCTGGGCACTGCATTGCTCCGCTCTTTCTCAAGGCCCCCAGAGGGGTGGGGGCGAGGGCGGCTTTTTGCTGGTAATGTCGCTGCCGAGCATGGCTCGGCACCACAGGGGGCTTTGTTCATGGAAGGCTGTGATTCGGTCGCGGCCTTGGGTTTGCGGGCGTTCGCCCCGATAATGGCGGCATGGAAATCAAGTCCGACAACCCTGAACACGGCTTCCAGTTCCCCGGTACCTTCGAGCTCAGCGCCATGGGCGCGGCCAATATCGGTCTGGAAGCAGAGCTGCCCAAGTTGCTGCAGAGCGCCGGTATCGAGGTGCTTGAAGAGCGCATCAACTGGAAGGCGTCCTCCAACGGCAAGTACGTATCCGTGCGCATCGCCTTCAAGGCCGACAGCCGCGAGCAGTACGATGCCGCACACGCAGTGATGCGTGACCATCCGGAAGTGAAGTGGACGCTGTAACCGCCTGTGCCGCGGAGCCGCAGTGCAAGACGCTGCGCCCTGCGTTGCTGCGGGACTTGGGCCGGCAGGGCTATGAGCCCGTCTGGCATGCCATGCAGCAGTTCACCGACAGCCGCACCGACGCCAGCAGCGATGAGTTGTGGGTGGTCGAACATGATCCGGTGTTCACCCTGGGCCAGGCGGGCAAGCCCGAACACGTGCTGGCGGCCGGCGATATCCCGGTGCTGCATGTGGACCGCGGCGGTCAGGTGACCTATCACGGCCCGGGCCAGATCGTTGTCTACCCGCTGCTGGACCTGCGCCGGCTGGGTATCGGCGTGCGCGATTACGTATGCCGCATCGAGCAGGCCATCATCGATACCCTGGATGAATGGAACATCGGTGCTGAACGCATGGACGGTGCGCCCGGTGTCTACGTCGGTGGCGCCAAGATCGCCGCGCTCGGCATCCGCGTGCGCCGCGGCTGCAGCTTCCATGGGTTGGCGTTCAACGTATCGCTGGACCTGGAGCCGTTCCACCGCATCAACCCCTGCGGTTACGCCGGGATGCAGGTGACCTCGGTGCTAGACTTGGGCGGTCCTTCGGGCATCGAGGCGGTCAAGTCGGTGCTGCTGTCCCATCTGGCCCAGCAGTTCGGTCTGACCCTCCAGCCAACGCCCGAACTGCCCGAACTGACTACGCGGCTCTGAGGCCGCTGATAACGCCATGACTGAAACCACCTCGCGCTCCATTCCCCTGCAGGTCCTGCAGGGTGACATTCCGTCCGCGCCGCTGCAGGCCGGTGTCAAACAGCTTGGCGGCGACAAGATCAACCGCTCGCCGGTGCAGTTCGCCGACGCGCCGGTGCTGCGCAAACCCTCGTGGATCCGCGTGCGTATCCCGTCGGGCAATGCCGTGGCCAACCTCAAGGCCAAGCTGCGCGAGAACCGCCTGGTGACGGTGTGCGAGGAGGCCAGCTGCCCGAACATCCACGAGTGCTTCGGCCATGGCACCGCGACCTTCATGATCCTCGGCGAAGTCTGCACCCGCCGCTGTTCGTTCTGCGACGTTGCCCACGGTCGGCCCAAGCCGCCGGATGCCAACGAGCCGTCCAGCCTTGGCCAGACCGTGGCCGACATGGGCCTGAAGTACGTGGTGGTGACCAGCGTCGACCGCGACGACCTGCGTGACGGCGGTGCCCAGCACTTCGTCGATTGCATCAGCGCCATCCGCGCCAAGTCGCCCAAGACCCGCATCGAAGTGCTGACCCCGGACTTCCGTGGCAAGGGCCGCATGGAGCGCGCGCTGGAAATCCTGGCGCAGAACCCGCCGGACGTGTTCAACCACAACATCGAAACCGTGCCGGACCTGTACCGCAACGTGCGCCCGGGCGCGGACTACCAGTGGTCGCTGACCCTGTTGAAGAACTTCAAGGCACAGCACCCGAACGTGCCGACCAAGTCCGGCATCATGCTCGGTCTGGGCGAAACCTTCGAGCAGGTGCAGGCCACCCTGCGTGACCTGCGCGCGCACGACGTGGAAATGGTGACCATCGGCCAGTACCTGCAGCCGACCGCCCACCACCATCCGGTGCTGCGTTACTGGACGCCCGAGGAATACAAGGCGTTCGAGGACTACGGTTACGAGCTGGGCTTCACCCATGTGGCCTCCGGCCCGATGGTGCGTTCGTCCTACCACGCCGACCAGCAGGCGGCCGGTGCTGGCGTCGCCGTCTGAGCCACGCCTCCAGGGCACGCGCCGGCGCCTGACCGGTGGCGTGCCGACGCTGCTGGCGCTGACCGTGCCGGTGCGATTCACATTCTGCTACAGCGCTGCGGCTAGTCTGGCCGTGGGCCGGATGACAACTGCCGAAACTTTCGGCACTGTCGGCATGTCTGACCTGCCCGCAGTCTTCCCCCAACAGTCGGTGCCACGAGTACTTTGATGAACTACCGAGTTCCTGCTTTCCTGCTGGCCTTCGCGCTGACCGTGCCGACCGCGCTGCTGGCGCGCGCCGATGCCCCCGTGCTGTCCTCCGGACCCACCCTGGACCAGGCCACCACCTCCAAGCTGGTGTACGGGTGGCTGTCCGACAGCCGCTACGCCTACCGTCCACGGCCGCTGGATGCGGCGACCTCGGCGGATGTATTCAAGCGCTACCTGGAGTCGCTCGACGGTGGCAAGCAGTTCTTCACCAAGGAAGACGTGGATCGCTTCGCGCCGTTGTCGGCGCGCACCGGTGATGCCATCCGTTCCGGTGAACTGGACCCTGCCTTCCAGGTGTTTTCCGTCTACCGCCAGCGGGTGACCGAGCGCGTTGCCTACGCGCGTCGCCTGCTCAGGACCGAGCCGGACTTCACCGTCGAAGAACGCTTCGAGTACGACCGCAAGGATATCCCCTGGGCCAGTAGCGCCGAGCTTGACGAGCTGTGGCGCAAGTCGGTGAAGAACGATTGGCTGCGCCTGAAGCTGGCCGGCAAGCCGGCCGCTGACATCCGCAAGACGTTGGACAAGCGCTACGAGACGCTGCTCAAGGGCATCAACGAGTGGAAGAACGAGGACGTGTTCTCGATCTACCTCAACGCCTATACCCGCGCGGTCGATCCCCATACCGACTACTTCACCCCGCGCACCGCCGAGAATTTCAACCAGGCCATGTCGCTGTCCCTGGAGGGCATTGGTGCGCAGTTGCAGCGCCAGGATGACGTGGTGGTGATCCGTGAGGTGGTGCCCGGCGGCCCGCTGGCGCTGGATGGCACGTTGAAGGCCGGTGACCGCATCGTCGGCGTCGGCCAGGGACGCTCGGGCCCGATCGAGGATGTCATCGGTTGGCGCATCGACGACGTGGTGTCCAAGATCCGTGGTGCCAAGGACACCCAGGTGCGGCTGGAGTACATCCCGGCTGCCGAAGGCGTGGATGGCAAGCATCGCATGGTGACCCTGACCCGGCAGAAGATCCGCCTGTCCGAGCAGGCTGCCAAGGGCGAGACCATGACCATTCCGGGTGCCGCCGGCGAGCCGCAGCGCCGTATCGGCGTGGTCAAGCTGCCGACCTTCTACCAGGACTTCGAAGGCCGTCGCCGCAATGCCGCCGACTACGCCTCGGCCACCCGCGACGTGGCCAAGCTGTTGGCCGGCTTCAAGGCCGACAAGCTGGACGGCGTGGTGCTGGATCTGCGCAACAACGGCGGTGGTTCGCTGGACGAAGCCATCGAGTTGACGGGTCTGTTCATCGAGCAGGGCCCGGTGGTGCAGGTGCGTGAATCCGGCGGTCGTGTCACCGTCAACAGTGACCGTAACCCGGCCGTGGCCTGGGACGGCCCGCTGGCGGTGTTGATCAACCGCGGTTCGGCTTCGGCCTCGGAGATTTTCGCTGGCGCCATCCAGGACTACGGTCGTGGCCTGGTGATCGGTGAAACCACCTTCGGCAAGGGCACCGTGCAGAACGTGGTGCCGCTGGACCGTTGGCCGGCCAGCGAGAAGGAACGCTTTGGCCAGGTCAAGCTGACCATCGCGCAGTTCTTCCGTGTCAGCGGCTCCAGCACCCAGCACAAGGGCGTGGTGCCGGACCTGGCATTCCCGGCCAGTGTCGATGCCAGCGAGTTCGGCGAGAGCACTTACGACAACGCCTTGCCGTGGACCCGCATTGCTGCCGTACCGCACACCCAGTACGGCAACTTCGCGCCGATCGTGCCGCGTCTGGAAACCCGCCATGACGACCGCATCCGCAGCGACCGCGAGTTCCAGTGGTGGCAGGAAGACGTGCAGCAGTTCCGCACCGAGGCTGCCAAGAAGTACGTCTCGCTCAATGAGGCCGAACGCCGCGCCGAGCGTGACAAGCAGGAGACCCAGCGCAAGCAGCGCCAGCAGATCCGCAAGGACCTTGGCCTGCCACTGGATCCGCTCGCCGAGGACAGTAGCGACGACGGCCTGACCGGCAACGAGCGTGACATCGTCAAGGATGCTCAGCGCGAGAAGGACGCCGAGAAGCGTCCAGATCCGCTGTTGAAGGAGTCCGCCTCGATCCTGGCAGACGCCGTCAACCTGCTGGAAAAAGACCGCCCGCTGTCGGCACAGGTATTGCCGCAGTCCAGCGGCCCGGGACGCTGGGCCGACTGAGCCGCGACCCAACAGCCGGAGCAGCTGAACAACGCCGTCAACGTCCCCGCGACGTTGGCGGCGTTATGCTGTGGGCCTTGGTTCAACAGGAGTGCCCATGCGCAGTCATCGACCGCATGTGCTGGCCGGGCTGGCGTTGTTGACGCTTGCCGGCTGTAGTGGCAAAGCCGCCGACAGTAGCCTGCTGCGCGAGTCCTTCGACTCGGGTGACACCTATTCGCGCAATATCGACGCTGCTCCAGCGCAGGCCTGCGAGGCCGCCCGGCGTGCGCTGCTGGGGCAGGGCTATGCGATCGCCCGTGCCGATGCTGCCAACGTGGAGGCCAACAAGAACTTCCAGCCCAAGGACGAAGTGCACGAGCAGCTGGTGCTGCGGGTGTCGTGCGCGGCGCGAGCCGATGGCATGGCGCAGGTATTCGTCAGCGCGGTGCAGGACCGCTACGCGTTGAAGAAGTCGCCGACCTCGGCGAGCGTCGGTGTCGGCGCACTGGGTTCGGTCTCGCTGCCCTTCGGCAGCAACGATGATTCGCTGGTGCGGGTGGCCAGCAGTACGGTGCAGGACGCGGTCTTCTACCGCAATTTCTTCCAGCGTCTGCAGCAATACGTGGGTGAGCTGACGCCCACGGCAAGCGGCGACGGCACGCGGTGAGAGCTGGCCGACGCGCTGCGGGCCGGGCGGGTCGATGGCAATCCTGGTTGTGCTTGTTGCCCGCCTTGCTGGTTGGCCAGGCCAATGCCGGTTGCCATGTCCAGCTGCTGCGCGTGCTTGGCTGGCAGGTGGATGACACCGATCAGCTGCAGCCGCACGTGGCCGCTGGCACGCCGTGCCAGCGGGAAACACTGGAAGCTGCGCATGAGCATGCCGAACTGCAGCTGTGGATTCCCCGTGACTACGACGCGCAGCAGCGCGAACAGCTGGCCAGGGACGTGCTGCAGCAGCCGGCCAGCCTGTGTGCGTTCGGTTTCAAGCTCGGTGATGCCGCGCGCAGGGCGACGCAACGGCTGCAGGACAACCCCGGCTATCGGTTTTCAGCGCTGCAGCTGGGTTGGATAGGGTTCGGTCCGGGCGGCGCAAGGTCACAAGGCTGGCAGCGCTTCCGCAGTTTTGGCCGCGGCTACGCGCCAGCCGACGGCAACGCGCGGGCGCTGGAAACGTTCTATTCGGGCAAGGTGCGCTCGGAGTGCGGGGTAGGGCGGCAGGTCGCTCAATTGGCGACGCTGCGTGAACTGTTTGGTGATGCCGCCTTCGATGCCGCGTTCAGCCCATCGGAGTTGTCCATCGGTACCTTCCTCACCCTGCACGATACCGACAGCATCCTGCTGGGCCGCAGCGCCGGTGATTTTTTTGCCGATGGCAAGGCGGTGCGTACGGCAGCGCTGGGGCGGCAGGCGTTCATGGGCGTGCCCGGCTTCATCAGCCATGTGTTCGACAGGCAGTACCTGGATGACATCCACAACCAGGCCGAGAACTTCATCATCACCGATCTCAGTGACGCTGCCGCGCAGGCGCTGGCGGATCATGGTGGGCTGGCGTACTACGATGCGCGCAACCGCGAGATATGGGAGCTGTCGAGGGAAATGCCCGGCAGTGGTTGGCGCCGCTTCGAACGCCTGCTGCATGAGCGCGATGCGCAGCTGCGTGCCGGGCTGCCCGCCGGCCAGCGCGAGGTACTCGCGCGTATCGATGGCTTGCTGGCCGACCCGGTCTACCGGGAGCTGATGATTTATGTGCACCCCAAGGGGGTCAGGCCGTTGGGCTACCACGTGGCGCGGCTGCTGGATCGCAACCCGAGGACACCCTTCAGCATCGAGCTGACCCTGCACAATCTGCACACCACCATTTACCAGCGTTGGATCAACAGCAATCTGATGGCCTGCAGCGCTGAAAAGAAAACCAACCCGTAACGAGGTGAACCATGCAAGCAGGAATGATCGGCCTTGGCCGGATGGGCGCCAACATGGCGCAACGATTGCAGCTCGGTGGCGTTGCCGTCACCGGTTACGACCCGGGTGAACCGGCGCGCATCCAGCTGCAGGAAAAGGGCGTGGCCACGGTAGCGAGCCTGCAGGAACTGGTGCAGGCATTGCCGACGCCGCGCGTGCTGTGGCTGATGGTGCCTTCCAAGGTGGTCGATGCGAGCCTGGACAGCCTGCTGCCATTGCTGGACGAAGGCGATGTCGTGGTGGACGGCGGCAACTCCTGGTACCGGGAGTCGCAGGGCCGCGCCGCCCGCTGCGCGCAGCAGGGCGTGGCGTTCATCGATTGCGGCACCAGTGGTGGTGTCTGGGGCCTGCAGGAGGGGTACTGCCTGATGATCGGCGGCGATGATGCCAGCGTGCAGCGCTTGGCGCCCTTGTTCCAGGCGCTGGCACCCGCAGCCGACCGTGGCTGGGCCCATGTCGGCCCAGTCGGGGCGGGACACTTCAGCAAGATGGTCCACAACGGCATCGAATACGGAATGATGCAGGCTTACGCCGAGGGCTTTGCGTTGATGCAGAAGAAGGCCGAGTTCGACCTCGACCTTGGCCAGATCGCGGAAGTATGGCGTCATGGCAGCGTGGTGCGATCGTGGTTGCTGGACCTGAGTGCGGATGCATTGCAGCGTAACCCCGTGCTGGAGGGCATCGCTCCCTACGTGGAGGACTCCGGCGAGGGCCGCTGGACCGTGGCCGAGGCCATTGACCTGGATGTGCCGGCACCGGTGATCACCCTGTCGCTGCTGGAGCGGCTGCGCTCGCGCGAGAAGAACTCGTTCAGCGACCGCATGCTGGCAGCCATGCGCAACGAATTCGGTGGCCACGCGATCAAGCGCAGCGACGGTGCCTGATTGCGGGTGGGTCTGCACGTCAAAGCGGTACGCTGGCGTGCAGTGCCCCCCTGATTCATGCAATCCTTGCAAATGGCCAGCACTATTGGCCCTGCCCTCGACGGTGGCGATCATCGCCGAGGCAATGCAAGGCGACGCAACGGTGCGGTAGCCACCTGCGCGAAGGGGAAACGATGGCATTTCGATTCAGCGATGACGACTGGAGCCGCTGGCGCCTGATGGGGCTGGCGTTTGCCGCGTTGCTCATCATCATCGTGCCGGCGGTGATGCTGCGGCATCTGGCCAGCGAGAGCGTCAATGCGGTCAACTGGGTAGCCCATACCCAGGCGGTCGGTGCTCGCCTGTACAACCTGCAGGCCGATATCCGCGACGTGGAGTCGGCCGCGTTGACCTTGTCCAAAGGCATCGATTCGCAGGCATTGCAACTGCGCATGCAACAGGCCGACCGGGTGTCGGAGAACATCGATGAACTGGCGGCGCTGGTCAGCGACAGTCCCGAGCAACTGGTGCGCATCGGCAAGATGGAGATGATGCTGGAGCGGCGCATGGCGCTTGCCAAGCAACTCGCTGCCACCAAGGACGCCGCGCTGCAGAGCCGCTTGATCGAGGAAATGACGTTCAGGTTCCCGATCCGCGAGATCGTGGCCGAGTTGCAGGAGCACGAGGACCACCTGCTGGTACAACGTGCCGCACAGGCCAAGCGCCAGCAGCAGCAGGCCTCGATCGTGACCTGGTCGGCACTGGTGGTGCAGTTGTTGTTGCTGGGTCTGGTGTTGTGGCTGCTGAAAAGGCAGATCGGCGGCCGTGCCGATGTCGAGCACCGCCTGAGCAGGGCAAGCGCCCGCGCAAGCGCGGTGCTGCAGACCGTGCGCGAACCGATCGTGTTGATCGACGGCAAGCAACGCATCGTGTTGCACAACCCGGCATTCGCCGAGCTTTACGGCGCCGAAGGCGAGGACATCAACCATAAGCTGCTGCCGGATATCGGCGAGGGCGCGTGGGACGACCCCCTGGTCAACCAGCGCCTGGCCGATGTGTTGCTGCGTGGCCGCGAACTGTGGGACTTCGAGCACGAGCAGTGCGGCGTGGATGGATTGACCCGCACCATGCTGATCAACGCCCGGCGCATGGCACTGCCCGATGGTGACGACGAAGTGGTGCTGATGACGGTCACCGATATCACCCTGCAGCGTGCAGTACAGGTACGCGTGGAAGAGCTGAACCGGCAGCTGGAAGGCAAGGTCGAGCAGATGGCCGACGTCAACCGCGAGCTGGAAGCCTTCAGCTACTCGGTTTCGCATGACCTGCGCGCGCCACTGCGACACGTCGCCGGCTTCAGTGACAAGCTGAGCAGGCACCTGGCCGAGTCCGGCGATGACAAGACCCGGCACTACCTTGAGGTGATTGGCGGATCGGCCCGGCGCATGGCGGCGCTGATCGATGACCTGCTGGTGTACTCGCGCCTTGGCCGTGGTGCCATGCGCATGCAACCGGTGGACATGCAGACTGTGGTGGCCGATACACGCGCGCTGCTGGATTCCAATCTCAAGGCGGAAGCCGGCGCCGATGGCACGCCGCGCGATGTGGAATGGCACATCGGCAACCTGCCGATCCTGGTCGCCGACGAAAACATGATGCGGCAGGTGTGGTTGAACCTGCTGGGCAATGCGGTCAAGTACACCGCCGGCCGCGACCGCGCGGTTATCGAGGTCAGCGCCAAGCAACTGCCTGATGGCAGCCAGCAGTTCAGTGTCCGCGACAACGGTGCCGGCTTCGACATGCAATACGCAGGCAAGTTGTTCGGCGTGTTCCAACGCCTGCACAAGGCCTCAGAATACCCGGGTACCGGCATCGGCCTTGCCAGCGTGCGGCGTGTGCTGACCCGTCACGGCGGCCGCATCTGGGCTGATGCTCAGGTGGACAACGGTGCCACCTTCAGTTTCATCATCCCTTCTGTATCCGAAGTCTCCTACAAGGAATCCGCGGCATGAGTCCCCTTCGCACCATCCTGATTGCCGAAGACAGCGCCGCTGATGCCGAGATGGCCATCGACGCCCTGCGTGAAGCCCGTCTGGCAAATCCCATCGTGCATGTCGAGGACGGCGTGGAAGCGCTGGATTTCCTGCTGCGCCGTGGTGCTTTCGCGCAGCGCGAGGAAGGTCTGCCGGCGGTACTGCTGCTGGACATCAAGATGCCGCGCATGGACGGGCTTGAAGTGCTGCAGCGTATCCGCGCCGAGGAAGAGCTCAAGCGCATGCCAGTGGTGATCCTGTCCTCCTCCCGCGAAGAGAGCGACCTGGCCCGCAGCTGGGACCTGGGCGTGAACGCCTACGTGGTCAAGCCGGTGGACGTCGACCAGTTCTTCAACGCGGTCAAGACCATTGGTACCTTCTGGGCCGTCATCAACCAGGCACCGGACACCGAGTAAGCATCCATGCCGAACAAGGGAGCACCACTGGGACCCGTGCGCATCCTGCTGATCGAGGATTCGCTCGAAGATGCCGAACTGGTCAGTGACCAGTTGCTGGAGGCTGGCCTGCAGGCCAGCTTCGAGCGGGTCGACAACGAGGATGACCTGCGCCGGGTGTTGCTTGAGTGGGCGCCGGACATCGTGCTGTCCGACCTGAGCATGCCCGGGTTCTCCGGTTACCAGGCGCTGCAGATACTGCGCGAGCTGCACCCGCGCGTGCCCTTCATCTTCGTCTCCGGCACGATGGGTGAGGAGACCGCGGTGGAAGCCCTGCACAAGGGCGCCAACGATTACATCATCAAGCACCAGCCAGCGCGGCTGCCGTCGGCGGCAGCACGGGCCATCCGCGAAGCACGCAGCGAAGTCGAACGGCTGCGGGTCGAGGACGAGCTGATGCGCGCGCAGCGGCTGGAAAGCCTGGCCCTGCTGGCTGCTGGCCTGAGCCACGACCTGCGCAACATCCTGCAGCCGCTGCTGATCGTGCCGGACCTGATCCGTGACCGTAGCGACGACCCCAAGGTCATCCGCCTGGCCGACATCATTGCCGAGTGTGGCCGGCGCGGACATGAGATGGTCGATTCGATGCTGTCCTTCGTGCGCGGCTCACGCCAGCCCAGCGAACGTATCGTGTTGCAGCGGCTGTTCCAGGCGGTCGGCATGCTGCTCAAGAGCAGCCTGCCGCGTAACGTCGACCTGCACCTTGAAGTGGCCGACGACCGCCTCGCGATCGAGGCCAACTACACCGAGTTGCAGCAGGTGTTGTTGAACCTTGCACTCAATGCCATCCAGGCGATGCCGGAAGGCGGGCGCCTGAGCCTGATTGCCGACCGCATCGGCGCAGATGACGATGAACAGGTACGTATCCGCGTCAGCGACCAGGGCGTGGGAATGGACCCGGCCACGCTGGAACGCCTGTTCAGCCCGTTCTTCACCACCAAGGAAAACGGCACCGGCCTTGGGCTGGTTTCCTGCCATCGCATCGTCGACAGCATCGGTGGCCGTATCCAGGTGCAGAGCACGCTGGGCGAAGGCACTGCCTTTGAACTGCTGCTACCCCTGCAGGACTGTGGCGCCGACGAGGCGGAGGATGAGCAGGCCCTGGTACGGCCGGGCCGCGGCGAGCGCTTGTTGATCGTGGATGACGAAGCCACGCGGCTGTCGCTGCTGGGCAATGCCTTGTCCAGCCAGGGCTATCGCATGCGCCTGGCCAGTGACGGCGCGGTGGCGATGCGCCACCTGCAGGAAGCCGGTTTGCCGGACGTGGTGCTGGTGGACAGTGGCATTCCGCTGCTGTCGGCCGGGCAATTGCTGGCGGAGATGCAGGCCATGGGCTATCGCGGCCCGGCCATCGTGCTGGAGGACAGCCATGCGCCTGCGTTCGCCGACGGCCAGGCACCCTCGGGCATCAGCGTGCACGTATTGCCCAAGCCATTGGAGATGCAGCGGGTGTTCCGCGCGGTGGCCGCTGCCTTGGGCGTGGACTGATCGGCGCTGCCGGATTGCGGCTGGCTGCCCTATGATGTGCGCCCCCCCCACGATGCAGCGCACCGACCGCACTGCGCGGTACCCCGGACGCTGCCGGCAAGCCAACCCATGACCACCGTGCTCCTGAGCCTGGGCAGCAACCTTGAACCGAAGCGCTACCTGCAGGCGGCCGTGGCCGTGCTGCGTGAGCGCTTTGGCGACATCCGCGTGTCACCGGCGTACCTGACCCCGGCGGTGGGCTTTGAAGGCCCGGATTTCCTCAACAATGGCGTGTTGCTGGAAACCGACATGGCGCTGGTTGCGCTTGATGAATGGCTGCATGCCGTCGAGGATGCACATGGCCGCGACCGTTCCGGCCCGCGCTTCAGCAACCGTACCCTGGATATCGACGTGGTCTATTACGGCGACCTGGTGGTGGAAGGACCGAAGCACCTGCGCATACCGCGCCCGGAACTGAAGCATGCGTTCGTGCTCAAGCCACTGGCCGACATTGCCCCGGATTTCATTGATCCGGTGCAGCAGCGCAGCCTGGCGCAGATGTGGCGCGAACACCCACAGTACGGCGATGTGTTCCACACCGTAGCGCTCTGACAGGTGGTGCCGAGCCATGCCTGGCGGCGGCCGTACAAGCGAGCCTCAAGCCGTCGTAAAAAGTGCCGCTCGGCAACCCGCTCCGGACACGGCAAAGACAGCACAGCCTTGGTGCCGAGCCATGCCCGGCAGGCGCTTTACCAGCCAGCCTCCTGCACGTTCCCGGCTGCGGAAGCCAAGCCTTCCGCGCCTGTCAGTGTCCTCAGGTCAGGGTACGGCCACCATCCAGCCGCAGCACCTGGCCGGTCAGGTAACCGGCGTCGTCCAGCAGCCAACGCACTGCCGCGGCGATTTCATGCGGGGTACCCAGTCGCGCCATCGGGGTGCGCTCCATCAGCTTCTCCTTGGCCGCCTCGCTCTTGCCCTGTTC
>Ga0256901_1000610_pt1 | contig 19900 bp, 27 predicted proteins | sample MC6MC0689MT_FD_190200 | JGI IMG/M metagenome (GOLD analysis project Ga0256901, IMG submission 190200) | Metatranscriptome of enriched soil aggregate microbial communities from Iowa State University, Ames, United States - MC6-MC0689-MT... | ecosystem: Environmental > Terrestrial > Soil >... | reverse complement strand
GTAATGACGAATTCAGCCATCAGAAGCGACGACGTTTCGACTAAGCCACCATAGAATTAACAGGGACACTGCTGACCTTAATAGGGTCAGCGGTGCTTTCGCCGTTTCTGCGTCGAAACATAAAAAGGCGGAGTTTATGAGCCGGCACCACCCGCTGCTCGCTCCGCCTCGTAATCCCAGCGCTTACACGAGGAGGGCTTGCGCCGCTTCTACACGCTGGTTTCCTTCACGGGTACCACCCCGCGCAGGACACAGATGGCTTCACCAAAGCCATTTGTCAACCAACACCAAACACGAGGAGAGCATGAAAGATTATGACACCATAGAAGAAGTGCATCGAATGCACGAGGTGGGTGCCAACCCGACTGAAATCGGAAATGCGCTTAGCCTGCCCAGATCGACAGTAGCTTCAATTCTGCGTCGTCCTATTCCAAAACCTACAGCCGACCGCATTGTTGTGCGGTGCGTTTCGAACGGTGGATGGTCCACGGCCAATCACTGCGTCAGTTATATCGCAATGCCACGCATTCGTGCGCTGGAAGCTGCGAATGACAACTACGAACAGCCGGGCGCAATCGCAGCCTGAGCCACGTTGGCCCGCATGTGCCGGCCACAGATCAACCTCCTAGCAGGAGGAATATCAATGAAATCCCATAACTTGCGTGAGCCACACAAGGCTTACCAAACCAAATTCACGCGGACTGGTGAGCGGGACACGACGAACCGCAAGCCTTATCGAACAGCCGCGCAGAAGCTGCATGCCCGCGACACTGCCGTCCTTAAAGACGGTCGGTATGTTTCGAACGCACCTGTGTCGTTCAGCAGAACGAAGCGGGGTGCAGCGTGACTTGCGAATGCGGTGAATGCTGGGACCTGCCCGGCTCAATTGTGACCCACAAGCTCACGGGCTGGAAGGGCATAATCATCGGCGATCGAGACGGCTGCATGTTCCTCACAGTGCGGTTCTGGATACCAGGTACTGGCCTTGGAACGGTCGAGGTTTCGCGCTTCGAAGTTGAACCACCGGCCAATGATGGCGACGGCGGTGGCGGCTGTGAGGTCGGAACAGAAGAAGACAATGTAATCCCGGTCGATTTCACCAAGAAAGTGAAGCTGACCAAAAAAACCAAAACACGAGGAGTAGCTTGATGGGTAATCGTAAGGCAGTGAAAGTTGGCGACAAGGTCAAAAGTCTTGTAACGCAGATGGATGTCCGTGCGGGCGAACTGTACAACGTCGGTAAAATTGACGCGTATGGTGACGTTTGGGTCATCGATGATGTTGGCGACAACTGGTTCTTGGCGTCAGGTGAGTTTGAAATTCTGCCCGTTGCGGCGCAGACGTTTAAGGTCGGCGACCGGGTACGTTTGACTACCGATGCAGGCGATGGTCGTTATAGCGGTTCCATCGGTGTCATCGAGAAAATCACCAATAGTTGTGCGCAAGTATTGTTCGACGCGCCTTTTAATGGATGGGGAACAACCGGGCGCAATTGGAATGTACAATTATCCGACCTTGTCGCCGCTCCCCTCAAAATCGAAGCAGGTAAATACTATCGCACGCGTGACGGACGTAAGGTGGGGCCGATGGAAGTTTGGCCGCTAGGTGGCTGGCATTCTGATCGTTCCGAGCGACCTCTGAACGGTGGTGTTTGGCTGCAGGACGGAAGTGCAAAGTATCATGGGGCTAAAGATAGCCCGCCGCTCATCGCTGAATGGGTCGACGAGCCTGTCAAAGCAGCTGCACCGGTCCCGTTCATTTTGCGCAATGATATATTCTCGTTCATGCCCGTTGCTAAACCCGCCATCGTCGCACTGATCGAAAGCGGCCAGCCAAAGCCATCGGCAGCGCCGTTCGTTCACGCCAATGAAACGTTGGCCGCAAAGGAAGCAAAGCGACTAGCCGGTGTCCACAAGGGCCAGGAATTCGGCGTGTACGTGCTCACTCAGAAGGTGAGTGAACCTGCACCATCCTATAAGTACGAATGGCAGCGCCTTGCAGCCAAAGGCGAGAAGATTTCAGCGATCAAAGAGCTGCGATCTGTGACTGGCCTTGGTCTCAAGGCAACAAAGGACGCCGTCGAACACTGGATCGCGCACGACGAGCCGTCCTCGCGCATCGCCGCCTAACCAGTAAATCCCACCGATAAACCAACCAGCCCCGCTGCAATCGCGGCGGGGAATGAGGAGGTATTATGCAAAATAGACCGAATGCATTCCAGCGAGTCCTGAGCCGTGAATATGGTGAAGACCGACTTCTAGGAATGCCAGCACGCGATCAGATGCATCATGATCGTCGCATGAATGAGATGGCGCAGATGACTGGCGGCCGTGGGTTTCGCACCCCTTCGAAGGAGGTTCGACGCTTTGCTGACGGCACCACCCGTGGCGAGCGTAAGCGCCAGCGTCGATCAGCTGCAAATGCGGCTATTCATGCAGCGCATGAAGCGGCATGGGCTCGCACAGCTTATGAGGCCAGCCTATGACGGCCACGTGGAGCAACCGGCCCTTCAAGGACTACGTCGTCGAAGACGACCGCATCTTGTCTAGCGAAACGACGCTGGGCCTCGGTGATCGTTTCGTCATGGGGCTGGCAGTTGTCGCGGCTTTAGCTCTGGCCATCGGTTTTTACTCATGGGTGCTGTTGTGAACGCCGTAACGCCAGCCGGTAATGGCACCGGTAAGATTGCGCGCTCCCTAGCTCTGACGGGCTTTACGCTCGGGCTTTTGCTGATCGTGGCAGGGCTCATTTTCTGGAACGCAGTGCTGCCGTTCTACGGTCTGCTTTATTTGTGGGGTGCATCATGACTTTCGAGCAGCGTTTAGAGAGCAAACCGCGGCGGACAATTCTCGGGGTTGGCGTGTCAGCCATCGTAATCTTGTCAGTTCTTGGCCTGGTCATGTGGGGAGTCGGTTTTGTCGTTAACCCTTTGATTCAGGCTGGGCGCGTCGTTCAAAAGACAATCGACGCTGACAATATGATCGGCAATTACGAGTGGTTTAAGCGCCAATATCAAGACGTGATTGCTATCGACCAAAAGGTCGCTGCGGCTGATTCAACAAAGAGTGCATTCGAGCAATCTGCAGGGGATAGGGCCTCCTGGCGATTTGAAGATCGCCAAGAATGGAACCGGCTTAATGCCGTGCTTCTCGGGCTGCGCAGTCAGCGCGCTAGCATGGTCGCCGAATACAACGCTCGCACACAAATGGCGAACCGCGACCTTTTCCGAACGTCTGACCTTCCAGCCGTCATAAAGTGAGGAGATCATAATGAGATTGAAAATAATTCTGGCCCTAGTGGCTGCTGTGTTGCTGGCCGGTTGCGAACCTGCCGCCCCAACAAGTAAACAGATTGAAAATCTGGCCGTCGAAGCTAATCAGGCTCGGCTGATCAAAGATATCCCAGCGCCCACTCTTCAAACATCGTTGGAGCGAAAAAACCTCGCCGAGCGGCTTGAGCGCATAAACCAGCAGAACATGAGCGGCTTTGTCTATCTGCTCTCGTATGGCCGAGTTGTTGCTTCTTACCCAATTCGAGGCAAGGTGACTTCGCTCAACGCGTACCTGATGGGCAGCGAACAGGCCGTTCGTGATCCGGTTGGCTCTCATGACGGCAGGCAATCATTGTTGATGGAGCAGCCTGACTTTGACGGCGCATATGGAAAGAACGCCGACGGGGTTTTTTTCTTCACTGCCGATAGCAACGCGTACGTTGAATGGGCTGGCGACTACCTCTTCTCGGACCAGCCTTTAGCTCTTAATCAAGAGCCCCTTATGGTTCGTCAGGTCTCCAGCCAATGACCTACCCACGGTTCCCCGCGCTGGCCACATCGGCGCCAGTCTGGCTGATCGGCTCGCTCATCCTACTGGCCATGATGATCGTCATCCAACTTACCCACTGACCACCGACCAAACACACACGAGGAGTTACTTATGGCTATAAGCCTATCAAGCCTCAAATCGACAAAGAGAAATCACCCGCCAGTCATGCTTTTGTATGGCGTCGACGGTATCGGTAAGACCAGCCTTGCCGCTGAGTTCCCTGATCCGATCTATCTGCCCACAGAAGGCGAGCGACCGCCGTCTGATGTTGAAATGGCAACGCCAGGCACGATTGAAAGCTTTGACGACTTACTCAACATTATCGGCGAGTTGCTGACCGTTGAACATGATCGGCGCACCGTAATTGTCGACAGCGCCGACGGCTTAGAACCGCTTGTCTGGGCTGCGACCTGTGCCCGCCTTGGGATTAACAGTATTGAGGAAGCTGGGTTCGGAAAAGGCTACGTGGAAGCTGACACCGAATGGAACGAGCTTATGTCGGCCCTGTCGGCGCTCGCTCAGGCAGGTATCTATGTGGTCATTCTTGCCCATCCCGAGATTGTGCGCTTCGACAGCCCGACTACAGATCCATATTCGAGGTACCAGCCTAAGTTGCACAAGCGAGCTAATGCACTTGTTCGTGAGAAGTCTGACGTTGTGGCCTTCATGAACTACCGCGTTTCCATCAAGGAAAAGGAAGTCGCGCGCCAGACGAAGGTCTCTCATGCAGAGGGCGGCAAAGAGCGCCAGATCCATCTGAATGAAGGTGCGGGCTTCAACGCCAAGAACCGGTATTCGATGCCAGACGCCGTTCCATACCGCAAAGGGCAGGGCTTCGCCGAGCTTGCGAAGTATTGGCCGGTCACGGTGCAGGAGGCTGCATAATGGAAAAAGCACTAGCTGGTCTGGTTACCGTTGCCGTCATTCTTTTCTTTGCACCGCTGATCGGCGTTCTCTTTGGCGCGTTTTCGGGATGGGTTGTCGGCTTCTTCTTCACTGAAACAGTGCAGGCATTCCTTACAGCTTTAGGTGTCAATGCTGGCCACCTGTCACTTTGGCAGATCGGCGCTGCGCTTGGCTTCATCGGTGGGTTCCTTCGACCCACCGTGTTTCGCGCAAAATCTTAATCCGCGCATTCACCACACCACCAACACGAGGAACTAACACATGGCATCACTAGGTAAGACCTACGTCGCAGGTGACGTAGATACCACGCAGAAAGACTTTGAAGACCTGCCTGCGGGCATCATGCAGTTCGAGATCGAAGCTACAGACGTTGTTGAAACCGGGCCCGAAGGCGCAAGAACCGGCGTCGGCCTCAAGTACACGGCGAACGTGCTCGCTCCAGAAGAAGTCTCAGGACGCAAGTTTTTTGGCTTCATCAATCTCGAGAACAAGAACCCTACGGCTCAAGAAATTGGTCAGCGCGAGTTTGCTTCGCTCCGCCGTGCCTGTGGGATTGACCAGATCGACGACACTGAAGAACTGCATTTCCGAACCTACACCGTGAAGCTTGGGTTGGGCCGACCTTCCAAGGATGGGAAATATCCAGCCCGCATGGAAGTGAAGCGCTATTTCTTCCCCGACGAAAACAATGTGCCCGAGCCGAGCATTGACGCTCAGCAGCCTGCGGCGGTAGCGCAGCGGCCAGCAAACGACAACCGTCCTGCAGCGGCAAACAACAACAAGCCAGCGCAGCCTGCAAAAGCTGCGGGAAGCCGTCCTTGGTCTAAGTAAAAGCCAGGATTGAAAAGGCTGCCTGTTGCTGCGGCAACGGGCAGGAATAGGAGGGAATGATGAATTACGAATACGACGTGGCAGAAGCGACAGAATACCTTTCGACTGGTGGGCTCGGCGAGGTTATCGGGCTGACTGATATTGCGCGGCAGAACCTACAGCCCAAGGTTCAAGTCGATACCGATATGGCAATGGCGCTTTGTCTGCTTGCTGATGAAGCATTGAAGGCGCGGAAGCCTCTAGCGGCCTAAACCAACCACGGCGCGGTCACCAGCCGCGCCTACCACCAACACGAGGAGAAACCCATGCGGGTAACGCTTGACCGAGCGCAGCTTGCGCACGCCTTGTCGACCGTGACAAAGGCAGTTGAGGCCAGAACGACAATTCCAATTCTTGGCAACGTACTCTTGTCCGCGGACAAAGGACAGCTGAGCATCACCGGCACCAACCTTGATCTGGAAATTAGCACCAGCTTGCCGGTTCTGGATAGCCAGGAGGGCACTGTTACGGTTGCGGGTAAGCTGCTTCTGGATATTGCCAAGAAGGCGACGGGCGATGTGCTGCTTGAGGCAGACGGCAATCATCTGTTCGTTAAATCTGGCAAGAGCCGTTTCAAGCTGGATACGCTGCCAGCTGCTGACTTCCCGTCCTTCAAACACGGAAGCTTCGATACCACGATTGACATTGATCTCGCTTCGCTCGTGCAGGAAGTGCAGTTCGCTGTCAGTACCGAAGAGACCCGCTATTATCTGAACGGTGTCTTTCTGGAAGCAAAGGACGGCCATATCGTTGCCACGGCGACAGACGGGCATCGTCTCGCATCGACACGCATTGAGCAGGAAGCCACGTTTGCTCCGGTCATTCTGCCTAACAAGCTGCTGTCGCTGCTGCCGACCGGCGTTGTGTCGGTATCACTGTCGTCAAACAAGGTGATGGTCGAAAGCGGCTCGACTGTAATCGTGTCGAAGCTCGTCGATGGCACATATCCCGATTACGAACGCGTCATTCCAAAGCCGTCAGAGCGTGTCGCTACGCTGTCGGCAAAAGCACTGCGCGAAGCTGTCGGCCGAACATCGGTTATCGCCAGTGAACGCGGTAAGGCAGTTCGGTTCTCATTTGCTTCAGATGCTCTGACTCTGAACGTCGCTAATCCAGATCGAGGCGACGCGACAGAGGAGATGGAAGCCAACTTCAGCAGCGAGCCTCTGACGATTGGTTTCAACGGTCAGTATGTCACCGACCTGATGGCGGCGTTTGGTGCGGATGAAATCACAATGTCGATGGCGGACCCTGGTTCGCCTGCGCTGATTACGTCAGCGGGCAGGCCGGGCTTCCGCACAGTCATTATGCCCATGCGCGTGTAGGACAATGGCACCACTCCCCAAACCTCAATCGACAACCGTCGGCGCGATCTATGCTGCTTACGAGGCCCAGGCGAAATCCTGGGACTCGTGGGGCATTAGCGTTGGCGAGGCTGGCACGGAATGCGACAGGGCGCTTTGGTATGGCTTCCGGTGGGCATCTGCTCACGAAGTCCACAGTGGCCGCCAGCTACGCTTGTTTGAAACTGGTAACATAGAGGAAGACCGGCTTGTTGCTGATCTCGAACGCATCGGCGTTGATGTATACGGTCAGCAAGACAAAATACGGCTCGTATCGGGCTTTGTGCGCGGCAAGTGCGACGGCAAAGCAATGAATGTGCCGGAGGCGTCGAAGACTGAGCATCTGCTTGAGTTTAAATCGAGCAATGCCAAGGGTTTCTCGCTGATTGTTAAGGATGGATGCCAGAAAGCGAAGCCGTTGCACTATGCACAGTGCCAGCTTGGAATGCATGCCTTTGGTCTGACGCGGTGCCTTTATCTCGTCTCATGCAAGGACAGCGACAGCCTGTATTCCGAGCGTATCGAATACGATCTTGAATTCTGCTTAAGGCTCGTTGCGCGCTGCGAACGGATCGTGTTTTCCGACATGCCGCCGAGCAGGATTAGCGAAAACCCTGAGTTCTTTGGATGCATGTTCTGCAAGCATAAAGCGGTCTGCCATCACGATGCGCAGCCGCGTGTGAACTGCCGAACCTGCCTTCATGCTCAGCCTGAAAGCGGCGGAGATTGCCATATCTCATGCGCACGGTGGGCAAAGCCGCTGTCTATCGACGAACAGCGCGACGGCTGCCCAGCGCATTTGTATCTGCCGGGCATGGTGAATGGTGAACAGATCGACGTCGACGAGGATGGAGAAACGATCACTTACATGATGAAGTCGGGAGAGGTTTGGGTGGATGGAGAGGGAAGGAAGGCGGCGTGAGCGTAAAAATCAATCATGAACTAGTCGGTCAGACCGTCAGTGTCAGTAAGGTTGGCGACAAGCAAGCATTCATCGGCATCGTTGCAGAAGCTTGGTTCTGGAAAGTGAAAGACGAACCGAGCGTGACTTATTTTCACGTCGTCGATCCAACTGATGGGACCATGTGGAATCGTGAAGCTGAAGAAATCATAGCAATTGCGAGTATGGCGGAGGCAGCTTGATGCAAAAACCAACCAAGGAACTCTTTCTAGAGAATATTACCAGCCACACAATGGAGGTGCGGTGTAATAGCGGCACGCATAGACACCTGACGTTCTCTAACAATGGCTCGTCAGTATATAAGTTTCACATCACAACTTGGCCCGGATACTTGGCGATATCAGGCGATATGGGTTCGTTCATGTTCTCGCGACTTCCAGATATGTTTGAGTTTTTTCGCGGTGATCATATCAACCTTGGGTACTGGTCTGAAAAGCTAACGGCACACGAGAAACACGGCGGTCACACGTCATACAGTGAAGAGCTGTTCGCTGAAGCCTTGAAGAGCGATTTTTCAGGTTGGTATTTTGAAAGCGAAGACGACCGCACAAAGGCGTGGGATGCGATAACCGATGAGTGGGACGGCCTAACTGACCGTAGCATCAACGCTCAAGATGCCATCCAGTCTGCCATGGATTGGGCCTGCCCAGTATCAGGGAATTCGTTTCAAGATTTCTGGGAGCACAGGGTCGAAGACTACAGCTATCATTTCACTTGGTGCTGTTACGCCATTCAATGGGCAATTCAACAATATGACGCCCGTTTTACAGCTGCGAACGACAACAAACCTATCGAAAGCATTGAAAAGGCAGCATAATGCTCCAGCTACGCGCATACCAGTCAGAAGCAATAGACGCCGTATTCGACTATTGGCAAGAGGAGGCAGGCAATCCGCTTGTTGATCTTGCGACCGGCTGCGGCAAGTCGTTGGTTATGGCATCTCTGATCCAGCGCCTCGTTGAAGGCTGGCCTGATATGCGAGTGATGGTCGTTACGCACGTCGCGGAGCTTATCGAACAGAATTATCTGGAATTGCTTGGCGTCTGGCCGTTTGCGCCTGCCGGCATATATTCGGCTGGGTTGGGTCGTCGTGATGCGCGCAGTCAAATCGTTTTTGCCGGCATTCAGACTGTTCACAACAAGGCCGAGCAAATCGGGCACGTCGACGTCCTCATGGTCGACGAGTGCCACCTGATCCCGATTAACAGCAACACGATGTATCGCAAGTTCATTGATGCGCTACTCGAGATCAATCCTGACATGAAAATCCTTGGCCTGACTGCCACACCTTATCGGCTGGATAGCGGCCGCTTGGATGAAGGCGCGGATCGCCTGTTTGATCAGATCGTCTACACCTACGGTGTTGCTGATGGAATCCGTGACGGATTCCTTGCCCCGCTCACCAGCAAGCCGACGGCTACAGAATACGACGTTAAAGGAGTCGGACGGCTTGGCGGAGATTACAAACAGCGCGCGCTGGAAGAGGCAATCAACCGAACCGACCTTAACGAGGCGGTGGTTTCCGAGATCATCGCAAAGGGCGCTGATCGTCGCTCGTGGCTTTGTTTCTGTGCCGGCGTGAAAGCCGCGCTGGACGTGCGAGACGTATTCAGATCGCGAGGCATTACGTGTGAAGCCGTAACAGGCGATACTCCGAAGGAAGAACGTCGTCGCATCCTTGAGGACTTCAAAGCATACCGTATCCAGTGCGTGACAAACAATTCAGTTCTAACGACAGGATTCAATCATAAGGGCGTTGATTTAATTGCATTTATGCGCCCGACTTTGTCACTCAGTCTATACGTCCAAATGGCCGGCCGTGGCACTCGGCCGCTATATAAGGCAGGTGCAACACTGGATACAGTTGAGGCGAGATTGTCGGCTATTGCGTCAGGACCTAAGCGAAATTGCCTCGTTCTTGACTTCGCGAAACTCGTCGATCGGCATGGCCCTGTCGATATGGTTGAGCCAAAAGCTCCAAGCGCAGGCAATGGCGAGCCGCCAATCAAGATCTGTCCGACAGTGCCGGACGACAACGGAGCCGTCGGTTGTGGTGAGAAGGTGCATATCTCGCTCATGAAGTGCCCGTGCTGCGGTTATGACTTCCCGCCAAATGAGGATGAGAAGCTAACCAGGCAAGCCGCCGACGTTCCGATTGTCAGCACCGCCGAAGCTGAGTGGCGCAAGGTGACAGGACGGACGTTTCATTTCCACGAAGGCAAGGGCGACAAGCCGCCGTCGGTTAAGTGCAGCTACATCGCGGGCTATACGCAGATCAATGAATGGCTCTGTCCGCAGCATACTGGCTTCGCACAAACCAAGGCGCATCGATGGTGGACACAGCATGGAGGTCAGCGGCCGTTTCCGAAGACGGTCATGGAATGGCTCGAACGCCAGCGTGAATTGCTCACTACTGACGAAATCAGCGTCGTTCCCAACGGTAAGTACTGGAACGTGAAAGACGTGCGTCCTGGTCTCAGTCTTGAAGCAGACAACGATAACGTGCCGGAGCATGCGAACGACAATGTGTCTGTTGGACTGTCTGAGATGTTGGACGATGAGATTCCGTTCTAAAAAAAGAGCGCTCTAAAAAAAGAGCGGCCCGAAGACCGCTCCTTTCTGAATGACTGATCGTGAATTACTTCGCCCAGCGCCCGTCATACTTAAACTCAGGAGCCTTTTCGAGAGCTTCCTTGGTCGTGTCCATCTTCGCCGACCACTTCTTGTCGTTCTCAGAATAGAGAATTTCAAGGTTCTGAGGTGCTACCACGACGTACTTTTCACCGACGCCCAAGAAGCCGCCAACCGACACGATGTAGCCAGTAAGCGCGCCGTCAGAAATTACCAGATCCTGGATTTTGCCAATGGTTTCATCCTTAGGATTAACAATGTCGAGATTCAGGATGTTGTTGGTGATGACGTCAGTCGGCTTCGCAGTAACGAAGACTTCTGTTTCGGTTGTTGTAGCGGTTTGCGCGTTTGCAAAAGAAGCGAGTGCAACAGTAGCGACAGCAGCTAACAGAATACGACGCATTTAAATTCTCCTAATAAAAACTTGACATTAACGTCGGTGGAGAAATGCAAATGGCTGCATTTTGGTTCCAAAAATAAATTTGAATTTTTACCGATGAAGGCTTGCACCGACTGACGACCCCACCACAATGAGCATTACCGGCCTTACCAGCCAAACCAACACGAGGAGCACAAATGACCAATACCGACGCAGATACATACGATCCGTACAACGCCAGAACCACGGCGCAGCCGGGACACAACAACCCGCCGACATCTGCATATGAAACGATCAAGCAGGAAATCGAAGACCTGTTCGACGAGGCGAAAAATTTCGCGGACGGCGAAGCCATCGACAATCAGGCTCTCGCCGACGCTGTGACCGAGCTCCACGATAAGTTGAATGACGCCGGAAAGCGCGCCGATGAGGTTCGCAAGGACGAAGCCAAGCCGCATGACGATGCCAAAGCCGAAATCCAGACGCGCTACAATAAGCTGATCGGCAACACCAAGACGTCAGGCAAGGGCAAGGTCGTGCTCGGCAAGGAAGTGCTGCAAGGGCTTCTGACTCCATGGCGCAATAAGGTTGCTGCTGAAAAGGAAGCTGCTGCCAAGGCCGCGCGCGAGGAAGCCGACCGTGTAATCCGCGAGGCGCAGGAAGCCATGCAGGCGAGCGCTGGCAATCTGGAAGCGCGCGAACAGGCCGAAGAACTGGTCAAGGAAGCGAAACAAGCAGACCGTTGGGCTAAGCGCGAAGACAAAGCCGCGACTACTGGCACTGGCCTTCGGTCGGTATGGCATTGCGATCTGGTTGACGAGGGTGTGGCTCTTGATTGGGCATACGGGCGTGCACCAGAGCGTTTCAAAGCTGTTGTGCAGGCAATGGCCGAGGAAACAGTACGCGCCGGTATGCGTCAGGTGCCGGGGTTTAATGTGCACGAGGAAAGGGTGGCAAGGTGAGTCCAGCCGAAATGGCGCGTTCTTGCCTCGCCGCTATGGAGGCTTGCAGCGAGTTTGGTATGCCAGTTACCGACGCGAAAGTAATCCTTGTGACTCCACAGGGATTCAAGCCGCCGCCAAAATTTCCGCGTGGTTACCTTCTGCAGGTCAAGTCTGACGGCGCGCGTGTATCGCGCTTCCCTGCATCGAGAGTGCTATCGTGGCTACGGTCTCATGGGTTGGTGGCAATATGAGCAATCACGGTGATCAGTTCATGAAATGCCCAAAGTGCGGATATGCCAGTGGCGATGACTGGTCGCAATGTGGAGGTAGTTGTCCAATGCCGATGTCACCGCACCACAATGTGGACGCTGAAGCGCCAGGCCGAGCCAACGTCGCCACCTACGACGACTGGTTTCCTGACCTCAGCATCCAGATTGCTGCCGTGCAGCAAGGCGGCACGCCCAGCCTTTAATCAACCACCCCGCCAGCCACCAACTGGCGGTTACCACACACGAGGAGAGAATATGTCTTACGCAGAGTTGTTGGCGCGTAAAAGCGCCGACGCACCCCTGCGTGGACTTTCGTCTATTCCGTCATTGCATGAAGGCATGTTTGCTTATCAGCGTGATGTAACCGAGTTTCTGCTCGGTGTAGGCGGAGGTGCCGCGTTCCTAGATACAGGGCTTGGGAAAAGCTTTGTCGCATTAGAATGGGCGAGAGTAGTCTCGGAGCAGGTCGGAAAGCCTGTTTTGATGCTCGCACCGCTCGCCGTTGCGCCGCAGCACGTCCGAGAGGCGCAGAAATTCGGATACGAAGACGCCCGAGTTGTTCGCTCGCAAGATGATGTTGGACCGGGCATCAACGTAACCAACTACGCCAAAATCGATCATTTTGATCCGAGCGCGTTTGCTGGTGTGGTGCTTGATGAGTCCAGCGTCATCAAGAATTTCACTGGCCAGACAACCCGCAAAATGATTGCGATGTGGAGAGACACCCCATTTCGTTTGGCATGCACTGCAACGCCGGCTCCGAATGACCATATGGAATTGGGCCAACATTCACAGTTCTTGGGTGTGATGAATTCCAACGAGATGTTAACTCGATGGTTTATCGCAGATCAGACGAATATGGGCCGATATCGTCTCAAGGGACACGCTGTAAAACCATATTGGAGTTGGGTTGCGAGCTGGGCCAGATGTATTTCAAAGCCGTCAGATCTTGGTTATTCCGATGATGGCTTTGGACTGCCACCTCTAGAAACCTTTCGACACGAAATCAGGGCGGACTTGAGTGTTGATGCGGGAGAGTTGCTTTTTCGCATTCCCGATACGAGCGCAACAGCCATTCATAAAGAAAAGCGCCTAACTGCCAACGCCCGAGCTCAGGCAATCGCCGAGCAAGTTAACTCCGAGCGTTCCGAGCCTTGGGTTGTATGGTGCGACACTGATTATGAAGCTGATGCTTTGACTAGCCGTATTCCCGATGCGGTCGAGGTTCGAGGATCTATGACCGACAAGGTTAAAGAAGATCGTTTGGTTGGGTTCAGCGAAGGAAATATCCGCGTAATCGTCAGTAAGCCGTCAATCGCCGGTTTTGGCTTGAATTGGCAACACTGCGCTCGAATGGCATTTGTCGGACTATCGTTCAGCTACGAGGCATATTACCAGGCCGTGCGTCGCTGCTACAGATTTGGGCAGAAACGACCAGTTCATGTGCACATTGCGCTAGCAGATACCGAGCGAGCGATCTGGGATACGATCAATCGCAAAAGCGGAGATCACGAGCAAATGAAAAGCGAGATGTACGCAGCAATGCGGCGTGCTCATCAGAAACGCCAAGTCAAAATCAACTATCAGCCAACCACGCCTGTTAATTTGCCCGATTGGGTGAAGGGAGCTTTCGTATGACCTACGTCCTAGACCAAGCAGCCGGTGACAAATGGGCGGCTTACAATGCAGATTGCGTGCCATTTACACAGGGGCTGCCTGATGGGTCGATAGATTTCAGTGTTTACTCGCCGCCTTTCTCCTCGCTTTACATCTATTCGGAGAGCGTTGCAGACATGGGTAACTGCGCAACAGACGACGAGTTTTTTGAGCAGTACCGCTACTTAGTGCGTGAAAAGCTCCGCGTGACACGGCCGGGACGCCTCACTGCAATCCACGTGAAAGACCTGGTCTATTACCAGAATAGCAGTGAACGTGGCACAGCAGGTCTACGCCCTTTTTCGGATGACTGCACGCGCCTTCACATTGAGGAGGGTTGGGATTTTCATTCACGTATCACAATCTGGCGTGATCCAGTGCGTGAAATGCAAAAAACCAAAGCTCATGGGCTTCTATGGAAAACGCTTCGCGCTGACAGCACTTTTAGTCGCATGGGTATGCCTGAGTATCTGCTCGTTTTTCGGAAGTGGGCGAAGGATGGTGAAGAGGTTAAACCAGTAACCCACACCAAGGAGAGTTTTCCCGTGACGGACTGGCAGGATCATGCATCGCCAGTGTGGAACTTTAGCAAGCAAGATTTGCCAGAGACCGATGTTCTGAATGTCAAGGTTGCCAGATCGGACAAGGACGAAAAACACCTTTGCCCCATGCCTCTCAACATCACAAAGCGCGCATTGCGGATGTGGTCAAATGCAGGCGACACCGTTTTCTCGCCGTTTATGGGAATTGGGTCTGAAGGATACGTTTCCCTGCAAAATAACCGCCGCTTTATCGGCACAGAATTAAATCCCAACTACTTCAAACAAGCCGTGAAAAATCTGGGTGACGCCGCAGCTGTTGGCGAGGTTCCTAGCCTCTTCGGAGATAACGACAACGTCGGGGCTGCAAATGCAGCCTGACGACATTTGCCACGTCTGCTTCCGACACGCTGTAGGTCTTGGTGTGCAGGAACACAAAGAACCGATCCGATGGCTATGCAAGGAATGCGCTGACATTGCCGAGCATATCCGATCCCGCCGCAGGCTAGACCCTTACGAATTGCGCGCCCTTGATACCGGCGTTGAGGCAGTTGGGGAGTTTTTGCGGTCCATACAGAAAGCCGACCTAGCGGAATGCGACGAGCTGGAAGCGCGCATGCTGGTGAAGGCAGCATGGGAAGGCTGCGGGCGAGGGATGCGGGAAGCTCTGAAGGAGGCGCCGTTTTGACCGCCTACTACAACGAATTCGATCCGAAAGCTGCCGCTTGGCTGCGCGAGCTGATCAAAGCAGGACACATAGCACCGGGAGATGTTGATGAGCGTTCAATTGTCGATATTCGACCTGCCGACCTCGTGGGATACACACAATGCCACTTCTTTGCCGGTATCGGCGTCTGGTCCTACGCATTGCGACGAGCAGGATGGCCCGACGACCGTCCTGTCTGGACAGGTTCTTGTCCCTGCCAGCCTTTCAGCGCGGCAGGCAAAGGAGATGGGTTTGATGACGAGCGGCACTTATGGCCGCACTTCCACTGGCTTATTCAAAACTGCCGACCTGCAGTCGTCTTTGGCGAACAGGTTGCGAGCAAGGACGGACTTGGCTGGCTCGACCTTGTACAAGCTGACCTGGAAGGATCGGGCTACGCCAGCGGGGCGGTCGATACCTGCGCTGCGGGCTTCGGTGCGCCGCACATCCGACAAAGACTTTATTGGGTTGGAGAAAGGTTGGACGACACCGCAAGCGCACGACACGTCAGGGCGTTCGAAAAGCCAGAAAGCCATTCACGGGACGAAACACGGCTGTGCTTGCCTAGTGAGGGAAGAGGATCTTGCAGGTTGGCCCACACCGACGACGCGGGATCACAAGGACGGCAGCAATCCAGACGTGAACGTACCCTTGAATGCATTGTTAGGCCGAGTGGCTTGGCTGGCGAGCTGGCCGTCGCCGAGATGCGGTGGCAATCCGGAGGGTTACGGGAACGCCGATCGTCCGAATGGACCGAGAGGGAGGTTGGAGGACACAGTGCCACTGGCGGGTTGGCCGACGTCATCAGCCACGGACGGGGAAAGGGCAGGAACTGGGATAACGGCAAACATGACTGGCAGCAGCTTGCCTCAAATGGCAGCAATGACAGGCCCGGCCCGACTAACGGCCTCTGGTCAGATGCTGACTGGCTCCACTGCCGGGATGGAAAATGGCGGCCAATTGAACCCGGCACATTCCCGCTGGCTCATGGGGCTGCCGCCCGAGTGGGACGATTGCGCGGTTACGGCAATGCAATCGTTGCGCCCGCTGCGCAAGCCTTCATCGAAGCGTATCTCGAAACAGAGCTAGTCGCTGCCAACGACAATCAGTGCAAAGTCGCAGCTTCGCGCTCCGCCTGAAGATGATTCAGCAAGTCGGCAAGATCGTCGGCTTGCGACCACTCAAGGCCTACCTGTTTGACGCCGTTCACTTCTGCGGCCTTACCAGTCGCTACATCAATTACAGCCCATTCGCCTTCGAACATTTCCAGAATGTCGTATCGCGCATTTGCCATGGCTGTTTCCTCCAAAGGAATGCGAATGCAGAATATCACCACTCAGCAATTTGCAGAAGACCCAATGCTCGACGTCGCGTTGTCGTATCAGGCGCAAAACTGGCCAGTATTTCCCTGCCGCCACCGCGATGATGAATATGTCGATCAGGACGGGTGCATTGAGATCCTCGCCACCAAGACTCCGCTCACAAGCAACGGGTTTCGTGGCGCAACGCTCAACGAACGCATCGTTCGCGAATACTGGCGCCGCAACCCTTCCGCAATGATCGGCGTGCCAACCGGTGCGCCTATTGGTGCATGGGTGCTGGATATAGATCCGAAGCACGGCGGCGACGAAACGCTGGCAGCGCTCGAGGCGGAGCACGGCGCACTGCCTGCAACGCTGACCGCAGAAACCACGAGCGGCGGCCGTCACTACTTCTTTCGTCATCGTCAGGGCGTTCGCAATCGCGGCGCACTTGGTTCAGGCGTTGATGTTCGCGGTGACGGCGGTTACGTAATTGCGGCCGGGAGCGTGCCGGAGGTTGGCCTGCCTTATCGCTGGATATCAGAGCAGGAGCCGGTCGACGCTCCGGATTGGCTGCTGGATCTGGTGCTGCCGCGTTCGTATGAAAGCACATACACCGCAGCGCCGTCTGTTAGTGGCAAGATCAACGACCGTTATGTCGAGCGTGCAGTTCAGTCTGAGCTGGACGATCTTGCGCTTGAACCGATGGGCAATCGCAATAACCGTCTGAACGACGCAGCGTTTCGTTTGGGCACTTTCGTCGGGGCAGGCGCACTGGCTGAATCCGAAGCGCGCGCGCTGCTACAGGATGTGGCTCGAGGGTGGGGCCGGGATTGGCCGCGCTGTGTTAAGACGATAGACAACGGCCTTGCTGCTGGTGCCCGCAGCCCGCGCAGTGTGCCGCAGAATGATAACGACAACACGCGTCTGGTCGATATCAGCCGCATGATTGCCAATGGACTGGCGAAAGCGGAGGCGCGGACTGACGTTATTGCAGAGCCCGTAGCAGACTTCGATGATAATATTAGCAGTAGCGAACAAACCACTGAAAACAAACGCGCAATCATTGCGACCCCGTTCGTTTGGAAAGACCCGTCGACGCTGCCACGACGCGAGTTTGCGTTCGGGAAGCACTTCATTCGAAAGTACGTGTCGGTGACGGTTGCGCCGGGCGGTCTTGGCAAAACTGCGAACAGCATCGTTGAGGCACTCGCCATGGCGTCGGGCAAAGCGCTCAATGGCACGAAGCCGCCGAAGCGTCTGAAGGTGTGGCTTTTCAATGCCGAAGATCCTCGCGACGAGCTTGAGCGCCGCATCATGGCCGCGTGCATTCATTTCAATCTGAAGCCAGCTGATATCGACGGGCACCTATTTCTAGACACAGGTCGTGAGCAAGAACTGGTCATAGCGATCGACGACAAGAAAGGCGTACGCATTCAGGAGCCGGTCGTTGAAGCAGTCGTCGAAACAATCTCGGAGCTTGGCATTGACGTGATGATTGTTGACCCGTTCGTGTCGACGCACCAGGTCAATGAAAATGACAACGGCGCTATCGACAAGGTCGCCAAGCTTTGGGCGCAGGTCGCTGACCGCACTAACTGCTCAATTGATATCGTGCATCATCTGCGCAAGGTGAGCGACCGTGAAGCAACTGTTGAAGATGCTCGTGGGGCAGTGTCGCTTATCGGTGCGGCGCGATCCGTGCGTGTGCTTAACCGCATGTCGGAAGCACAAGCCAGTGAGGCTGGCCTTACACACGAAGCGCGTTTTTCGTATTTCAGCGTGGTCTATGGCAAATCTAATTTGTCGGCGCTCTCGCACAAGGCTGACTGGCGCAAGCTGGAAAGTGTCGCTCTTGGGAACGGGCAGGGCCTCACCAAGCCTCAAGACCATGCGCCAGTTGTAACGTCATGGGCATGGCCGACAAGCGAGGAAGTAGCGGAAACATTGACTGAAGACGAACGCGACGCGATCCGTGGTGTTGTGAACGGCGGCATGTACAAGCCGGCACCGCAGGCCAAGGATTGGGTAGGGCGAGCCGTTGCTTACGCGCTGCAGCTGGACGTCGATGAAGAGACAGACAAGAAGCGTGTTGGGATGATAACCAAGGCGCTGTTTGCGGAAGGCTTTCTAATGAAGGTAGAGGATCGAGACCCTGTTCAGCGCAGGGCGACTACATTTGTGAGAGCGATGTGAAAAGAGCGCCCTACGGGGCGCTTTTTTGTTTTTGTAAAGCTAAATTAGGGGCATAATTAATTTCATGACTTAGGTATTTTTAGTGCCTGAAGCTTTGATACCAGGCTCGTATATTGATACACTGCTTTCAGAAGTTCTTTCGTTAGTTCAATCGCTAACTCACATTCTTCTGCGCCTATACTGTCATAATCCTTGGCTTTAATGTGAGCTGCATCGTTTCCGAGTAGTCTTAATTCATCTGCAGCCTGCAATAGTTCACTCGGAATGATGACTGTCGAACGAAGCGACTCTAGCCGTTGTAGAAGATTTTTTCCTTCTGCCTGCTTATCTTCGCAAAGCTCTTCAAGCACCCTTCTAACCATCAATGCTGATGCGCGATAGCAACCTGCCGCATGGGCCTTAATTGCTTCTTCCAGCGAGCTAAGAATATTGTTAGGTAGATTGCTGCTGTCGAAATCAATTACTTCTGGTGGATATGTAAGTAGATCGTCTCCGGTTAAAACGTAAAAAACCAGCGCCTCGCATTGCTTATTGGGGCACATTCTCATTCCAGCTTTAGTTGTAGACGGAGTTCGTTTTCCTTCCGAAGAAACAAACTTCGTCCATGCAGCGTCTACAACTTCATATGAGAGAGCTTCAAAGGCACCGTGGTGAGAGCACTTTGGGCATCTAATGTTAATGGTGCCAAAACGATAGGCAGACACACTACTATCAACAACTGTCAACATCTGTCTCCAATGTTACACAATCAACCATACATTAATATTGAGCAATCCTAGGCCTATGGCGAGTAGTTTATGTGCGTTCACATAGCCCCCGAAACTCGCGCCCATCTTTAAAGTACAGAACGATCCGATGTGAAACTAATGAGAAGTAGGATTTGTGATTCCCCTCGCTCTCAAAATAGGCTTCCAGTGAGGTAAACGTAGCCGCATTGTAGAATTTGAAGCCGAAGTTGTTTTCAGTGATAACGCTCCCTTTATCTTTAGCCCAAAATATCCAAGGTTGATAGCGGACAACCATAGCTGAATATTCAGTAGGATTGGCGTCGCTGCCGTCACTATTTAAGAGAGATCCGCTGCACCTAAAGGTATTTGTTTGGCTGGGAAGCCAAAATACCAAGCAGGCATAAGCAACAACAAAGAGTATCAACAATCTCAATTTGACGTCCCCCGCCCCTATATTCCGACAGTCAGGATACAAGTGCGAGTCTCATCAATAATCAAGTGCTAGCTCAATCTTGCTTCTTTTACATCAACACAACCCACTGTCACAATCAAAATACAACTATAGGTAACGCGTAAGTCATACTGCGTAAGTCTCAAAAAGCCTAAAAAGACTTGCGCAAAAGCACGCTGCTTTTAGTGCGTAAGAGTTC
>Ga0256901_1000609_pt1 | contig 19954 bp, 16 predicted proteins | sample MC6MC0689MT_FD_190200 | JGI IMG/M metagenome (GOLD analysis project Ga0256901, IMG submission 190200) | Metatranscriptome of enriched soil aggregate microbial communities from Iowa State University, Ames, United States - MC6-MC0689-MT... | ecosystem: Environmental > Terrestrial > Soil >... | reverse complement strand
TGGGGGTTCAAGTTACGTTTTAATTATTTACAGATGAAAATCAGATCTATATACCGATATCATAGAAATAGAAGTCTTTATTTTCTAGTAAGCATGCTTGTCGCTGGATTGACAAGCGGCTGTAATAAGCAGCTGGATGAGCTTCGTCCGCATAACGTTATTTTTGAGGATATCCAGTTTGAGCGTCCCGAAGGCTATAGCAAGGCTGTGGTGGGAGCTTACAACCTGGTGGCCGGTGGTGCGGTAGCATCTTCCTTTAACTATAATGATATGCTTATCTTTCTCTCAGAAGCAAAAGGCAACACGATCAGGGCGCTGGATGCGGAGGTGAACAAGAATACAGATGTGTTTGACTATGCCAACTCCAGTACAAAAGACCGCTCGCATACCTACGAGTTTTGGCGCGGAAGTTACACACTATTGCTGCACCTCAACAAAATATTGGGTCATGTGAAGGCGGGTGAAACAAACGCTGAAATCTTACAGGCAAAGGCCGATGCTTTATTTTTACGGGCTTATGTTTACTTTAACCTGGTACGTCTCTATGGTAAACCTTACCATCAATCACCTGGCGAATCTCTCGGAGTGATGCTTATTCTAGATGACAAAATCGGCCCTGAATTTGCTCCGAAAAGAGCCTCCGTACAGCAGGTGTATGCACAGATTGTGAGTGATCTGGAAACAGCAGCTCCGCTATTCGCACAAAAGAAATCAAACAGCTATGGTAGCAAATATGCTGCCTATGCGCTGCTGTCCAGAGTATACCTGTATATGGGTGGAACTGTCGATAATCCGGTTGCAGGTGCCAACCAGAAAGCTGCAGAATATGCCGACAAAGTGATCAAAGAAGGCGGTTATCAGCTTTTGCAGGACCAAGCTTATCTTGATTATTATAAAACCAATAACATAAACAACAAAGAAGACATCTTTGCGGTGAATATAGACTATTCACAGGGGCTGATCAGCAATTATTTTGCGATGCCCTCTCGGATAGGTTATACCGGCGGCTTATATCGCCCTTCTCCGTATTTGTTGTCCTTGCTGGAGGCCGACGACAAGCGAAATAGCTTTTACATCAACAATGTAACACCGGGATATCCCGAGGATACACGGGCGGTGTCAAAATATATGATCCGGTATGAATCACTTTATACTTTTTCACCTTTTCGTTACCTACGTCTGGCCGAAATGTACCTCAATCGGGCGGAGGCTTATGCAAAGCTAAACAATGGGGCTGGTGCATTGAGCGATGTCAATACAATCAGGCGGCGGGCAGGACTGGCTGCTTTATCGGGGCTGGAAGGTAAAGCATTGCTCAATGAGATCCTGAAGCAGCGCAAGCTTGAACTGGCCTTTGAAGGACATGCCAGCTACGATGAATTCCGGAATGGCCTACCCATGGTCCGGAATTATAAATCGGGCGGTTCTGCTGAACTGAATATCAGCCCGACCGACAAAAAAATAATCATGCAGATACCCGAGGAAGAAATCATCGCGAATCCTAACCTGGTTCAGAATTGAGTTAATAAAAATGAATTTTAGTAACCATCTTAAATTTAGAAACAAATGAAAAAATACATCGTAAGCATAGTGTTGTTGACCAATTTATCGTTGGTTGCCCTCGGGCAGCAGCCTTTTGTATTGAAGGGCGAAACCGTTAATGTTTCGTCACCCTATGTCTACCTGGGCTATCGTAGCGGAGACGGAAGCAAGCGTACCCTGGACAGTGTAAAAATTGAAAATAATGCCTTTGTTTTTAAGGGTAAAATCGAGGAACCAGTTATGGCTTATCTCTACCTGGACCGTAGCGGCAGGAGTGGGGATGATCCGAATGCGGTAAGTTTTTATTTGGAGCCAAAAAAGATGAGCATCCGACTTGAAAAAGATAAATTCAAAGAAGGTCTGATCAAAGGTTCAAAGTCGCAGGACGAATGGGCAAAATTGGATGTAGAAAAACAGGTCATCCGCAAGGAAATGGAACCTGTGCTGGAGGAATATGGCCGGTTGAATAAACGATACATGGATGCGGATGCCGAGCTGAAGCTGCTGGAAGCTAAAGTAAAGAAACTGAAGGAGGAGGCCTATGACTACCGGGAAAATTTTACGCCCTTTAATGAGCGGATGGCCAAATTGGATGTGGAATTTATTAAGAAAAACCCAGATTCATATGTGAGTTCTTACCTCATGCAATTTATGACAACAGGTGCCGATGTTGCTAAAATTGAAGGGTTATATAATGGTTTGTCCGATCAGATCAAGAACAGCAGTAACGGTCGGGAAATCGCAGAAAAGATCCAGGGTATCAAAAACGGTTCGCCGGGGAGCAAAGCATTTGAATTTGAGGCAACCGATATCAACGAAAAGGAACTCAAACTTGCCGCATTCAAGGGTAAATATGTATTGCTGGATTTTTGGGCGAGCTGGTGTGTTCCTTGCCGGAAAGGTAATCCGCATTTAATAGCCCTGTATACAAAATATAAAAGCAAAGGCTTTGAAATTATCGGTGTTGCGAGCGACGATCGGAGCCAGGCTGCCTGGCATAAAGCTGTCGATCAAGATAAAATCGGTATCTGGAGACATGTCCTTAGCGGGCTTAAATTTGAAAACGGTGAATTTGACCGTTCTAAATCCATTTCTGACCACTTTGGCATCAGTACCTTACCGACCAAGATTTTGATCGATCCGGACGGCATGATTGTTGGCCGCTATGCTAGCGGAGCCGAAACGGATACTGAACTGGACAAAAAGCTGGCGGAGGTATTTGGAGCGCAATAGTAAATATTAACGTTTTCTATAAACGGGTTCGAAAGGACTCTCTAATAAATAATAAGACTAGTCGTAAGATTAGTCTTTTTTATTTTCGCCCTAAAACTTCCAGGAGTCTTCCCGGTCTATTTTTTTAAGAACTTTGACAAGTTGGAAACGTTGTATGGTTTCTTTAAAATTGCTTTCTCTAGCTTTTAGCTAAATAATGGTTATTGTTCCTGATCTAGCGAGACTGCAGGAAATAGCACGTAGAAGAAAAAGCCCGGACATTGATCAACTATGCCGGGCTTTTAAATTCCCATTGCCCCCAATAGGAATCTGCTAGTCAAATAGGGATTAATTATGACTACTTAATGAAAGTTTTAAATTACTTATGATTTATCCTGGATACAACGGACTGGATAGCCCGCACGTTTAAAGTAATTCTGTGTATCCCAAGCACCATTTTCGAATCCTCGGCCTTGAAACGCTCTATCATTACCACCGACTGCAGTATTTAACCAGTAAATAGCAGTGGCTTGTCTAAGACGTTGTGATCCGTCAGTTGTTTCTCTATGGCCAGCTGCGGGAAAGCTTAGTTTAATATCACTGCTCTTTCTACTGGTCATAATATGTGCCGCAGTAAAGTCCGATAATCCAGCTGAAGTTCCTGTATTTGGAATCCAATTTCCAATGGAGGTATGGCGGGTATAATTTCCTAACCGGGTATATTCAGCCTGACTAGGTATCCGATCACCCGTACCACATGGATCCAATGGAGCTTTCACCGGAACTGCTGGGGTACCATTATTCCAGGAACCATCTGCAGCAGGTGTAGTATTCCATCCTGCAATCGCGCCATCGCCACTGTAAGCGTTTGCTACTGCTAATTGGCGGCCCCATTGATAGTAATTACCGTATAAGGCCTGTATCGAAGGGTTGGCATCTGGATTATTTGTCACTGGGTTTACATCGGCTACACCCAGGTTATAGCGATCCCAACGGTGGCCACCGATCACGGCATAACGCGCATCAGCAGCAGTGGCGCTTCTAGTTACATTAAGTGCATTGACATAACGGTCGCTGTTAAAACGCAATTTCATGGTATATGAATAACCAGGTTTTAAACCTAGGCCTGCATTTGAAAAATTAAAGTTTACCGCCTGTGCATTGACATCATAACCTATTTTGACTTGACCGCTTGGTATCGACAATCCAATTGAAAAGGTGTTTGACCGATTTTGGTTGACGATAAAAGTACGGGCTGTTGCATTAAGATTTGCAATTGGAGGTACATTAGTCTCATTAACTGTCGATACAACATCGCCAGTACTTAGGTCGACAGTGGCGTCTGCGAAAGGTGAAAGCCATTCAGCTTGAACCGGAACTTCTGAAAGATAACCTCCTTTTAGATAGTTTGCGGTACCAAAAGTACCCGTAGCATCGCTATTGTCGACAAGAACGGTAACACGGGTAAACATATGCTGTAATGGCGCCGTCAATGGTGTAGGGGTGTTGTTACCAAGAATGGTGACATCTTTTTCGATGGCGTACATTAGGTCACTTCCATTCTCTTGAAATCCGGTAAAATCGAAATTAACCGTACCTGCAGTATATAGGTTTGTTGTTGGAGCAGCAGGAGGAGGAGTGGTCGTAGAACCCAATGAATAGATTACAAACGTATATTTATTGCCTGCGATCAAACTATTTCCGAAAAATACCTGGCTTGCATTTGAGGCATCGCCAACCGCCTGGTCAATATAAGTACCATCCGTTTCATAGGCTACTACCCGATAAGTTACAGCACCTCTTAAAGATAGCAACGATGTTGCGGCCTTTTTGCCAGTGGATGCTTTAAGCCCGGTGTTACTTGGAGTATTTTCTGTAAGTTCTGCGGTAATGGTAAACGGTCCTGACTGCACTTCCTGAGTGATCGTTAAGGGTTCGCTTGTGTTAGCCTTTGCTGAAGCTTTCGCCACAGATATATTATCTCCACCGAATTGGGCTTCTGTTAAAGCCAGTTTTATACCACCTTGATTCGCTTCAACAGCATTTTCACCTTTCTCCTTACTACAGGATACGGCAACCGTCAGAAGAATAATAAAGGCTAGTTTTATCTTTATGATCTGATACATTGTTTTCATAATTGTTATAAATAATTTTTAATTGGTATTAGTTCCACCATTCACCGCCGCTCGGATCTTGGGTTTCCGTTCCGCCATTGTTCCAGTCAGTTTCGTTAACGCCTGACCCACCTCCAGGTTGGCCTGATCCAACCGATCCCGCAGCTACCCCTTCTTCCATTACCACCTGTAACTGCTCGATTACGGGTTTCACGTAAATCTTTTTTTCAGTTCTCTTTTTCATGTGTATTTTATTATTTGGTTTATGCTTAACATTTATTATACATGATACAGTGTTTAATCATGGATTAAAACAGCTGCATACAGCAGATAAATGCCTATTATTAGTTCGGATTTTCAATTGCTAGTACTGTTTTTGTCGATTTAATATATTAGTGTTTTCTATTAATTTCTCTTCATTTAAATAATTAGCCACACAATGATTTCTCATTCTAGGTTATATAGCTCGAACCTTTAAACGCAGGTCGTAATTTATTACCTCAAAGATAATCGAGAAAGAGACGATATGAATACTACATAGATATCACTATAGTATCACACATGTATTACATTTTATGGAATTGTTTGATGTGCAGTATTTTATTTGGATTTTTTTGCTTTACAATCAGATTTACAAGTAAAGTAAGCTGTCTTTATATTTATATAATATTATATGTTGTGACATTATTTTTTTTAAATGATAATATATTTCTTTCTTTTTATGTGTCGCCTCTTGAGATGAGATTTAATATGTGATATATCTGTGATACGTATATATAGTTTCCTTACGAGAAAGTTTTTCAATATTTGCAACGAATTAATTAAAATGTTTATTAATCATCAAAAACAATTAAAAAAAATGATTTTACAAACACAGACAAAGATAAGTTGGAGAGCACTAGTTCTATCAGCTTTGGTGTGTGGATCGTTGTATTCCTGTAAGGAAAGCAAAGACAGTGTAGCGGCAAGCGGCAAAGCCAGCGTCAGTATCCAGTTACTTGGCGTTGAAAACCCAGTTGTAACAACTAAGAAAGCAAGTAAGGCAGGTAACACTGCGGGGGCGGGCCAAACGGTGGTGATCCCATTGACAAACTCAAGTTCTTTTGAGGCAACATTAACCAGCGAGTCGTCCGTAACAAATGGCAACCAGTTACGGGCCTCGTCCGGTAAGCGTGCGGCGGTAACCGAGGAAAGAACGCCTTTGGCAAATAATGTCAAGTATAAAGTCGTGGTGTATAACGCTGACGGTGATTATGTGACTGAAAAAACCTATACCAATTCAGTCGACAACAGTGCTGAAATCTCTTTAGAAGCTGAAAAGACCTATACTTTTGTCGCTTATTCAGTTAATAGCACTGCAACAGTTCCGGCAGTGACGGCACAAGCTGATATCGCAAATGCCAGCCTGGATAACATCAGTGCAGATCTGATGTATTTTAAGAAAGATCTAACGGTTCATTCCGGAGATAATAACCTGGACGTGGTATTGAAGCATCAATATAGTGAAGTAACTACCAACTTAAGCATGGCGACAGAAATGACTGGAGCGATAACGAGTTTAATTTCGCCGACGATAAACCCTACGCATCCAAGCGCAAGTTTAAAATTAGCAGATGGCACAATAACCTATAATGGTACTACTTCAACTACCGCTGTACAATTTCCAGCTTTGGGAGCAGGTTTACGTGCAGTATCAAGCAATCCAACACTATTGATTCATCCAGGCGAGACCAACGGCCAGTTCAGTTTTGGATCAATTACCATTGATGGGGAAACCAAATCGAATGTTTCTGTTTCAGGCTTGAACATTTTGCCAGGACAGCGCTATAACCTAAACCTGAATTTCAAAACTTGTACACAACCTGTGACAGGTGGAGCTGACCTCAACTGGAATTACCCGGCTTCAGGATCAGGCGCTGTGGTTGATGGAACAGCTCAACCAGCAGGATATGTCGTAACAAAAGATCTTACTGCTCCGGGAGCAGACTATGGATTTGTATTTGATATCCTTCAATTGGACAATTCCTTTAATATGGAGGTAAATGGAACAAAATTGGCAACACAGGAAATTCAATTTGAAAGTGGAATCGCTATCGCTCCGCGAAACGTTCAATTTGCAGATGGAAGTCTCTACGGTGGAACAAATTCAGAAGGTGGTACTGTCCCTCAGGTATACAACTTGACTGGTACTTCGACAAATCCAGTTATTCGTGTGGTCATTAGCCGTTCTGGTGAGGTATCTATGTATGGTAGCAAAAGCAATGGTGGCGAATTATTCCCTTTACTGTTGACGCAAGGCTCTTTCAATAACGTGCCATGGAACTCTACTGCTAATAATGTTAAAATTACCCAAATCGTTCAGGGAGCGACTAAAATGGTTGGCTCAGGAAGTGGTAGAAAGAAAATAGCTTGTACGCAATAATCAGCATCAAATTTCAAATGCATAAAAATAGTGTATAATAAGAATAAGATATGAAAACAAATCAGTCAAAAAATATATATGTAAGCCCAAAAATCGAGGCGATAAATATCGAATTGGAACAAGGAATTGCCGCGGGTTCTGCAGCAACAACTACCAACAATCCCCAAGAATCTTGGGATCAAGCGGATGATGACAACCGCTTGATCAACTGGTAATCTTTTCGAACGAAAGATTAATTAACTCATCCAAGTTTGCCCGACAGGTCCCGAATGGTAGCCTGTCGGGCTTTTTTTATGGAGATAAAGAATATTTTACCAGAGGCAAGCAAAGAGAGCCAGTTCAAATAGGGGGCGACGTTGATCGAAAACACAGAAAAAAGTCTTCTTTTATGAAAATAGTACTTATTTGAGGGATTCCCCTATTGTTCTTTTATTGTGTTTGGATGATGTGTTTTTTTTCTTTTCTTTTTTTTTGTAATCTCAATATCCTGTTTTTCAGATTTTTACAAAGTGTGATATCAATGTGAAAGGCGCTTTTTTTTGATTCTTTCTTTTAATGCAAATATTTGTCAAGCAGAATAAGGCAGGACATTTCAGTTATGAAGCTGATGGATAAAATGAGAGCAAAGATAGGATGTTAACGCTTCTAGATACTGGTTGTATTGAATTATCGCCCGGACCAATTTGCGTGAAGGTCCGTGATAATATATTTGGATTTACTCGATAGGGCAGATGGAGCCCTGTCGAGTTTAATTGACCGCAATTGCCTATTCCCTCTAAAATACAAAATAATCTTCTGCTATTGATTGAAGGGATCGATCTCAGATGATAGAAATATAGAAATGAAAACTTACTGAAAAACGATATACAATGGAAAGGAATAACTTCAATAATTTAATTGCTTTAGCGAAGAACAATAATGCTGAATTTTTGGCTTTGTTCAGCGAAATCTATCCCGACTTTGTTGCCTCATTAAAGAAGATAAACCCCAAAATCCGCAGTAGCGAATTGGAATTCTGTGCCATGACTTTTCTGAATTTTTCGACTAAAAATATTGCTCAATATACTTTTGTAACGGTACGTGCTGTACAGGTACGGAAAAATAGATTGCGCAAAAAACTTAATATCGCTTCTGATATAGATTTTAACAATTGGATGCGAGATCAGATCCAACGAAATCCATTGGTTGAACAAGAGCAAACCCCTGTAGAAATAACCTAGTAATAAAGGGCATATGCTGCTTCTACTGCTTCCCATGATATAGATATTCTTAATGAGGGATATTTAAGAAAATAAGTTGGTTGTTCACTCTTGTGATATTTTTTAATGCGCAAGATAATCAGAAAAAATCTCTGGTAAAGTTTTGCATTAGATTTTAGATTATGAAGAAAAAGATTTTTTTATGCGATGATAACCTTCTAATTTTGGAAGCTCTGGAACTGATATTGAGTACAACTGATGCTATGGTTGTAAGTGAAAGCAAAAGTGCTCAAGCATTAGATTACATTATAAAAGAAAAGCCCGATATTTTTATCTGTGACTTACAGATGCCCGGGCTAAATGGCGAAGATCTTATAAAACAGATTCGTACCCATAAAGAATTCCATGACCTATTTATCCTGTGTATTTCAGCTTCCAATGATGGTAGGGATATCGCTATGAATGCAGGAGCCGACTGCTTTCTTCCCAAACCTTTTGAGATAAATGAGTTGTTAGCTGTTGTGAATCGTATTTTGACGGCTAGAACTCACTGACAAACAGCCTGTCCATAGCTATTTTATTATGTTGTCAAATTAAATAATCCGATATTAGAATAGGTCTGGGGAAATGATTTTTATAGCTGTTTAATGATTTAAAAAATCGTTAGCTTTGCAGCGCAGTGATTTAGCGCTAAAGGAGCCTTAAATTGTTGTGATGTATAACTATCTATAACAATTGATGACCTACGAAATGAGAAAACAATTTCTTTTTTTACTTCTATTACTATTTACACTCAAAGCAGTTGCTGGCGATCCCCAGAAGAAAAAGGTTGACTCACTCTTAGCGAAAGCTATGGAATTCGGTAGTAGAGGAGATTTGGTGACCTACATAGAGACAGCAATAAAAGCGCTTAATTTGGCCAATGCTGCCAACTATGATGAAGGAAAAGCAAAATCTGGCACTTATATAGCAGAAGGGCTTGTAACTGTAGGGTTATTTAAGGAAGGACTGAAGCAGCTGGATCGTATTGAAAATACAGACTTTTATAAGAATGAAATTTTCATGCAATCCGAAGTCCATCGGTTACGTGGTAGAGCTTATGCGGGGCTCAAGCTTGATCAGCAAGCCCTTCGGGAGTTTCGTATGCAGCAGGGACTGATCAGCAAGCTCACGGGGGAAAAACAAATAAAATCCTACCAGTTTAACTATGAAAATTTGGCTGTTGTTTTTCACCGTCTGGGGCAATTGGATTCTATGCAAAAATATACTGAGCTACAATTGGCGAACCTGAAGGTCTTTGAGGAAAAAGACGCGGCCATGCGCTATCAGATTGTTTATGAAAATCTGGGGCGGTTATATGTTCAGAAAGGCGATTTATTAAAAGCGCAGCAATATCTTGACAAATCACTGGAGCTGATAAAGAAATATAAAATTCCTGTCGTTCTGAATACCTATAATGCATTGGGTCTTTTGGAGAAAACGAGAGGGAACCTAAAAAAGGCTGCGGCTTTTTATGAAGAAAGTCTCGAAAAAAAGCGGGCTGCCGGTAGTCGGATCGGGATGAAGAATTCATATCGAGAACTGGCTGATTTTTATCGAACAACCAACTTTGACAAAGCCAAAGCTGATCACTATGAAATGGCCTTTAGCCGACTCAATGATTCCCTGGAAAATGAAAATCGACAGGTTGTCGATCAGGTACTCAACCAGATCTTGCAACTAAAAGACCAAGAATCGGAGACTAAGGTGTCAAAGGCAGCCACTATTTCCATCCTGGTTTTGATACTGCTTCTTGGGACGGTCACCTTTTTTGTATGGCGAACAAGGCACAATCGTCGGATTTTGGGACAAAAAGAAGAGGCTTTACAGGAGACAGAGACGATCAATAAGGAACTGACCGAGCAGATCGGGGAAAACAAATTCAATAATCTGATCGAGCTGGCTAAAAGTAATAATCCGGAGTTCCTGACTTTATTTACTGAATTGTATCCGCAGTTTATTCAGGCGTTGAAAACGTTTGATCCGAAGATGAGAAGTACAGAATTGGAGTTTTGCGCCATGGCTTTTCTTAACTTTTCGACAAAAAACATCGCAGAATACACCTATGTAACCATTAGGGCCGTGCAGGTACGTAAAAATAGATTGCGTAAGAAATTAGAGATTCCTTCGGACGCTGATTTCAATAATTGGATGCGCGACCAGATTCAACGAAATCCACTGGCTGAACAGGAGAAAAACATTGTAGAGGCTAGCCAGAAATAATGTGAGTAAGCTACTTTCATTATTATATTAGTGATCAAGGATCAGGTCTTTTAGGCTGGCTAATGCAGCGCTACCAATACCTGGTAGCTATATCAAGTAATCAATTCGATATAAAGGGGTCTTTGGAAATAGTTTTATTTCTGTTTAATGATTTTAAATTCCTAGATTTGCACCACTGTACTTCAAGGATTGAAAAGAGCTTTAAACTGTTGTGATGCATAACAATCTATAATAACTGATAACCTACTAATGAAAAAGCACCTTTTACTTTCAATTTTATTATTATTATTATTATTATTATTTAAGCTTAAGGTATTTGCTGACGATCCCCAGAAGCAAAAGGTTGATTCTATCTTGAGTAAAGCAAGGGAATTCGAAAGTAAAGGTGAATTTTTGCGGCAGATTGAGACAGCTTTGAAAGCTTTGGATCTGTCCAATGCGTATAACTATGATGAAGGAATCGCAAGAGCTCATTTTTCGGCCGCTAACGCGCTTGTAAATGTTGGGGTGTTTAAAGAGGGAATTAAACATCTTGAAAATATTGAGGGCACCAAATATTTTCGGGAGAAAACTCTCATGCAATCCGAAGTCCATCGAGTGAAAGGAAGAGCTTATATAAAGCTGAGGTTATATCAGCAAGCTATTCGAGAGTTTCATATACAGTTAGCCCGCATCAAGGATTTGACAGGGGAAGAGCAAAAAATTTCCTATCTGTACACATACGGAAATTTAAGTACAGTTTTTGATCAAACGCAGCAACTGGACTCGATGCAGAAATATATCAACCTTCAATTGGATATTTTGCGGAATTTTGATGAAAAGACTGTCGCTGCTATGCTTGTAGGGGTTTATGATGATCTAGGGCAGCTATATGTTAAGAAAGGAGAACTTGCGAAAGCACAACAATACCTCGATAAATCTCTATCCCTCGTGAAGAAATATAAAATCCCTGAATTTTATAATACATATACTTACCTGGGTAATTTGGAAGAGAAGAAAGGCAATCTTCAAAAAGCAATGTTTTTTTTTGAAAAGAGCCTAGCGAATAAGAGAGAAGTCAGTAACAGAGACGCAGTTAGGAATTCTTACAGATCTTTAGCTGATTTTTATAAAAACACCGGTTTGGACAAAGCTAAAGCTGATGAATATGAACTGGCTTTTAGCCGGCTGAACGATTCCTTAGAACGAGAAAATAGACAAGTCATAGATATTGTACTCAGCCAGATTTTAAAATCTAAAGACCAAGAATCTGCCACGAAGGTATCAAAATCGGTAAGGATTGCAATAATCTCCTTCGTATTGCTTGCTTTAGCGATCACGGTTTTAGTATGGCGATCTAGACGTAACCGTAGGATTTTAGGACAGAAAGAAGAGGCGTTACTGGAAACGGAAACGATCAATAAGGAACTGACCGAGCAGATCGGGGAAAACAAATTCAATAATCTGATCGAGCTGGCCAAAAGTAATAATCCGGAGTTCCTGACTTTATTTACCGAACTGTATCCGCAGTTTATTCAGGCGTTGAAATCACTTGATTCAAATCTTAGAAGCACTGAACTCGAATTTTGTGCCATGGCCTTCCTTAACTTTTCGACAAAAAATATTGCAGAATATACTTTTGTGACAATTAGGGCTGTACAGATCCGCAAGAACAGATTGCGAAAAAAATTTGAAATCCCTTCGGATGCGGATTTTAATAACTGGATGCGTGAACTCGCAGATACTTCTGCTCAAACACAAGTTCCTGATTAGGACTAGTTGTTTTCACAAGCACAACTGGCGCATCTGGGGGTGTATTCGAATAATCAATAGAAGAACTGTTTGAATTGGAGGATAACGATTTTCTTGCCTGAGATACAGTATCTATTTATGTGTACACAGTTTAAAAAAAAAGCGGAGGCTAAAACTCCGCTTCAATTCATGCTTTTATAACACTGATTAAATCTTAAAAACCTATTCAATAGGTAGGGATAGGTATAGATTTATCGGTATTAAACACCCCAAAAGGCCCTACAGGCTCTGAAGAACGACCCGCAACCGCCATTTGTATAGGTCTCCGAAGTGTGCGTACCTACCAACTGTGCAGTATCATAATCATAAAAGCTCAAGACAAAAACACAGCGCGTAAGTCCGTTCTGCATTTCCGTTACCTCTTCGGTAACCTTCACCGTAGTGTTGGTTTTGGGAAGACGGTAAGTAGATGTTTTAACAGTTGCATTTTTGTTGGATGCATTTTCCATGGTTTTAGCGGAGGCCGCAGATGATAGCACAGCTAGCGCTACCAGACTCATCATTAATTTTTTCATTGTTTTTATTTTTTTTGTTATACGATTACATGCATCTGAGGCATGCTCTTTATGGAGGTAAAAATAGGTGTAACTTTATTTATCTATATCATTATTTATTATTTGTTGCTGGTTATTCAGTATTCGTAGTTAGTAGTCTATTATTCGTTGTAGTACGCTACATATACCAGCAGTAAAATGTATTCAAATGGATAATAAACTGTCTAAATTTTTCCAACAAAAGCCAGCTTTGTAAACGAATTGGAAGTGATAGCCGAAAGAAAAATGTACAAAATAGAACCTGAGAAACTCTGATGAAAGGCTTAAAAACTTATTTTAAAATCAAGTATCAGATTCGTAGTGAAATGGTAGAAACAGCTTCAGGAGAACAATATAATTTAGTGCGAAAATAAGATGCAAATGATCATAGCTTCTTAATAAAATTTTAGAAGCTATAATCTATCCCAACGCTAATATAACCGGGCAACAGTTTATATTCAGTACTGCTGTTGTAAAGGTCGGTCAGTTCAGTATTTCTGAAAAAGCGGGTATTGAAGATATTTTTTGCAGTCATGCTAAATCTTGTCCGATGTTGTCGAAGCTCATAAGATAGGGAGAAATCCGAAAAATAGTAGGTCTTGGAATCTTGAGCAAGGAAACTGCCAAAGCGATAGGACTCATTCTTTAGATTGCACTGTATATTTTTACCCATATTCAAAAATATATTCAGGAATCCACGGCTATTTTTTAAGGTATTCTTACTTTCTGAGCGATAGGTGATAGACTGTATTGAATATCCGGTATGGATATTTAATCGAGATTTCCATGCACTTCTGAACGATAATCCATAATCGTAAGTGTCTGTATGGATTTGTCGGTTGCCCAATCCGGTCACGACCGTTTCGTAATCTGCGCTATTTGCGCCTAGATCCAGCCGCAAATTTCCGCTGAGGACTTTCAGATAGTAATTCAGGTCTGTTTTATAAAAGGTGCTTTTTTTGTTTTTGAGCAATAGCTGTTGCGCGAGATTGAAATTGGGATCCAAACTACTCTCCATACCAACATAATCAAATAAAATCTGATGCCCAATATTGAGGTTGGCAAAAAAACGATCCGTCATACTACCATAGGTGTATGTTAGGGTAGCCCCCGAACTGCTTAAAGTAGCCATATCAGCCATTCCCTTTATAAAATTTCGAACTCCTGTGCTGTAATAGTTAGGGACGAGTTCAGTGAGTGCGGCATTCTGCTGCTGAAAATAGAGCTCAGTTTCCAGTCTCCCTTTGTAATGCACGGCCCATTTACCCAACAGACTGGGGGCTAGCTGCAGGCTATTTTTGTGGCTGCGTTTTCCAAAATCTGTTAGTCTATTTTGAACAATACCAACTTGCAGACGGGGAGTCCATTCCCATTTGCTTCGTTTAAAGGTATATTTGGAAATAAGATTGGTCTGGAACACTGCAAAATCCATCTGATTGGAAAATCCCTCAGGATAGATGTCGCTTTCCCCAGCCTTTCTTTGATCATCCTGCAGTATGAATTGGCTATTCAGTTGTTGCTGTTGATAGGCAGTTGTCAGGGCGAGCTCAAAAAAATCACCGTTTTTCTTTCGGTTTAAATAGTGCGTGGTGGCGCCAAGATAGTCGAGGTTATTTTCGATATGTTGTTTTACCCCAGTTATATCCCCTTTCCCAAAAAGATCTTGGTAATAGTATCGATCGATACTGTAGTCTATAGGCGATTGCTGCTTTATCCAACGGATGGAACTGACCAAGGCTTCCCGGTCTGAAAACTTGTGGCTATAGCTGAGGTTGTGGTTGGTCAGGTAGCCTTTGCTTTTGGTCAGCTCTTGGCTTTGGTCGCCATTAAAGAGGAGAGCACCGACATCATTTTTCCCTAGAGAGCCGAGTGTACCACTATAGCTCAGTGTCGTGTGTGCATTGGGTTCGAACTGCAATTCTAATTTGGTGAAATAATTATCAATCTTGCGGGTGAACTGATAATCTTCGGTATTGGTAAATTGAATATCCTCTAAATGGTAGTTCTGTACTGTATTGCGGTAGAATGATTTTTTGGTCGGATTTGCGAATCCCAGCCATTTGATTTTAAACTTTGGAGCTGGGTTTAGAATGGTGTTGAGAGACAGTAATTTGTCGTTGTTGAAGTTTGTTCTTTTATAGTCAAAACCGGGTAAGCTCGGGGTATTGTCGATCAAGCTCGGGGTGGATATTCCTACACCTATTTGTCCGGGCTCATCGGCCGAACCAGACTGGATCAGGTGGTTGATGCTGCTAACGGCATCGACCCCGTTGTTATTGGCGCTGCCCAATAAATAGTATTTGTTTTTCTTTCCAAAATTCATGAGGTTGGCATTTGCCTGATAATATTTTGGACCTATAGGAACGCCCTGTGCATCCACCGAACCTAGCCACTGCGCCTTGCTATCTTCCTTCAATTGTAAGTTTAGGGCAACCTTGTTTGAGTTTTCGATGCCTTTCAATTGTTTGTTGTTGGAAAAGCGCTGCAGCACCTGAATTTTTTCCAGGGGCTGTACCGACATATTCTGCGTCAGCAGACGGTAACCCTTTTCAAAAAAATCGTCTCCTTCTACCATCACTTTCTCCACTTCCTTATCGCCTATTTTGATGCTGCCATCCGCACCTACATTGATACCGGGAATCTTTCGGAGCAGATCTTCCACTGTGCGTTCATCACCCTGCAAAAAGGATTTCACCGTCAATTCGATGGTGTCTCTACCACGACGGTAGGGCTGCTTGGAATGGACAATCACTTCCTGTAATCGCTCCACACCCCCAGCAACCAACTGCACATCAATCAGGGTATCAGTCTGTGTTGCTGTTAGGGGCACGGAAACTGGCGCGAAGCTGAGTGCTTTATACAACAAGGTGAACTTTCCGCTTTGCACTGTCTGCAAATGGTATTTCCCTTCGCCATCGCTAAACGTATAGGCCAGCATTTTGGCATCAACCTCACGTTGTAATTCAATCCGCACACCGCCCAATGCCTTTCCATTGGAGTTGACTCTTCCCTGGATTGTAACTTGGGCCTGAGCAGCTATACCTACTAGACAAAACCCGATCAGGGTCAGCACTAGCTTATTAATGTTCCCATTCATATACTTGCTCCACACTACCACGGACTTTTTTTCCTTCTACGTTCACACCTTCAACTACAGGTATTTTACTATACAAAATGCGCATTTGCTCTTCAGTAATACGGTCATTTTTCTTGACAAATTCTTCAAGCGTTAGTTTTGGCAAAGACTGAATGTATGTATCATTGATGGGGGTATTGCCTGCATAAGGATAATTTACCTCCTTCAAATACCAGTAGTTGGGATTTGCACTTTCGTTGTAAAGCATCACGATAAGCCCTGGTAGTCCACCAAATTTTGATGGTCCTACGGGTACGGGAATATCATGGGTATAATAAGCAACCAGCGTAGTGCCACGATAAGGTGCTGTTGCTTTGTGACACACGTATTTACCCAAGGTATCAACATCAGTATAGTTGGTATTCCAGACCAGAGACGGGAATTGGTCGGTCACCAGGTAATTAACGCCCTCGATAGAACGGGTCTCCAATTGTTGTGAAGCATTGTTTTGCTGTATCACGATCTTGTTGTAGAGCTTGCCTGAGCCGATGGTCATCGAAAATGTCGGCGCGACCTCACCGTCGATATCCTTGTTGATATCTTGGTTGCGTTTGGGTAGCGAATCACGAACGGCTATCCTCACCGTTCCGTCATAATAGACCTGTTCCTGAAAAGTCGCCATAGGCGAGGGCATATATTCATAGACCGCATGAAGCCGCTGTGCAAAAGAAGATCCCGAAACGAACAGAAACAGAAAGAATATATAATATTTATGCATGTTGTTTAGTTTGGTAAAAGCGGGGGCTAAACCCCGCTTCAATTCGTGTTTTTATAACACTGATTAAACCTTAAAAAAAAACTCACAGAGTAGGTATGAACACTGGCTTATTGGGATTATACTCCCCACCATTGTCTGCAAGCTCTGAAGAAATCTCCACAGCCACCATTGGTATAGGTCTCGGATGTGTGTGTACCTACCACGTGTAGATCATCAGAACTTAAAAAAGTCAAGACAAAAACACAACGCGTAAGTCCGTTTTGCATTTCTGTTACTTCTTCAGTAACCTTCACCATGGTATTTGTTTTTGGAAGGCGATAAGTAGATGTTTTAGCCGTTGCATTTTTGTGAGAAGCATTTTCAGTTGTTTTAGCCGAGGCAGCAGTTGAAAGTACCGCTAGGGCTACCAGACTCATCATTAATTTTTTCATTGTTTTTGTTATTTAATTGTGTTAAACCATTGCATGTTTTTGAGGCATGCCTTTATTGTCCTCCGGTAAAAATAATAGACAGTTTTAATTCGTTATAGGGTGATTTGTTATCCGTGTAAGGTGATGCATTATCCGTGGCTGTTAGTTTATTATTCGCTATGGCTCGATCAACCTTGAACTAAGGGATAGACAGTTAGGCGCTGCTATGCAGAAATAGCCCGATGCATGTTGATTGGAGGTTTGAAGCATTTATTTCCTTCTCATAATAGAATTTTTTACTATCAAAATGAAAGACATTCTTTGTTAAAGTTATTGTGTAGATTGTTGTATGTTGCTTGTATTCAGGGTTGTGTGGTCTGCGTTGTGTATTGTGGAACACTTTTGGCATTAGCGTAAAATAGAAATAGTATGAATTTAATACAGCATCCACATATTCTTACAGGCAAGGATCTTGGTTGGCAAAGTTATGTCTCTCGGACATGTTCAGATCGGGGTTGGCTGACTGTGCCCTCCCTAAAACTTGGCCCAGGAGGCTCCGCCAGATCGTATACTGCCAATGAGTTTATATTTAGCGGAGATAAAAAATGGATTGGCAGGGTATATACAACTATTAGAAGGACTTCCTGATGCATGGGAGACAAGTTTTGACAAATAAGCAAAATGTTATGGAAACAGATCGTATAATCGTACGAACAGCGACAGCAGCAGACTTAAAATATGCGATGGAGATTTCAGCGGAAATGGCTTCATCAGCAAAAGCACGAGGCACGGGAATAGGGACACGAACCCCGCAGTCGATCTGCAACAAGATCCTCGATGGTAATGCGGTCATCGCATTGACACAAACGGGAGAATGGGTTGGCTACATTTATCTGGAAGCCTATGCCGAGGAGGAATTTATTTCGCATTGCGGCCTTATCGTTTCGCCATCCTGGCGACGTAGGGGCATCGCAACACTTATGAAAAGACAGATCTTCGAACTTTCGAAATTAAAATATCCTAAAGCAAAGATCTTTGGCATCACGACTTCGCTGGCTACCATGAAGATCAATTCAAAACTGGGTTTATTTCCGGTCAGCTTCTCGGAGATTACCCGGGATCCTTCCTTTTGGAACAAATGCCAAAACTGCATCAACTACCTGGATCTGGAGAAAAAGGAATTCAAGAACTGTTACTGCACAGCCATGCTTTTTGACCCCAGTGCATTACAAAAATTAGCTATAGAAAAACCCCGAAGGTCTTACAGTAGCCTAGGTAAGGGAAGGCGTGGTTGATGAACAGGATGTTTCATCGTCTCAAAAATTTTCTTGGGCTGAGCAAACTAATCCATTGAAATATTATTAATTTCGAAGGGGCATGTAAGGATAAACAGCCATTTAGCTGGAAGGATAGATGCGCATGTAAAATCAGCTTTTAAAGTAGAAGAAAATAAAAATTCGATGAAAACTATTGACCAACATAGAACTCAATTTGATAACTTCGTTTGGATAGATATCTGTCAACCGGACAAAGAAAGCCTGAACAAAATTGCTGAAGAATATCAATTAGACTATTTTCAAATAAAGGATAGCCTGGAACCGGGGCATTTGCCCAAGTTTGAAAGTCAACCCAATTATAATTTTTTGATATTGAGGGCATTTACATCCACCATTGAAAAGGGGGCAACGACAATCAATGAATTGTCAAATAAAATAGCCTTTTTCTACAATGGACACAAGCTTATCACGATACACCGTAGCCAATTTGCTTTCTTAGACACCGTAAAGCAAAAATATGAAACCTCGGAAGAACTACTGGTCTATTTGATTTATAAAATGGTTGAAACTTACCAAACACCATTGGATACACTGGACGAAAAGATCATCGAAATAGAACAAACAATATTTCTTAAAGATTATGCAAGGGTGTCTTTAAAAGATCTATATTTCCTGAAAGCACAGACCCGGATTACAAAGAAACTTTTACAGATTTTTCAGAACGTAACCCACCAAATTGAGGTGGCGGAGAATAACAAGACTGCTTTGCAGGATATAAAAGACAAACTATTGAATCTGATACTCAGTTATGATGAAGTCATCGAAAATGCCAACAATTTATTGACCACCTACCATTCTGTCAATGCCCAAAAAAGCAATGATGTCATGAAATTGCTGACTATTTTTTCGGCATTCTTTTTACCATTGACGTTTTTAGCAGGAATTTATGGGATGAACTTCGAAAATATGCCCGAATTGAAGTGGCGCTTTGGCTATTTTATCACGCTCGGGGTAATGGCAATTATTTCGATAATCATCTATTTATGGTTCAAACGCAGACGGATTATCTAAATTTCCAATGCTATGCTACCCGTAGTACGATCAGAAAAATAACGCTTATATTTTTATTAAAAGAGGGAAATACAACCAATAATTGTTAAAAGCAACAATAAGTAGTGTAAATACAACTAAGGGTAGCGCTGTTTATTCGCCGTGATACTGGCCTGCAAAATAACTTTGTAGTATCAAAAAAATATAAAGACATGATGCTAAATTCTAAATCAATCGGCAATAAAATAGCCGAAGCAAGAAAGAAAACAAATCTTTCACAGGCCGAAC
>Ga0256901_1000606_pt1 | contig 20048 bp, 17 predicted proteins | sample MC6MC0689MT_FD_190200 | JGI IMG/M metagenome (GOLD analysis project Ga0256901, IMG submission 190200) | Metatranscriptome of enriched soil aggregate microbial communities from Iowa State University, Ames, United States - MC6-MC0689-MT... | ecosystem: Environmental > Terrestrial > Soil >... | reverse complement strand
TTTCCACCGACCGAAATAACATTGTATATTGATGAGGAAAAAGGATACATAACAAGAAAAGGAAGAAAGTAACTTAAACTCATCGTTAAAGTCCAGTAATCCAACGTTCTTCCAGTTTTTCTATATATAAGATACCAGTCATAAACAAAGTGTATGATCAGTAGCAAATCTATTACTATAAGATACTTATTAAATCTTATTATGCCGTCAAACAGCTCAATTGTATCCAACTTTTATTTGTTAAATTTAAAATTATCTTTTAACATTTTCATTGATAAACTTAACATCTTTAAGCTCATCAATTAAAAAGACTTGATTTTCTGGTCTAAAATATCTCTGAGAAAACTTAAGTAATAGAACATATTTATCAAATCCTAACATTTTCTTCAGAGTCTTCATTACCGTATTTAATAATCTAATCTTTTTGTCCAATCCTTCAAAATTTCTCTCATTCATTTTATCAACATTGCTTCCGGGTAAACTTACAAGCCCGTTTCTACGTAGTTTTTCATAAAATGATTCAGGTCCAACTGCAAACGGATTCTCGATAAATCCACCTTCTTGTATAAAGCGCCTATAAAGTCTTCTCTGAAAAATATTGATATTTACACCATTTTGGAATGTTGCATAAGAGTAGGTTTTGTGAAAATACATGTTGAAATTATTTTCTTGTAAGAAAACAGCATAATTTTCAAAGTACGGTATGAAATCAGCGTACTGATGAAGATCTAAGCTTGGGCACTGCTTATTCTGAAAAATATCTATTGGATTAAATCCAGAAAAATGAATAAAAACAAGATTATCACCCTCAGTTTCTTTAAGCCTATTTACAATAGTAACATTTTCACCTTTGGTTATTACTTTTCGTTCATGTATATTCCAATATGCAATATTCCAACCCAAATCTCTCATGATTAAAACTGAATTGCCAAATAAAGCAGGTACGAAATCCATCCATTTTTGATCTACATGCAGCGCATCAAATTTATCAACAAAACAATACTTCGCCAACCGGGCTGACCACCAAGTTGCAATCTCCCGCCCAATTAATGTGTTTTTGATTGCTGTAAATCCAAGATTATATATTCCTGCAAATAGCGTTAAGGTTTCAGGTGCATTTGCAGTAGATAAATTCTCTGCCGTAACCATGTGTGGTGTTAAAATTATATCATGTGAATCTAGCTCATCGAAAATTTGATCTAAATTAGAATATACATAAATATCAGGATCAAAATAGATTACCTTTTCATAACCTTTGTTGAATAGGTAAGTAAAAAAATAAGGTTTAATGGCTGTCGAATGTTCAGTAATATTGTATTTGAATGCCAATTCGTTAAAGTCAGGAATTCCGATATCCTTAGCTTGCAACACTGTGAATTCCTCGTTAATAAAATCTTCAGATTTATCAAATTCATCAGAAATCAGAACGTAAAAGTTAACTTCTGGGTTTTGTTTTTTTACTGATACATATAAAGCTTTAGCAAAACCAAAATAATTTTTTGCTACTATCGTAAATACAGTTTTTTTCATTTCTTAAATGGTTTTAATTAATCTTGCCGGAACCCCTCCAATTATCGAATTTGGTGGAAAGCTTTTCGTTACGACTGAATTTGCCCCAACAACACAGTTTTTACCAATCGTTACATTTGGCATAATTGCTACTCCTTCACCAATCCATACATCATCTTCAATTATTACTGTGCCTTTTGAGAACAAGATTCTTTCATTTGGCATTTTATTCAACTCTGTTACATTATTGCTGCCATGAAAATGGTCAGTTATAAAAACCTTACTACCAATTAAAACCCCATTACCAATGGTTATTTTATTGATGCATGCGATATGACAATCAAGATTCAATGAAACGTCATTACCAATTTGAATTTCAGGATAAAATCTATGATCATTATGCAAATCATGCGCTTCGATTCTTAAACGTTCAAAAGCGGTAAAATTATTTCCTATAGAAATATAATTCTCTCCAAACACAATTGCTGGATAACGAACATAGAAGTCCTTACCACACTTAAGTAAAGAGCTTTGTAAACTTCCTGAATATACATAATTAAAGACCTTGCTTATTGCCGAAAAAAGTTGATAAATTCTCAATAAGTATAATATTCTACCTAAAGAGCGCAATAATTTTTTTATCATAAATGACGTAATAATTTATTTTGAAAATAACTGTAAACTTACTGTTTAATATATACTTGAAGCTATGAAATTTTATGCCGTCTTATATAATTTCATAGGTCTTATTTTAATCACTAACTTAAATTTCGATAGAATTTATTTTCTAATTTTATTTATCAGCAGCTTCTTAAGTATAAAATAACAAAGGTAAAATACATATTTTGCATAAAATAACATGAGCCAAATTTCTCGTTTTTTAAAGGCTTTGTAAATTTTATATTTCCAATCCTGTTTTTTAAAATAAAATACTTCAGGAAAAATTTTTATTTGAGCTAACCATAACGGAAAAAAATTCAGTAACAGTTTTTTTGTTTCTTTTAAATAAGTTTCAGACTTTATTGTAGCATTACCTAAAGCTTCCTTTAATATGAAAGTGTAATTATCCAAGAAAACGGTTACGATATCGTAACCTCCTTTTTTTGCCACTTCCTGGATGGTAAAGAAATTATCGTCGTTTACAGAAACTGCACGATCCTTACCAATCGTTCTAAAAAGAACATCAGTTTGAGTTAACTGTAAATGAGAATATCTACTAAAATCTTGAATTTTGATTAAATCATCTTTCCACATTCCAAAAGATGCAATCCAAGTTGATGTGAAGGAAACGTAATCTATGAATGAATCAAGGTTTTTGCATAAGAAATTCCTATTCTTTTTTTTTGTGCTGTTCAAAAAAAACAGAATATTCTTCGATTCGATATTATTATCTATAACAGAAAGAACAATCTCTAAAGAGCCAGGCTTGTGTTTTAGTGTATCATTATTTAACTTTAAAAACAACCCATTCCCTCTTCTTAACGATTTCTCCATGTTGCCATCAACAACATTCTTTTCATTTCGGAAATAGTGAATTTTAGTGGGGAATAACTCATGATATTTCTCACTAACAGCTTCTGTATTATCAGTGGAACAATTGTCTGATATAATAATTTCTACATCATCGGTGTTTAAAAATCGATCCTGGATAACTATCGAATCCAAAGTTTTTTGCAAGTATTCACTTCGATTATATGTTGGAATGCAAATTGATAATAAAGGTTGCTCGGTAATATTCATTTCAACAATAATTTTTTAAAAGTTTGTGTGCCACTCTTTTTTCTTTTTATTAAAAATATAAAAACACCAAAAGAATGAAACGGATAGCATTAAAAAAGTATAGCCATAGATAATTCCGGCTAAGCCAAATAGATTCCCTAATCCAAAAGTAGATAGGCAACATAATATGCCAATAACAATTGATGATACAATCAATGGTTCCTGCTTATGACATCTTAAGTAAGTGGCCCATGCAAAAACGATTTGATTTACAATAATTGTTGTAGAAAGAGGTATAAGATATTGCATTTCTAAGAACCTATCTCCAAGACTAAAATTTAAATACTTCAGACCTACTACGCCAATAATAAAAACAACTGTCATTGCACTAATCACAAAAAACACTTGTTTCAGTGTTTTATTAAAAATCGTATCTAAGGCTAGATACTCTTTTTTTGCAATATGAGCAGAAAACTGAGGAATTTTGGTTGTGATCCAACTCATTGCTATTGCTGAAATTCCATTTAGGGCTTGTAATGTCATACCCATCTGTCCTGCAGCTTCTGCACCTTCAGTCGCAAATATTACTGGATTAAATAATTGAAAAATAAAATATCCACTTACCCAACTTAATGCAATTTTCCATTGCATAGGAAATATTTCAGCTAAATAGTCGATTTTCCATTCTGCTTGAAGTGCCCATATTTTGCGTAGGATTTCTTTCCTATTCGAAAATAATATCTGAAAATAATTAACTAAAATTGAAATCAGAGAAGCCAATGCACTCGAATATAACTTGAAACCACAAGCAAAAAATACAATAAGCAATATAACGTTCGTGGTTTTTTGAATGAGCCTCACCTTTGCCATATCTTTTACCTCTCCTAGCCCATCAAAATATGCTAAAAGCGGATCAATAAATAGATTGAGCGATGTTGATAAGCAAAGCATAACCCAAGGTAACCTCCACTCTATATTAGCTTTTACACTAAAGTTTTCAAAAAAATAAAAACCCGCAAATACCAGAGCGATCAATAGTAGAAAAGATATTATACCAAACCATTTCACGCAAAAACGAAGCAATGATGATAACCTGGACTTGTAGTAACCATCACCTGTTATTTCATTTCCTTCTCTTGTTAAATGAGCAAACTCATGGGCGGTATATTGAGTAATAATCCCACTTAATCCCAGTTCGAAAAATATCTGAATTGCTAATATACTTGCAAAAGTATAATAATAACCTTGTTCATCTGCACTTAAATACTTAGCAATAAAGATGATAGATACCAAATTACCACCAACTTGTATAAGCCTTGTGAGAATTGTTAATCCTATTGCGGGGTTTAATCCTAAACTAACTATTCGTTGTTTAATTATACTAAACATTGGCTTCGATATTGTAATTAATTAACATAGCCATCCTAAATATTTAAGATGGCTAACTAAAGTATTAATCAATTGCCTACTGATCTAAATATTTCTTAATCACTTCCGCCATGTAATCATAGTGGCTTTCGTTCAATCCTGGCCACACACCTAGCCAAAAAGATTGGTTCATAATGATGTCAGTATTTTTAAGATCCCCAATTTTGCGGTGTTCGATGTTTGCATAAGCTGGTTGCCTCAACAGGTTACCTGCAAACAGTAAACGTGTTCCGATTTTTTTCTCTTCTAAGTGTTGAACCAACATGTGGCGGTCATTAGAATCACCTTCACGAAGGGTAAGCAAAAATCCAAACCATGATGGATCAGAATTCGGCGTTGGTTCTGGCAAAATGAAAATTTCTTCAAATTCTTTCATTCTAGCGTACAAAGCAGCATAATTCTCACGTCGACGTTGTACAAAATGATCTAATTTTTTCAATTGACCTACGCCGTAGGCCGCTTGCATATCTGTTACTTTTAAATTAAATCCGATATGCGAATAGGTATATTTATGGTCATAACCATAAGGAAGAGATCCCAATTGCTGACCAAATCGACATCCACATGTATCATCTTTACCTGGTAAGCAGTAACAATCTCTACCCCAGTCTCTGAAGCTTTCTGCCAATTTTGCCAATTCTGGATTATTGACAATCACAGCACCACCTTCACCCATGGTAATGTGGTGTGCAGGATAGAATGAAAAAGTAGAAATATCACCAAAAGTGCCGGTCTTTTTACCTTTATAAGTAGCTCCTAATGAATCGCAATCATCTTCAACCACCCAAAGGTTATATTTTTTAGCCACACGCATTACTTCGTCCAAATCAAATGGATTGCCTAATGAATGTGCAATCATAATCGCTTTGGTTTTTGGCGAAACAGCTTTTTCCAAATCTTCAGCTAAAACGTTATGCGTGGCAATGTCTACATCTACAAATACCGGAATAGCACCAAACTGAACTATTGGGTTAACAGTTGTAGGGAAACCCGCTGCAACTGTGATTACTTCATCACCAGGTTTAATGGCACGATCGCCCAACTTAGGAGAGGTTAATGCATAGAACGCAACTAAATTTGCAGAAGATCCGGAGTTAACCAAAAGCGCTTTAGTAGCACCGAAATACTGTGCAAATTCATGCTCGAACTGGCTTGCAAAACGGCCTGCAGTTAACCAGGCATCCATTGTAGCATCAACACCAAGAAGTACATCTTCTTCATCAATTACTTTTCCAGTAACAGGAATATAATTCTGTCCTGCAATAATTGGCTTATTTATGTTTTTCTGAATACTTGCCTGAAGCAAGGTCTTCAATTCTGGGGTAATATTATTGAAATTCATTATGTATGTTTTGTTTACTTCTTGTTTAATTGATTCCATACAATGGTTCTGCTGATTGCATCATCAATAGTATGCGTTTCCTCTAAACCCAAAGCATTAACGATCTTTTTGGTTTCGGGTACAAATCTAGATATATTCGTGTAGTTTTCTTTAGAAGATTTTGATAAAATCTCGATGGCTGGATTAATGGATGCACCGATCTTCTGAGCCAGTTCATTTAACGAAACGGCAACCTTGCTACCGATATTATAAACATCGCCTGGTTGGCCAGAAACTAACGTTTTTAATATCCATACAGCCATATCACTGGCATAAAGATAACTTCTGATGGTTTCCCCGTTTCCGAGAATACGTATTGGCCCACCTAAAATACCATCTCTGATAAAATTATTGATGGCCCAAGGCTTATCTAAATCATGATATGGACCAATGAATGCAAAAGGTCTTAATACCGTGATTGGTAATTTGAATTGATTTCTATAAATGGCGCAAATGGTTTCCGCAACCATTTTGGACTCTCCATAAACATGATTTACATTATTTACTTCGAGTGAACCCAAATAGTTTTCATTGATAAAAGATTCATCATTGTTCTTACCATAAACTGTGTGCGAACTTAGATGTAATATCTTTTTTAATGATGGTAATCTGGTTGCTGCATCCAGTATATTCGTAGTTCCCTTGTAAAAGGTCTCCAATGTTTTAAGTGGTTGAGAAACATGATCCCGATTATCAGGCGTACCTGCAGCGTGAATGATATAATTGACCTCTTTAGGAACATCATAAAGATTTCTTACATCATGGCTTATTAATTTTATAAATTCTTTTTGTGCAAGATGCGGCACTTCATCCTCGAATTTTTTTGTATCTCTTGCAAGTAGGTACAATTTTATGTTGAGGTTTTCTGTTTCATTAAGGTATGAGATCATTTCAGCAATCCACTTTCCCATAAAACCAGTACCACCAGTTACCAGAATAACATCATCTTTTAATACATTGAAAGCAGCAGTATCTTTGCATGATTTTCTGCAATCCTCAGTAATTAAATGCCTAATCGCTTCAGTCATTATTTCCTATTTTTAACTAAATCCATTACCACTTCTATGATTAAATCTTCCTGGCCGCCAACAACTTTACGTTTTCCAAGTTCACGATATACATCTCTTTGATCTACACCATATTCTTTCGAAATACGAGTTACATGTTTTGCAAAACCAGAGAATACGCCAGATAATCCGCTCACAATACTTTCTGATTTTATGGTTGGGACAAGAGGCATAACATCTTTTTCAGCCAAATCAGATGCATCCAGAATGCCGTAAAAGTCGATACCAGTGATGTAACCTGTTTTTTCTAAAACTGCAACCAACACTTCTATTTGAGCATTTCCTGCACCAGCGCCAAAACCACGGGCCGTTGCATCTAAAAGTTTTGCTCCTGATGCAATTGCCGTCATTGAATTTGCAATTGCCAATCCAAGGTTATTGTGCGCATGAAAGCCTACCGGCACTTTAAGTCCATTCACTAAAGTGCTAATCTTTTCTTCCACGTCACTCGGTAAATATGCTCCTGCTGAATCCATGATAATAATTCCCTCTGCACCATAAAGCTCCATTTTCTGAGCCTCTTCCAGCAATACTGCAGCTGAAGCCATGTGGCTCATCATCAATACGCCATAAGCCTCTTTCCCTCGTTCCCGTACAAAACCTAAATGACGTTGAGTAATGTCCGCTTCAGTACAATGAGAAGCAACCCTAACTACATCTACACCAATATCTAATGCCCTTATGAGATCTCTTTTTATGGTGGCGAAGCCTGGGATCACGTGAATACCCAGCTTACTTTTCGTTAAATGTTTTCTTGCTGTTTCCAACATGGTTACATCATCCTCTAAAGCCAGGCCTACCTGCATAGATGACGCACCAAGACCGTTTCCATGTCCAACTTCTACAATTGGTACACCTGCTTTATCAGCAGCTTCAGCATATATCGCTATTTGATGAGCACTTAATTGATGAGCAACGGCGTGATTACCATCCCTCAAAGTCGAATCAGTTACTAGAATATGTTTTAACATTTGATTATTTAATTAATCTGATTTTCAACTTTTGAATACTGTTCTGCTACCGCAATCGCAGCACAATTAATGATATCTAGATTGCCAGCATATTTTGGGAGATAATCGCCTAATCCCTGAGCTTTTACCATAATGACAATCCTACCATTTTCGTAAATTGGTGAAACCAATAAACTATAGCCTGGCACATAATCTCTGATTGACTCAATCATAATATCTACCTCTTTTTTCAAAGCCTCCATATCCGGATTTTCTACCTGTGCAAAAATAGTAGTTTGCATATCAATACAAGGATCAGCAGGATTCAGGTTAAGAATGGCCTTAGTTTTCTTCACATTTGAAAAAATACTCAAACCCATCTCCGTCGTATCCACATACTCATCTAAATTTAAGCGTGTGGCTGGCCCTGCGCTTCTTGAGGCAATGCTCGATACCACTTCTATATATTTAACGTCCTTTTGTGTTTTACCGATTACGTAAGCCATCGGGATTGATGCCTGACCGCCGCAAGTAATCATGTTCACATTGCGCTGTTTTACCGCTTCATCCAGGTTTACCGCAGGAATGCATAATCCACCCAATTTGGCTGGTGTCATATCGACCACAATTTTTCCTAATTTATCTAATATGGCCCAATGATGCGCCGCATCCTTTGCCGAAGTGGCATCGAAAACCAAATCTACTGCATCTGGATCTTTTTCAATGGCATGGATACTTTCATCTGAAACCTTAACGCCCAAGGCAATTGCCTTAGCCATACCTGGAGAGGATAAATTTCTTCCAATAAACAATACACATTCTAAAAACTCCGAACGTTGAATTTTGATCAAAAGATCAGTTCCAATATTCCCACTGCCTAAAATGGCTACTCGTAATTTTTTCATCATTCGATTATTATGCATCCATCATTGCAGACTTTGGATGCAAACCAGAAATCATATTATTTTTTAATTCATCTCTCGTAATTAATGGAGAAAGGTCTTCAAGAGGCGGAGATACTAAAGATCCGTCCTTTTGAATGGCTAGGGATAATTTCGGAACAAAAAGCTGATGAGGATGCATGAAAACTTCACAAATCACCGGGCCATCAATTTCTTGTACCTGAGGGATGACCTGATCAAAATCCTCCCATGTTCTAATTTGAAATGCAGGAATTCCAAAAGCATCAGCTAAGGCACTGAAGTTAGGGCAAGATACACCAGATTTTTGATCTACGCCCGCTCTTCTACCATTGAAGAGGGCATTTTGTGTATGCTTGATCATTAAATACCCATCATTATTAAATATAAATAATTTGATAGGTAATTTATAATGCACCATTGTTTGTAATTCCTGCAAATTCATCATCATACCACCATCACAGTTCAGGCACATCACTTCACCACCATTTCTGGCAACGGAAACACCAATTGCAGCTGGTAATCCGTATCCCATCTCACCTAATCCGGTTGATGTCATTAATCTTTGTCCCTCCGCAAATTTCAGAACCTGGTGGCCGCTCAATAAAGCGGTTCCCATGTCTGTGGTAACATGCTGATCAGGCTTAAAGTGCTGATTCAATTTCTCCATGAAAGGATACGAATTGATGAATCCTTCCTGATCTGGATGATCATTTTCATTTACCCAAGGATAATTATTTCTGTAAGTATCACATTGTGCTACCCAGTCAATGTATCTTTCACCGTTTTCAAAATCTTGTGCTAAGAGTTCAGTTATGAAGTCTTTGGCATCGGCATTGATTGAATATTTATATCTATCGGTATATTTTTGCAATTCAAATTTATCAATATCTACCACAGCGATATCTGCATCTCTGGCCAGCTCATTAATTTCATAGCCAATTTGTGAAATCGCCATCCTGGTTCCGATGCAGATTAGTAAATCACAATTTTGAACCACAAAATTCCCACATCGTTGCCCATAAGTACCTGCACGACCATAAACCAAAGGGTGATACGAATCAATCATATCGATACCAGCCCAGGTTACCAGTGATGGTACATTGTATTTTTCTATTAATGTTTGTATTAATCGGTCTGCCCCTGCAAGTTTAATTCCATGCCCAAGCCAAAAAACAGGTCTTTTGGCATTTTTTAATGCATTTAAAATTTCTTCAACCGAATCCTTTAATTCTTTCTCTGTGTCTAATTTCAAATCAGGTAATTCACTTGATTTAAATTCGATGATATCTTGTAAATCAATATTGGCAGACTGAATGTTCATTGGAACATCGATCCAACATGGGCCAGGTCTGCCATGCGTTGAAATGGAATAAGCTTTATCCAATTCATATTTAACATTTTTGGCTTCCATTACCTGGCTAGAATACTTGGTTACTTTTTCAACCATTGCAGGACTATCATAGCCTTGAACACCCCACATTCTTAAATCTTTGTGCAGATCTACAAATTTTGAGTTTTCATTTCCAGAAATGATAATTCCTGGAATAGAATCTGCCCAAGCACTAACCACACCGGTAACCCCATTGGTTGAACCGGCACCTGTAGTTAGAAGTGCAGCTGTAACTTTACCTGAGGTTCTGTAGTAAGTTTGCATGGCCATACACGCAGCCTGTTCGTGATGTACACAAATGATTTCTGTATATCCTTTTTTATGTATCGAATCAAAAATATGAGCATTACCTGCTCCAATAATCCCGAAAACGTGCTTGATTTCTTTCTCTGCTAAGAAATCTGCTATTAAATCTGAAACCTTCATATTACGTAACTTTTTATAGTCCTGGTAAAACCCTCCTGCACGGAGATTTTTGGTAACCAGTTTAATGCTTTTAATTTTTCGATATTAGGCGAATTGCGACTTATCGTACTCTTTAGGTAGGTATTTCCATCCTCGTTGAGTTTTTTTAACACTTTCAGATTTTTTTCTGGATATAGGGTTACGAGAATTTCTGCTAATTCTAATATACTATGCTCTTCATCAGGATTGCCAACATTATATGCTTCTCCAGTTTTGCCTGCCAACAATATTTTCAAAAATGCAATTGTGGCATCGGTAATGTAACAAAATGCCCTCCTTGCTGATCCGTCGCTCTTCATGATGATATCTTCCTTCCTTATAATATTTGAAACAAAATCAGCATAAACCCGACCGTCATCTAATTTCATGCCAGGACCATAAGTATGAAATGGCCTAACAATTTTTACCGGTACACTGTATTGATGGCTATAGCTCACACAGATGTTTTCTCCCATTCTTTTGCTTTCGCCATAACAAGATCTTACAACTGTAGGGTCAATGTATCCGTAATCGTTTTCCTTTGTAGGAATTTTATCTAAACTTATTTCTCCATAAACTTCGCCAGAACTAAAATACAAAACTGATTTAACATTTTTTTTCAGTGCCAAATCCATTAGGTTTATTGTTCCGGTAATATTCGCTTTTAATGTTCCAACAGGATCAACACCATAATATTTAGGGCTGGCCTGGCTAGCTGCATGAATAATAAAGTCTATATCATCTCCCAAATCAATACTGTCGCAAACGTCTTGCACCAGGTATTGTAGAAACTCCGAATGCTCATAATGTAAAAATCTATTTTTCGCTGTTTCAATATTTCTAACCAAAGCGATTACTTTGACATTAGCCTGATTGTCAACATTGTTTAAAGACAAAAGACTTTCGACCAAGTATGCGGGAAGAAAACCACTGGCACCTGTAATCAAGACGGTTTTATTATAAAATTGTTTCCAATCTATATCCGAACGGTGTACCTCAGCTAGGTCTATTTGAATAATAGGGTTTTGCATGTCGATTATGAAAGATAATCATTGATTTGACCAGCAGTGATTGCATCAATCTCATTAGGAGATTCTGCATAATTTTTATACCAGTCTATAGTAATTTGAACAGCCTTTGCTGCATCAAACTTTGGTGCCCATTTTAATTCTTTGATGGCCTTACTAATATCCAGTTTGAGTAAACCTGCCTCATGTAATGTATTTCCTGTGCTTTCAACTTTGTATGAACCACTACCCCATGAGTTTAACGCTAACTTAAGCATTTCTTCAACAGGTAATGCATCAGTAGCATAAGGACCAAAGTTAAATGCTGTACTAAATTTTACAGGATCGGCATCTAAATTCATGCCGAGAAGAAGGTAAGCAACAACAGGCTCTAAAACATGTTGCCATGGCCGTACTGATTTAGGGTTTCTGATGATTACATCATTTCCTTTTGATAAAGCTTTGGCAATATCTGGTATTAATCTATCTTTCGACCAATCTCCTCCACCGATGACATTCCCAGCTCTCCCAATTGCAATACCTTTCTTATGGCTATCTATTTTTGCTATATTGAAGAATGAGTTCTTGTAAGAATCTATAACCAATTCTGTACAGGCCTTACTTGCGCTGTATGGGTCATAACCTCCTAAACGGTCATTTTCCCGGTAAGGATAATCCCATTCATTATTATGGTATACTTTATCAGTGGTAATCAATACTACTGAACATTTTTTTTTCAATAACCGCACGGCATCTAAAAGATTCGCTGTTCCAATTGCATTGACTTCGAAGGTCTCTGATGGGATTTCGTATGACAAACGAACCAAAGGTTGTGCCGCCAAATGAAATACAAAATCAGGCTGGAAATCCACAACAGATTTTTTCAATGTATCCCGATCTCTCAAATCCGCAATTACCGAATCACAAATCTGATCTCCGTTAATTAGATAATAGAGATCGTCTTTGGTTTGAGGAGCCAATGCGTACCCCTTTACTTGCGCTCCCAGAAGCTGGAGCGTTTTTAGCATCCAGGAACCTTTGAACCCGGTATGACCTGTAAGGAAAACCTTTTTCCCTTTATAAGTATCCTTTAACTGGTTCAACATACTACCAAATTTTCCATTTTGCCTGACCTGTCGACCAAAGCTGTTCCAATTCAATACGATCACGAAGGGCATCCATTGGTTTCCAAAAACCACTATGTTTGTAAGCAGCAAGTTGGCCATCACCGGCAATTTGCTTTAATGGTACATGCTCCCATTGAATTTCATCCATATCACCATCCAGATATTTAAATATTCCGGGCTCAAGCACAAAAAAGCCGCCATTGATCCACATGCCATCACCTTGCGGTTTTTCTACGAAATGATTTACGGTACCGTGCTCATCCATTTCGATATTACCGAAACGACCAGGTGTTTGAATACTTGTTAGTGTAGCCAATTTACCGTGTGATTTGTGGAAATCAGCTAATTTATTGATGTCAATATCGGCTACGCCATCTCCATAAGTTAACATGAAGGTTTCGCCATCCACATATTTTTGTATTTTTTTTATTCGACCAGCAGTATTGGTTGTTAAGCCAGTATCTACTAATGTTACTTTAAAAGATTCGGAGTTAGAAAAATGTACATCTACCTTGTTTTTTTCAATGTCGATGGATACATCAGAATTATACAAATAGTAGTTAAGGAAATACTCCTTTATACTTTGAGCCTTATAGCCTAAACATAATACGAAATCATTATAACCGTATGCTTCATAAATTTTCATGATGTGCCATAAAATAGGCTTACCACCAATTTCAACCATGGGTTTTGGTCGAGCTTCCGTCTCTTCCATTAAGCGGGTACCTAAACCACCTGCAAGTATTACTACTTTCATATTTTAATTATATTTCTAAATATACGTTTTCTGTTAACGGATGCGTACAGCAAAGTAAAAACTCGTCAGACTGAAGATCATCTCGTTCTTTGCTCAACCCAATCATTTTTACTTTTCCATTAATTAATTTGCCTTTACAGGTGCTACAATTGCCTGTTTGACAAGAGTAAGGTAATTCTATATATGCATTTAAAGCCGATTCCAATATCGTTTTACCTTTGGAAACTTCCAATGAATAATCATTGCCCTGAAACCTTAAGTGAATGTTCTGCGTACTCACATCTTCAAAGTCCTTTGGATCTTTAATCAATTCAAAATCCTCTGAAAACACATTTATTAAAGTGCCAAACTTAGCTTGAATAGCGCTCTTTACAGATTCTTTTAAACCTGCTGGCCCGCATATATAATGCGCACAAGTGTCAGGATCGAGGTGATCATCCAATATTTGCAGTGCCTTATCCTGATCAATACGACCTTGAATTAAATATGGATTTGATTCCACTACAAATAGTTTGGTATGAAAATGCCTGATGATTAACCGATCAGCATATTGCTCGCTTAACAGTTTTATCTGGCTTCCAAATATGGTTGTCTCGTGGTTTTTATTGCCATAGCTTAAATGTACTTTAACATTTTCTCTTGAAGACAGAATATGTTTGATAATGGATATCAACGGAGTAATACCGCTGCCTACACCCCAAAAATATACATGAGAGAAGTTAAAATCTTCTTCAAATACGAAGTCACCCATCGGTGGCATCACCTCAATTGAATCACCAACATTAACCATGTCGTTGATATGATTGGAAACCAAACCGTTTTCAACCCGCTTAACAGTAATTTCCAGAAATTGATCAATGCCCGGGCATGAAGAAAAAGAATATGGACGGATATAGCGTCTGCCATTGATCCTGAAGATCAAGGTTAGATACTGGCCGGCTAGGTATTTAATTTTCTTTAAACCAGGTTGCTTGAAGCATAAAGTAACCGTATCTTCAGTTTCCTTTCTAATTTCAGCAACTTTAAGGGTGTAATTTGTCATGAGGCTTATACTCTATTTTTCTTAAATAGTTTACTTAACCAACTTTTTTTCACTTCCTCTTGACCATAGTTGCCATAGCCATAGCCATAGCCGTATTGCTTTGTATCAATATCATTTACAACGATAGCTATGTTTTTCATCTTTTTATTTTTATAAAGGTCATTCACAATATCCAGATGAGATTTTTGCGTAAATTTCTGTCTAATTAGATAAAGGGTCATATCGGCATAATCAGCGAGCAACTGAGCATCAGCTATAACACCAATTGGGGGAGCATCCATAATAATATAATCAAACTGAGATTTTAACTCAGTCATTAATTTCTGAGTTCTATCGCTCATTAAAGTTTCAGCTGGATTAGGAGGCAAAGGTCCAGATGAGATTATAAAAATATTCTTGTTTATTGCAAGAGGTTTTATGATATGCTCAATCTCAATTGATCTATCTATAGTAAAATTACTAAATCCAATTTCATTGGACACACCTAATTTTTGAGATAATCCAGGTTTACGCAAATCCAATTCCATCAACAAAACCTTCTTTCCAGCCAAGGCTAGAATATTACCTAGATTAATCGCAGTAAAAGATTTTCCTTCCCCACTTAAGCTCGAAGTAAGTAGAATAATCTTTTCATCAGCATTTTTGAGATAAAAAGAAAGATTAGTTCTCAGCGCTCTAAACTGTTCTGATATACTTGATCTACCATGATTTGCCACAATTAAATTATCATTTTCATTGTTATGGCTAATCTCTCCAACAATAGGAACATCAACTCTGGATTCCACCTCTTCCTTCGTACTTATAGTTGTATTCAGTAATTCAGTTATAAACAATAATGCGATTGGAATTGCAAAACCAAAGAATATACTACAAATATAAATAATATTCTTCTTTGGACTGATTGGAGTTGGATCAGCCTTTGGAGGATCGATCGTTTTAGCGATTGAAATATTAGATGTCTTCGAAATAGCTGTTTCCTCAGCCTTTTGCATAAGAAATATAAACAATTCTTGTTTGATCCCTTGATTTCGGGCAAGCTTCAAATAATTTTTTTCAATTAGTGGTACTTCACCTACTCTACCTTCAACTTGATTTAATTGATTTCTCAATTTATCTCTAGTAACAACGTACGTGTTTTTAGTACTTTGAATGTTGCCCAATATACCTTTTCTTAGTCCAGAAATTTGAGTATCTATGTTCTTTATAAAAGGACTTTCCTCTGTAACACTTAACAGCTGCCTGTCTCTTTCAATAAGTAATGCATTGTACTGATTCATTAATCCAGAAAAGACCATATCGGATGGTAATAAGGCAGTTGGGAAAACACGCTTGTTCTTTGTTTCATCTTTGAGGTAAGCTTCTAGATCTTCTACAATGATCACCTGTGTTTCAGCTTTAGCAAGATCATTTCTAAATTCTGCAGTATTTTGTACTAGTAATTTACTTTGTTCAGATAGATCCGCTAATTGATTTGTCTTTTTGAAAGACTCCTGTCTATCTTCAACGTCACCCAATTCATTTGAAATAATACTCAGTCGATTTTGTATAAATTTTGTTGTACTATCTGCAATTGTATTTTTATCCTCTAAACTAGAGTGAATGTACCTTGATATAATTGTGTTTAATATATCTTCCCCTTTCTTTGGAACAGGATATGATAATCCTAAATCAATGATTGTTGATTGCTTATTACTAACTTTAACAGATAATTGTCTCATTAGGGATGATACTCGGGCATCAAGTGAAACAATGGTTACTTCAAAATCTCCGTTAAATTTTACATTTGGATTCAAATCAGAGACGTACAAAACACCAACACCATCCACCACAAATCTTTCACCTTGAGCAACCTCATAGGCTTTATCATTGGAGTTGATTTTAAGTTTTTTGCCAGAGACGAAGCGAACTTTAAGAACTGTAGTCTTGATTGTATCAATTCCTTTCTCAATTTGTATTTTAAAAGGTGGTTGATAAACTTCTCTTCTATAAAAACTATGTTTTTTGGAATAAATTATGTTAAGTTGCATCTGTCTAACAACCTGCTCCATCAAAAACCTTGTTTTTAATATCTCTGATTCATTATCCACAGAACTTTTTCCACCAATCAATCCTCCGAAATCCATTAATGAACTCGAATTTCCTCCAGCCGCACCTTTATCGTTGTCGTTGATAAGAAGCCTTGCATTTACTTGATATGCTGGAGCAGTATATTTTATGTAAACAAATCCTAAAGTTATACAGATGCCGATACTAATGACGAACCAAAGCCATTTATCGTAAAATTTTGTTAATATATTTTTAAAATCAATTTTATCTTCTTCATTCCCATCAAGGTCCTGATTTTTATATTTTATATTATGCATGTTAATGATATTCAGTTATTCTATCTAAAACTAGTAATTGCTACGATAATCACTGACAACACAGAAGCCAGAACACTAATAGTCTGAACTTGAGCTGAGTTCGTTGCTGCTACACGTCTCCTGTTAGGCTCAACATAAACAACATCGTTTTGACGAAGATAATAATAAGGACTATTAAATATTTGAGAAGAATTGAGATCAACGCGGGCAAATTCCTTTTTACCATTATTATCCCTTACGATTAGAACATTATCTCGTCGTCCATAGATTGTTAAATCTCCTGCTAGACTAAGTGCGTCCAGTATAGAAACCTTTTCATTCGGCAAAGTATAGGCAGAGGGAGCTCCAACCTCACCTAAAACACTAACCTTGAAATTTGCAAATCTAACTTGAACATTTGGCTGTTTATAAATAGCTGAGGCTTTATCTCGAATCAGTTCCTTGGCTTCATAGGTGGTAAGCCCAGCAACCTTTAATTTGCCAATTAATGACAACTCAATTTCTCCATTTTTATCTACTAAAAATCCAGTGCTTTGGGTTGACAAACTACTGTTAGAATTACCACCAAGAGCCGGAGTAGCCGAGGATTGATTAATTATAACTCCACTTTGCGGATTTAAAGTAAAAACGTTAATATTTAAGATATCATCTGGCTGAATAACTGGCTCTGTAAAAACAGAAGCATCTTCCAACTTTGCCTGGTTAACACTTTGAATGTCTTGAAAATAAGCGATTTTTTTATTACTTACACAAGATGATAAGAACGCTGTAGTAGAAACGACTAAGCACAAGCGTAAAATTGATTTCGTTAATATTTGTATACTCATAGATGGCAAACAAGATGAATTTAAAGTCTTGTTTAATTTTTTTAAAGATAAAGCTAAGCTAACACACTCGTTATCTAAAGCGCATTTAATTAATTTACAAACTTAATCATTTAAATGTAATAACAAAAAAGCCTGATATTTATTCACGGTTTGATCGAACCAATAAATGTTATTCAAATATGTAAACTAATCCAATTTTAACATGTAAATTATTGGCATCTTGTTTATTCCAATTCCAGTAATCACCTGCTGGATTACTATCCTGCCATTGGTACTGGTAATTTAATGACCTAATGTAAGTTAACTGCCCATTTATAACAAACTGTTTATAGTTCCAGGAAAGGTTGGTTCCAATCGCCAAATCAACCCAATGTCGATTAATATATTGACGTTTATCAGCGGATGCAAATGCGAAATCGTAGAAAAGGTCATTATTATTTACTTTGCGCTCGAATTGAATGCCAATTCTCTTTATTCCCTTCACCCAGCTAACATCAAGAGTTTGCAAATTACTGCCTGGTCCTATTCCTGCACCCAATACCTGGCCTTTATTTGTATAGCCGTCCAATACCTGGCTGTGAGCATACCATGTTGGATAATCTCTTAGTTGTACAGTTGTGCTTCTTTCTAATTGTGTCAGTTCAACACCAATCTGAATATATTCATCCTGCTTTTGGAGCGGCACCAATTTTCTCACGCCGACTATGTATGCCCGAGTATGTTCTGGTTCAACTGCAAGGTCCCTTAAATCATAAGAGTGATCATTGCGCCCATACTGAAAATAAACCTCGGCCTTGCTTTCTGTAAATACATACTTCGTAAAGAACGATATATATTGATCTCGCTCCGCGGCATCCTCACTGTAAGTACCTTCAGGTGTAACATAACCTACTTTATCCACTTTTGAAAATATTGGAAAATAATCACCAAAACTCCGTCCCATTTTGGAGCGGTTGACAATAAAAGTACGGTCAAAACCAAAAAACAATCCAGGCACCCATTTAGGCTGATACGTTAATACGATCCCTGAAATATAGCGCCAATCACGAGGTTTATCAATCAATTCATTCCTAACGGCCAATGGAACGCTCAAATCGCTTTTAAGATCTACGCCTGATTGCTCCAAACGGCCACCAATGATCTGTGCTTCGAAAGATCCGATATAAGTTCTAATGGGTTTAGTTGTGTTTAATGTTAAATGCCTAAAACCTGATGCATTATTACTCATCAAAAGCGAATTACGAACACCTGGGCCCCACCATAAGTTTTCATTTGAAAAACCTGCTGACACCGGGCCAACATTTAAACGCACACTACTCTGACCTAAGCTGAATTTACTGTAATTTCCATCTTGAAAACGATCAGGCAAATCTATTCTGTTAAAATAGGTACTTGTAACCGGTGTATTCCAATACACACCATTTTGAGCATCAGCTAGCCGCTGAAAACCTTTATTTTCTGCAAATACATATTCTGGGCGGAACTGGATACTCAAAGGACCAATTTTGGCGTAAATACCCGCTGAAAGCTGGGTCTGATAACCCCTGGCCTGTACCATGGAGCCGTCATTCATACCATAGGGGTGATGCGAATTAAATTGCTGTTGCCAGGAAACAGGTAGGGCATAAATCTGTGTGTGGAGTTTTGGATTATTATATAATAACTTACGAAACTTCAAAAGCGAGTAATTGGTATCAGGATCTAGCGTCAGATTATTCCGGTCAGACATAAACATGGGCCTGATCATATAAGAAGTATTGGAACTGTCTTTTCCTAAAAGCTGCTGCCGGCGGTAGGAATCTTCTACATTTTCCAATAAACCAACGGGTAAAGTTTGCGCTAGAGCACAAAAATTCAGAGAGAGCAATAACAGGGAAAGGTAGACAACCTTCATAAAGTATGTGATATAAGTAAAGAGATACAAACGTTAAAAAGTTCCCGAAGGTATGCAAAGTTTTTGCTGTGTGGAAATTTTTTCAATTTTTACACGCTTTTCTTCGTAACCCCATGGAATATAATAATATTTTTTTCCTAACATTTAATTATTTAAAATTTTAAGCTCCTAATAAATAAAACTCACAAAATGCAAGGATTTAAGCGATATATTATGTTTA
>Ga0256901_1000605_pt1 | contig 20117 bp, 19 predicted proteins | sample MC6MC0689MT_FD_190200 | JGI IMG/M metagenome (GOLD analysis project Ga0256901, IMG submission 190200) | Metatranscriptome of enriched soil aggregate microbial communities from Iowa State University, Ames, United States - MC6-MC0689-MT... | ecosystem: Environmental > Terrestrial > Soil >... | reverse complement strand
CTCATATTCCTTCATCCAGAAGCAGTCGAAATGGAAGACGACAAGCGGCAGATCTCGACTTTCCATGCCTTTGACAAAACTAGTCACTGTGGCTTCATCATAGTTGGTCGTGAACGAAGTCGAAAGCCATAAACCATACGACCAGGCAGGCGGGAGCGCAGGTTTGCCTGTCAGCGAAGTATAGTTGCCAAGTACATCTTTAAGCGTATCCCCGCCGATCAGATAATACTCAAGCTGTTCTCCCGGCACGCTGAATTGGGCTTTAGATACGGTCTCCGAGCCGATCTCGAACGAGACGAGCTCGGGATGATTGACGAATACTCCGTAGCCACGATTCGTTACGTAGAAAGGAATATTTTTATAGGCTTGCTCGGATGAGGTTCCTCCGTCTTCGTTCCAGATGTCAACTGTCTGGCCGTTTTTTACGAATGGCGTAAATCTTTCACCCAACCCGTATACCGTTTCGCCAACGCCCAAGGAAAGCTGCTCGCGGAAGTAATGAATCCCATCGTCGGCTTTGACATAAGCGGTGGAACGTGCCCCGCTTCCCGTTAGTCTTCTGTTTCGGAAAGTGTACGTGATTTGGACGGGATGACGCTTAGTTACGGTCACAGTCGTATCCCCGCTCGTAAGTCTGACGAAGCTTTCGTTATTTTCAATGTTTACCGTCGCATTGCCTATGTGCTGAAGATCGAAGGTAGAAGGGCTTTGACGGACTTTTCCTTTATGATGGTAAAACTTCACGCGGATGACGTTAGGTATCGGCGAAGAGAACTCCATCGTCATTAGCGGTTCGTTTAACGTATTGCCGCGATGCTCGAGCGGTCTGTGAGTGGCGTAAGCGGTAATCGAGTCTTTTCCGATTTTTACGTCATGAATTTCATAAGGGCTGAACAGGCGATAGCCTTGCTTAGTCATCCAATAGCCATCCGTAAACTTCATTATTTCATCTCCTTGAATGATTAATGAATTCTCTTGATAACAGTTTAATGATATGATGAACAAAATTCTTGCATTTATATGCTGAAAAATAACAATATTATGATATTTGGAGGTGAGGTATGGATTTGAGGCTGCTCAAAGAGGATCGGAGGCATGGGACCCCTCAATTTCCGTTCGCCGTTTATGCTATGGATTGCCAAGCAGGTGTAGTTTTGGACAATCATTGGCACGATGAGGTCGAGTTTCTGTGGGTGGTTGAGGGGGAAGCGACATTCCAGATTGGCATGGCAGATTATGAGCTTAAAGCGGGTGAGGCTATATTCGTACCGGGCGGAGAGGTTCATGGCGGCTTCTCAAGCGATGGCTCGGCATGCTCGTATAGAGCTATGGTATTTCATCTTGATTGGCTTGGGGATGGTCGGGATAACATCTCCTCCCTGTTTATCGAACCGTTAAAAAACGGAGAAGCGGAAATTCCGCTTTACTATGACGGATCGACAATGTGGGGAAGACGGGTTTTGGTCCGGCTGGCCCGAATGCTTCGTATATACGAGTCGGAAGCTTTGGCGAGAGAACTGCGAATTAAAGCCGAACTTTATTCCTTAATAGGCGATTTGATCGAAACCGGACAGTGGCGGCATGCGGTTTCCAATAGCTCGATGAGTTCGTACACGATAGCTCGCTTGAAGGCTGCTGTTACTTACATGGAAAAGAATTTTTCCCAGCCCTTGACCGTGCCTGATCTGGCTGAAGTTGCGGGCATGAGTGTCGGTCATTTTAGCCGAGTATTTAAGACGGTTATGCGAAAGTCGCCCATGGATTACTTAAATCGCTATCGGATAAAGCAAGCCGCACAATTGCTGCAAAATTCGGATTGGTCTATTGCGGATGTGGCGATGGAGACAGGTTTGACGAATTTCAGCTATTTCAGCAAAAAATTTAGCGGAATTCATGCGTGCACCCCTTCGCAATTTCGCAAAAAATTTAGGAGCCTTTAAGGTTTATTTATGAAAATCTGGTATAGTGAATGAATGGCTGTCCATAACAAAGAGGGGGAAATGTTGAAATGAGCGACAACAACGAGAAAAACTTACAAGATAATGAACAACAACCGACGAACGAAGCGATCGAGAAAGAACTAGAGGAAACGGTCGAGCCCAAATCTTCGCTTGATCTCGGCAAAGCGGACCCGGGAATCGTAACAAGTGCAGTGCCTGCGGCGGCAGGAGCTGCAGCACCTGCTCGCAGCTCCTCTGCTGTGATTGTACCTTGGGTAATTGCTGTCATTGCCATAGCTGCGCTTGTATTTGTACTGATTCGGAATACATCGGGAGGAACAAGCAACGAAGCAATCGGTCAACTTGACGGCTATACGATTAATAAGACGGACTTTTACGATGAGATGAAAGACAGAGTGGGAGAAGATCAGATTTCGGCTTTAGTCGACGAAATCGCACAGACCAAAATCATTGAGCTGGAATCCGAGAAAGCCGGAATTAAGATTAATGATGAAGATATGAAGAACGAGATTGAGAACTTTAAGAAGGCATACGGCTTTGAGACCGACGAGGATATGTCCGCTGCATTGACGCAGGCCGGGTTCACGTTGGAGGATTTCAAGGAGAAGCAAATTATGCCGACTCTGAAAATTAAGCTGTTGTTCGAGAACAAGCACCCGGTAACCGAAGAAGAGCTTAAGACTTATTTCGAAGATAAAAAGGATTCCACGTTTGCGACAACGCCAAAAGAAATTAAGGCATCGCACATTTTGGTGAACACAAAGGAAGAGGCCGAAGCTGTGCTGGCCGAACTGAAGGGCGGCAAAGATTTTGCCAGTTTGGCGAAGGAAAAGTCGCAAGATCCAGGTTCCAAGGCAGAGGGAGGAGATCTCGGATTTTTCGGTCGCGGCGTTATGAATCAACGCTTCGAGACCGCTGCATTTGCTCTTGCTAAAGGTGAGACGAGTGAAGTCGTGGAGGCGGACAACGGGTTCCACATCATCAAGATCACCGATATTAAAGAGGCTGTCGTTCCCGAGTATGATACAGTGAAAGCTGATGTCAAAAAAGCTTATTACGAAGAGAAAATGGGCACGGAAGCAACCACTTGGCTAGAAACGTTGAAGAAAGATCGGAATTATAAAAACCTAGTCGCGAAGGAACCAGAAGCCGCTTCGCCGACCGCTTCGGCAACGGCAAGTCCTGAAGCTTCTCCGTCGGCCCAGTAAGGGAAGATGCTGAAAATAAGGCTCTGTCACCTTGATAGGAGACAGAGCCTTATTTGCACGTCATGAGCTATGACTGATCGGAAATATGGTTTTCCTTAGCGCTGTTGTCCTCGGTTTGCGGCGGCTTTGGTTGACGGGGCGGGCGAGGCGTTTTCGGACGGAAACGCGATGACAAGTAATTATGTTTGCGGTCCCGAAAGAAAATCCAACCTCCAATAAAGCCTATGCCCAGCAGAAAAAGAATGGCTCCGCCGATGAACATCCCCCAAGCGAAGTCCGGAGAGGTAACGTTTATATCGCCGATTTTCACGAAGTAGTCGTATATCGCATCTTTCATGAGCAAAAAGCCGTAAGCGGCCGCAATACCGGGAATAACAAGCAGTAGTATAGCTATGAGCCGCTGAATAAGCAGTTTCATAGGATGATGAAGTCCTCCTTCCCATCTCCTAATCATACCTACTTTTCAGGCAAATGTCTATGAATGCGCCTCCATTTCTCGATATCCCGTTCAGTCAGTATTAGTATCCCTATTGAATGTGTCGGATTTTCTCTTCTTTTCTCGGTATCCCCTCCGGTCAGTTGTGAAGTCGCCCTCATGGAATGCATCAAATTTTCACATCTTTTGTCGGTATCCCGGTGGCTCAGGAAAGGGAGCCTACGATATTTACCGAAGAGGGTATCCCCTTAAGTCAGTAGTTAGTTCTCCCGTACATATGAAGGCACTTGGTTATCCCCTTCGATCAGTAAAGATTGCTCTGTCTGGGACTCCCTTCTGTAATAATTAAGGGGATGACTGGAATAGAAACATGCCTATGCTATGCAAGTTTGATGGAATGTTGTCGAGGAGTACGAGTTAATCGGTTAGAACGGGAGCGGCTGTCTGATTTGGTGAGCTCGTTGTAGGTTATTCTGGAAGAGTTCATACAATCTGCGAGAAGCTGAACATAGAGGGTGGAGCGGCTGCGGTTGTAGTAGTAACAAAATTGATCAAGATACGCTTGTAAATGCTTAGGACCAATGCCGAGAAACGTTCTGCCGATCCACCACGTCACATTGTATCCCATCCAAGCCAACTCTTTGTTCATATTACGGCCGTACCTTCGGGTCACAATTGTATTTTTTGCATCATCAGGGTGGATATGCTCGCGAATAAACGGAGCCGTATCAGGACAATCGTACTTATCCTTTAACGGTGCTTTTGATTGAAGCTTAATCACAATCGGACCAAGAGTGCCGTTACCGTCATCTGAAGCACCGACAAGCAATGGCTGTTCTTGCTTATGCCAATCGAAAGAGGGAGTTAGGCGCTTGCTGTATATAGAATCCGAAACGCGAACAATCCCTGACAATAATCGGGTTGATTCTCTTGAAGTCATCGCATGACGGATTTTGTGGCAAATGAGCCAGGCCGTTTTGTAAGTGACATGGATAGCCTCGGAGAGTTGCCTAGCGTTAATGCAGCGGGGTTGGGCATGCAGAAAAATCGCCTGAAACCAACGATGAATAGGCGTGCGGCTTCCCTCCATAATGGTACCGGCAATCAAGGAAGATTGCGCATGGCAGGAACGGCATTCGTAGAGTGGAATACGCCTAGTGGAAATGAGATAAAAATGAGAATGGCTGCAACGCGGGCAGCGAAAGCCGTCGGGCCACTTGAGCTCGAACAGGATGGGGAAACAATCTGCTTCGTTCTTAAAAACGGAACAAAACTTTTGAAACTTATCTGCCGCCGCTTTAAGACTCATACAAAACTTCCTCCCTCAATGGATAGATCACACGTTCCCTTTACTTCATTTTACCAAACATACGTTCTTATTTAAAGCTTTTTTCCTGTGTTTCAACTAAATTTTCAGAGCTGCTTTGATCGACTAACTGACTCAAAGGGATACCGACAAAAGGAGATGAAGGGTTCGATTTCTGAAATGAGCGGAGAAGATCGGGAGGTTATCAGTTTACGGCCAATTTACGGTCAAAAATTTAAAGACTGAGAAACTGACAGAAAGGGATACCGGAAAATGAGCAGAAAATGAGAGAGAGGCGAGAGGAGAGAGGAGAGAGGAGAGAGGAGCGGAGCGGGGAGCAGAGCAGAGGAACTGACGGAAGGGGATACCGGAAAAAGAACAAGGACGATGGAGGACGAAGAAGGATCCCACTTTGTTCAGCTCGCAAAAAAAAGGTACAATGGGAAAGTGAGTTTACATACGGAGGGGAAACTATGCCAATCGAAGTCGATGTCGCTGTATTGGGCGGAGGGCCGGGAGGCTATACGGCAGCGGTGAAGGCGGCGCAAGCCGGGCTTAGCGTCGTTGTAATTGAGAAGGACAAACTGGGCGGAACTTGTCTTCACAGGGGATGCATCCCAAGCAAGGCTTTGCTAAGAAGTGCGGAGGTATACGCAACGATCGGGGATTCAGCTTCATACGGTATTCGATTGCCGGAGGGAGCTGCTTCGGTAGATTGGGGAGCGGTGTTAAAACGAAAGGACAGTATCGTAGAGCAGCTCTACAAAGGGCTTCAGGCACTCATGAAGCAGCATAAAATCGAGGTTATTCAAGGCGGCGGTCGCATTATTGGCCCTTCGATTTTTTCGCCTAGAAGCGGGGCGATTGCGGTAGAACTAGCGGACGGGGAAGCGGAGACAATTGTACCCAAGAACGTCGTAATTGCGACGGGATCGCGTCCGCGCAAGCTGGAAGGCCTGAGCTATGACGGCGAGCACATCGCGACTAGTGACGAGGCGTTAGGATGGACGAGCCGCCCATCTTCCGTTCTGATCGTCGGAGGCGGGGTGATTGGCGTCGAATGGGCGTCGATGCTCAGCGATTTCGGCACGCAGGTGACGATCGTCGAAGCCGCGGAACGAATACTGCCCTCGGAGGACAAAGATATTGGCGCAGAAATAGCAAAGGCACTCAGAAAAAGAGGCGTTGTCATTCATACTGGAGCTTCTCTGCAGACTGATAGCTGCATCACGTCGGACAAAGGTGTCGAGATACGTGCAATGACTGGAGGCGGAGACACGCTGACGCTGAGTGCGGATCGGATGCTCGTGTCTGTAGGCAGGATTGGCAACGTGGAAGCGTTAGGACTGGAAAATACAGATGTTAAGACGGAGAAGGGTTTTGTTAAAGTAAATCCCGCGACGCTTCAAACGGGGGAATCTCATATTTACGCGATCGGAGATTGTATAGGCGGCGTTCAGTTGGCGCATGCAGCTATGCACGAAGCGACGACGGCGATCGAGCATTTGACCGGGAGCAAGCCGTCGAGGGCCGCGGATCGGGATATTCCGCGCTGCGTCTACTCGCGGCCGGAGGCGGCGGCCATCGGCTGGACGGAAGAGAACGCCAAGGCGGAAGGCTACCAGGTGCGCACGGCAAAGCTGCCTTTGCGCATACTGGGCAAAGCGCTTGTGCACGGCGAAAGCGATGGCTTCGCCAAAGTGGTCGCGGATGCGGCAACGGGAGATCTGCTCGGCGTTCACTTGGTAGGAGTGCATGCAACGGAGCTGATTGCCGAAGCTGCGCTAGCGAAGCTGGTGGATGCGATTCCTTGGGAAATCGGTCGGACGATTCACCCCCATCCGACGCTCTCGGAAGTAATGCAGGAGACGATGCTGGCGCTGGAAGGCGCAGCGGGACACGCTTGATCCGATCGGCATAAGCAGGCTCAACCCGGAGGATTGCCATCCTTCCAGCGCCGAGAAGCGGTTCCCTAAAGGAATTTGCTCGGCGCGTCGGGTTGGGCGTTTCTTTTTGCTTGCGAGGGGAGTATAATAGGACTTAACCCCAAGTATTAAGACCAGGTTATAAAACTAAACCAAAGCAGGAGGACGCGCCCATGATGCATACAGGTTCCGTCCAGCGAGCGCTTCGTCATACCGAGCTTGGCCTTACGGACGAACGCGCAGTCGACATGTACAAGATGATGATGTTGGCCCGCCGCTTCGATGAACGCGGGCAGTTGCTGCAACGCGCCGGCAAAGTCAATTTTCATATTTCGGGAATTACCCAAGAGCCTTCTCAGGTCGCAATGGGATTTGCGATGGATCGGGAGCGTGATTGGTTTCTTCCGTATTACCGAGATTACGGGTTCGTGCTCTCGATCGGCATGACGGTTAAGGAGTTGATGCTGTCGCTGTATGCCAAAGGAGAAGACCCTAATAGCGCGGGGCGGCAGATGCCTGGGCATTTTGGCAGCAAACGACTGCGCATTGTAACGGGATCCAGTCCGGTAACGACGCAGGTGCCTCATGCGGCAGGATTCGCCCTCGCGGCCAAGATGCGGAAGGAGCCTTCCGTAGCTATCGTCACGTTTGGCGACGGCTCTAGCAACCAGGGCGATTTTCACGAGGGTTGCAATTTTGCCGGAGTTCATCAGCTTCCGGTCATTTTCGTATGCGAGAACAATCAGTATGCGATCTCAATGTCGCTTGAAAAGCAAACTCGGGGACGCATATGCGATCGGGCGCTTGGTTACGGATTTCCAGGAATACGAGTAGACGGCAACGATCCGCTGGAAGTATATCGCGTGTTCAAGGAAGCCCGCGAGCGCGCAGTGTCCGGCGAAGGACCGACTTTAATCGAGATTATGACTTATCGTGTAACGGCGCATTCGACTTCGGACAACGACATGGCCTACCGTACCAAGGAAGAAGTGGACGAGCAAAAGGCCAAGGACGGGATGCCGGTATATAAGCAATATTTAGTGGATGCCGGATTGTGGTCGGAGGAGAAGGAAGCGACTCTGCAAACAGAAATCCGCGCGACGATCGACGAAGCTAACGAGTATGCGGAGAAGGCTCCGTTCCAACCCGTAGAGGACGCATTCCGCTACGTATACGCCGAGGAGAACGGGGAGGGTTAAATATGCCGGTTATCGAATATATCGAAGCGATCAGACTCGCGATGAAGGAAGAAATGGAACGAGACAACGACGTATTCGTTCTGGGAGAGGACGTTGGCCTTAAAGGCGGGGTGTTCGGAACGACTAAAGGGCTGCAGCAGCAGTTTGGCGAGCTTCGGGCACTGGACGCGCCCCTTGCGGAATCTGCAATCGCCGGCGTCGCGATCGGCGCGGCCATGGCCGGAATGAAACCGATCGCCGAAATGCAGTATTCGGATTTTATGTTCCCCGCGACCAATCAGATTATTAGCGAAGCTGCTAAAATCCGTTACCGCTCCAACAACGATTGGGATTGTCCCGTCGTGATTCGCGCACCGATCGGGGGAGGCGTGTTCGGAGGGCTGTACCATTCGCAGTGCCCGGAGTCGGTCTTCTTCGGAACGCCCGGACTCAAGATCGTCGCTCCGGCCACAGCGTACGATGCGAAAGGGTTGCTGAAGGCGGCGATTCGGGATCCGGACCCGGTTATTTTCTTCGAAAACAAGAAGTGCTATCGATTGATCTCCGACGAAGTGCCGGAGGAAGATTATGTCGTCCCGATCGGTAAATCCAAGGTGATGCGCGAAGGAACCGATCTTACGGTTATTGGCTACAGCATGCCTTTGCACTTTGCGATGCAAGCGGCGGAAGAGCTGTCTAAGGAGCATGGCATCGAAGCTCACATTCTGGATTTGCGTACGATTCAGCCGTTGGACCGTGAAGGCATTCTCGAAGCGGCAGCTAAAACAGGCAAGGTGCTGATTGTTCACGAGGACAATAAAACAGGCGGCGTGGGAGCCGAGGTCGGAACGATAATCGCCGAGGAACTGCTCTACGAGCTTGACGCCCCGATTCGTCGATTGTGTGCCCCGGACGTGCCGGCGATGCCGATCAACCCTCCGGGAGAGAAGCACTATCTGCTGAACAAGGAGAAGCTGAAGAAGGCGATGCTGGAGCTAGCGCGCTACTAGGCCTATCGCCGGATTTGGAGAGGGGAACTGTATCATATGGCTAAAAAGATAGTGGAAATTACGATGCCCCAGCTTGCGGAGTCTCTCGTATCTGCGACGGTGGACCATTGGCTCAAGCAGCCGGGAGATATGCTGGATATGTACGAGCCGATTTGCGAACTTATTACCGATAAAGTCAATGCCGAGCTTCCTTCTACGGTTAGGGGCAAGCTTGTTAAGCATCTGATCGGCGCGGGCGAGACGGTGGAAGTCGGCGCGGCGATCTGCCTCGTGGAAGTGGAAGCCGATGCTGAGGCTGATACCGCGCCGTCTGCGGGAGCACAGGAGTCTGTTTCTCCTGCCGCGCCGGCTAGGGGCTTGGGGACAACTGATACGGGTTCAGGAACCCTCGGGTCTTCTGGGACAATGGGGGGCGAACCGGCCTCGCGCCCAGCTGCGGCCATTGCACCCGCTTCTGGGATTGACGCCAACGCTCCGATGCGCCATCGCTATTCCCCGGCTGTTCAGCGGCTGGCGGCGGAACATGCCATCGATCTGAATCGAGTTAGCGGAACCGGAGAGGGCGGACGTATTACTCGTAAAGACGTTCAGGAGGCCATCGCTTCGGGGAACGCGTCGATCGGGACAGCCTCGGCGGTTAACCCGGCAACTGCAGCGACCGCTCCAATTGCGTCCTCGGCTCCAAGCGACTCGTCGCTAGCTCCGATGGATCCGAAAATTCCGGTGCGCTCCACAGGAATCCATTTGTCCGAATCTCCGCGCATTCCGTCAATCGAAATCGAAGGTCAAGAAGTACCTGGCCGCGGCGAATATTTTATCGATGTAACGCCCGTCCGCAATACGATCGCGACTAGAATGCGCCAGAGCGTTAGCGAAATTCCGCATGGCTGGATGATGATCGAGGTCGACGTGACCAATCTCGTCTTGCTGCGCAACAAGCTCAAAGACGATTTCCGCAAACGCGAGGGCATCAACTTGACCTATATGCCTTTTATGATCAAGGCGGTCGTCAACGCGATCAAGGATTACCCGATCATGAATTCGGTGTGGGCGGTCGATAAGATTATCGTAAAACGCGATATCAACATCTCTCTATCTGTCGGAACGGAGGATTCGGTCGTTACGCCGGTCATTCGCCATGCGGATCAGAAAAACATATCCGGTCTCGCCCACGAAATTGACGATCTCGCAAGACGCACGCGGGAGAAAAAGCTCAAACTGGATGACGTTAACGGCGGCACTTTCACGGTGAACAATACGGGCTCGTTCGGCTCGATTCTGACCCAGCCGATCATCAACTATCCTCAAGCCGCGATCATCACGTTCGAATCGATCGTCAAACGCCCCGTCGTTATTAACGACATGATCGGCGTTCGTTCGATGGTAAATCTGTGTCTGTCGCTCGACCATCGGATTTTGGACGGAGTCATCTGCGGACGGTTCCTGCAGCGGGTGAAGGAAAATTTGGAAGGCTATAATTTGGACACGAAGGTGTATTAGGTTCAGCGAACTAAATTCATTGAACCTGGTACAGCGGACTTGCCCGGCTCAGTCGCGTTTCGAGCGCGACCGCCGGGTTTTCTTGATCGCATAGATAAGCTACAATAGGGAAGTAACTCGCATAGGGATTCAAGCAGAAGTTCGAGCAGGAGGGTTCAAGGCATGAAGGAACTGAACGTCGAATGGTTGTCCAGGCGGAAATACGGTGAAGCTTGGGAGCTGCAGAAGCAGCTCGTGAAGGAGATCGACCGCCAGGAACGGAACGATTCCTTGCTGCTCCTTGAGCATTCGCCGACCTATACGATCGGCTCGGATCGCCATCCCGAGCATCTGCTGTACGGAAGCGAGGAGTTGGCTCGTCGCGGCATCGAAGTGTACGAGATCGATCGCGGCGGCGATATTACGTATCACGGTCCGGGTCAGCTTGTTGGTTATCCTTTGCTTTATTTGGATGCCGAAGGGCTTGATCTTCATCAGTACTTAAGAAATCTCGAGGAAGCGATTATCAAGCTGCTAGCTGAATTCGGCATTCAAGGCGGCAGGAAGCCGGAATATACCGGGGTATGGGTAGGCGATCGGAAAATCGCCGCAATCGGGGTCAAGTTCAACAAGGCCCGGACAAGGCGAGGCTTCGTGACGAGCCACGGCTTTGCGCTTAACGTAAAGAAAAACGTGGAAGAAGACGGCTTCCAAGGCATCATTCCGTGCGGCATTACGGAATACGGGGTGACGTCTCTGGAAACGTTAACCGGTATCGAGCTGCAGGTGGACGAAATCGGAAGGCGCATCGTTCCATGTTTCGCAGAAGTGTTCGGTTACGCTTCCGTTACTGCAGAAGAGATACTCCCATCAGTAAAGTCGTAGCGACCAACGCAAACAAAGTAACGTAAATGACGATCTTAAACAAACGCTTGTTCATAAGCGGCTCCACATCCTTTCAGGCTTAGGCTTGCTCATATTTACATTGTAACGAATACGACCTCAGGAGGGAAGATCATGGTTCAGAAAGATAGATTAATCGCCGAGTTTATGGAACTGGTGCAGATCGACAGCGAGACAAAACATGAGACTGAGATTAGCAAAGTCCTTAAGGTCAAATTCGAGGAGTTTGGTCTGGAGGTGACGGAGGACGATGTGGCCGATAAAATCGGTCATGGAGCGGGAAATTTATTCGCTTGGCTCGCACCGTCGGCTGGGCATGAGTCCGTTCCGACCATTCTGTTCACTTCGCATATGGATACCGTCTCGCCCGGAAATGGAATTAAGCCGCGGCTGGATGACGACGGATATATTCGCAGCGACGGCACGACGATTCTTGGAGCGGATGACAAGGCGGGGCTTGCGGCAATGTTTGAAGCGCTGCGCGTTATTCGCGAGCAACAACTGCCGCATGGGGGCGTTCAATTCGTCATCACGACGGGCGAGGAATCCGGCTTGATCGGTTCCCGCGCAATGGACGGCTCCAGGCTGCGGGCCAAGTTCGGCTATGCGCTCGACTCCAATGGCGAGATCGGAGCGATCGCGGTGTCGGCTCCGACCAATTCCCGCCAGTTTATTACGATTAGAGGGAAAGCTGCTCACGCTGGCGTAAATCCGGAGGACGGCATCAGCGCCATTCAGGTGGCCTCCAAAGCGGTATCCCGCATGAAGCTTGGCCGCATCGATAGCGAGACAACGGCCAATATCGGACGCTTCGAGGGCGGAGGCGAGGTAAATATCGTTGTGGATACGATAAAAATTTACGCGGAAGCCCGCAGCCAAGTTCAGGAGAAGATGGAGGCGCAGGTCGAATCGATGCGCGAAGCGGTCGCCAGCGCTGCGCATGAATGCGGAGCCGAGTTTAATTTCGAAACGCTGACGATCTACCCGGCTTATTATCATGATGACAGCACGGAGGTCGTTCAAGTTGCGAAAGCGGCGATCGAGGCGATCGGACTGACTCCCCGCACGTTCTCATCCGGAGGCGGAAGCGACGCGAATATGTTTAATGGGAACGGCGTGCCGACCGTTAATCTGGCTGTCGGTTATGAGCACATCCATACGACGAAGGAGCAAATTAAAGCGGACGATCTCGCGAAAGCGGCCGAACTGGTGCTGTCGATCGTAGGCGAGACGCTGAAGCGGTAAGCGCAGCAAGGCAGTGCTTGGACCGTTTAAGGTCGGGGCGCTGCCTTTGGTTATTTCCTCGCGGGGAGATCGGCGTCAGGCCGCATCGTTTGCTGAGCCTCTAGCAGCGAGACAAGCGGCGTGCGCGCTCCGCGAAGCTTCTGCTCCTGACGCAGCGCATGGCGAATTTCCCAAGCTTTGCCGACGAATTGCAGTCGTTGCGGCGTTATATATTTTTTCAGCATGGTACAAGCCTCCTCTTATCGAATGCGTTGCTCGTTCCGTCTACCGTAAGGGGACGAGCCTTCTATACGTTGAGGGTATGCGCGTAAAAACGAGATTAGACTGGGGGATGCGAAATGAGCGCAAATAAAGACATTGCCTCTCACCCGTTCTATGAACGGACTTTGGAAAGCAAGCCGATTTTTGAAGGTAGAATCATATCTTTGCAGGTCGATACGGTAAGTCTTCCGAACGGCGAAACGGCGACGAGGGAGATTGTGCGTCATCCCGGGGCCGTTGCGGTCGTGGCGCTGCTGGATGGCAAAATGCTCGTCGTAGAACAATTCCGCAAGCCGCTGGAAAAGGTGCAGGTCGAAATTCCGGCGGGCAAGCTGGACGCGGGGGAGGAGCCGGAAGCGGCGGCGCTTCGCGAGCTGGAAGAGGAGACGGGGTATCGCGCGCGCAGTATACGTCATCTGCATTCGTTCTCGACATCTCCCGGCTTTGCCGAGGAGGTCGTGCACCTTTATGTAACGGACGATCTTGAGCCGGGACAAGCGCATCTCGACGATGAGGAGTTTTTGACCTGCGAGGCGATTACGCTGAAGCAGGCGCAAGCGTATATTGCAGAAGGACGCATTTGCGATGCCAAAACGCTGCTGGCCGTCTATGCTTGGCGCATGTACGCGCTGACGGGGGCGTTCTAGCCGATGAGCGCTTCGCAAGCGGCTTCGGAGGCTCTGCTGTCCCCTTGCTTCGCCGATCTCCATGTTCATATCGGCCGAACGCAGGACGGGCAGCATGTGAAAATTAGCGGTAGCCGGAATCTGACCTTCCGCCAAATCGCCGAGGAAGCGTCCGACCGCAAAGGCATCGAGCTAGTCGGCATTATCGATTGTCATTCGCCGCCTGTACAGAAGGATATTCTGGAATGCTTGCATTCGGGAGAAATGGAGGAAGTTCCCGGCGGAGGGATTCGATATCGGAATACGACGCTGTTGCTGGGCGCAGAGATGGAGGTTAAGGAAGAAGGCGGGGGCCCGTTCCATCTGCTCGGCTTTTTGCCGAATTTGCAGGCGATGCAGGAGTGGACCGAATGGATGACGCCCCGTGTCGCTAACATTCGGCTGAGCACGCAGCGAATCCGCGTTACGGCAGCAGAGCTGCAGGCGGAGCTGGTCGCTCGGGGCGGGCTGCTCATTCCGGCGCATATTTTCACGCCGCACAGAGGCCTCCTCGGCTGCTCCGCCGATCGACTGGCGGACCGGCTCGATCCTGACGGCATCGCAGCCGTCGAGCTTGGTCTCAGCGCGGATTCGGATATGGCCGGACGATTGTCCGAGCTCGATCGCTATCCGTTCCTGACCAACTCCGATGCGCATTCTCCCGGCATGATCGGAAGGGAGTGCAACGAGTTGATGCTGCTAACCCCTTCTTTCGCGGAGTTTGCCAAAGCGCTTAAGGGCGAGGAAGGCCGGCGTATTCTGGCCAACTACGGACTGCATCCCGAATTGGGTAAATATCACGAAACCTCATGCACGGCTTGCAGTCGTACGATCCCCGAGACAGGCGAGGACGTTGAGGTTTGCCCTTATTGCGGAAGCAAGCGGCTGACTCGGGGCGTGTCCGGGCGCATTCGCCGATTGGCAGATCGCGAGCAGCCGATCCACCCGGAAGGAAGGCCTCCTTATCGTCCGCAGGTTCCGCTGTCTTTTTTCCCAGGCGTCGGTCCGGCTAAGCGCGAGAGGCTGTTTGCGGAAGTCGGCACGGAAATGGAAGTGCTCCACCGCGTTTCTGCAGATGCGATCGCCGCCGTAACCGGAGAGAGAATCGCCGAGATGATCGTCCGGGCAAGGGGAGGCGGGCTAGCGTTTACATCGGGGAGCGGAGGAAGCTACGGAACGATCCGGCAATCATAATCGGTACTTGTCCATCATACAATGAGGCACGGGATATGCCGCTAAAGATGGACAAGGGGGTTGGCCGCCGTGAACTTCCGCTTATGGAATTTGTCGGCTCGCGACAATTTAAATCTATACGTGTTTTTGGGTGTGCTTGTTCTGGTCGGGACGATCTTCGGGGCGATGCTCGTCTATGCGCTCACCTTGGATCAGCAGCAGGAGCTGGCCGATGCAATCGGCGTGTACTTAGTCAAAATCGACAGCAGCGGCAGCGTTTCGCCCGCATCGACGTTTCGGGAGAGCTTCCTGCTTTACGGAAAATGGATGCTGCTGATTTGGTTTCTCGGGCTGTCTGTCATCGGTCTTCCGCTTGTATTCCTGCTTGATTTCCTGAAAGGCGTCCTGATCGGTTTTGCAGCGGCCGTGCTTGCACAGCAGTTTGCCTGGAATGGCGTGCTGTTTTTCCTGCTCGCGACCGGTCCGCGCAATGCTTTAGTCGTGCCCGCTCTTATGATCGCAAGCCTGTCATCGGCAAGATTCGCGTATTTCGTCGTGCGTGAGCGGCTGTTCCGCCGCAAAGGGCAATTGCTGCCTCCATTTCTGGCGCATACGGCGGTTGCGGCGGCGATGTTGCTCGTATTGTGCGTCGCATCGCTGTACGAGGCGTTCGTGTCTCCCGATTGGCTAGCCCGTATCGTTCCTTTTTGACGCGGAAGTTTGACTAAATGAACAAGCTCATCCTATAATGGAAGGAAGTGCACCAGCGACCGGAGGGGAAACCATGGAAGCCCGCATTGAAAAAATAAAACAACAGTTGCAGTCCCATGGCTACAAACTGACTCCGCAACGGGAAGCGACGGTTCGCGTCCTTCTCGAGAACGAAGAAGATCATCTTAGTGCGGAGGACGTCTTTATGCTCGTCAAGGACAAAGCTCCTGAAATCGGTCTTGCGACCGTCTACAGGACGCTTGAACTTCTGAGCGAGATGCACGTCGTGGAGAAAATGAACTTCGGCGACGGGGTAGCCCGATACGATCTTCGTACAGACAGCAACAAGCACCACCACCACCATCTCATTTGCGTGAAATGCGGGTCCATGTCGGAAATTATGGAAGATTGGCTGGGGCCGCTCGAGGAACGACTGGAGAAGGAATACCGTTTTACCGTGCTGGATCACCGTTTGGATTTTCAAGGCGTCTGCGCCAAGTGCCAAGCGAGCGAAGGCGGCGGAGAGTAAATACTTACAACAAAAAGAGAGGCCTCCGACTTTTGTCGAGAGCGCCTCTTTTGCATTTTGTGGACGTTACAGAAGCTTGCGAATGTGCGCTTCGATTCGTTCAGGCGTAACGGTTGGCGCAAACCGCTTGACGACTTTGCCGCTGCGGTCAATTAGAAACTTGGTGAAATTCCATTTGATGCGTTTGGATCCGAGGAAGCCCGGCGCAGCTTTGGTGAGGTGACTGTACAGCGGATGTATGGAGGCTCCTTTTACATCGATCTTGGCATACAAAGGAAAGGTCACGCCGTGATTGAGCTGGCAGTGCCGGGTGAGCTCATCCCCATCAAGAGGCTCCTGTTCGGCGAATTGGTTGCTGGGAAAGCCTACGACGGACAATCCTTGTTTGGCATAAGTCTCGTGCAGCTTCTGAAGGCCCGCAAATTGCGGCGCGAAGCCGCACTTGCTTGCCGTATTCACGACCAGTATCACTTTGCCCTTGTGCTCGGTTAGCGTGGTTTCTTCTCCTTTGCCTGTTGTGACGGGGATGTCGTATATAGACATTTGGAAGCCTCCTGACGAATTGAACGTTATTAACGGAAGGTTGCGTCCGCCCATTGGCGAACGGCGAGCGACGGGGAGATGGCATACTCCTCGTGAAGCATCGAGCAGAGCTGATCGTATTTCAGCTTGGACATATCCAAATCTCCGTTATCTGAGTGAAACTGCATGATCAGAAAATAAAGCTCCTCGGAGAAAGGAAATCTCTGCTCCATCAACTCGTAAATTTCGAGCGTTTCCTTGCGGCAATCCGAAGCCCGCCACATCTCGCTGACCGAGAGGGCATGCTTGTACCAAATATCGCGAAGTCTTTTACGCTCGTTCTCGGCCCACACATAGTCGGTTTCGGACAGGTAGTCGCCCTCGTAGCTCCGAAGCCAAGCAATATGCAGCGCGGCCGTCTCGGGATTGAGCTCGGGAAGAGACAACCGCCCGTTCTCCCATTCTTGAACGTCATACCGATTGTTGCCCAAATCCAGATAATAGTCGCTTCCGCTGTTGGTGAGACGTATCGTAAGACCGGCGGCTTCAATGGATTTGCGAATCTGGTATACGGTCGTGTACAGCTGCGTGAACGCCTTCTTGTACTCCGTATCCGGCCAGAGCAGGTCCAGCAAAATATCTTTGCGAACCGGCTGATTGCGCTTGTACACCATGTAGGCGAACAGCTCTTGCGCGCGGACGGTGCGCCAGGAGAACGGCTCGGCTTTGCCGTATTCGATCCTAAGTCTTGTGAAGCAGCTGATTGTGGCGACAGGAGGCTCGGTGCTGGCGGGACGAATGGAAGCCCTTAATTTTAAACGATTAATCGTATGCAGGAGCCTGTCGGCATTAATCGGCTTCAAAACGTAGTCCAAAGCGGCAAGCTCGAACGCCTTGATCGCGTATTCATGGTGAGCGGTTACGAATACGATCTCGATGTCATCGTTAATTTTATGAATCTGTTCAGCGGCTTCCAGGCCCGAAATTTCCGGCATGTCAATATCGAGAAAAGCGACATCTGGACGCAGTTCGCCAACTCGCTGCAGGGCCGCCGCCGCGTTCTGGAACTTACCCACGATCTCGATGTCGCCTATTTTCTCCAGCTGTCGTTCCAGATCTTTTAGCGCTAATCCTTCATCGTCTACTAGAATTGCTTTCATAGGGCATGTTTTGTCTCCTTGATTGGAATGCAAAGGCAATAATTCATATATCGGCATTTCCCGGCGCGAAAATAAGACAATTAGCGAGCTGACGGTTCGATTTGCAAAAGTCCGCTTCCCACCGCGTTTTTGCCTCCCGGAATACGCAGAGCCGTCGCTTTCAGTCTGCGGGCAATTTCGGTCGCGGTCAACTTAGGACGAACGCCTCTGAGTAGAGCGGCGGCTCCAGTTACGTGAGGTGCCGACATGGAGGTCCCGGATTCCCTGCGGTAGGTGCCGTTCAACCAAGTGGACAAAATGCTGACTCCAGGAGCGGCCAAATCGATTCCTTTACCCCGACTAGAGAAGCTGGCCACGCGATTGGCGCGTGTGGTGGCGGCAACGGCGATCGTTTCCGGATAGCGGGCCGGAGCGTCGATCTGCGGCAGAGCGGTGCCGCTGTTGCCGGCGGAAGCAACGATGACGGCGCCGCGGCGTTTGGCTTGCCGAATCGCGTTTCTGAGCAGAGTACTGTCGCCGGCAAGGCCGAAGCTCATATTCAAAATGCGAATGCCCCTTGCCAAACACCATTCAATTCCTTCAATGATATCGGAAATAAAACCGGAACCGTTCGCATCAAGTACTTTAACGGCATATAGCTCGACTTTGGGAGCCACTCCGTAGATTTTTCTTCTACCGGTTGCCGCCGCTATTCCAGCGACGTGGGTGCCATGGCCGTTGTCGTCGGCGTAAGATTTACCCGTTATTGTATTCACGCCGCCGGCGATAGCGAGATCGGGATGGCGGGCGATTCCGGTGTCGAGGATCGCGACTTTGATCGAAGCGCCCGAGTGCGATGCAGGCCAAGCCGGCGGAGCCTTGACACGGTTGACGTTCCAGGGGATACGGCTCTTGACGATGGCCGATATGCGCGATAGGTTAGCATTGACCAATCCATGGGCCTTTACTCTGCGATCCCGCTCAATGAGAGAAATGCGGGGGTGCTTTTGCAGCGATGCCCAGTCAGCGCTTTTGCTGCCGTGGCAGCAAATCATTCGCATGGAGTCGACTTGCTTGAGCGGTCGAATGCCTGCCGCGGTAAGCTGCTTAAGGCAGGCATGATAGTCCTGTATCCGGCGGAATACGATATTCCTTCGTTCCGTGCGGGACGTAGGCTTGCGTTTTACCGTCAGACTGAGCTGCTTTACCAATGGGTTCATCGGATGTTCTTTCCTCCTGATCGGATCATAACCGAGCTCATGACCGTATTCTGTAGTAGGGTATGGGAGTTCCGAGCATGAGGTGCAAGGAGGCGCGCACACATATTTTCGCAGGCCGGGGAGAAAGAATAAGGGAAGGACGAGTCTGTAAACCGGGAGGAACGAGCATGATCGTTGGATTGCCCAAAGAGATCAAGAAGCAGGAGTATCGCGTTGCGCTTACGCCTGCCGGTTGCGAGATGATCGTAAAGCAGGGACACGGCGTCGTTGTGGAGCGACAAGCGGGCGAAGGAAGCGGCTTTGCCGACGCCGAATACTTGGACGCCGGCGCCGGCCTGGTCGAAAGCGCGCAGGAGGTATGGTCGACTGCGGATTTAATCGTGAAGGTGAAAGAGCCGCTTTCCGAGGAATTTGCTTTTTTTCGCGAAGGACAAATTTTGTTCACTTATTTGCATTTGGCTGCAGCGCCGGACTTGGCCCAAGCGCTTGTGAATCGACGGGTGACGGCTATCGCCTACGAGACGATTCAAGCGCCAAACGGAAGCCTTCCGCTGCTTACGCCGATGAGCGAAGTGGCTGGAAGAATGGCGGTTCAGGAAGGCGCAAAATATTTGGAGGCGTTCCAGGGCGGTAGAGGCGTACTGCTCGGCGGCGTTCCGGGCGTGCCCCCTGCGGAAGTCATCATCATTGGAGGAGGCATCGTGGGGACGAATGCGGCCAAGATGGCGCTCGGTCTTGGAGCCGATGTCGTCGTTCTCGAGAAAAGCGCGGATCGGATGCGTTATCTCGACGATGTGTTCCAAGGGCGACTACGCACGCTCACGAGCAATTCCTACAATATCGCCAATGCGGTGCGCAAAGCGGATCTTCTGATCGGAGCCGTGCTAGTCCCGGGAGCAAGGGCGCCCCGACTAGTGACCGAGGAAATGGTAAAAACGATGAAAAAGGGTGCAGTTATCGTCGATGTCGCCGTCGATCAAGGCGGTTCAATCGCTACAATCGACCGCGCCACCACACACGAAAACCCGACCTACGAGAAACACGGAGTTATTCATTATGCAGTTGCGAATATGCCGGGAGCAGTGCCTCGCACTTCGACGCTTGCGCTGACGAACGTGACGATTGATTATATTTTACAGTTGGCTGATAAAGGCTTTGAGGTTTCGGTGCAAAACAATCCGATGCTTGCACTTGGCGTGAACGCTTGCCGAGGGGCGATTACTCATCCGCAGGTGGCCGAAGCTGT
>Ga0256901_1000604_pt1 | contig 20123 bp, 20 predicted proteins | sample MC6MC0689MT_FD_190200 | JGI IMG/M metagenome (GOLD analysis project Ga0256901, IMG submission 190200) | Metatranscriptome of enriched soil aggregate microbial communities from Iowa State University, Ames, United States - MC6-MC0689-MT... | ecosystem: Environmental > Terrestrial > Soil >... | reverse complement strand
TATAATTTTAAACTAAAAATGTCTGCAACACATAACGAAACAGAACAACCAGTAAAAAAAGGTTCATTTATACAAGAAAACACTAAAAGCTTAGCATTTATCGCTGGTGCCATCATTGTTTTAATCGGTATTTTCATTTGGTATCAAGGTGTATATCTTAAAAATAGATCAGAAGATGCAGCAAGCCAAATGTTCAAAGCTGAACAATTTGTGGGTGTAGATTCGCTAGCTAATAAAGCAATTAATGGCGAAGGTGGCTATCCTGGATTGGAAAAAATTGCAGCAGAGTATGAAAATACAAAATCAGCTAACTTGGCTAACCTTTATTTAGGTGGTATCTATTTACGCAAAGGTGAATACAAAAAGGCTGTAGATGCTTTAAGCAAATATAGTGCAACTGGTAGCCCAGTCGCAGACCCATTAGCTTTAGGTTTATTAGGTGATGCTTATAGCGAGTTGAAAGATTACAAACAAGCGGCTACTTACTACAAAAAAGCAATTGACAAGTCTACTAACAAGTTCACTTCTCCAATGTTCCTTAAAAAATTAGGCTTAGTTAACGAAACTTTAAAAGACTTTAAAGGCGCTGAAGAGAACTACACTAAAATCAAAACTCAGTTCCCTGAAAGCCAAGAAGCTCAAATGATTGACTCATATATTGCAAGAGCAGCAGCTCAAGCAAAATAATACTTCCTTAAAACGGATGGAGAGCCTCGAAGATAATTCGGGGCTTTTTTGTATAAAAAGGTTAGAGCGAAAAATTTTTCGGCCCAACGAATATCTCAGCCCTAACGCCTATATTTGCAGCATGGCAACACACCTTAAAAATCTTTCAGACTTTTCACATACCAGCATTCCTTCTGGCAATGGTTATAAAATTGCAATTGTAGTTGCAGAATGGAACGCTAAAATTACAGGCGCTTTATATCAAGGTGCTTTTGATACACTCCTTAAACACGACGTTAAAGAAAGTGACATCCTGTCTTTAACCGTACCTGGCACTTTCGAATTAGCTGGCGCAGCCGATATTTTATTGAATAAGAGAAAAGATGTTGATGCTGTAATTTGCATTGGCTGTGTGATACAAGGTGATACCAAACACTTCGATTTCATTTGCGAAGCCGCTGCACAAGGAATTACCAATGTTGGCATTAAATATAGCAAACCTGTAATTTTTGGTGTACTTACCACTAACGACGAGCAACAGGCAATTGATAGAGCGGGTGGTAAACATGGTAATAAAGGTGATGAAGCCGCTATTACCGCACTAAAAATGGTTGAATATTCTTTAAATTTATAATCTATCGCTCCTAATTTAGAGCCAATAGTTTTACATCCAGATTTAAATCTTAAAACCAATTAATAAAACGTAAAACTTTTTCATAACTTAGTATCTCTAAAACAATCATTTAAAATGAAAAAAGTAGCTATTCTATTGTTATTTGTATTCTGCGCTATCGCAGTTTTAGAATCATGCTCTAATCGCCTATGCCCTGCTTATAGCTCTTACCCAGAAGCAAAAGGGAGAAGAAGATAGTAATGCAGCGCTGGAACGAATTAAATCAAATTTCGCAGATTGATGATATCAAAGCAGCTTCGGGCTACAGCTTAATTTTTAAGCACAGCACGCGTTGTTCTGTAAGCTCAATGGCTAAGAGGAGTTTTGAGAGAGATTGGGATGTGATTTCTACAGACGTCAACCTTTACTTTCTCGATTTGATTAGCCATAGAGATATTTCGGCTTACATTGCTGAAATTTTTCAAGTACATCACGAATCGCCTCAATTACTACTGATTAAAGATGGTGAATGTATTTTAGATTCTTCTCATGGAGAAATCTCTGCAGATGAAGTGGCAGAAGTGATTAGCATCTAATTTTCTTTAGAAGAAACTTTAATAGTTAAAGGATATCAAGAGAAAAACTTATTCTTTAATCTAACATCAAATAAAAAAAGCTCCGAATTTCGGAGCTTTTCTTTTATAATCAAGTAGTGAATTAAGCTACTACCGTATCGTTTAATTTTAATGCGGCTGATGTACGTTGGCGTGTTTCTTGGCAAAGTTCATCATCCTCTGCTAACTTCTGTCCAAAACTAGGAATCATTTCTCTAATTTTGCTTTGCCAATCTGCAGTTTGCATTTGCTTCTTAAAGCACTTACTCATCAACTCTATCATGATGGAAACTGCTGTAGATGCCCCCGGAGAAGCTCCTAGTAATGCTGCGATAGAACCATCACCAGCGCTTACCACCTCTGTACCAAATTCTAAAATACCACCACCGCTTGGTTTCTTTTTAATTACCTGTACACGTTGACCAGCAATTTCTAATTCCCAATCTTTAATGTCGGCATTAGGCATATATTCTTTTAGTGCTGCAAATCTATCTTCTGGAGATTGGCGCACTTGCTCAATTAGATATTTCGTTAAATCAATACTTTTCAATCCAGCCGAAATCATTGGGCGAATGTTACTCAATTTAATAGAAGCCGCTAAATCGAAATACGAACCATTCTTTAAAAACTTAGTAGAAAAGCCAGCATACGGACCAAATAATAATGCTTGTTGACCATTGATAATTCGGGTATCTAAATGCGGCACCGACATTGGCGGAGCGCCAACCGCAGCTTTACCGTACACTTTAGCATGGTGACGAGCAATCACTTCTTCATTAGTACATTTCAGCCATTGTCCACTTACAGGGAAACCGCCAAAACCTCTACCTTCTTTAATATCTGCTTTCTCTAACAATAGCAAAGAACCACCTCCAGCTCCGATAAATACAAATTTGGCTAAACGTTTTCTTTTCTTTCCGCTATCTAAATCTTTAACTTTTATCTCCCAACTGCCATCATCTTGCTTATTTAAATCACGAATTTCGTGGTGAAAATGAAGGGTTACTTTATCCTGCCCTGCAAGATAATTGAACATCTCTCTGGTTAACGAACCGAAGTTTACATCCGTACCCAAATCTACTTTGGTAGCTGCAATTGGTTCACTTTCGTCTCTTCCCTCCATTACCAACGGAATCCATTCCTTAATCTCAGCTGGATTTTCGCTGTATTGCATTTCGTTAAACAAATTGCACTCCTTCAGGTTGTTGTAACGGGTCTTCAAATAATCTACATTCTTCTTTCCCCATACGAAACTCAGGTGTGGAATATTTCGGATGAAATCTGACGGGTCTTTTAAAATCCCTTTATCCAATAGATAAGTCCAGAATTGTTTAGAAACTTCGAACGATTCTGCAATGGAAATTGCCTTCTTTACATCTACTGTTCCGTTGGCCTTTTGTGGGGTGTAATTCAGCTCGCAAAAAGCCGAGTGACCAGTTCCTGCGTTATTCCAAGCATCAGAACTTTCTGCCGCAGCAACGTCTAAACGCTCGTAAATTTCTATACTTAACTCTGGATTAAGCTCTTTGAGCAGCACGCCAAGCGTTGCGCTCATAATGCCGGCACCAATCAAAATTACATCTGCGTCGGTTTCAACAACCGTCTTTTTTTTTCTACTCATTTTATAAAACCAAATATAAAATCCTACAATTTAACTCGTAGGCGATGAAACTCAATAATTAAAGGCAATTTCTTGCTTTATGTCTGGGTGTAAACTATGTGCCACTGGACAATTTCTTGCAGATTTTTCGATAATTGCCTTTTCCTTTTCAGTGTAATTATTTGCCGGAAATTGAAGGCTAACATGCACTTCGCTTACCCTACGTGGATTTTCGGCCATTACCTTCGTAATTTCGGCTGTTGTTCCATCAATGTTAAAACCATGACTTTTAGCAACAATACCAACAATAGTTAACATGCAATTGCCTAACGACGTTGCCAACAAATCTGTCGGAGAAAATGCTTCTCCTTTACCCTGATTATCTTTTGGAGCATCAGTAATAATTTCACTACCAGATTTAAGATGGATTGATGTTGTTCTTAAATCACCAGTATAAGTTATTTTCGACGTAGCCATGAATTAAATTTTCGCAAATTTAATGCTTAAAATCAAATTATTACGTAATAAGATTGAAGTTTTATTGTGGGTTTTACAATTTATCAATAAAAGAAACTATTAGCTCTCTATTTTTTCTAAAAATATCCTTATCATTTTATAAAAACTCTCAACTTCAAAGTATTATTTTCCAACTAAAAAGGCGGATTAATTGCTACAGTACTGTTAGAACGATAAATAGATGGCGAAATTCCAGTATATTTCTTAAAAAACTTTCCAAAAAATGACTGATCACTAAATCTCAACTCATCTGCCACCTGTGCCACATTCATTACATGCGATGAAAGTAGAACTTTTGCTTCGTTGATAATCATTTCGTCGATGATTTCTCCCGCTGTTTTCCCTGTAACTTGTTTTACCACTTGCGATAAATGCCTAGAGGTTACGAAAAGCTCTTTCGCATAGTGTTGAACACGTTTTTCTTCTCTAAAGCTGTCGCTAAGTAAATTTAAAAAATTGGTAGTCAGCTCTTCTTGCCTATTTAGTTTAATTGGAATAAAAACTCGGTATTTCCCGTAAACGATTAATATTTCGTAAAGCACCGAAATAAAACTGTGACGAATGACATCTTTAAAATGTGGTGTAGTAGCGGGCAGATTAATTTTCTTTTTTAACGACCTAAGCGAGAAAACCATGTCTTCAAATTCATCATCATTAAGAGAAAATTTATGTACTAAATCTGACGAAAACAAGTGAACAATCTCCGCTCCGTTAAGAAAAACCCCTTGTTCCTTTAGGTACTCCTTCTTAAAACCCATGCTAATAAACTCCAGATCATCAGACATTTCATGCAATTCGCACAAGCTGCCAGGTGTAACCAAATACACATCTTTCGCTTTCATGGTATTTTTTACAAAGTTATTTTGAAACACCAACGAACCTTTTTGCACTACAATTACCGCAAACGAATTCGACCTAAAAGGTTCATTGAATATCATCATTGGAATTATTTCGGTACTGGTAAGCACATTCATTTTGCCGCCGTTTACCAAATCCTTTTCCATGCATCGCTGCTCTACCATGCTATTCATATCAGAAGTTTTTATTTGTGATGTGCACTTCACAAAGGTCGTTATCCAAAAGGAAAAAAATTAACAATATTTAATTTTATCTACTTTAATGACACGATGTTAACAAGTACGATGAAATTCTTTGATTAGGCGTTCCAAAACTCAAGTAGCATAAAAATGCTCACGTATAGTAAACTTAAAAAATAGCGGCACTATCTGTTTTGGATACAACATTGCGACTTTTGGCTACATCTGTATGCAGTTTACTCCAGACCTTTGAGCTTATCAAAACATAACAAAAATGGAACTACAACATAGCACCATCCTCATTACTGGAGGAACTAGCGGAATAGGTTTAGAATTGGTTAAACAACTTACTGAACTTGGGGCAAACATCATTGTTACCGGACGTAACTTAAACGCATTAAATGAAACAAAAAAGAAATTTCCAAACGTAAATACCTTTCAAAGCGATGTAAGTAACGCCAAAGCCATCGAACAGCTATACAAAGATGTTACGGATCAATTCCCCGACTTAAGCATCATTATTAACAATGCGGGATTAATGAGATTAATCGATTTACAAGATACTTCACTTGATTTGGAAAACATCAACCGCGAAATTACCACGAACCTTTCGGGAACAATCCAGATGGTGCATCAGTTTTTGCCTCATTTACTTACTAAAAAATCGGCTGCCATTGTTAATGTTTCCTCTGGCATCGCTTTTATGCCTTACTCTTCAGCCCCAATTTACAGCGCTACGAAAGCTGGCGTTAGGGCCTACACACAAGCTTTGCGTTTGCAGTTAGAAGACACTAATGTAAAAGTGTTTGAAATGATACCTCCAGGGGTAAATACTAATTTGCAAAATGATTGGGAAGTTAAACCAAATGCAAACATGATGATGGATGCAGATAAAATGGTTAATGTAGTAATCAAAGGGCTTAAGGAAGATAAAAAAGAGCTCAAACCTTTTTTAATTAGCGTAATAAAATTGGCGAGCAGAATTTTACCAAATGTGTTGTTAAATTACGGTCACAGAGAATTTAAAAAAATTAAAGCGCTAAATTCCAAGCAATAAAATCTACCGGCTCAGCTTAAATTCGAAATTTGTAAATCAGATCATAAATATTTTGGTAAATTACTGTGGTCTTCAAACCTATAGAAATAACATCTAACCACAAACTCATGAAAATTTTAAGTATCGCATTATTATTAGCCTCCGCATTTCTCAGCATCAAACATGGTTGGGATGCTTTTCAACCTGCCAATGTTGCGCAAGCAAAAATGATGGCAAATCTCGGCATCACTAAATCTGTAATGCCTTACTTCGCTGCATTGTCTATCATTATTGGCTTGATGTTGTTTTTCCCACAAACATTTTTTGCAGCCAATGTTTTAAATGCCGTCACTATCGTATTAATCATGGCTTTGTCGTTAAGAGCTGGAGATTATAAAACAGCGTTGATTGAAATTCCATTTCTAGCTTTACCGCTTATTCTGATATGGTTGAAATATCCTTTTAAGTTCTAAATTATGGCAAATCTTACACCTCACCGCATTAAGTCTATCAACGAATTGCACCGATTGACAGCTATTGAAAAGCCACATCATCCCCTTATCAGCATTATCGATGTGTCTCAACTTACCAATCCATCAGAGGTTAATGCTGTAATTTTTGACTTCTACGTGGTATCCATTAAACGTGGCTGCAATAATTTATTGTACGGCCAGCAGAAATATGATTTTGATGAAGGTTTGATGGCATTCATGTCACCTGGACAAATATTACGCGGTGAAGAAGGCGGTATGCCTCCTAATCTCACAGGTTGGATGTTATTTATTCATCCCGATTTTTTATGGAATACACCTCTGGCCAAGAAAATTAAGCAGTACGAGTATTTCGATTACGCAGCTAATGAAGCCTTGTTTCTTTCAGACAAAGAGGAAACAATGATAAATAGCATTATCAATAATATCCAACAGGAATATCATGCCAATATCGACAAGTTTAGTCAAGATGTAATTATTGCACAGTTAGAGCTGTTGTTTACTTACGCAGAGCGATTTTACGAACGCCAATTCATTACTCGGAAAATCACAAACAATCAAATTTTAAGTCGTTTAGAAAACATTTTGGATGAATATTTCAGCGATGAGAATCTGCTTTCTAAAGGTTTACCAACAGTTCAATTTATTGCTGAATCACTAAATATTTCGAGCAAGTATTTGGGGACGTTATTAAAACAGTTAACTGGACAAACTACGCAACAACACATTCACGAAAAATTAATTGACAAAGCAAAAGAAAGACTTTCGACCACTAATTTATCTGTGAGTGAAATAGCTTATGAGTTGGGATTTGAGCATTCTCAATCCTTCAGCAAACTATTTAAAAGCAAAACCAACATTTCACCATTAGAGTTTAGGGCATCGTTTAATTAATTGGTAACACTTATGTCAATTAGTAAAAAATTAAAACCAGGTTAAAAGAATTACATAATAACCAATTTAACTTTACACCAAGTAATTGTTTTAATTGAATAAAAATGAACGTTTAAATACTTATAAAGAGATAAATCAAGCAAAAACAACAAAGTCTTTATTTTGTTTGCCAAATGTCAGATTTACCAAAATACTACTTTTTGACCAATAAGCAATACTTTTAAACCATCGCATAGGGAGGAAACTTTTGTTAAATTTGCCAGAATTATTAATTCCCATTTATTAAATCGTTAAATTTATGTTATCAAAGGAGTAACAAGTTGAACGATGGTCTAGTCTAACTACGAATCAGAGTTGTTCTTTTGACCAAAAAATGAATTAATATCTAACACCCAAAAGACCTAATTGCATAAAAATATGCGTAAAAAATTACAAGATAGAGTAGCTGCGTTTCAGGATGCGAAGAGGATTAAAGAGCAAGGACTTTATCCTTACTTTCGCTCGATATCTTCTGCGCAAGATACAGAAGTTATCATTGACGGGAAACCAGTACTTATGTTTGGTTCAAACTCTTACCTAGGTTTAACCAATCACCCAAAAATTAAAGAAGCGGCTCAAAAAGCTATTGAAAAATACGGAACTGGTTGTGCTGGTTCTAGATTTTTAAACGGAACATTAGACATCCATTTAGAACTAGAGCAAAGATTAGCAGCCTATGTAGACAAACCAGCAGCAGTATTATTTAGCACGGGTTTTCAAGTAAATTTGGGTGTAATTTCTTGCTTATTAGACAGAAATGATTATTTGATTTTAGATGAATATGACCACGCGTCGATTATTGACGGCAGCAGGTTATCATTCTCTCGTTCTATCAAATATGCACACAATGACATGAACGATTTGCGTGCTAAATTAAGTCGCTTACCAGAAGATGCAGCTAAGCTAATTGTTTCTGACGGTATTTTCAGTATGGAAGGCGATATGGTAAACTTACCAGAAATGGTAAAAATTGCCGATGAGTTTGGTGCAAATATCATGATGGACGACGCACACAGTTTAGGTGTTATCGGATTTAACGGTGCTGGTACTGCTTCCCACTTCAACTTAACCAATCAGGTTGATTTGATTATGAGTACGTTTAGCAAATCGTTAGCTTCTTTAGGAGGTTTTATCGCTGCCGACGAAGATACCATCGAGTTTATCAAACACAGAGCACGCTCGTTAATGTTTAGTGCTAGTATGACGCCAGCTTCTGTAGCCAGCGTTCTTGCCGCTTTAGAGATTATCGAATCTGAACCAGAGCGTATCGATAAATTGTGGGCAAACACTAACTATGCGAAAAAATTATTGCTAGATGCAGGTTTCGAAATAGGACATCCAGAGAGCCCAATCTTACCAATTTACATCAGAGATAATGCGAAAACTTTTGTGATTACCAACATCCTACAAAATAATGGCGTGTTTGTAAATCCGGTTGTTTCTCCTGCTGTACCTTCAGATGCATCGTTAATTAGGTTCTCTTTAATGGCTACACACACTTTTGAGCAGATAGAAATAGCTATCGACAAATTGAAAGCTGCGTTTAAAGAAGCAAGTGTAGACTTAGTTAAGGCTTCGATATAAAATGGCACAAATTGTAGCTGTAACAGGCAAAAAGTTGTTAGCAAAGTTCGTCGATTTTCCGCATGAACTATACAAAAACGATCCCTATTATGTGCCAGAATTGCATATTGCGCAACGCGACATGCTAACTCCTGGCAAGCATCCATTTCATGACCACGCTAAATTACAGTTGTTTTTAGCTTTAGAGGGTGAAAAAATAGTGGGTAGAATTGCAGCTATTATTAATGGCAACCACAATAAAACTAAAAATGTAACCGAGGGTTTCTTTGGTTTTTTTGATACCATCAACGATAAGGCCGTGAGCAGCTTGCTGCTAAATGCTGCTCAAGATTGGTTGAAAGAAAATGGGCAAACAAGCATAATGGGGCCTGCAAATTTCTCTACTAACGACATCTGTGGCTTGTTAATTACAGGTTTTGATGGCCCGCCAGTAGCGATGATGCCTTACAACGCACCTTATTATTTAGACTTGTTGGAAGATTTCGGTTTTACCAAAAAGGTAGATTTAAGAGCTTATAAATATACGGTTGGCAATTACAATGATAGAGCTGTACACTTGGTAGACGCGTTAGAAAACCGTTTACAAAGAAGTAACATCATTATTAGAAAAATAAACTTAAAGAAATTTAAGGAAGAAGCTGCTGCATTGAGAGAGGTTTATAACAAGGCTTGGGATAAAAACCTAGGTTTTGTGCCGATGACCGACAAGGAGTTTGATTACACTGCGAACGATTTGAAATTGGTTTTAGATACTGATTTCTGTTACATCGCAGAACAAGAAGGCAAAATTGTAGCTTTTGCTTTAGCCATTCCGGATATTAACCAAATCTTAATTAAAATTAAGCGAGGCCGACTTTTCCCTACTGGATTAATCAAATTATTAACTGGCAAAAAGAAAATCAACGGTATCCGTATTATGCTTTTAGGTGTAATTGATGGATACAGAAAAATGGGCATCGAAGCTTGTTTGTATGGCAGAATTATCAAAGCCTTTAAAGCAAGAAATTTCCAATATGCCGAAGCAAGTTGGACTTTAGAAGATAACGATATGGTAAACCGTCCTATCGAAAACATAGGTGGGAAACTGTACAGAGAATATAGAATACTGGAAAAAGCAATTTAAGAGCTAAAAACGCAGTGAGCAAAAAAGTATTGATTACGGGAGCTAGTGGATTTGTGGGTTATCATTTAATTGTAACAGCAATTGAAAATGGCTTTGAAGTTTATGCGGCAGTTCGTTCTAATAGCGATATCTCACATTTGAAAGACTTGAACATCAACTATGTTAATTTGAATTTTAGCTCGGTTAATGAACTAAAAGCAGAACTGGAAGAAAAACAGTATGCTTATATTATACATGCTGCTGGTACAACAAAAGCAAAAACCTTGCAAGAATACAACAGGGTAAATGCAGAGTTCAGCAGAAACTTAGCACTGGCGGCATCGCTCGTAAGCTATAAATTAGAAAAATTTGTATTCGTAAGTAGTTTAGCGGCCATTGGACCTATTACAGATTTCAATGCGGCCATTAACGACAATGCAATTGCACAGCCCATAACTTTTTACGGATTGAGCAAGAAACTGGCAGAAGAGTATTTGAATAAAATCGAAAATCTTCCACTAGTTACTGTTAGGCCAACTGCGGTTTATGGGCCAAGAGAGAAAGATATTTTTATCCTCTTTAAAACCATTAACCAAGGTTTAGAACCATATATTGGCAAGTTTAACCAGCAACTAAGCTTCATTTACGTGAAGGATTTGGCAGAGGTTATTATCCGCTTTTTAAAATCGGAGATTACACATAAAACCTACAATATTTCTGACGGCTTAAGCTACAACAGATATGCATTGGCAGATGGTTTGAAAAAAGCATTGCGCAAAAAAACCCTGAAAATGCACATCCCTTTGGGATTAATAAAAGGTTTAGCAGGGTTTATGGATACCATTTACGCCAAAAGCAGTAAAACGCCAACGCTAAATAAAGAGAAAATAAAAGAGTTAACGGCACCAAATTGGGCCTGTAACATAGAAAATTTAAAAAAAGATTTACAGTTTGAACCTCAATATAATTTAGAACGCGGATTGGAAGAAAGCGTAAAATGGTATAAGGCGAATAACTGGCTGAAATAGGTTTTAAGTAATAGGTTATAAGCAACATGTATGGAGCAAACAGCATGTACAAAGCACCAAGCAAAAAACGTAGAACTTAAAACGTATAACATAGAACTTAATAAGATTAACACATAATAATAAACAATAATGAAACCATTCCGACGAATTGGAATAGCTTCATTGCCATTTAAAGCAAATAATAACAGATGAAAAAGCAAGTAGAAGGAGCCAATGGAAAATTAGGTATCATGATGCCTGGCCTAGGTGCTGTAGCTACCACCATGATTGCAGGTGTAGTTGCCGCTAGAAGAGGTCTATCTAAACCTATTGGTTCTTTAACACAAATGGGAACCATTCGTGTAGGTAAAAGAACAGACAACAACGAACCTTTAATTAAGGATTTCGTTCCATTAGCAAAATTAGAAGACTTAGCATTTGGTGGTTGGGATGTGTATGAAGATAATGTGTACGATGCTGCAATGAAAGCTAAGGTTATTGATGGTCATCTTTTATATGATATCAAAGACGAATTAGAAGCAATTAAACCTTACAAAGCTGCATTCGACAAAAACTACGTAAAAAACTTAGATGGAACTTACGTTAAAGAGGCAGCTACAAAATGGGATTTAGCACAACAAGTAATTGAGGATATCAAAGACTTTAAAGCTAAAAACAACTGTGAGCGTATCGTATTAGTATGGTGTGGTTCTACAGAAATTTATTTAGAGCCTTCGGCAGTTCACCAAACTTTAGCAGCTTTTGAGCAAGGCTTAAAAGATAACGACGCTTTAATTGCACCAAGTATGATTTATGCTTATGCAGCATTGAAATTGGGTTATGCTTATGCTAACGGAGCTCCAAACTTAACAGTAGATATTCCTGCGATGTTAGAGTTGGCAAAAGAAACTCAAACTCCAGTTGCTGGTAAAGATTTTAAAACTGGTCAAACGTTGATGAAAACTGTTTTGGCTCCAGGTTTAATGGCACGTTCTTTAGGTGTACGTGGTTGGTTCTCTGACAATATTTTAGGTAACCGTGACGGTTTAGTATTGGATGATCCTGATAACTTCAAAACTAAAGAAGTATCTAAATTAGGTGTATTGGAAGATATCTTCAAACCAGAGCAAAATCCTGATTTGTATGGTGATATGTACCATAAAATCCGTATCAACTACTATCCTCCCCACGGTGACAACAAAGAGAGCTGGGATAACATTGATATCTTCGGATGGATGGGTTACAAAATGCAAATCAAGATCAACTTCTTATGTCGTGATTCGATCTTAGCAGCGCCTATTGTATTAGATTTAGCGTTATTCTCAGATTTAGCGAAACGTGCTGGTATGAGCGGTATCCAAGAGTGGTTATCTTTCTACTTAAAATCTCCTCAAACTAAAGAAGGATTGAGACCAGAGAACGATATTTTCAAACAATTAGAAAAATTGCACAACACCTTGCGTTACTTTATGGGTGAAGAATTAATTACTCATTTAGGTCTTGATTATTACGACGAGAATAATTAAACAGCCTAGGTTTTCGGCAGCGCCAAATAAGGAACTGCTGAAATCAATTACAAGATTGTTAAGCAGGTAGATACATCTGCCAATAGCATCAGCTAGCGTTTGGTGGCTTCACCAAACGCTATTCTTAACCAACATTAAACAGTTTTAATTTATTAATTAAACCATTTGTCTGCAAAATGTAATTTGCTTTAAATGCCAGAAAAACACCGCTCGGAAACTTTGGTTTTAAAAAAAGTTTCCATAGTTTTGAGCCGTCAATTAATAAAGAAAGATTAATTCACACTACGAAAAATTATACAGTGATATTTCACAAAATCATATCTACCACCCTTGGAATTGGGTACTTAGGTAAGGGAGTTGGCACTTACGCCTCCATCTTCACCTGCCTTTTATGGTACTTTCTTCAAGCTGGCGAATATGAGGAATATCTAGCACCTGCGTTAGTTACCTTGCTAATAACTATAATAGGTGTAATTAGTGCAAATAAAGTAGAAATACTTTGGGGTAAAGACCATAACCGCGTGGTGATAGATGAAGTTGCAGGGATGTGTATCGCGTTACTTTTTGTTCCTGTACAAATTAAATACGTTGCGGCTGGATTAGTGTTGTTTAGGTTTTTTGACATATTGAAACCTCTAGGTATACGTAAACTAGAAAAATTGCCCGGTGGTTGGGGCGTAATGGCAGATGATGTTTTAGCAGGTATTTATGCGAACATTGTGTTGCAAATAATAATTTTCTTCAACATATTTTAAGAAGATGTTAACCTTTATAAAAGCACAAGCTTCGTCCCTAACGGCAACGTTGGTAGATTACTTGGTCACCTGGTTTTGTGTGAGCTTTTTAGGGTTATGGTATGTTGCAGGGAGTGTAACAGGAACAGTTGTTGGTGGCTGTGTAAACTTTTATATGGGACGTAATTGGGTCTTTAACGCTACAGGTAAAGATATTAAGTTCCAAATTTTAAGGTATATTTTGGTGTGGTGCGGCAATCTTTTGATTGTAACTACAGGGGTTTACATACTCACTCATTTTTTAGGCATAAATTATTTGCTTTCTAAAATTCTCGTTTCTGGATTGATAGGTACGATTTACAATTACTTCATGCAGAAGCAATTCATTTTCACACAGTAGAAATGAAACACACATTTAAAACATTAATTTACGCACTAACATTTCTTAGTGCTACTGTACTAGGTGTATCATCGGCATTTGCCCAAAAAACCATCATTACAGGAACCGTTAGGGACGCTGTTACTAAAGAAACGCTCCCTTATGTATCTATTTTCTTTGACGAAACACGCTTAGGAACACAAACAGATATTGACGGAAATTTCAAAATCAGTACAAACGAAGACTATAGCAAACTGAGGTTTAACTACGTTGGCTACGACGTTTTATACAAGAATATTGTGGTAGGGCAAACCCAGAAGCTGGATATTCTGTTAAAATCTAATGCGCAGTCGTTAAACGAAGTAACCATTATAGCTGGCAAAAAAGTTAGGTATTCTAACAAAAACAATCCGGCGGTAGAGCTGATTAGGAAAGTGATCGAAAACAAGGATAAAAATCAGCCTAAAGCCTACGAAACTGTACAATATAAAGAATACGAAAAAATGCTTTTCTCGATGAGCAACGTTTCGGAAAAATTCAAGAACAGACGTATTTTTAGAAATTACCAATTCTTATTTCAAGAACAAGATTCGACAAAAATCGGCGGAAAAAACTTATTGCCTATCTATATTCAAGAGAAGCTTGCCGACCAATATTTGAGCTTTGACCCAACCCGAAGTAAAACTGTAGTTTTAGCTGAAAAACAAGTAGAGTTTGACAATAGATTTATAGATAACCAAGGTATGAAAGCCTATTTCGATAGGATGTACCAAAACATAAACATTTACGACAACAACATCTCGGTAATGAGTAACGACTTTTTAAGTCCAATTGCGAACTCTGCGCCTACTTTTTACAAATTTTTCATTACCGATACCGTTAAAAGTGCTGCAGGAAACATAATTGAACTTTCGTTTACACCACGCACCAAAGGTGATATGTTGTTCGAGGGAAAAATCTACATTACCATGGATGGCAACTATGCAGTACAGAAAGCTGCATTTGGCGTAAACAAAAACATTAACCTCAACTTTGTTAGGGGAATGGAAATTGCCTTAGATTTTGAAAAAAATACAGATAGCAGATACTACTTAAGCAAAAGTAATTTAATAGCCGATTTTGGGATCAGCAAAAATAAAGGCTTAGGGTTTACTGGCGAAAGAAGTGTGAGTTATGACCAGTATAAAACCAACGTTGAAATTCCTGACACGATATTTTCGGGCAAAAAATTGGAAGTGTTAGCTGGTGCTAATAAAAGAACTGATGATTTTTGGTTGCAAAACCGATTAGACTCCATTCCTGAGCAGCAGCTGAAAATTTACAGCAATATTGACACGCTCCAAAAATTACCATCATTTAGAAAGACCGTTAAATTGGTAACCTTTGTGTTTGCCGGTTACTGGGATTTCGGACCTTATGAAATTGGGCCAACCAATACTTTCTACAGTTTCAATAACGTAGAGGGTTTCCGCTTACGTGTGGGAGGAAGAACTACACCAGCTTTAAGCAAACGTTTCTATTTTGAAAACTATGCGGCTTACGGCTTTAAAGACGAAAAATGGAAATTCTTCTTATCAGGAACTTACTCATTGAATAACAAATCTATCTACTCATTCCCTCAAAATTATATTAGAGCGAGTTTTCAGAGAGATACTAAAATACCAGGACAAGAACTACAATTCGTACAGGAAGATAATTTCTTACTCTCTTTCAAACGTGGTGTAAACGACATGTTATTGTACAACGACTTTTATCGTCTAGATTACGTCAAAGAATTTGAAAACCGTTTTTCTTACACGGTAGGTTTAAAAAAATGGGCGCAAACACCTGCTGGTGGTTTACTTTATACCAATGCAGTTAACAATGCAGACGTTACTCGTTTAAATACTACAGAGCTAAGTGTTGGCTTTAGATATGCGAAGAATGAGAAGTTCTATCAAGGTAAAATCTATCGTACACCAATTATCGATCGTTATCCTATCTTCAATTTAAGGTATACCGCTGGTATTAAAGGTTTCCTTGGTGGCGAATACAATTATCACAACATTATGGGTAGCGTAGATAAACGTTTCTATTTATCTCAACTAGGCTTTAGTGATGTTACTGTTGAAGGTGCCTACATTGCTGGTAAAGTGCCTTTTCCTTTGTTAGCCATCCATCGTGCCAACCAAACTTATGCTTACCAGTTAAACTCTTATAACTTAATGAACTTCTTAGAGTTTGTAAGTGATAGATATGCAGCAATAAATATCGACCATAATTTTAACGGTTTCTTTTTAAATAAGATACCTTTGCTAAATAAATTGAAATTACGTGAGATTGTTTCTTTCAAAGCTATTTACGGAGGCTTAAGAGATGAAAACAATCCTGACAAAACACCACAAGGCAATTTTAAAATGCCAACTTATGAAAATGGTATGCAGAGAACTTACTCCCTAAGCAAAGAACCATACATGGAAGGGAGTGTTGGGTTAGGCAACATTTTTAAATTTTTGAGAGTAGATTTGGTGAAGAGATTTAATTATCTTGACAATCCAGAGGTTACCGAGTGGGGTGTTAGAGCTAGAATTAAACTAGATTTTTAGAAAATGAAGTTAAGAGATAGCCTGCAACAGGGCATATATAAAATTATCAATCCTTTTGTAAAGGGATTGATTAAAATTGGGCTAACGCCGAACATGGTGACCACTATTGGTTTACTATTAAACATCGGTGTAGCTATCATTTTCATTATTGGAGCAGAGAAATCTAACCGTGGTGAACTAGAATACGTGGGTTGGGCAGGTGCTTTAGTGCTATTTGCAGGTTTATTTGACATGCTCGATGGACAAGTGGCTCGCTTAGGCAACATGAGTTCTAAGTTTGGCGCCATGTACGATTCTGTTTTAGACCGCTACAGCGAAATGGTGATGTTCCTAGGAATTTGCTATTACTTAGTAGCGCATCATTACTTCTTAAGTTCACTGTTCGCTTTTATCGCCTTAATCGGCTCAATGATGGTGAGTTATACGCGTGCCCGTGCCGAAGGTTTGGGTGTAGAATGCAAAGGTGGTTTAATGCAACGTCCGGAGCGAGTGGTTACTATTGGTGTATTTGCAATTGCTTGCGGCGTAGCTTACAACTTTTTAGGTGCCGATTATAAAATTTTCATTCCGGGTGTTAAATTTCATGTGTTCGAAACCATGAGTATTTTTACTTTACCAATTGCAATTATGGCCGTAATGACTAACATCACCGCTGTAAATAGATTGAGAGAAGCAAAAGCTGCTTTAGACGCAAAAGAATTTCCAAAAACGAGTAATAAAGCAGCAGTAATTGTTGGCTTAATTTTATTCGCTGGTTTAGGATTAGGAAATTTTGCAGATGTTAAAGCCCAAACTGGCGAAGATCCATCTCCCCTAACTTTTCCAACACCTAAGAACATCAGCAATCAGTTGTTTTACGTTCAGCGTGACCCAAATATCAATACTATTATCTGCCAATTAAATGTAGATGAAAACGGCAATTTGGTAAAAGAGCAACCTGTAAATGTTTTTTGGATGCGTTATGCAGACAAAGAAGGCAAAAAAGACCTGAATTACATACAACGTAAATTTGCGTATGGCATACAAACAAAAGACATTGGCAATGGTAATTACGAGTTGCGCTTCGTGTCTTACAAGAAGTTCCCTTTATTGCTTACCAAATCAGCAACTGATAAAAAATATCATGTTTACGCTACTGCAAACAACAAAAAGATACTATTAGATAAAATTTTCTTGAGAATAGAAGGTGGTAGCTTTTGGGTACCCAATGTTAAATATGTAGAAATAAAAGGTTATGAAGCTAGCAACCCAAGCAAAGCGATAACCGAGAGAATAAAAGTTTAAAAATTATGGCTAAGAATTTCATTTCAAATTCTGAAGAGTCGACAAGGATGTTCAAAAGCGACTTTTTGGAACCTTTATCTAAAGTTAAGTACTACGTACCTTTAATTATATTTATTCCAGTAATATGCTTTTTAGTTTGGAAAGCACTTTTTGACGTGCAAACACCAGTATTAGAGTTTTTCGGTTGGTTAGCTTTTGGGCTTTTCGTATGGACCATTACCGAATATGTCATGCACCGCTGGATTTTTCATTTCTACCCAACAAGTAAATGGGGCAAGCGTATTCACTTTATATTTCATGGCGTACACCACGATTACCCTAATGATGCGCAACGCTTGGTTTTGCCTCCATCTGCAAGTATTCCGTTGGCTTTAGCTTTCTACTTTTTTTTCGAGTGGCTTTTACCAGAAACAAAAATCTATTCATTTTTTATAGGTTTTATTGGCGGATATTTATTTTACGACATGGTACACTATGCCCTTCATCATGCCAATTTCAAAAGTGGTTTATGGAAAAGATTGAAACACCACCACATGTTGCATCATTATCAAGATGCCACTAAAGGTTTCGGTGTAAGTTGGCTGTTTTGGGATGGTGTGTTCAGATCGGGTTTTCAGAAAAAGGAGAATTAGTAGTCCCGGTCTGGCTCCCAAAGGGAAAGATACCTAGCGAGAACCCATAAAAATTACATGTACGGGCGAAACATTTTTCGCCCCAACAAATAAAAGCAGATGACATCAGATATCCCCTCTGAGGAAAAAAAAATAAACCTTAAAAAAGACCTTCCTTTAACACTCGGAATTTCGGCACTTTACCTTGTGCTTTCTTATTTTTTAGTAGGCTTTAAAACAGACCAACTGGTATTGATTGCAATTTTTAATACGCTATATTATTTAACTTCTACCACTCGTAAATTCATCATCGGTTTTTCCATATTCATTGTGTATTGGATCATCTTCGATTACATGAAGGCCTTCCCGAATTATAATTACAATACCGTACATATTGAAGATCTTTACAATTTCGAAAAGCGTATTTTCGGGATAGAACAGGCTGGCAAACTACTTACGCCAAACGAATATTGGTTACTGCATACCAACTCATTTCTAGATGTAATGACGGGAATTTTTTACCTGATGTGGGTACCAGTTCCATTAGCATTTGCAGCATTTTTATTCTTTAATAACGAGAAAAGAAATTTCTTAAACTTCTTGCTCACCTTTGTTTGGGTAAACCTACTAGGATTTATAGTTTATTACCTCTACCCTGCTGCCCCACCGTGGTACGTACAACAACACGGCTTCGAGTTTATTGCCGGCACACCGGGCAATACGGCAGGCTTGGTTCGTTTCGATAATTTCTTCGGTATCGAGCTTTTTAAATCTATTTATAGCAAAGGCTCAAATGTTTTTGCAGCAATGCCTTCGTTACATTCGGCTTACCCTTTAATTGTAGTGTATTATGGAGCAAAAGGTAAATTCCGCAAAGCGAATGTATTTTTCATTACCGTAATGATTGGAATTTGGTTTGCAGCAGTTTACACCAGTCATCATTATTTGGCCGATGTACTTGCAGGGATTACGACAGCTATTATTGGCATATTTTCTTTCAATTGGTTAAAAGAAAGAAAACCTTTAACTAACTTTATAGATAAGATGTTAAAATTGATTTCCTAATGGAGATTAGTCAAATAAAAGCTATTTCAGAAACTGAAGCTCAAGAAATTTATCTACTGTCTAATCAGCTAGGCTACGCCAACAATTTTGATTTGCTATTGGACAGGGTAAAGAGAATTATAACGCTGCAAGACCATGCTGTTTTTGTAGCTAAAATAGAGGACCAAATTGTAGGTTGGTTACATTGTCTAGTTTGCCTAAGAGTAGAAAGTCCGCTGTTTGTAGAAGTTACAGGTTTAGTAGTGGATGAAAACGTAAGAGGCAAACAAATTGGCAAACACCTTATCCAAGCCAGCAAAGATTGGAGCCGAAACCAAGATATTTTTCAACTTCGTATTCGCTGTAATGTAATTAGAACCGAAAGCCATAAATTTTATGAGGCTTTGGGATTTGTTAGCAGTAAAGAGCAGAAGGTGTTTGAGTTGTCTTTGTAAATGATTTCAATTATTTTAGAATTGTTGTAGCAGATCCTGAAATAATTTTGCTTTGCAGCTACTGTATGCTCAGGGTGAAATTAGACGGCATCTCGTCATGCTGACCTGTAGCGTAGCGGAAAGCTACGAAGTAAATTTATTACAGCGTCAGCTTTCTAGATAAACTAATAGTGATGAACCCCAAAGTAGACCAATTCTTAAATAGCACAGAAAAGTGGCGCAACGAATTTGAAGCTTTACGAGCCATTGTTTTAGAATGCGGTTTAACCGAAGAGCTAAAATGGGACTTACCTTGTTACACTTTTC